>Ga0105154_1000898_pt1 | contig 12479 bp, 11 predicted proteins | sample SSWtaG_FD_89672 | JGI IMG/M metagenome (GOLD analysis project Ga0105154, IMG submission 89672) | Hot spring microbial communities from Sandy's Spring West, USA to study Microbial Dark Matter (Phase II) - SSWsed_matched | ecosystem: Environmental > Aquatic > Thermal springs > Hot (42-90C) >... | reverse complement strand
GAAGCACCGTTACATGGCTAAAGGGTGTGAGCCATCTCGCACTCGAGCTTGGACGTATAAACCTAACCGAGCTCTCGATATTGTACACCCTCAGCCCCTTAAGCCTCGCAACTATCGCTGGCGGAACGCTGTGATTGCTACCAGTACTCACAAAAACATCGCAGCCCCCTGGGACGTTGCCAATGCTTTCGGAAAACGCTCTAGGCATCCGCAGAACAAGCTTAGCAAACGTATCGCACGGCCCCCGAGCCTTAGAAACCTCCACAACCTCACCGTAGCGCTCGACCTTGCTCCTAGACCACTCATCGCCTCGAGGAACGATAAACAGCATCTCGGCTTTACCGTAGAGCCTCTGGGCAAGAGCAACAGCATAGCCGGTGTGGCCACCACCGCTAGCTGTAATAACAACCCGAACCACTTACACCACCATCTAAGTTTGCATCCCACGTTTTAGATATATGTTTTTATCAAACCCATGGAGCTGCAGGGCTAAAACCGCATCCAACCCTTTACTTAGTACCCCGATGTCTATAGATAATCGCGTATGCCCAAAACTGGGACCCCATCCCGTAGGCGCTCGCTATAAGCGATGCTACATAGAAACTCTCAGTCTCGGAAGAGTTTTAGTGAGAAGCAAGCTCCTTCTTAAAATACCGTGTCTACATGTTTCGTGATTGAACGTAGTAAATGGAAGTAGGGTCGGCTGAAACCGTTGAAAAGATGTCGCTAAGATAGATACGCTATAAAGGATCAGATACAGAGCATGTGTTCCGGAAAACAGCTGAGCTTCTTCGATGATTAGGCACACTATCCATAACAGCTACCTTTATAGTATAAACTTTTTTCCTCCTAAAAATAGTGGAGCAGAAATGGGCAAGCCCACCATTGCGATACTCTCATACCAGCTTTGGAAACATCCAAGAGCGCTAAAGCTAGCGCATACACTAGCTAAGTACGGGTACAGGGTCAAGGTGTGGGGATCTCGCACACCTGTGGTTAAGGGACCCCGCATTATACGGAACATGCTCAATTACTTTATAGCTTTCTTCGAAGTTGCAAGCATAAAGTCGGATATGTACTGGGTAGAGAACGTCCCCGATACTGTGTACCTGTCATTGCCGTTTCTAGGCCGAAAATACGTATATGATCGCCGCAGCCCTTGGGCTAGAGAGGTATCTATAGAGTTCAACGCATCCCGGTTTATACTTAGAATTATTGAATCCATAGAGAGGTATATGATGAAGAAGGCATTGTGCATCGTAGTTGCTTCAACTCCTATGAAACACGAGTATGAATTTGGTAGCAGTGTGTACGTAGTTCCTAACTATCCAGAAAAGAGCTTTATTAGAGAAGTGAAGACTACTATAAGGGAGAAGCTTGGGATACCTCCCAGCACAAAGGTATTTGGATTTGTAGGAAAACTCACTAGAATAGAAGGAGCCGATTTACTAGTAGACGTTGCAGCAAAACTATCAGATATCGAAAACGCAGAGCTCTGGATCATAGGTGACGGTCCATTAGGGGGCACGATAAAGAAAATATCTGAAAAATTTAACAACGTCAGATGGTTTGGCTGGATCAATAGAAAGGATCTACCGCCCTACATAGCCTCTCTAGACTATGGCCTCGTACCCCGCCATAAGAATCCTTACAAGGTATTCTATAACCACGAAGGAATAGCCAAGATCGGAGAGTACTTTGCCTATGGTAAGCCGGTGATAGCCTCAGGTATAGCGCCATCGCCATACTACATGGTTGTAGAGCCAGAGGAGTTTGCAGGTACTGTAGCTAGGGTTGCAAGAGGAGAGTTAGAGCCCCCAAAGCCTCCTAGAAGCCTGTTATGGGAAACTCTCTCCGAAGCTGCAGTAAAAGAAGTTGTGGAGAAGTGCCTACATAAAACCTAGCATTAATGTATAACGCTAGAGCAGCGGATATTAACTTGCTTGAAAACATAGTGCTATGTTTGGTGAAATGATTGGATTATAGGGTTAAGGTGTGTTAAGGAGGTTAGGGTAGGTGTGCAATGGGCTATAAACCCGGGAACTGCTTTACTATTGAACATTTCTACATCCCAGACATCGGTGGGGCATCCACGTGCTTAGCTCTATGCTAACCCTCCTAGCACCTTCCTTAAGGGAGATCTCGGCTAGGGTCATCAGAATCGGGAGAGAAGACGATGTAGGATATGTGCAATGCCCAGACCCCGGAGAACCCTACACCTGCGGTGGCATAGTGGTATTTGAGCTTGGGAGGGAGAAGACGACGGGTTAAGAAATTTACTGTTACTATGTCCTATTGAGCCTTGCGAAAGCGGCATCGACTATTCTCACTGCTGCCTTACTGTCTCCGAAGGGCAGTGTATCCGGCAGGTTGACGTCGCCAGATAGGATCTTTTCGAGCTCTGATAAGACTACGACCGGGTTTACGCCGACTACTCTAGCGAAGCCGTGTACAACAGCCTCCGGCCTCTCCATGGAATTCCTCAGTACTAGCACAGGCTTCCTTATCTTCGGGTGCGTCGCCTCCTCCTGCAGGCCGCCCGAGTCTGTCAATACTACTTTCGCATTCTTCATTAGCGCTAGAAACTCAAAGTAGCCCTGAGGCGGAAGTATCTGGGGGTGTTCAATCCCCTCTACTTCGCTCCACAATTCGTATTCCTGAAGCCTCCTCTTAGTCCTAGGGTGTATTGGGAAAACTAGTGGTATAGGGCTCTTCCTCAGTATTCTAACGAAGTCCCTTAAAACCTGCGGGTTATCAACGTTCTCGGCCCTGTGGAAAGTCACAAGGGCGTACTCGCCGAACCTTACTTGCTGGAGTACCTTATCCTCTATCTCTCTAACTCTGTCGAAGTACATATCGATCGAGTCTATAACCGTATTCCCAGTTACGTATAGGCTGCGGACCTTCTACCAGTGCTATTGGTGTTCCTCAGAGATCCTCTATTGAAGGCGATGTACTGTTCTCTATTCTGATCCACACATAGCCTCCGTAGCCGTCTACGTTTATTCCCCAATTACTGCACAGTACCCACGTAGAGCCATTCCACCAGAAAGGCCCTAGGTTCCCTTCGTTCATAACCTCATCAGCACGGCCAATGTAGTTCCCTCCACAATTCCAACACTTAATAGAATCTAGGATACCTTCGATGATGAATTTAGAAGGCAATGTGCTAGCTCTCTTAGCCCTACTCTTCCAATAATAAACAATCTCCGAAGGTGGAAAATAAACATAAATGATCCTATCCTGAATAGTCTCAATCTTAACCCCCTATAAAGTAAAGGTATGTAGCATCGAGAATGGAAACCGGTACTTATAATTTATCTGGTTTTACTTGTGGAGAATTCTTGGTGCGGGGGGTGGGATTTGAACCCACGCAGGCCTACGCCAGCGGATCTTAAGTCCGCCCCCTTTGTCCTAGCTCGGGCACCCCCGCATTTTTCATTAAACTGTGTAGTGGTAGCGTATTTATAAAGTTTAAAATAGTTAGTGTGGTGTTAGAGTTATTTTTCTTACCCGCTTAATTTTCACTCCAAACTCTTTAGCTTTACTTAGGGTTTCTTCAAGTATTTTTGCTGAACCATATATTAGCAGTATTGGTTTAGCATTTATTTTTGATGAAGCATTAGCTATTTCCTCTACTTCATTAGGTGTAGTAGGGTTCGATGTTAAATGGGTTTTTATAGCATATTTCACATTATCCTTCGACGCAACAATGTCAACCCTATATTCACCTACCTTAACATTTAACGTTACAGCATATCCTGAAGCAACATATAGTGAAGCTATTTTCCCTAAAACACCATTCTCCCTAATTAGCTTCGCTATTTTCTTAGCAGTCCACGTCCACACCATAAGGAACCCCTACAGCATAGAACATTTTAGCACATATAAGAACTTGTTTCTAAGGAAAAATTAAGCTTAAAATATTGCTTAGCGAAAAACTAATGCTAGAGGGCCCGTAGCCTTGCCAGTATAGGGCGAAGGCATCCAAAGTTATTTTCACCGTAAAAATCCGGTGGTCCGGAGTTCAAATCCCCGCGGGCCCGCCACAAAACATTAGCTGGAATTGGTTATATCTACATTGTATATTACAACCGAAAGCTTCGCCCTTTAGGGCGGGGAGGAGGTCAGTGGTCTATTGCGATGGAGGGAATTCTTGAAACATACAGTTTAGTTGATATGTGGTTTTCGAGAAAAATGAAAGCACTTATGCTAAAGAATTTTCGAAAACAAAACTTTAAAAATCTAGTTAGTAGAAATATTGCGAGACAAACAGAGCCGCGGTAGTATAGCCCGGCCTAGTATGCGGGCCTGTCGAATGATCCTCCAATTGGCAGGGGGGACATGCGGTTAGCCCGTGACCCGGGTTCAAATCCCGGCCGCGGCGCCAAAACATTTCCTTCCACTTTTCGAGAAAGAATTATTTCTCCGTTTTAAACATCAATAATTGGGGGTTGGGTCTTGGCTATTACGCATCCTAAGGATGTTAAAGCTGAAATAGGTGTTATTGGGGGTTCGGGGCTTTACGATGTGGAAATGCTTGAAAACGTAAGGGAAATAAAGGTTTATACGCCATATGGTCAACCATCAGATAACATTGTTGTTGGAGAGTTTAAGGGTAGAAGTGTAGCTTTCCTTCCAAGACACGGTAGGGGACATAGAATTCCCCCTCATAGGGTAAACTATAGGGCAAACATTTGGGCTCTAAAATCCCTAGGTGTTGAAAAAATAGTTGCTGTTTCAGCTGTTGGAAGCTTAAGGGAAGATTATAGGCCAGGTGATTTCGTAGTACCGGACCAATTCATTGACTTCACTAAGAAAAGAGAATACACTTTCTTCGAAGGTAGTGTTGTAGGCCACTTCTCAATGGCTGATCCCTTCTGCGAACCTCTTAGACAACTAATAATCAATGTTGGTAGGGAGCTTGGCTTAAGAATTCACGGCAAAGGAACGTACATATGTATTGAAGGACCAAGGTTTTCTACAAGAGCGGAATCTAAACTTTTTAAGTCTTGGGGAGCGGACATCATAGGTATGACATTGGTTCCGGAAGTTACATTAGCTAGGGAAGCTGGAATATGCTATGCAACAATAGCTATGGTTACAGACTACGATGTATGGGCTGAAAAACCTGTTACAGCAACTGAAGTAGCTAAGGTTATGGCTGAAAACATTGAGAAAGCTAAGAAGCTACTTTACGAACTAATACCTAGAATACCTAAAGAACCCCTCATAAACTACGAGGAACTATCTAGGGAGGCACTAATTTAGGAAATGTTTGAGAAAGTAGTTGAAAAACTAGCTGAAAAAATCGTTAAGATAGAGGATAGGGTAAGGGAGGAACTTAGTAGAAAAGAAAATGATAAGATAAGGGAGTATTTGGGAAAGGAAAAACTCATAATAACTTTTTCTCCCGAATGGAAAATACCTGCATCAATACTTTACTGGACACTTACCGCTTTCAAAATACATCAGTACCCGCCGATTTTAGCCCCATATTCATCGTTTATAACGCACATAGCTCCATACCATGAGGAATACTCTGTTATAGCGTTAATAGATAATGTTAACGTATTGAAGCCCATGTTTGATTTCAGAAGGCTTTTAAAAATAGATACATTCATTCTCTCCGAAAACATACCTAAGCAAATGAAGCTTCTAGACACTATGGAAATCAGGTTTGAAGGAGGGTTTTTCGAAAAAAACATTGCATGGAGCCTTTTCCTTTCAATTCTCACTTTAAAATCATTAGCTAACGAAGTGAGAACGAAAAGAGTTGAAAACTTACTTAAGGAAATAACTAACATAGGCGAAGTAGTTGGGGACATGTGTGGACAATTTAGAAGAGAAATAGAGCATTTAGCTAAAGCTCTTAGCGGAAACGTTGAAACATACGTTTTAGCACCTGACTATCTACTACCGGTAGTGGAAGGTTTTCTTAAAGACCATGTGAACATTAGAGTTTACGATATTTCATCAGCATATTCTATATGTGACATGCTTAAGAATAACGTAGTTGTTGTAAGAACAGGTGTTGAAGAGCACATGGGAAAATATGTTAGGTTTAAACTAGGCTTCCAAAACGTACATGAAATAGTTATAAATGTTGACCCTGTTTCAGCACCACTATACTTAATGATAATTATTGAAGCCTCTAAGGAAATAGCTAAGAGTATGTGAGATAAGCCACTACCAAAGATAAAATAGTTGCTATTGCCGAGAGAAGCCAAAAGCCAAAAACCGCTTCATCCTCTCTTAACGGTGTTTTCAACGTTAATAAATGAGCTAAGGCTAGTGGGGCATTAGAGTTTTTAACAGCAGAAATATGGCCTGAAACTTCGTCTACAACAACAGGTCTCACATGGATTTCCCGTCTCTCCTTTAAACCCTTAACTATAGATAATATTCCGAATCCATTCATTATTTGAGGCATAAAAGCGGTTACAGCAACTATTTCTAACCTACCTAAAATAGCTAATGCTCCAAAATATGTTCCAACAAATAAGCTACCCGTATCCCCATTAAATACCTTAGCCGGGTACTTGTTGTAGCGTAGGTATCCTAATAGTGAAGCAATAATTATTGCTGATGAATATATTGAAAAGTAGTCCCCAACACCATAACTAAGCTTAATTATTGAAGCTACTAGAAGAGCTATGAAGGCAAATAGCATAGAGCCAACCATTGAACCGTTGAAAACATCAATCATGTTTGTGGCGTTAGCTGTAACAGCTAAGGCGAAAGGCATTATAGCTAAGTATACTAGTGTAAGTCTTGTCCCTCCTATGAAGGGAAGAACTAGCTTAGGAACATATGTTCCAAAATAAATTATAGGTATTACTGCTAAAACAGTTAGTGCTGTTTTAGCTTTAGCATCAAGATTTCTAAAGTCGTCAAGTAAGCCTACAGCACCTGCGAATGAAGATGAAAGTATAAGAGAAGCTATTTTCAAAATGTTTTCCCAATCAAATATCATCATGATTAAGAGGCCTAATATAGTGGATACCATAAACGATAACCCACATGACTCCGGAATCTTAGGTTTCCAAGGCTTATGTACATCCACTCCTACATGCCCTATTTTTAACATGAAATTAGCAATTAGTGGTGTTAAAAGAAGGCTTGTAATGAAGGATACAAGTGAGGCTACAAGAATTAACGGTAACACTATGGTTCACCGACTTCGAAATAGGCTTTAGACTATTACGGTTAAATTTATTATTTAGAATAGGTTTTAAATGATTCGCAAGAAGCTCTTGGAGAAGAGGCTTAGGAAATGATTACCTCTAAAAGGCTTGGCGATTTATCGCTTCTTCTTTTAATAATTACGCCAGCAATATGGGCTGTTTTAGAATATAATGAACAGTATGTAGCTGTAGTTTTGGTTCTTCTAGCGCTATCGCCCTTAATGTTCATATATTATGTGTTTAAGTTAGGAGGGGAAAACGCCGATGTTTACGCTTACTTTTATTCAATAATTTACACCATAATAGTTATACTTATTGGTGCCGGTTTAGGTAATTTATGTGTTTCCTCGAGAACAACAATACTTATCGAAGGAATAATGTTTGCTTTAGCAGTATTCGTTTTGGGCTTAAAGTTTTCAATAAGAATTCATAGGATAACGAAGGTTACCCAGTTTCTATCTAAACCTTTAATTTTACTCGTACTAGTAATATCCGTATTTGTAATCTCCTATGTTTTAACGAGAATAGCTAAATTGGGGTACACTATATCTTCACCTATTATATCGTTGCTTATGATAATTATCCCTATTATTGCGTATTTTGGATTTTACAGAGGTAAATTCTAAAGCAAGCTTTTCACCTATTTTTCTCGGTAAAAAAATGTCGTATGTCGCAATAATTCATGAAGCACCTGTTCCTACGTGGAGTAGTCGTCAGCTAATTTTGGCCTTGGAAAGGAAGGGTTTACGGACAGCTTATTTGAGACCTTCAAGAATGTCTTTAGAAGTATTTGGTGGAAATGTTAAATTACATTATGGGCTAAAGGCTATTGAAAAACCTGGAGCTATGATAGTTAGGTCTTTCGGATTTACTGTGAGTTCTGAGCAGTTTTTTGCGAGACTTAAAATTCTCGCTATACTTTCCTCAGAAAACATATTCACAATAAATCCCATAGATTCGATAATTAATGCTAGAGATAAATTTCATAGCTTATACATTTTAAGTAAAAATGGAATACCTATTCCAGAAACCTTGCTTACGGAAAATGTGTTCTTAGCTACTCAGAAAGCTAAGGAATGGGGAGATGTCGTAATTAAGCCTTTGATGGGATCATTAGGGTATGGTTCTTTGAGAACTAATGAACCCGACATAGCCTTCCATATAGGTAAGGTTTTAGCTTCAATAAATCAGCCACTTTACGTGCAAAAATACGTTAAGAAACCACAGAGAGATATTAGAGTGTTCGTTGTTGGTGAAGAAGTTCTAGGTGCAATTTACAGGTTCTCTAGGGAATCTTGGAAAACAAATGTTGCACAAGGAGCAAAAGTCGTTAAAGCCCCAAGTATTTCTGAAGTTGAGGAATTAGCTTTAAAAGCAACTAAAGCGCTTGGCTTAATGTACTCAGGTGTAGATATTGGCGAAACTCCTGAGGGAAAATATGTTGTTTTCGAAGTTAACGCTTCACCGTTATGGAGAGGTTTTCAACAAGCAACAGGTATTAATCCCGCTGACAAAATAGCTGAATTAGTTAAAATGAATATTAGAAAATGAGTTTCTCAAACACCCTTACGACTCTAAATAATATTTCGGGGATGAAGGATAGCAAACCATCTGATAGATTATGTTGAGTTCTCAAACTGACCTTAAGCTAAACCTTTACTGTTCTTTCCTCCTTATGTGTTTGAAGAACTAAGGCAACGTAGATTTCTCTAACTCCATCAACTCTCCTTAGCCTTCTAACTATTTCGTTAAGTTTTCTTCTAGAATCAGCTATGATTTTAAGAATCAGTTGGTACTCACCAGTTATTTCATGTATTTCGTAAATATCGTCAATATTCATTATGACCTTGGATGCTCTTTGATGTTGCTTAGGAGAGGTTTTTACGAAAACATAGGCTACTGTGTCCTTACCTAATCTCCTATGGTCAATATCTACTGTGAAGCCTCTTAGAACTCCGGAGTCTCTTAGCTTCTTAATTCTTAAGTAAATTGTGCTTTCACTTACCCTAAGATGTTTAGCAAGCCTCGAAAACGGTATTCTACCATCGATCTGCAATGATGAGATGATTTTCCTATCTAAATCGTCAAGTACCACCAATATTTTAACCCTCAACAGACCCTCTAAACTATTTTAGGTATATACACAAATACTTAAAGAGGTAGGTTTCGATGTTAGATCAAGATTTAGTTAAAGAGGTAGTTTTGGTTGAAAACGCGCTATATCATCTTCTTAAAGCGTGTTTTTCAGATGAACTTGAAGATTACATGTTTGCTTTAAAGCAAATTTTAGAGATCGAACAGTTTAGAAGTGAAAAAATAGTTGAGAATATTTTAGAGAAAGCATTAGCTTATGCTAAGAGAAAAGGTTATTCCGTAGATGACATATTAAATGTAGAAGATAGAGTTGGAATAACAATTCCAGCTAAGCTTATAGCGAAAATATATGGTTTAACCTCCTACTCGCCTTAAAAGGCGGGTTTTCAAAAGAAAAACTTTTCTAACAATAAAGGTTAAGAAGTAGCCTACAAAGAGAACTTTTCTTTAGGAGAAGCAAGTTATGTCTCTTTGGTTTAAGAAGAAATTTTTCGAGAAAGCACATAACGTAGAATATTTGGACTTAATAGTTTACTCCATAGAGGAGTTTCAAGTAGGGTATCGTAACGGAAGCGTTGAAGCTAATGAAAATAAGTCAACAGTTTATGCTGTTAGAGCTTTCAATAAAGGTAGGTGGATTATTAATTCAACATATGACCTTTCGAAAATAGATGCGATCTTAAATAGAACCGTTGAAAAAGCCTTACGTGTTGAAGGAAAAAGAGGTGAATGGTATAAGGTTCCCAGTCCTGTTAGAGGAAAATATGTGTTAAGTTCAAAAATCGATGTTGAAGATAGGGAGAAGGCATTAGAGCTTTCTGAAACACTATGTGGTAGAATAATTGATAAAGGCTGTAGTGGATGCGAAGTAGTAGTTACTCTATCTAAAACATATAAGCAATATGTATCGAGCGAAAATGCTGAAGCCGAGGAAGAAACGAATTCAACATATATCCTAATTTATGGTGTTTCAGAAGCAATAGGAAGAGGAATAGCTGGAGAAATAATAGGATATCTTGGAAACCTTGTGTCTGTTGATGAAAGTTTCTTTCTCAAATTAGCCGATAGGGTAGCTGAACGTGCTAAAGCATGTTCTAAAGCCAAGCTACTTCATCCTCTAAAGAGAGGTTTGAAATGGGATGTAGTGTTTGACCATACGACTTCGGCAGCAATATTCCACGAAGTAGCACATATGCTTGAAGCAGATACCGTACGTGCCAGAATAAAGTTACCATATAGGTTTCTTAAATCAAAAATAACGCTAATAGATGACCCCACTATTCCATGGGGATTTGGATCTTATGCTTTCGACGACGAAGGCATTATTGCCAAGAGAAAAGCATTAATTGAAGATGGTGAAATAGTAAACCTAGTTCATACTCGAGAAACAGCTGCTAAATGGAATGTTGAGCCTTTAGGTAATGCGAGAGGGCTTTTCCATAGACCTAAAGCTTTAGTTAGCAACATAGTTGTTAAACCTTCTGATTGGAGATTTGATGAACTTATTGAAGAAACTAGAGAGGGAATATATGTTGAAGGACTCGTTAAAGCAGAGCTTTCCTTAAACAACATAGTTACCTTAATTCCCGAAGTTGCATGGATTATTGAGAAAGGAGAGCTCAAAGAGCCTGTGCTAATAGACCACATTAAACTTCAAATACCAAAACATTTAAACCACATTGAGGGATTAGGTAAAGAACTTAAACAGAGACCCGCATTCGAAAAAGGATATAGGGTATCTGAGTATTCGCCACCTATGAAAATTAAAGGCGTACTCGTTAGCTAATTATCCCTTAAAACATGGAGTGATTGCCTATGTATGGTTTTTTGGGTATTTTCGCTATTTTGGTAGCCATATGCGGGTTCATCCTACCTTCTTGACCTAGCCTTCCCCGCTTACGGGATCACCTTGTGTTTTCATTCAGCACCTCATCGGCGAAGAGAAGCTATATTGTTCCTCAACTAAACCCCACAGGCTCCAAAATCTTCACATAAACACTTACTCCAGTACATAAGGTTTCCAAAAATAACCCGAGAACTCAAACAGCCAAATAGTCTTTAAGCTAAGGAGACGCCAATAGTCACTAACGGTATTGGCTACGTTTTAACATTAGCTAATATCGCTAATTAAGAAGAGTTTTGTCGAAGAAAAAATACCTTATTCACAATTTAATGTGTGGTTTAAGGTATCGTTAAAAATGTTCATGAAGAAAGGCTTAGTTAGTTACTTCCACAGGTATTCCTCTTAACTCAAAGATCTTCTTTAAAGCGCTAATGACAATGTCTGAAAGCTCCCTACTAAACCTTATCCTTATTGTCATGCCTTCGCCAAGAGGCCCCGGGGATCCTTCGAAATCAAAGGTCATTTTTAAATCCTTACTTAAAATAACGTTGTTTATAGTGTTTATTATTTCTCTAGCATCTATATGTGTATGTACCTCTCCAATTACTAGCTCTTTCCTCCCTATCTTGGCTATCATCTTTAATTACCGTGTTCTTAGTATGAATGCTCTCATAAATTAATTTTCCTAGGAATTTCTTGCTTAGCGTCTTCGCCTTTTCCAGGAACAATTCAGAAACGCTTTTAATAACAAGTTCTTCTGCTTCCCCAATACTTATACCCCTAGTCGCTAAATAGAATATATGGTCTTCGCTTAATCTTGAAATAGATGTTGCATGTCTAGCTTCCTTAACATTGTTCGATTCTATTTCAAGCATTGGTGCTGAATTGGCTTTAGCTTTCTCTCCAAAAACGAACATTTCACTTTTTATAATAGAGCTAGCATCTAAAGCACTACCAAGTACTTTGGCTAAGCCTCTATGTGTTATTGTTGAAGAATCTAATGCTACACCTTTAATATCTACCTTACTTAAACTGTAGGGTCCAATATGTATTGTATTAGTGTAGTAATCTTGCCATGAAGAATCTCTTGCAACCATTAGCCCATAAACATGTAACTTACTTTTTGAAGATAGAACATGTTCCTCCCTTACATGGGCTACGTTATCATTTAAAATGAGGTTATGAAAACGACATTCACTACTATCATAACTTCTAACCCTATGCAGTATGTATGAAAAGGATTTACCCGAATCCTTTTCTACAAACGTTATTTTTGCTTTAACATTTCTTCCTACAAATCCCTCCATAACGAAGGTTTTAAGAACATCTTTATCCTCTATACCTAAGCTTATAAT
>Ga0105154_1000896_pt1 | contig 12504 bp, 13 predicted proteins | sample SSWtaG_FD_89672 | JGI IMG/M metagenome (GOLD analysis project Ga0105154, IMG submission 89672) | Hot spring microbial communities from Sandy's Spring West, USA to study Microbial Dark Matter (Phase II) - SSWsed_matched | ecosystem: Environmental > Aquatic > Thermal springs > Hot (42-90C) >... | reverse complement strand
GGCTTATCGGAGATCTTTAGCTCCCCTAGGTAGCCCACGCTCAGCGGTCCGTAGACTAATCCCTCGACCACCAAGTACAGGTCCCAGCTAGGCAGGTTTTTCAGCATCCACGTCACGTGAGTGGATATGATCTTCACTCCGCTAGCCTCTAGAATCTCGTTGAGCATCGCTACCCTCCTCGCGGGGTCGAGCCCCTCGAAGGGCTCGTCGAGCAGTACGTACCTAGCCCTAGAGGCTAGCGCTAGCGCGTTCAAGACTATCTTCTTCTGGCCCTCTGAGAGGGCGGCAAAGTTCCTCTTTAAGACGTTACCCCCTGCGAAGCGCGTGACCATGTCGATGAAGCGCTCGTAGTCGCCTTCGACGAGCTTGAGGATGAACTTGGCCACGTCTCTTACTGACTGCTTGGAGTTGATCATTACTTCACGGAGATTTGAGGCCATCAGCCTCGTAGCGCCCTTGACTGAGTCTACGTCAACGCCATCGACAAGGACCCTGCCGCTCTTGGAGACCACGAGCCCGAGGATGGTCCTCATAAGAGTCGTCTTGCCGCTTCCGTTGGGGCCGAGGATGATCGTATCGTTAGAGATCCTAGCATTAACGCCCTTCAACGCATAATCTCTCTTCGCATACCAAGCATACACGTCTACAAGCTCAATGGGCATCTCTGCCTCTGTACACGCTTCGATCGATAAAGGGCATTTAAGTCTTCCGAAACTACTTCCTCGCGATGCTTCCGCTATGCTCAAAGTTACGAATTTGCTAGCCCATAGACCAGCTCCGAGAGCCCTCCTTATCGTTTTTAGGTACTGTCGCGATTGAGGGACCCACATTACAGGACGGGAAGTGGGGTTCTTGAAACGTCTCCGAAGAGGAGCTCTGTAAGCTAGCTCGAAGGGCTGGGCATTTCTATCGCTCTACATTTAAGCCACTCGTGATCTTCGCAGACCTGGACTTCTCTTAAAGCCCAAGCCCGCTGGGGATGTGCGAGAATGTGGGAAATGCTCGTCCTCAACCTCTTGTTCTCAATACGCTCAAAATTCTTATCCTTAAAATTATTTTATTAGAAGCCAGCCCTCTCTATTATAGTCCGAAGCTCGTCAGCGGCCCTCTCAGGCGGGACCGCGTTTATGTACATCCCCGACGTCAGCTCGAAGCCCCCTGCCACCGCCGTCCTCGGGTGGATCTCTATGTGCCAGTGATAGCTCTCGCCCTTCCACCGCGCCGGAGCCACGTGGAAGCCGAGGTTGTACGGAGGGTCGTTGGCGACCTCTTTCAAGGCGAATAGCACGGCCTTGAGGGCTCTCGCCAAGGCCCTCCTCTCCTTGGGGTGGGTGTTTATGAAGTTGGACTCGTGTCGCCTGGGGATTATCCACACCTCGTAGGGTGATAGGCTTGCCCAAGGAGCCACGGCAACGTAATGTTCATCGGCGTAGACGAGCCTAGGAGAGCCGATCTCGAGCTCTATCAAGTCGCAGTAGATGCACCCGCCCCGTTCTCTGTTGTACCTCCTAGCGGCCTCTATCTCCCTCCTAACTGTCGAGGGCACGACTGGCAGGGCGATTACTTGACTGTGTGGATGAGAGATGGAGGCTCCGGCTTCGGGCTTGTAATTCCTGAAGAGGCACACGTACTTTATGCCCCTTTCGTAGGACAGCTTAGTCATTACGTCGAAGTAGGCCTCTACGACGAGCTCAAGGCCCCTTATGCCGATGCTGTGTGGGTGAGCGTCGTGGTCCGGGGACTCGACTATGACGTAGTGGAAGCCGAAGCCGCTATAGGACGTAGTCGCGAAAAATAGGGACTCGCCAACCTTCTCTTCGAAGGGCAGGTCGCTCTTGAGCGCTGGGAACATGTTGGGGAAGCACCTGATGGCCCAGTCGCTAACCCTCTCGTCTTCTTTGTCTGCGAGCTTGGTCAGCCTTCCTCCAACTCGAGAGTAGACCAGCCAGGCTGGAGGAGTCATGCGTTCGTTTCCTGGGCAGAAGGGGCACTGCTTCCGGAGATCTTGTTCCCTTGGCCTTTTAGCTCTATGAGGAGCTATTATCACCCAGCGGTCGGTGATCGCGTCGTGCCTTATCTCCGGCTCGCTCAAAACCCACTTCATCCCCCTTCTCTACGAACAGGCCTGCGCGGTTGATGTCGAGCTCCTCAGCCTTAGCTTCAACGTCCGGCAGCAGTAGCTCCATCTCCTCATGGCGTCCCAACACCTTCAGCCTTATCTTCACGACCCTCAAGCTTGTCGAGATAATCTAGGAGACCTTACCCTTAAATGCTTTAGACAGGTCATCCTTGCACTCGGTTTAAAGGGCCCTCAGCTCCAATAGTATTGGGTGCTCAAAGTTGTTGATAGGCTTGATCTCCGACACCCACGACAACTTGCAGGCCATAGCAGAGGCCGTAAAGATCTTCAACTCCAGAAGGGTCGGCTTGGTCCTACACGCGGGCGACTACGTCGCGCCATTCACTTACAGCGCTTACAAGGGACTAGGATGCAAGCTCGTGGGGGTCTACGGCAACGTCGACGGCGAGAGGAGGCTCCTGCACGAGAGGTTCTCGAGCGTGGGGTTCAAGGTGGAGAGCGACTTCGAGGAGCTGGAGGTGGACGGGGTCAAGATAGCGCTGCTCCACGGGGTCTACCCCCAGATAGTCGAAGCACTGGCCCTCAGCGGCAAGTATCACGTGGTGGTCCACGGCCACACGCACGCCAAGAGGGCCGAGAGAGTGGGAAGCGCGTTGGTGGTGAACCCCGGCGAGGCCTGCGGTTACGTCTACGGGGTCAGGTCCGTGGCCTTGCTCGACACAGCAACGCTTAAAGTCGAGTTCATAGAGTTTTGAGCTACGGGGACTTGAGCTATGAGCGAGGATTTGTGGCTACAAATGAAGAAGCTCGAGCTCCAGCGCAAGCTACTCGCACAGACGGCCAAGAGGGTCGAGGAAAAGGAGGCGAAGCCCAAGGATCCATATGAGGTCATAAGGCCCTTGTTGGAGGAGAGGGCCGACGAGGTCCTCGAGGCGGCCAAGGCGCAATACCCGAGGGTCGCCGACGCCGTCGCTGCCGAGCTGGCGAGGCTTGTAGAGGCTGGCTTAATAAAGAGGATCACCGGTCCTTGGCTGATGTCGCTCTTTACGAGGCTGGGGTACAGGCCCAAGCTTGAGACCAAGATATCAATAATCTCGGACGGCAAGGTTATGGACTTGAAGGAGAGGATTTCCAAAGCCCTTCAAGAGGAGTGACCTCTTCGCTTTAAGTTGCCCTTTCATCGAGGGCCGCTCCTACGGGCCCTCGCGAGTTCTTCGACCTTCTCCAGCCCCCACGCCAAGAGAGCCTCGGCCACTTCCGGGTCCTCCGACTCAGCGTACACCCTCACGACCGGCTCTGTGCCCGACGGCCTTATCAAGACCCACCCCCTCTCAGTGACGAACTTAGCCCCGTCGATCCTGCGAACTTCCTTCACGCGAAGCGCTCCTATGCTCTCAGGCTCGAGGTCCTCGAGGAGGTCCCGGATCTCTTGAGGTCTCTCGACGTCGACCTTCCCCCTCACGCTGTACATCAACTTAAGCTCCTTGCCCATCTCACGTATGAGCTCCTCAAGCCTCTTCCTGCCAGAAAACGCCAGAGCCTCGACTACGTACAGGCACGTCAATATCCCGTCCTTTTCAGGGACGTGCCACTTGTACCCGAAGCCACCGCTCTCCTCGCCGCCCATGACCGCCTCGCCCATTAGCAGATGGGGCGCTATGTTCTTGAAGCCCACGGGCACCTCGTAGACCCTCAGCCCGTTCTTGGCGGCTATCTCGTCGACCATGTGCGTCGTGGCGACCGTCCTCACGACCCCTCCTCTGATCCCCTTATTGAGCATGTGAGTGAACAATATTGGGAACAGCGTGTTCGGGGAAATGTAGGTCTCAGAGTAAGCCGATGCCCTGTCCCCATCGCCGTCAGTCGCGAGGCCCACGTCTACGCCTTCCATGAAGTTCTTCATGTCCTGGACGGACTCAGGCAACGTCGGGTCCGGCGTCAGGCCTCCGAACGTCGGGTCCTTCTCGCATCGCATGCGCTTGACCTCACACCCCAATCTCCTCAGGGCCTCATCCAATATCCCCGCCACGGAGCCGTGCAGAGGGTTGACTAGGACCCTCAGACGGGCCCTCTGGATTGCGTCTCCGTCAACGAGCGATGAAACCCAGTCCAAGTACTCCTCTCTAAAGTCCACATAGGCCACTAGCCCCCTCTTGTCTGCCTCTTCGATGCTCATGGCCCTGACCTTCGATTTGGCTATGAGGTCCTCGATCTGCTGGGTTATCTCCGTCGAGGCCGGGCCGCCGTAGTGGGGTATGAACTTTATCCCGTTGTACTGAGGGGGGTTGTGAGAGGCCGTGATCATGATAGCGCCTCCGGCCCTCAATCTAACGGTCGTAAACGCGACGAGGGGCGTTGGGACGTCCGTGGCGGTCATGTAGACTGACACGCCGTTCCCGGCAAGGACCTCCGCACACGCCTTGGCGTATTCCTTGGAGCCCCTCCTAGAGTCGTATCCGATGACGACTCCGTACTTTGCAAGCCCCCTACCGATTATGTAGTCGGCTATCGCTTGAGCGACGACCTTAACGTTGTCGATCGTGAAGTCGACGTCCATCAAGCTCCTCCAGCCATCGGTACCAAACTTTATGTGCAAGCTCATCACCTTTGAAAGGAGGGTCAAATAATTGAGGGCCAGCAAAAATAAAAAGGTGGTCTGCACTCTAGCTCATGGTTTCGTTGATGTTAACTTTACGGGGATGCCGAGCATCGGATTTTGCTTTGACCCTTTGAGTGACACGTCGAGCATACCGTACAAGCCAATATCAGGTGCAGGAGACGCCAGGATGATCGGGATAGATAACAAGCAAGAAAAAGGATATTATCCGTAATACCGTTAATCGACTTTGATTGAACATCGTATGAAGCATGGTCGTATCATGAGGTCTAAAACGCAGACCGCATCATTGAGGTGGTGCTGTGAGGAAGGCGAGTAAGGACCTCCCGGTAATAGTGTTTTCAAAAGGCCGCGCTTTCGGAGAGTTCTGGGTGAGAGGACGCGCACATCCCTCGGTCTTGGGTAGAGTCCTCGAGGTCTTAAACGAACACGGGATTCTCCCTCGAAACATCGCGGCCCACTACGAAGGTGATGAAGAGGTCTTGTTCATCCTCGCAGACACGACCGAGGCAATTAGTAACATCGACGTAGTCGTCGACAAGATAAGCGCTTTGCCAGACGTGTTGGAAGTGGACTTCCTAGGCCCGCAGCCCGATTATGCGTGTGAGGCTTTTGGCTTTCCAACGACCACTTCAGGAACCGAAGAGGTCATGGTGATCGTGCTCAAGTGCTTCACCGAAATGCTCCAAGGGGTTAAGACGTACTTCGGCTCCTCCGGCGAAGTCTTCCTGTGGTATTTGGCTAGAGAGATCGGAAGCTGCACTGCCAAGCTGTTAGACGCGAAGCTCGATAGCCTTAGCGCAGAAGAAAGGGTCAGGGCGCACTTGGTTTTCTTATCCTCTGCCGGATGGGGGGTGTTCGAGCTCGAGAGGCTCGATTTGAGCAAGGGGATCATCGAGGTGAGGGCCAGGGACTCTTTCGAAGTAAGGCACAAGAAGGGCTCGAGCAAGAAGTCCCAATGCCTCTTCATGAAGGGTTACCTGGCCGGAATGATTGGCGTTCACTTAAAGATCAAGGGCGTTAGGGTGGAGGAAGTTTCTTGCGAAGCTAAAGGAGACGATGTTTGCCTGTTCGTCTCTCACCTCAGATGACGATGTTCGATCTCTCAGCCGAACCTCTTGAAGACCACGTACACGAAGGGAGCCAGGCAGGCGAGCGACCACAACGTTAACACGACGTAGGACCTCAAAATGGCCATGATCAAGGTCGAGAGGAGAAGTAATGAGAAGATTAGCTCGGGCCTCGGCAAGGACTTCGAGGACCTTTTATTAGGCCCCTTGGGCGTCACACTCCAAGTGTAATAGGCTTTAAACAAGGGCTTTACCGATGATATGAGGATCTCGAAAGCCATGGCCATGGCTAGAGCCGACGATCTCCCGAGGACCCTAATCCTTTGAAGTAGGCCGTGAGCTCTTGAGGTCCGTCTTGAAAGGCTGCAACCGTATGGGATCAACAATGCCGCTCCAATGCCCAGGAGGGGCAAGAGGGGCAAGAGAGGAGGCTCCCCTCCAAGGAGGACCAGTAACGGCAATGCGATGATCGATAGCCCAGTCAACGCTAAGCCCCAGTACTGGGTCAGATAGATTAGCAAGCTGGTCTTCTCAAGTCGACTTAGACTTGAGGCGGCTATGGCTTTGGCGTGCTTCAAGAGGACTTGGGTCACGCCGTAAGCCCATCGCCTCTGCTGCTTCTTGAAGTCGCCGTAAGTAGATGGATGTTCAACCCACGCAGGCACATCGTCGTTGTACACTACCCTGTAACCTCTAAGCCTGAGCCTTATCCCCAGCTCTACGTCCTCCGTTAGACACTTTTCGTCCCACTTCCCAACGCTTAGAAGGACCTCTCTCTTTATGATGCAAGCACTACCGACGAGGATCGAGCTCCCGAACATCGCTTGGAGCCCCTTAAAGAGTATGCCCGTGAACAGGTTCCACCCGAGGCTTACGGCCTCGGAAATCGGGCTTTCTTTAGCGTTGAGCGGCTCGAACCTGACTACGACGGCTGCGACGTCATTGGATTCGTACAGAGATGGCAACGCCTTGACGAGGAAGTCCGGCGGCAGTATGCTGTCGACGTCCAACACTACGACTACGTCACTTTCAACTTTAAGGGCTTCGTTTAGTGCCCCAGCCTTAAACCCCTTGGGCTCCTTTCTGTGCACGAACACTACCTCTAAGTCCTCTCGCGCTCTGTTGCACACCTCCTCCATGGGTCTAGGGTCCTCGTCGTCGCAGACCACGACAACCTTGATCTTGTCCTTGGGGTACCTGAGGCGCTTGATTGAGGCCAAAGCCCTTTCGAGGAGGAGCGGCGGCTCCCCCCTTACGGGGATGTGGAAAGCGACCGTCGGCGTTTCTGGGAGGTAGCCCTTAGGGGTCGAGTACTTAGAAGTAGCCCTCAAAAGCCATAAGTGGTGGCTTAAGTAAGTGAGCTCTATTAGTATTAGCAACGACAGTAAGGCTAGCGCTGCTATCGATGTCGCTTCCATGGCCTCAGTATACTATCTCCATGGCTCTAGACTTTAGCTGTTTCTTCTCTATCCATTTAGCCCTCCTTTATCTTGCTCTTCCAAGCGCTCTTGGGCTGATAGACCTTGTCTACAAACCAAACGCTCCTGCCACCGATGACCCTGTGGTGGTACTCGCTTTTGAAGCGCGCTATTTCGTTTTTGTACTCGTCGAACCTCTTGAAGACCCTAACCTCCGTGTCCCTTCTTCGAACCCTATTCTTACAAACGGGGCATTGGTATATCCTTGTCAAGGTGAAGAACTTCGAGCCGCAGTTGCCGCAGTTGTATTCGTGGATCTTAATGACGTAGTTCACAATACCACCTCAGGAGGGGTGATAGAGCTGAATGAAAGTGTGCGATGAGAAACTTTTGATTTTGCGTGAAAACTTTGTTTAAAGGCTTCTGATGCTGAGGTCGAAGTCTCTCAAATAAACTCTGCAATAGTCGAAAAATAGTTATCGAGAGAAGCTCGTTGAGAGAGTATCAGGCTTTTACGATCTCCGACAGAGCTCTCTTTTTAAGCGTCTTGAAGTGCCCAGCAAACGGTTAACGATGAGGGCAAATCACGTTCCAGCCTCTGGCAAGAGGCTTCTCTTCATTTGCGCTCTTAGGCCCGAAGGAAAAAGACGTGGCATTGGATCTGAGCCATGAACACGGCGTCGCGTAACAATTCACGACGCTAATAGTCGTGGGCGTAGTCTCTACGCTTTGGCGAGTACCTTGACCGTATGTGGACCGCTCTCTGAAAACCACAACTTTCTGATCGATCGTAGAGCTCTTTTTTGAGAAGCTCCCTAAGAGCGACCCTTATGGCTTCGCTCCTTGAAGGATATACCCCTAACTTGACGAGCTCGTCGAGCTCCCTGAGGTAAGCTTCCGGGATTTTGACCGTTATTATCCTCATTGCTATCCACACCACCTTATCGTAGGTGGTGCCCCCTCAATAATAAGGATAGGTTAAAACCTTGACCTTCACATGGACAGGCTCTTTGGGAGTAGGGTTTAAATGTCCTTGGTAATGACGTCTCGAGGGAGAGGGTCTGTCGGACTTCGATGCGTTATCGATTACTCGAACTCGTCGTTTAAGAGGCTCCTAGAGCGAGTGGTGGAGTCGCCAGATGTCGTTTTCTCAATAAAGCTTATAATGAGCCGAAGCCGAAGCTAAAGCTTGTGTTGAGCTGACCTCCGGTGGTAGTTGTTGAGGCCTATAAAGAGGACCAAGAGCTTGTGCCCTGAGTGCCTTCAGGTGGTCGAAGCACTGGTATACGAAGATGGTGGATGTGTATACATATCCAAGTCGTGCCCCCAACACGGAGAGTACACCGACATTTATTGGAGTGACTACGAGCTCTATCGCTGGGCCGAGAAGTGGGAGGTCGTCGGTAACGGCGTTTCGAACCCCCAGAGGAAGAGGGAGAAGGGCTGCCCCTACGATTGCGGCTTATGCGAGAACCACAAGACGTGCACTGTGCTGGGCATAATAGACGTCACTAATCGCTGCAACCTCAACTGCCCCATATGCTTCGCCCACGCCGGAGCCGTCGGCTATCTGTACGAGCCGAGCTCGGAGCAGGTGAGGCAGATGCTGAAGAACCTCAGGAGGGTCAAGCCCATACCGCCGACTGCCCTTCAATATTCGGGCGGAGAGCCGACACTGAGGAAGGACCTCCCAGAGCTCGTGGCCATGGCCAAGGAGGAGGGATTCAGACACGTTGAGGTGAACAGCAACGGCATCGTGCTGGCGAAGAACTTGGAGTACTACAAGAGCTTGCTCGACGCAGGCACGTCGACTGTCTACCTCCAGTTCGACGGCTTGACGGACGACATATACGTCAAGACCAGGGGGATCCCGCTGTTAGACCTCAAGCTCAAGGTCATAGAGAACGCGAGGAAGCTGAAGCACGACTCCATAGTCTTGGTGGTGACCCTAGTCAGGGGGGTGAACGACCACCAGCTGGGCGACATAATAAAGTTCGCGGCCAAGAACTGCGATGTGGTTCGGGGAGTTAACGTTCAGCCAGTCTCCATAACCGGCAGGATCAACAGGGAGGAGCGAGAGAAGATGAGGATAACGATACCCGACTTCATGAAGCTTTGCGAAGAGCAGACCAATGGCGCGATCAAGGTGTCGGACTTCAGGCCAGTGCCCTGGCCAGTGGCCTTGGCTAGAGCGGTAGGGGCGCTCAAGGGCAAGAGCTACCCAGAGTTCACCGCTCACCCTCACTGCGGCGTTGCGACCTTCTTACTGGCAGAGGGCGACGAGATAGTGCCAGTTACGAGGTACGCCGACGTCGATAAAATGGCTGGGGACTTCTGGGAGGCCTACAAGCTCGCATCCGAGGGGAAGAAGTTTAGGGCGTACCTCAAGTTGATGAGGGCGGCAAGTCGGGTTAAGGGCAAGCTCAGGAGAAGCTTGCTGAGCGTGTTGATCAAAGGGTCGTACAACGCACTGGGGCAACTCATGAGGAGGATGGTGTTATTGGGTTGCATGCACTTCATGGATCCCTACAACTTCGACCTCGAGAGGGTCGAGAGGTGCTGCATCCACTACGCCCTGCCAGACGGCACGATAAGGCCCTTCTGCAGCTACAACAGCGTCCACAGACCGGTGGTCGAGAGGGCTCTGAGCGTCCCCTACCCCGTTAAAGCCGAGAGCGTCAGTCATGGCTAGGGGAGGCCTGCTGAGGGAACTGGCGAAGAAGATAGTGCCGCCCGACCTGCTGAAGTTAGTGCCGAAGGGCTTCGAAATCGTAGGAGACATAGCGATCCTGAACTTGCCCAGAGGGCTCGATGAGTACAGGTTTGAGATAGGAGAGGTCCTCCTCAACAGTCTGAGGCCCCGGATAAGGCTCGTGGTCAGGAGGGCGTCGCCTGCGAGGGACCCGGAGAGGGTCCATGCATACGAGGTCCTAGCCGGCTCTGGAGGGTTCGAGACGCTGCACAAGGAAAGCGGTTGCGTCTTCAAGGTCGACATATCGAAGGCCTTCTTCTCCTCCAGGCTCCAGTACGAGAGGTCCAGAATAGCCAGCTTGGTCAAGCCCGGCGAGGTCGTGGTCAACATGTTCGCAGGCGTCGGGCCCTTCTCGATAGTCATAGCGAAGAAGGTCCCGAACGTCAAGGTGTACTCGATAGACGTGAACCCCGAGGCCTACAAGCTCATGGTCGAGAACGTAAAGCTAAACAAGGTCGAGGACAGTGTAGTGCCGCTTCTAGGCGACGCTGCAGAGGTCATAGACCTCTACAACCTCAAGGGCGTGGCCGACAGGGTGCTCATGCCTTCTCCGGAGCACGCCATAAATTACTTAGCCAAGGCAGTCGAGTCCCTAAAAACTCAAGGCGTCATACACTACTACGACGTCGCCCATCGCGTAAAGGGCCTTCGTGAGCACGTGTTAGAGAGGGTCTCACCGATCCTCGACGGCATGAGATGTAGATGGAGGGTGGAGGGCGTCAGAGAGATAAGGTCTGTGGCCCCCTCTAAGACCTACGTATGCGCTGACATATTCGTGGAAAAGGAAGCCACCAGTTAGACCGCCCTCCTGGTCCTGTAAACGACGACTTGGTCTATGCTCCTTATGGCCACGCTGTTCTCGGCGATTATCTTGGCCACCTCATCGAAATCTATGTTCTGGCCGATTATGGTTATTTTGACGGTCTCAGTCTTGGCGTCCACCTCTGTGACGACGATGTCCACCTCCTTCACCCCCTTGGCCGAGCATATAGCCTTGGAGAGCTCGGTTATCGGTATCTCTCTCGGCTTCAACGCGTCTATCAAGAGCTTCCTTATCACCACGGACAAGGCGGGCGCACCCAAAATACTAGATGTGTGCCCCTAACAAGACTATAACTATTGCTGAGGCGACTCCCGCGAGGACCATAAACGCCACGTACCCAAGAGGGCTCTTGCCGGCTATCCTGCTCAAGAAGTAGCCCAGAGCGCCCAAGAAGGCTATGCCGGTGGAGAGCGAGGCGAGGGCTGCCGAGGCGAAGTCCATCACGAAAACGTGAGAGAGAGCAAAGGGGGTCACCAGTATCGCGCAGGCTATTAACGGAGAAATTCCGTCGACTACTGAGACGACCAAAACGGCGAGCTTTGAGGACTTCTCGTATATGGAGCCCTTCATGTCATGGAAGGTGGCCTCTTCCAGCTCGCGGAGCTTTCTCTCCCTCTCCGCCTTCTCAGTCAAATAGGCCCCCCACATACCTGAGATGAACATCGCCAGCCCGGCCGAAAGGACCGTCTTGACCACAGCCCTCGGGTCGACTATGCCGGAGACCCACATGCCCATTATCACTCCAAGAGCTGCAAGAGCGCCGTCGAACATGTTCATGACGAAGTACCTCCTGCAAATTTCGAGCGCTCCACTTATCCTCAGCATCTTTTCGAGGTCGCCCAACTTCCGTTGCAATAGCTTCAACTTCACCTTCGCCTCGACCACGCGGGGGTGTAGCGCTTCGCCGAGCTCTCTTCAATTACATGGCTTACTTTTACTTTCACGCGACCTTAAACGCGTTAAGAGTGAGAGGAAAGGCTAAAAACTCTTACGCCTCGATGGGAGTGGCGGTCATCGACTCGCGTCTTTCCTCGTTACAATATTACTCCATCGCCTGAGGCCGGCCGCTCGTAGGGTGACCTTCTCTCAGTCGCTCCACGACAGACTATACATCGCGAGCCATGTGAAGATCAAGCACATGCTACGTGCTCGAACCACGAGAATCGTCGATCGTCGAGGCCGATCGCCTGGCAGAAGGCTTATTAGCCCTCCTCTGTGAGGATGTAGACTTGCGGAGGGCTTAGGATATGGGTGATCGCCAAATCAAGGTCCATTGAGATCTACGACACCACGCTCAGAGACGGAGCGCAAGGAATGAGGGTCAACTTCTCGCTTCAAGACAAGATAAGCCTCACGCTGAGGCTCGACGAATTCGGGATCCCCTTCATCGAAGGTGGGTGGCCCTTCTCGAATCCGAAGGACGAGGAGTACTTCAAGGCCATAAAGGACTACTCCCTTAGGCAAGCGAAGGTCGTGGCCTTCGGGAGCACAAGGAGAAGGGGCGTCAAGCCGGAGAAGGACGAGAACTTGAACGCCATACTTAAGTGTGACGTAGACTATGCGGCCCTCGTCGGAAAGTCTTGGACCCTCCATGTCAAGGAGGTTTTGAGGGCAAAACCCGAAGAGAACTTAGACATGGTCTACGAATCGATAAGCTATTTGAGGGGCCATGGTATAAAGGTGATATTCGACGCCGAGCACTTCTACGACGGCTACAAGGACGACCCGGAGTACGCTCTTAAGG
>Ga0105154_1000895_pt1 | contig 12506 bp, 23 predicted proteins | sample SSWtaG_FD_89672 | JGI IMG/M metagenome (GOLD analysis project Ga0105154, IMG submission 89672) | Hot spring microbial communities from Sandy's Spring West, USA to study Microbial Dark Matter (Phase II) - SSWsed_matched | ecosystem: Environmental > Aquatic > Thermal springs > Hot (42-90C) >... | reverse complement strand
CTACCGCCCAAAGGAGCGGGACCGAAGCCAGATCCCCACCCCCGCTCCCGAGGAGGGTGGGGGGAGAAAAGGGTTGCGCGCCGCGCCGGCAGCGCCGCGCGCCCCATCGGGTAGATAAACTTGTATACCGGGGCGCGGCCGGCGGGAACCGCGCAGAGGGAGGGAACCTTTTACCGAAACCGGTTTCCCGGTATTCCAAGCAAGTTTTGAAACCGTATTGAAACCAAACAAACCCCATCATGTACAGGTTTCATAAAACGAAACCAGAAGCAGCTGGGGGTAGCATTAAGAAGAAGGTTATGAAACCGGTGGGGGCGCGAGCGGCCTCCTGGAGCGGCGAAACGGATAAGACTGGGTGGGGCGCGGGGAAGCGCGGGCTGGGGGCGGAACAGCCAGCGAAGCGGCGGACGGCGCGGTCCAGGGTTCAACATCGCTGCACGCGGCGACTGATTCACTTTCAACGCCCATACCGGCAGGCGCTGGACGCGGCGACTAATAAAGGTGGCGCTCGAATAGGAGAAGAGGTTTATCTGGGGTTCTTCCGCGGTGGAAAAATCCCAGGCGCATATCGCGATCGCGAAAAATCCCAGGCTCCCCCTACCCTATCCTATCCCAGCCTCATATCGCGATCGCGCAGAGGCGGAAGTCCGCATAACATCCTATATTATATTATATTATGTTATTATCCGGCGTTCAATGTGAATAAACGTTAGAAACTAATAGATTATCATAGCCTATCTCACATGCCGAGAAAGAGGATCATCCCAGACGGCAGACCCGTAACACTCTACCTCCCCGTCTCTTTAGTGGAACGCCTTCGAGAGAAAGCCGAGAAGCGCGGTCTAACCCTATCCCAGTACCTGCGAATCGTGCTAGCCGACGTCGCAAAAGATGAAGGGTGAACACGCGTGAACTCACACGTGAACCACATAAAGGTGCGGCTAAAGAAGATGAAAAACCACCCGTACCTCGAAAAACACAAAATCATTAAGATCGAGGTAAAAAACAACTACTACCGCACGGTCACAATCGAGAGAATCTTCTTCGTGTACAAGGAAGGAGTGACGGGGAGCATAGCCGTATACAAAGACGTGAAACCGGAAGAGGAAGAGACTATCGAAGTCACCGTTCCAGACTGTCTTCTCAAAAACTGCGATGCAATCGGAGTGGCGTACAGTATTAGCGGAGAAGTGCTCCTCAAGCTTTGACGCGCGCGCGCGCGAGACTAAAGATCTATTATAGATCTTAAGGGTTGCGGTGAACGCCGAAAGTATTCTCACGGCTTCCTGACCCAGCAGATGATGTTCGTTCCTCCGTCGTTCTCGATTCGCTCGACGACGAAACCGACGGACTCGAGGAGCTTCTTCAAGGTGGGGATCGTGAAGCCCGCTTTGTGCGCATTCTCAAGGTAGTCCTGCGCCCCGTACACCCAGAACGATATCGCCTTCCACCCTTCTAGGTTCCCGTACCGGTAGTTCGGATTCAGAATAACTTTCTTCGCAATAACTTCTAAATCGGGAACCTGAATATACATCCTACCACCCTTTTTCAAAACCCTATAGCAATCTTTCAAAAAATCTTCAACCACCCTCCAGCTCAAATGCTCGATGAAATCCTTCATGATTATTTCGTCGACAGAATCGCTGGGAAAGGGTTTCAGCATCTCTTTCTCCAGATCCAGTTGCAAGACGTTCTGTTTCGTTCTTCGCACATCGATGTTCAAGTAGCCTTCTCTCACATCGTCCCCGCAGCCTAGATTCAGCTTCATACTCGTTTCATCGGTTGAAACGCGATTTCAAGCTTCCGATTAAAAAATAGAACGATAAGGCAAGGAGAGCTGCTGTAAGGGGGGTGGACGGGGGGTATACCCTTAATTAGAAAAACTAAAGAAAAAAAGTTGTTAACTAACTTTCAAACAGCGTGTCGATCACCTTGGCTAGCCTCTCGCATGTTCGAGCGTAGTAAACCAGCCTGTTGTGCAGCTCGGTGAAATCGTAGTACAGCGATGCACGCTTCGCTTCCTCCTGCGTCATCGACGATAGGATATCGCCAATGTGCATCAGAACTATGTCGAAGCGGTCGAAATCCGGCATCAACCGAAACAGCTTCTCCGCAAACCATCTCCCTTTTTCAGCCATGGTTTCTCGCAGGTAAGTGCACTAGGATGCTTATAAACCCGACGATCTATTCAGGCACAAATCTAGATCACTTTCACCCTTCACCGCAACCTTTTTAAGATCCAGTTTAGATCCTTAGGACGAGGGAGCAGAAATGGAGAAAATAAACCCGAACATGAGCTGGACGCCCGCGCCCACAGCACCGACTGTAATCGTGACGCATTTCGATGTACATGGCGTTTGCGCCGGTTACCTTGCAGCGAAGGCTTTCAACGCTAGCGAAGTCTATGCGAACTATCCCGCCACGTCGCCCGAGAACTTGATCAACACGTTGCAGAACTTGTTCGCTGCCGCACCAGCTAGGCTCCGAATAGTTTGCATCGACATCCCCATCGACTTGAAGAATCCTGCAGCCTTTGTGCGCGGCTTAGAGGATCTAGCTGTTCGCCACGAGATATTGTTCTTCGACCACCACGAGTCCAGCGTGCAGTTCATGCCGCAGTTCAGAAACGTCAAAGCGTTCTATGCGGGACCAAGCGCGCTCGTGCTGAATGAAACGCTTCTCAAAATGATACCGAACGCGACAGAGACCGATCAGCTCGTTTCTCTGGTCGGAGCGGTTGGCGACCGCGATTCGGAGGTTATCAAACGTGGTCTCTTCACGGTTGATCTGCAAACGCTGAGCGACGGCGTGGACGTGCTTGTTCGCCAGCCAAACGGCGCTCTCAGCACACTAAAGTCCCTGCTAGCCGATCCCGCTGCCGTGCTGGTTCAAGCTAGAGCAGAGGCGGGGAAAATCCCCTCCGCCCGCCTAGGTCAGCGCATCGGTCCCGTCGCTCTCTCTGCAGAGACTTTACCCCCGCTGTGGGGACCGAAAGCGCTGGAGAAGCTGGCGTTCGCGGCAGGAACGTGGTATGCCACGGGTTGGGGTGTGGATGAAAGAACTAAGACACCCATTGCACGAGCCATCATCCGATGGGACATTGCAGCTAAAATACCATCGCTGCCCATGCCTGGCGCGGTCGCTAGAAGCCTGTGGTCAACCCGCAACGTGATCGGGCACCCAGCAGCGCCTAGCGTCGCAGCTAGCAGCGAAGAGGAGGCAAGGGAGATGGCGCTGGCGTGGGCTCGAGCCCTAGCGGACGCTGCCACGAAGTCAGCAGCCCCCGCTACGGTTTCCTTGATCTCGGAGTCCAAAGTAGGAGAACTGATCGTGGAGGTGCTGCAGAGGCTCGAACAAGTGCTGGAGGAACAAAAGAAAATGTACAGCGAATACCTCGACCTCAAGCGCAAGCAAGTTGAACTCTTGGAACGCGTCGGCTCGCGGGCGCGGGCGGCTGATTAAAATAAATTTTTTTATCGCCGAAAATATCCGGAAAGGGGTTTTTACTACTCTTTTCTTTTTAAACGTTCAGTATATAGTGCAGCGCAATCGATGCAGTATGTATGTCAGACGCCTGGATCGCAAAGCACGCATACCTGATCTCCAAGCCACCGCGAGAGCTGAAGAAAGCGGTGAAACTCGGTGAAAAGATTTCGCGGCTACAGCTGGTTTACGTGCGCGAATTCCTGAAAGCCGTTCGCGGTGATCAACCGCTCGACGAGGAAGTGCAGACGCTGGTTTTTCTTTGGAACGTGCTCGGCAGCATTTTCGTCGACGCGGCTGCACGCGGCGCATCGCTGCAGGAGCTAGCCGTTCTAACGCAAGAGGTGCTAACCCCCCTAGGGCTCGCGGAGCTGGAGCTGCGCGCCGATCTAGCAGAAGGCTTAACCGAACTGGCTAAACATCAAAAAAAGAAAAAAGGTTTATTAGCTAAGTTGTTCTCCCGCTAGTACCCTTCTACCCTTCTCTGTTATACTCCAAACTGGCTTCTTAACGAATCTAAACTTCATAGTTTTAGCATCGAACAGCCTGACCTCCGTGAAATCGCAGTCTACCAGCCCTAAGCCGGCAAGCTCCGAGAGTCTACCGCTCAGCGAGTTCCCCGAGACGCGCCTCCCCCGCTCCGCCAGAAGCCCGCCAAGCCGAGACTTCGGCATAGGTCCCCTCTCAGCGAGAACGCGCAGAATCTCCAAATGCAAGGGCGAAAGCTTCCTGATTTTCTCAGCGTAGTGCGCGCCCCAACCCTTTGGCATCTCGCGCGGGACCTTAACCGTGAACTTGTGACCGCACTTGGGGCATCTAACGGCTATCGTCGGCATACGCTTGAAGCGTATCGCCGCAAGGTATAAATCTTGTGCTGAAATAGATCTAGTGATGAGCGAGCGGAGGTTACTGAAGGAGTTGGAGAGGGAGGAGAGGCGGAAGAAGGAGAAGGATTTCAGGACGCAGAAGGTCTACCTGCACGTTTTGATATCGGGTCAGATGGCGCGGCTGCTCGAGACTTACTGCCGCCTGCGGGGATTGAAAAAAGGCGAAGTGGTTCGACGCGCTTTAGATGAGTTCTTCACGCGCGAGCGGAAGCGGGGTCATATTTAACTAATATTTTTTCATATTTTTCTATTCCAACGAAATACATATTAACGCCAGTTGCCCAGTTCCCTACGATGAAGATGGAAATCGGCTGGTTCGATATCGGTTTAGCCGCGGGATTGGTAGCTTCCATCGCCCTCATCGTTTACGTCTGGATGAAGAACAGGGAACTCGCGCAAACTGTAATCGAAGAAAAGAACACCATTCTCGAGTTTGTCATCCCCATTCTAGAAGAGGTGAAGGACATCCTACCTCCCGACAAGCAGACCAAGGTGGCTACACTAATTGAGGGTTTGAAGCTGATGCACAAGATCAACGAAGCATTGCTCGAGGTTCCGGCTTCCAAGCTGCGCAAAGCGTGGACCATGTACAGGGTGCAGGTTGGAAAGTGAGGTGAGAGCGATGGCGATCACGTTCGAGGAGCTGCAGCAGCTGGCGCGGATGCTGCTCGAGCAACCTATCTCGTTCTCCCTCGAGGACTTCGTGAGAAAGGTTGAAGAGTGGGTAGACGGGCAGCCGGAGCACCTTAAAAACTCGCTCATCGGATACTTCGGTCCCCGCGGAGGCAAGATGGTGAAGCGCAGCGAGCTTCCTAAAGTGCTTAGAGAGGATCCCGATTTCAGAGATAAGTTCATCCACTTCCTAGCTGGGAGGTGACCGCATGCCGGTGAAGCTCGTAGTCTGCGCACCCTACTACGAACCAGCCACGTACTGCTGGTCTCCTTTCTTGAAAGGCTGGGTGGCGACGGAGCTGCGGAAGCGCTGCGTCGAGCCGGTCGTGCTCTGGGGCAACGACTGCGTTCCCGCCAAGTTCTCGGAAGCGATGAAAGACCCCGACGTGAAGGGCGTGCTTGGTGTGGGGCACGGCAGCGAGGATGAATTCACCGGTCAGAATTACACCGTACTCGTTCACTCGAAGATGACGGTACCTGACGCGTGGAAGGACGACGTGTTCGCGCCCGTTTCGTGCCTAGTGGGCATCAGGCTCGTCCCTTCCCTTGTCCAGCAGGGCGTCCCCGTCGGTGTAGGCGAAGTGAAAGAGTACTGGTTCACAGCTATGGGAACTGTCACCGACGGTCTCGATCCCGAAGAGGATCAGCTGCTGAAGTACTTCCTGTACGCGGAATACACTTTCTGGTACCGGCTTGCTGAAGGCAAAACCGCTGGCGAAGCTTACGACGCGATGATCGAAGAGTACAAGCGCCAAGCGGAGGAGGCGAAGAAGGTTGATCCGACGACGTGGTGGTGCCTGCAGGTGGATTGGCAGAACCGGAAGTTCTACGGGAATCGCAACTACACCCTGCCGTCCGCTCCCCAGCGCGTTTTAACGAAAACTACGGTGACGGCAACAGCTGAGAGGCAGCCAACGAAGAAGCGGGACGTGATACAGGTTGCGGGGAGGGTCGAAGCCGAAGACGGTTCCACCCCGATGGGGTGGGTTTGGGTCAAAGTCGACGGGAAAGAGGATGAAGTACCCTTGGATCCAACCGGCTCCTACAGCGTCACGTTCACGATATACTGGGATCAGAACATCGATACCACGTACACGGTTAAGGTGGAGTACGAGGGCTGGAGGCGCGAGAAGTGCTACGTGCCATCCACGGCAGCTACAACCCTCACCGTGAAATCGACGCGTGCTCCTACCACCACCAAAATCACTAGGCTCGAGGCGAAGCGCGAGGACGACGCCGTGCACCTGACGATCGAGGGAGAAGTTAGGGACGCGAACGGTAAGCCGGTCGTCGATGGGGAAGTGGAGGTGTGGGTCACCGACGACATCCCAGTTAGGAAGTACGTGAAGACGGACGTGAAGGGCAGGTTCACGTGCACCGTTACCACGTACGCGGGCTGGCTGGAAACGCGGTTCAGCGTGCAAGCGTGTTACAAGGGCGACGACCTGCGCCTGCCCAGCTGCGATTCCGCCGTGGCGTCGTTCCCACCCAACTGGAAGGTCATCCTGACGATCATCGGTGCAGCGGCACTCGTCATCGCGCTGATCATCGTCGCGATAACCGTAACCGGTGGGTGAAACTTTCATATGTATTTTTTTCTTTTTATGAGAGCAAGACGTAAAATAGTTAAAGTAATTATTTCTTCTTTGCTCTCAAGCGTAGCGATCACCGCTTGCGTTGCATCAGGGTACGCGCTACTCTCTTCAACGTTCAAGCTCTTCTTCGAACCATCCATCGGTCTGCTGGTTGACATCGCAGCGTACGCGGTTGCTTGCATAGCCGCAGGCTTCATCGCCACGCTCACCATCGCGTTCACAATACTCGAAATGATAGACTTGTTCGAGTCAATCGAACCCTTCGCAAAACCACACGAAGACTTCTTCACCATCTTCAGCGTTGCTGTAAAATAGCGTGCAAGCAACGTAACATCGTGCAAAAGACAAGGATGCGGATTAACGTTGAGACGAAAGAGGAAGTCAAACCGTGGTGCTACATGTGCGGTCGCATCGTCGATAAGGTGATCGAAGCCTGGGTTCCTTGCCCGTGGTGCACGGTTGAGGTAAAGGTTCGTTTATGCTTAGACTGCGCAAGGGTGCTCCGCGATGCGCTGGACAAAACTATTCAGGAAGCGGAAGCGTAAATACAAGGTTCGAGCCGTCATCTAAACGAAACCCTTTTTCCCTCCTTTCTCCCCAATCGCTTTCCGTGGAAGCTGTTATCCTAGCCGGAGGAGAATCTTGGAGAATGAAACCACACATGTGGATTCCCAAACCTCTCATAGAGCTAACCGAAGGGGTTACGTTGCTCGAATGGCAGATCGCGTGGTTGAAGCGGCACGGTTTCAGCGACGTCTACGTCTGCGCGCGGGGCTTCCGCATCGAGGAACTGGACGTCTACTGGGTGGAAGAAAAAGAGCGGTTGGGAACGGGGGGCGCGCTCAGGCTGGCAACCCTGCAGCTGCGGGGCGACCGGTTCTACGCGTGCAACTGCGACGACATCCTGCTCGACGACCCCCGCAACCTGACTAGGCGCACCCAGCGGGGTGCCACCATCGCGGTCGCTAAACCAAAGTTGCCGTGGGGGCTGGTCAAGGTGGAGCGGGGCAAGGTCGTCGAGTTTATTGAAAAACCTGTTTTGGATAACGTGCTTCAGGTTTTTGCGAACTTCTACGTCTCTGTTGGACATTATTTTTGGGATAAAGACGTCGCGATATCGGTTCTACCCGATAAAGGGGATCTCGAAGTGACGGCTCTGCCAGCGCTAGCAACCAACAGTTTGCTCTACGCGTACGAGATTAAAGGCAGATGGCTAACGATCAACACGTATAAGGATTTGCTGGAAGCTCGCAGGATAATACTAGAAACATTATCAGATAATATTTGAATAGCATCCCTTTTTTACCGCCCGCACTCTTCTTCAACGTGACCGAAACAAGCGAAATCGTAGGGCAAGGGCGTACGGTAATCATTTCCTTCCACATACCTAGAACGATGCTGACGGAGCTTGATAGGCTAGTCAAGCGCGGTTACTTCACAAGCCGGAGCGAAGCAATAAGAGCAGCGCTCTTCTTCATGATACGCGAGATAAAGCACCGCGAAGAAGCAAAACCGAAACTTCTGCAACCTGAAGCCGAGGTGGGCTACCGATGAACAGGCTTCCCAAGCCGCTGGAAGAGCAGCTGAAAGAGTTTTTCGAAAACGTGAACGCGCGGTTGGGGGGCAAAGCCTTCGTCCCCCCGTACGTGAAATACTACTCGCAAATCCCCACGCACATCCGGTTGCAAATATGCTATTCGCTTGTTTGCGAATTTTTGTCAAAATACGTTTCACGCCAAGCGTCTGCCAGACCCGTGACCCTTTTGCGCAGGCTTTGCGGACCTATCTCGCCCTTGGATCACCGCGTCTTCGTCGAAGATCTTTTAACGCTGCAACGCTTCCACATCAACGGTCACGTCTGGGAAGTCGCGGAAGTAGAAAGACAACCGACCAAGAAGATCTTACGCGTAACCTTTGTGCGTAAAGAGTAAACGTTATTTTTTTCAATCTTTTTCTCTCTTCTTTCCCGTGAGCCACCGTTACGTGAAAGGTAGACGCTACGAGTACTACGTCGCTTCGCTGTACTCACAGAAAGGGTACTTCGTACGGAGGATCGCAGGTTCCAAAGGTCCCTTCGATTTGGTCGCCATCCACCCCGAGAAGGGGGAGATTCTTTTGATACAAGTCAAAAAGCGGGGACCCATCAGGCTTGATGAGCGCAAGATGCTTGTCCGCTTCAAGGGCGTGTACACCGTGAAACCGATCTTCTACGTGCAAGGTCAAGCGGAAGAAGCCTAACCCCCACCACTCCTATAATATAATATAATGTATATTATCCACAGATTACTCCTGTATCTTCACGGTAATAACCATCGTGACCGCATCGTTGCTCCACCGCATCTCAATGCTATAATTCATGTGTTCGAGGTGATACATCGCTAGCTTCGCCACCCGTTTCAGCTTCTGCTCCGCCAGCTTCCTCAGCTTCTCCTTTCCCACCCCATCCCCCACCATACAGGGAGATGGGCGGTATTCATAGATATAAACGTTTAGTTTAACCAGTTTCACGACGGGACATGATTCCGAGAACCCCAAGCAAGAGGTACCAGAAGTGGGATGCCAAGTTCGACCCGACCGTAGTCAGCGCTAGGTTCACAGCCGTTAAGCCTGTCGCGGAGGGCAACGCGCAAGACGGGCTGATCCCCTTCGCACAGCTGGACTTCGCGATCGGCGGCTTGCTCGACACTAACGGCGTCACCGGTCCCGACAGGGCGAAGTACCTCGGTCTCGCGCGAAAGCTCTATAGAAGCGGGCAGAGGGTAAGCGGCGCCGCGCTCGACAAGTACGCTCTAGGTTTGAAGCAGCTGTGGGTCACAACGTTCGGAGCCGACCCAACCATCTGCGACAAAGTCATCCAGTTCGTGCTCGGCTACCTGCCCAGCTACTAAACGCTAAAGTAAAGAGCCGGTAGGTCGGGTCGAACTAGACCACAAACTAAACGAAATATTTTTTTACCTTTCCCTTTTCCACGTTTCGTGGCTGACGTAATCGCTATTTTCACGGGCAACGCTCAAAGCCTGCTCAACGTTTCAGAAGACCTCCGCTACGTGGCGGCGCGGCTCGGGCACCGCGCTTTCGTGCACACGCAAGTGTACCCCGAGCTTGTCTTCAGGAGGAAGGTTGGCGCAGCGATATTCGTCTACCCGCTGGATCCCGTGTACGCGGCGGATAAGGCGACGTACTTCTACGATTTCAGGAAAGTGTTACGCGAGAACTTGATCTGGTACACAACCGTCGAGGGTCGTCCAGCACGATGGGAGACGCGCGCGCCCATCTGGCGCTATGTGGAAGTGTACGCGAACTCGCTCTTCACGGAGGAAAAGCTGAAAGAAGCAGACATCGAAGTCGTCGACCTCGTCCCGCACGGCGTTCTCCAAGAAAAAGTGCAGCGAGCCATGAAGCTGAAAAAGCAGTACGAAGCTAAGATTCGCAACGAGTTTGGAGACCGCGTGGTGTTCGCTTGCGTATCTTCAAACCACCCGCGCAAAAACTTGGAAGGACTGGAGAAGGCTGTCTCAATTCTCAACGAGAAGCGCAAAGACGACTTCGTGGTATTGATGATCTGCGACGCGGAGCCCGAGGCTCAGAACATGAAGCTGGTAGCGGACATGGGATCGCTGTCGCACGAGGAAGTGCTAGCGTTCATGGCGGCATGCGACTACCTCGTACACCCCTCCATGGCGGAAGGGTTCGGCTTACCTGTCTTGGAGGCGAACGCGATGGGCGTTCCCGCGTTGCATTGCAACATGCCACCGCTCAACGAGTACAGCGACCCGCACGCGAACATCACGTGGGACTACGAATCGATCGAGTACGTGAACCTCGACATCATGAAAGGCGGAGGTATAGAATTCGAACTCCACAAGTTCCCCCCCTCCGCCATCGCAGAAGCAATGGAGTACGCCATCGAGCTGAAAAAGAACAATCCCGAAGAGTACGAGGAGCGCAAAGCGAGAGCACGCGAAGCGGCTGAACCCTTCGACGCGGAAAAACTTTACAGAAAGTTTTTCGACAACATGATCCTCCTCTAGAGCATGCGAACGATCTACTATTTCTACCCGATCGAGCACAGGGTTTCCTTCCAGTTTATCGCTAGGCAGCACGTCGAAATGCTACGTTCACGCTACAGGGTGGAAGAGATCGATGAGAGAAGCTTCTATGGGCGCGACTCATACGTGAAAGTTTCAGCTATCGTACACCCCTACCTCTACATCGCGGGCAAGCAACCCGACAGCGCGGTATGGGAAACGTCGAAGTACGATAAAGTCATAGCCGTGGATGTGGCGGACAGCGACAAGCTCTCCAGCGGCGCCGTCAACCTGTTCAACCTAGCTGACGCGTGCATTGTCCCATCGAATTGGTCCCGCGAAGCGTACATCCGCTCCGGTGTCGCACCACCCGTCCACGTAGTCCCCCACGCCCTCAGCGACATCTACTACGAACCAAAGGTAGATGTCCGCGAGTGCCTCGACCTAGCGGAGTATGCTGAACTGTTGCAGAAGGTTAGAGAACGCTACAAAGCGCTGATCTGCTTCTTCCTCTGGCACAGCTTCTGGCGCAAGGGCGGGGACCTAGTCTTGAAGACGCTCTCCGCGCTCCGTCGGGAGCGCAGGGACTTCGCCGTCGTCGCGCGCTCCTCCGACACCACATTCCTGTCGGGGCTCGAGCTGGCACAGATTCCCACGCTCGCGCTGGCGAAATGGCTCGACGAGAAAGCGGTCGTCGCGGTCTACGACCTGTGCGACATCTACCCCCTTTTCAGCCGCGGAGGGGGCTTCGAAATGAACGGTTTAGAAGCCCTCGCGCGCGGGGAGGTTGTCCTCGCGGTTGCGGAAGGCAGCTGGACCGACTACCTGCCGCCCGAGTTCCTGCTTCCGATCGCCAAGTACGAGCACCCGCTGCCGAACAACCCCTTTCACGTCGGTTTCGGTCCCGTCGTAGACGTGGAGAAAGCTGTGGATAGACTGCACGAAATCATCGACAACCTCGACGAGTGGAAAGCGCGGGCGAGAGAGCACGCCGCGCGCGTTAGGGAACGGTTCAGCGGCGAGAACGTCAAAAATATATTGCTAAACGTCTGCGAAAAACTGGGAATCTAGATGGCAACCGTAGAGATGCCGGTTGAAACGCAGATAGCGCTGAACGAGCTAGTCCGCAAAACCTTGCAAAAGCACAACTTCATGCTCGGCAGGTACGAAGCCCTAGCCCGCGACTTCGCCCGCAAGTACTGGCACGCTGTGGTTCGCAAGATTGACTGGTACAAGGAGGACCTCATCGACAGCTTCGAGGTTTACGGGCTACCGCGCGAAATCCTGCAAGACATCGCCAAACACATCGAGAAAAGGTACAGCGGCGGAGAGTAGATGACGGCGCTGTGGGAGATCTCCCGCGTTCAGGATCACGTTGACACGATATCGTCGACGCAAATGACGCTGCTGAAGCGGCTGTACGAACAGTTACTCTGCGCCCACCCGCGCCTCGCACCCCTCCTCAGGGCGCTCCGCGCCCTCCCCGATCCCACGTCCGGAATGCAGGTTTGGTCCGACTACGTGTCGCTGCCGGCTGAGGCGTGCAGCGAGATGTGCCGCGAGGTGGGAGCAGCCGCGCCGCCGGCGCTGCGCAGGGTCGCCAGCGGGGACACGGTTCTAGCGAGCGACGTGAACGCGCTCGTCGACTGCACAAAGCCGCTTCATCCCCCCCGCATCGACCCATACGACCCCGCTTGGTGCCCGCCCGACGGGTGGACGCACCTCTGGGACTTCGAGAGAAAAGCGGAGGTGGAGCAAGCGTTCACCAAGTGGGTTGGCGACGTCGCGGTTCTGGACAGCGTGCTCTACCTTTTACCGGAAATGGGTTGGTACGGGTGGGT
>Ga0105154_1000889_pt1 | contig 12577 bp, 16 predicted proteins | sample SSWtaG_FD_89672 | JGI IMG/M metagenome (GOLD analysis project Ga0105154, IMG submission 89672) | Hot spring microbial communities from Sandy's Spring West, USA to study Microbial Dark Matter (Phase II) - SSWsed_matched | ecosystem: Environmental > Aquatic > Thermal springs > Hot (42-90C) >... | reverse complement strand
ATGTTTACTCCACAGTGGCAGATGTATACTCCTATCCTAGCTTCTCCACTCATGCACTACACCCCAGCCAGTATAGATGCTTTAATAGCTGCTGAGCCTGCTTGTATGACTGAGTCTGGGATGTCCTTTGCGCCAGCTGCCACACCTACAACGTATACTCCATCTATAGATGTTGCTACAGGCTCTATATGTGGGCTCTTTAAACGTATGTACCCGTCTTCTCCAACTGTTAGAGGCAATGCTTCTGGGTAGACGGGTTTAACACCTACAGCTAAGACAACCATATCCGTCCTCAAAGTTTTCTTAACTCCTGTGAATGTATCCTCATACGTTATTATCAAGTCCTTCGTTCCAGGGTCTTCCTCGATCTTCGCAGGCTTAGCTCTAATGAACTTTATCCCAAACTCTTTCATAGCCCTATTATAGAATTCTTGGTATCCTTTCCCGAACGCTCTAAGATCCATGTAGAATATTGTGCAGTCGACTTCCGGTAGATGTTCTTTGGCGAGGATTGCATGTTTAACTGAGGCCATGCAGCAGAATGCTGAGCAGTTCGGGTTTATCTTTACATCCCTAGAGCATACGCACTGTATGAAAGCTATGCTTCTCGGATGCTTATTATCCGACCTCCTCACAATCTCTCCTCCAGTCGGCCCTGTCGATGATACAAGCCTCTCAAACTCTAAAGATGTATAGACGTTTGGATACTTTCCGTAACCGTACGTTATTGCAATGCTTGGATCCATTAATTCGTATCCCGTAGCAATTATTATGGAGGCTACGTTGAGCTCCAGGGTTTCAGGCTTCTGTTCAAAGTTTATTGCTTTGGTTGGACAGAACCTCTCACATACACGGCATATATTCTTAGTAAAGTAGAGGCAGTGTTCTCTATCTATAGTTGCTTTAAGCGGGACAGCTTGCGGGAAGAGGAAGTATATCGCTTTCCTCTGGCTCATCCCCATGTTAAATTCGTCTGGAACTTTGGATGGACACTTGGTAATACATTCACCGCATCCTATACATTTATCTTCATCCACATATCTTGGCTTCTTCAATACTTTCACATGGAAGTCTCCAGCAGAGCCCTTAACCTCTACTACTTCAGAGTATGTTAGAAGCTCTATGTTGGGATGCCTCGCAACTGAGACCATCTTCGGGGTAAGGATGCATGATGCGCAATCGAGTGTTGGGAAAGTCTTATCGAGACGAGCCATCTTACCACCTATACTAGGCAGCTTCTCTACTAGGTAGACTTTAACTTCTTGGTCTGCAAGGTCGAGCGATGCTTGTATACCTGCAATACCACCACCAATAACTAAAACAGATTTAACCATCTTAATCACCTCCCAATATGCTTCTCATACCCAAGGATTTCTTCTCTTGTATTATTAATCCAGAGGGCTAGAGGTCTATAGATGGCATGGGCAAATTTAGTATATGGAGCAGAGATTAGTAGATCAAATACTACTACTAAATGTACTGCGAACATTATATAAGATGGCATAGGCATATTTGTTTTTATAAATATTGTTAGTAGGAACCCAGTAACGCCAGCGAGGAGTAATAATATTAAGAATATCCAATCAGTATGATATGAATACATTGAATAGGCTTCTTTCTTCTTTAACCTTGAAATAATGAAATAGAGGGACCCGTAGAGCATAGCAACTCCAGATACACTGCCTATAATGAAAGGAATAACCTTTGATATCTGAAGACCGTAGAAATCTATCCCGAAGATTACTAGTGTTGCTATAAATAAACCTAAGAAACCCCATAATAAAGCCAAGTGTGCAATATACCGACTCCTCTTTAAACATTTGTTATACTTTAACTGTGCGGCAACTTCATAGATTATAGTTTTAAAGAAATTCTTAACCCATAACCCAGGATATCTGCTCTCTATCTTTGAGTAAGAGTGTGGAATACCCTTAGCAATACTCCTATACATGCTTATGAGATTCAGCAGAGCGGATAGTCCTATTATTATCCCAATTGCTAATCCAACATCATGGATGAAACTTAATGGTATGAAGGAGAATATATCAACAGCTTCAAGGTTTGGAGAATGTCCTCTGAAAAAATAAAGACCTAGAGCAGCTATCAGAGTTAAAACGGTCCAAGTTATTGATGCAGCTATCTTATTAAAGAAAAATTTAGAGGCTATGGAATATTTTTGGATGAGTAATCTTCTTAGAGCCATCATGAAGCTTCCAGGGTCAGCATCTCTTGGACAATAATCACTACATTCACCACAGTAGTAGCATAACCATGGGTCAGCAGAAGATGTTACCCTATCTTCTAAACCCATAACAGCGTAACGTATAAGCTTCCTAGGATAAGATGCTCTATCCTGGGTCAGCGGGCAGATAGCTGTACAATTGCCACAATTAAAACATCTATAAAACTTCTCCGCTCCTAGTTTCATAATCGTCTTGGGGAACTCTGGCCTCAATCTTGCTTCCAAAATTGTTGTAGAGATCTGACTGCCCATCCCCAAGTCCCTCTTATCGTAAGAACTAGTCTTGTGTATATATAGTTTTTACAGTAAGCTGTTATAGATTTCTTGAGTAGATGCCCACGTGGAGCAACGATTCATGAGATCGCTGATAACGTTGGATGCTGTTTTAAGTCACTGTATGGAGTTTTGAAAATCTTTGAGAGGAATGGCTGGGTGATTGTTGTGAGAAAGAGTGAGGGAAAGGTTGGGAGGCCTGTGAATAGATATAAGCTTATCAGAGATGGTTTAGAGTCTACCTTAAGAGAGCTATTCAGATTTAGAGATAATGAGGTTAACCTAAACCTCTCCAGTATAATTTACCCATACTCTCTAACGATATTCAGAAGAATAGTAGACATGCTGAGCCAGAATGAATTACTTGTATTATCGATTAATCATGCTGCCGATTATAGCTTATTTCTTGAGTTAGCTTACAAGAAGAGCCTCAAACCTATAAATATATCATTCAATGATTCTAAAATCAAGATACTCTTTAAGAAAGGCTCTACAGCTTAGAAGAGGAATAATTACCTCCATTCTCCCTAACAGATTCTTGGAACTATCTCACCTAACGGTGGCTCAAGTATTCTGTATCCTCCGATAACTGTCTTCACTACCACTAAGCTGATTTCTTCTTTCTTCTCTCTAACTTCTCCTATTATCTCCGCATCTCTATAACCTAGTCTATGCATTGTTTCAAGTATCTCTTCTGCATACTCTCCTTCAACGCCTACTACGGCTACCCCTTCAGATGCCAAGGCTAGAGGGTCTAACCCAAGCATCTGGCAGTAACTCGATACAGGCTCTCTCATAGGTATCTTCTCCTCATCTATAATTATGGTTGTATTTGATGATGAAGCCCAGTTATTCAACGTCATGGCTAACCCCCCTCTAGTAGGGTCGCTTGCAGCATGAATATATCCGCCGTACTTTTCCATGATGGGTATCATCAAGTCTGTGAGAGGTTTAACATCGCTTCTCAGCTCATGTTCTTCAAGAGTAAGACCTTTCTGCGCAGCATATATTGCTGCTCCATGCTCAGCTATTGGTCCTGAAACGATTATCTTGTCTCCGGGCTTAAGATTCTTATCTACTATTAAGCGTTCAGCGATGCCGATCCCAACAGTAGTTATGATAATCCTATCTAGCTGTCCACGAGGCATAACCTTGAAGTCTCCGCCAATCAACTTTACATCTAAGCTCCTGAATACGTTGAACATAGATTCTAGAATCCTATCCAATGTTTCCCTCTCCAATCCTTCTTCAACTACTATAGAGTCTAATGCAGCTATAGGAGTTCCGCCAAGCATTAAAACATCGTTTATCGTCCCAGAAGCTGCAAGCTTCCCAATATCCCCACCTGGAAAGAATATTGGATTAACGGTATACGAGTCAATAGTCACAACAATATATTTATTACCATCTATGGGAATTGCTGCTGCATCATCCGGATAATCTATCCCTAGACCTCCTTTGATAGACTTCATCCAAGCTGGTAGCTTACTGAAGATAGATTCTTCGAGTAGTTGATTCATCTCTCTTCCACCGGACCCATGAGCTAAGGTGATTTTATCCATGTTAATCACCTAACCCTGTTTGCTCAACAATCTCTTAACAATTCTATCCATTTCTTCGATTTCTTCTATTGATAGCTCTCCTTCTTCAACAAGTTTCTCAGCAGCTTCTCGAATATACTTGAAGCTATCTAGGAATTCTTCTTCTTTAAGCTTAGAGATTATGAAGCCTGCGTGAACTACTACGTAATCACCTGGTGAAAGCTCATCAATAACTGATAGCACTTCTTTTACTACTCCACCAAAATCTACTTTAACGAACTCGTTAGATACTTCTAGAACCTTACCGTAGACGCCCCAGCACATCCCACAATAAACTTACCGTGGAAGAATCTAAAAAATATAAAACTATAACCCAACCGGACTCCACCGCTAGAATGACTAAACTTTATCTTCTAAATGATGACGATCCGAAGAATTAACTATGTATTATTATCGGTATTATTATCTCCTATAAAGGGGGATGTTTCGTTATCTATCTTACTAAAGCTTGTTCAGGTCTAGCGAATAATTCAATATATTGTTTAACTCTTGCCTCAAATACGTCTGGTCTAAATTTCATCTCCATTGCTGCGATGGTGTTTAGAGGGTCTTCAGGGTTAGGATTGTTTAATAGGTTCCTGAGGGTCTCGATTAAAGTTATTACGTGGAGGGATGGAGACCAATCTTCTTTAAGGATAGATTCACATATTCTAGCTGGAACCTCGTCTGTAAAGTTTGGATGCCATATACGCGTCCACCATACAACATCTGGTGGAGTGTAGGGGAAGGTGCGAGGTATAAGTATCTCTACTTTAAAGTATCCACCTTCGTACAGTCCTTCCCCGATTATTACCCCTCTATAATGTGTTAGGTCTCCATCAACTACATCAAAGAGAGGCTCATGCTCATGGACTAGCTTGTATTCAAGTGCAAGCCTCTTATACCAGAGAAGCTCGGGGAGCTCAGCATGCACGATCAAACCCCCCTACAGTCCTCGTTATCAGTACGAGTTTGTCTCCATCTTCTACACCTATGTCTTGAAGTGTTTCTGTATCTTTCAATGCTCTACCCCTAAATGTAAGCCTAGTCGTATCTGGAGGAAGCTTCTTCATAGCACATACTTTTGCTCTTATAGCGCCTATAGTTGTTGAAGGTGAAACTTCTAATTCAACCGGGCTTCCACCACCTACTGCGGGGACAACTTTAATCTTCATTAAACCTTCTCTCCCTCAACCTTGTAAGCTATCCACTATTATATATAAATATTTGTATCTTGAGTACTCTATGAAATTCTAAAGAATGCTTACAGAAATACTCTGCGAACCTACAAGGACAATGTATTAACATGGTAGAGGCAAGAACCCATACATGTAGTTAGGCCACAGAGATACCTCCAACCATTATATAACTTATCGGGAAGCATGCAATAATAGTGTTCCCCCTACAATCACATAAAACCTTATTCTGAAAGCCATACTATGTAATGATATTACTAGAATCTTCTATTTACGATTAAGTGGAACAACGTTTGTTAAATAATAAATAAATTCTAGGAATCCCTACAGTTTAGAGAAGAATTGAGAGTAAGAATATATCCACTTGCATTAGGTAAAGCTGTAAAATATACGATGATGGATCTCGAGAGAGAGGTAGCAGGCCTCTTAATTGGAAAGTATGAAAAGAAGCAAGATATACTAGAGATATGGGATGCAATATCGGGAAACCAGAAATCATCTTCAGCATTCGTATATCTAGATGAAGAAGTTATGGCTGCAACCTTCGAATGGCTTACGAAAGAGAGACCTGGACTAAGTATTGTCGGATGGTATCATTCACATCCAGGGTTCGACCTCTTCCTCTCAACAATAGATATTGAGACACAGAAGAGATACCAGATGATGTTCCCTAAAGCTGTTGCAATGGTCATCGACCCACTAGAATACGTTAAGACTAGGAAGCTGGTAGACTTAAAGTTTAAAGTATTTCATATAGATAGGGAGGGGAGGGTAGTACCACTAAGAGTCTCCATCGGCATACAGAGGAAGAAAGTAATAGAAAGCACTATAAGAGGGATGGATACGGTAGACCTCTTCTTCATTCAATCTCCTGAACCACAGGAACGGGAAGAATACAAGTTTACAGCTTTCTCAAGCTTAGGGGAAAAATTCAAGAAGTTGAGGGAGAGGTTCACATCCTTCTAAACTAGGGCATATCTGATCCGGATTACAGTTTTTTTAAGATTTTTAAATAAGCATAACGTTATAAAATTGAATAAGAGATGCCGAAGTCTAAGGGCTTCAGATACAAGTCGAGGAGTATCCTCACTAAACCTAGGGGGGCTAGATCTGGTCCTAACCCTGAGATTTATCTTACAGAATTTAAGCCCGGGGATAAGGTAGTGATTAAGATTAACCCTTCAGTGCATAAAGGTGCCCCCCATAGGAGGTATCATGGTAGAGTTGGAGAGATAGTTGGAAGACGTGGTAAGGCGTATCTTGTATCCGTAACGCTGGGGGAGAAGCTGAAACAGATAATGGTTTTGCCAGACCATCTAGTTAAGTGGAGTGGATGAATAGATGGCTAAAAAGATTATTCAACAGATACCCCTATCTCTACCAGAAGTGAAAGAGATCCTTGAGCAGAGAAAAGAGAGGCTAGATGCGATGCAGCTTAGAGTTCTAGAGTATGCTAGGAAATACTCTAAGCTCTCTCCCAGTAAAGCTAAGCAGCTTATAGAAGAACTCATGTTGAAGTTTGAGTTAAATAGGGAGGAAGCTGTCCAGATAGTAGATATATGCCCAACAAATATAGAAGAATTGCGTTCCATCCTAAGCGGTTATAAACGTCTCGTATCATTTATCTTATTCTCAGAAGATAAGCTACAAGCGATAGTTGATCTTGTCGAGAAATATTTGAGAGAAGATATACAAGAATAGCTTATCGAAGAATAGTATACCAAGAGGGATGTGAAAATATTTGTATAAGCAGAAGAAGTATGAAGATTTTGCATACGTATTAGATCTATTCCAGCCCCAGCGTCAACCACTGCAACATAGTATCACGATAGGTAAACATGAATTAATCGCGCAGCTAATAGGAGAGCAGTTCTTTACACTGTTAGAGGCAGCTATCAATGAGAAACATAAACCAATGGTAGGGATAAGAATATACATTGGGAAAGATATTCCAAGAAACATTCTTAGAATAATCAGGAGGGTAAGATACGATGATCTAACACAGAATGCTAAGAATGAGCTTCCGAACATAGTTAGAAAAATAGTGGAGACAGATGAAGCTAGATTCTTGGAGTTCTTTAACAAGTCTACCCCGATAACTCCGAGAATGCATGCACTAGAACTAATCCCAGGTATAGGTAAAAAGATCGCTATGAAGATCTTGGAGGAAAGAGAAATACAACCATTCACGAGTTATGAAGACTTAAAGAAACGTATCGGATTACAAGACCCTGTTAAAGCATTAACCAATAGAATACTATATGAATTAATGAACACTGAAGAAAGATACAGGATATTCGTTAGAGAGCCTGTAACCCAGTTAAAACAATTATGAAGAAACTTGGACAGCATTTTCTAGTAGATTACCAACTTCTAGATAGACTTGTAGAGTATGGGCAAATCCTGGATAAAGACGTGGTCTTAGAAGTTGGAGCAGGTACAGGAGAGCTTACATGGAGGCTAGCAGAGAGAGCAGGAAGGGTCATAGCCGTCGAGATAGATGAAAAACTTGTAGAGGAGGCATCTAGAAAGCTAAGCAAATATAGTAATGTAGAGCTGATCACTGGGGATATCCTGAAGGTAAAACATAAGATAAGAGGATTCAATAAGGTTGTATCAAACCCACCCTACCAGATCTCTACAAAACTCATGCACTGGCTTATAATGAGCTTACCTGAAAGAATAGTGTTAACTCTACAGAAGGACTTCGCTCTGAAGATTACTTCACCTCCAGGCTCGAAGAAATACGTGTACACTTCTTTTCTAGCAAACCTATTCTATAAGTGTAGGATCATTGAAGATGTTCCGAGAAACCTGTTTAAGCCTATGCCTAAGGTAGATTCAGCGGTAATCCTTATGGAGAGGATAGATGGAGAAGTAATACCGGGAGAAGAAGAATTAAAATTGGTCAAGATTTTATTTACTCAGAAGACGAAGAAGCTAAGAAATACGCTTAAAACTGTGTCAGAAAGATTGCAACTGAGCTTTAGAGAGATAGAAGAGAATATCTCGGAAGAATTGTTAAATGAGAGGGTATACCGTATAGAGCCTCTTAGACTCTACAAATGTATGGAGACGGTAATCCAGCTAACGGCAAAAATGGCTAATGGCAACCTCAATACATAGTAGGGATGAATGAATATTTTCGGCTGACCTCTCATTAATCAGTAGGTTAAATAGTCATCATAGCTTAGAAAACCCTTTTTCCTATATCTACAGTTGCTCCTCCCCTTCCAGAAGCTCTCTTAAACTCCCCACTATACAAGCCTTCACTCATTGCTAGCTATGCACTACTAGATAATCCAGCTCCAATTGGTACTTCACTCCAGATTACTACATCGCATTCGTTATCCTTGAATCCACTATTAATAAATGCTTTGAAAATCGCTCTAACATAATTACCAAATCAATAACCAAGCTTAAGCTCCAGTCCACTCATACAAAATAATATCCTTAAAAGGTGGTTTTTCAACTTAATCGTGGAATGAAGGCTAAGAATTGGAGGTCTGTTGAGAGGCCGTATACTAGGAGTGATTATATTCATGGTGCTCCACACTCTAGGATAAATAAGTATGCTATGGGGGTCTATAAAGAAGATTATACCCATGAACTTCTTCTAGTAGCTAGAGAGGATATGCAGATAAGAGATGTATCAATAGAGTCTGCTAGAATCGCTGCGGATAAATACTTGTCTAGGAAAGCAGGTGAAGGAAACTACTTCCTAGAGATTAAAGCTCACCCTCATCACATATTAAGAGAGAATAAGATGATCTTCGGAGCACATGCTGATAGACTCCAGGAAGGTATGAGGAGAGCCTTCGGTAAACCTGTAGGTAGGGCAGCACAAGTATCATCAGGCGAGCCCGTACTAAGAGTATTAACATACGAAAACTGGGTTCAGACAGCTAAAGAAGCGCTAGAACTAGCTTCAAAGAAGCTTCCAAAGAATTATATGATCACTGTATCGAGAATCTCTGAGAAGAAAGTAGCAGCTTAACTATCAACCTCAGAAAGATAATACACATCTTACAAATCCGCTCCATAACACTTGATTTTACTACTTGATAGCCTAGCCTTACTAAGTTGTATTAATATTTAAGATGCTGTTTACAGTTAATTACCTTATTGGAAGCGGAGAGGGAGGATGAAGTTAAAAATATTCTTCGATGGCTCATCTCATGGCAACCCTGGACCCTCAGGCATAGGGATAATAGTATATGATGAAGATTTTAGAGAAGTTAATAGATTTTCAGAATATGTAGGGGTTAGGACTAACAATGAAGCTGAGTATCTAGCTTTAAAGAAGTCTCTAGAGATAGCTCTAAAGCTGAGTGCAGATGAAGTAGAACTCTATTCTGATAGTGAGCTTCTAGTTAGACAGATGAATAGAGAATACCATGTAAGAGATGAGAAGTTAAGTAGGCTGTATAGGGAAATACAAGATTTAACGAAGAATATTAAAGTCAAGGTGATACATATAAGTAGAGAAGAAAATAGAGAGGCTGACAAACTAGCAAATGAAGCTGCAGAGAATCCGGGGTAGTATTCTTAGATAATATCCTCATGAAGACAAGCTTGACATGTGAGCCGAAACCTATAAAGATAAGAATATAATATCGTATACGGTGAGTTTTCTCGATGGGTAAGTCCCTCCGTAGACCTATATTAATGATCCCTGGTCCCACCGAAGTCTACCATGAGGTCCTAGCTTCAGCTTCCATGCCTGTCTACCCACACTATGGTAGAGATTGGGCTGAGATCTATGAAGAAACTACTAAGCTTGCAGCTCAATTATTTAATACAAGTGGAGAGGTAATAATATTTCCTGGACCGGGCTCAGCAGCTCTTGAGATGGGTATAGCTAATCTCGTAGCACCTGGTGAGAAGATAATAGTTATCTCTAATGGTTTCTTTGGTGATAGAATCGATGAGATTGCTCACCACCTAGGATGTAGGGTTGTTTCACTTAAAGCTGATTATGGAAGAGTTGTTGAACCTAGAGAACTAGAAGAAACATTGAAGATACATAGAGATGCAAAAGGATTAGCAGTTGTTCATAATGAGACATCTACTGGGGTTAAGAACCCGATAATAGCCTACGGTAGGATAGCTAAAGAACATAACTTATTCTACATCGTTGATGCTATTTCTTCATATGGCGCAGTAGAGCTGCAAGTTGATGATTGGGGTATAGACTACTGTGTTGGATATGCTGGAAAAGCATTATCTTCTGTTCCCGGGATAGCTCCAGTAGCTATAGGTCATGAAGTATTTAGATTCATAGAAGATAGAAGGTGGAGGCCTTCATCATGGTTTCTAGACTTAACTGTGTGGAAAACCTACATGGATAAATGGAGGCCGATCGGTCATCCATATCCATCAACGGTTCCAACCCATAGTATAGTTGGATTGAGGGAAGCATTGAAAATAGCATTAAATGAGGGTCTAGAGAAAAGATATGAAAGACATGAGAAAATGGCTGCTGGATTCAGGAAAGCTGTTAAAGCTATGGGCTTGGAAGTCGTTGCACCCGAAGAATACGCGTCCCCTACTGTAACAGCAGTCAGGTCTCCTGAAGGATTATCTAGTAAGATAATTAGAGAAATGCTTGAGAAATTCAATGTAATGATCTCGGGAGGCTTAGGCCAGCTTGAAGGAAAATCTTTTAGAGTTGGCCACATGGGGTTAACGGCAACACCGCACTACATAGTCTATACCATATCAGCATTAGCACGAACACTTAAGAATCTGGGAGTCAAAGTTGATGAATGCAGACCGGTAGAAGAATTTTATAAACATATCGAGAAGTAATAATAATTTCTTGTCTAACGCAAAGTTTATCTTATCCAAGCTTTAATGTAATTGAACAGAATGTCATTACTAAAAAAAGAAGATAGAGAGTTCCTAGAGAATAAATTTGAGAGAGAACTAGAGAGTAACGTTAGGATAATACTCTTCAAGAAAAAGAGCGAGTGCGAATCCTGCGAGACAGCAGAACAATTAATTGAAGAAGTCTCGTCAACATCTACTCGACTTATTAAGGAAGTCTACGACATTGATGAGGATGCTGACCTTGCTTCCAGATGGAGGGTAGACAAGGTTCCAGCCATACTATTATTCGGTGAGAGAGAGTATGGCGTAAGATTCTTCGGCCTCCCATCCGGGTATGAGTTCTCAACCTTCATAGAAGACATAGTAGATATCTCTAGAAATACTAGTAGATTAACACCTAAAACTAAAGAAGTCGTCAAGAAGATAGATAGACCAGTACATATACAAGTATTTGTTACACCCTCCTGTCCATACTGTCCCAGAGTAGTAAGACTAGCCCATCAATTCGCTATAGAAAATACTCTGATAACTGGAGACATGATCGAAGCATTAGAATTCCAAGAACTATCAAATAGGTATAACGTTCTAGCGGTCCCAAAAATAATAATCAATGATCAAATATTCTTTGAAGGAGCAGTCCCAGAAACACTTTTCTTACAACAAGTCTTGAAAGCTCTATAATCAAAGACTTAGAAGTCACCTCTCAATATCTACAGTAGCTATCCTCTCTAATACTAGGAATAAAGCTGCCTCATACAAGTCTCTAGCTTGGATAGACTCAATCTCTTCCTGCTTTATGTTATAGAACTCTAAAGCCTTATACACTCTCTCTAGAGAGTGAAGCGACTCTTCGGTTAATTCTACCCCATTTATCTCTTGGAGTAGTTTATTCGAGAGCTCCACCAATTCATTCACGTTTTTAGCGACGATGCACACACCAACCTCATTTAGATCCCTGTTTACCCCAACCTTCTTGATTGCTTGATTTATCTGAGTCTCTGAAGAGAGTCTAAGAAGTATCTCTATACCTAAGCTCCTAGCAATATTTGTCTTAGAATTAAATGCATTAATAGCCGATATAGCAGCGAAGTATATTTGCTTTAAAGAGATTATGAAGTCAGATCTGAATATCTCTACTACTGCAGTATTCTTAGATAATTCATTGAGCAACCTCTCTATGTCTATTGATATATCTTTACTAGGTAAACTGTATACTCCGACTGAGATAAAGTAACCCTTATAGTTTATCGTCTCCATGCTATCCCAGCATCTTAAATGCATGATATTACAATATAAGTTTCTTATAATTCTCTTTCTTAAGATATGATGCTTGCAGTCTTCCCGACCCAGTAAATGACTAATAATAAAATTGACACCCATGCAGTTATAACTATCACTATTCCTTTACGGTAACTGGGTGATCCATCTCTAAACGCAATCTTTGCCCTCTCCCT
>Ga0105154_1000887_pt1 | contig 12592 bp, 13 predicted proteins | sample SSWtaG_FD_89672 | JGI IMG/M metagenome (GOLD analysis project Ga0105154, IMG submission 89672) | Hot spring microbial communities from Sandy's Spring West, USA to study Microbial Dark Matter (Phase II) - SSWsed_matched | ecosystem: Environmental > Aquatic > Thermal springs > Hot (42-90C) >... | reverse complement strand
TCTGCCCTCGAGGAACATCTCCCTGAGCCTCGCAGCCTCCTCCACGAGCTTCCTCTCAGCTTCCAGCACATCGCTTCTGATGCCGCCCGCGTACTTCGGGTAGCTGTAGAGCAGGAGCCTGTGCAGCTTCTCATGGCGCCACCAGTACGTCTCTGGGTCGTAGACCCCCTTCGGCTCAGGCCCCAGGTCGGGGACCCCTGCCTCGAAGAAGACCGGCTTGTACAGGGAGATGCAGGGGCTCGAGGTCGCGGTCACCCACACCACGGGGCACTTCTCGTGGAGTAGGGCGATCATCGAGCCTGCAGTCTGCGAGGGTCGCGTCAGCCCGCCAGCGTGCATGCAGATATCCCTCATGGACCCGCGGGAGGGCGCGTAGCCCTCCTCGAAGCTATGCGACCTCATAACCCGTGCTACGAGCTCGAAGTCCACCCGGCCCAAGTTCTCCCTCAGCAGGGTCTGGGTGAACCTCTGCCTCTCGTGCCCCTTGGCCACGCTCGTGTAGAGGCGGTCCGAGTAGCACCTGGCAAAGCTGAAGTCCTCCTCCCCCTTGCACCACCCCTTCTCAACGGCGTGCTCGACCACCCCCTTGCTCGCCATGTCCCACTCCCTCTCTATGCTCAGAGCGTTGGAGATGCTGCGGACATCTCTCACCCTTTCTGCAACCCAGAACTTCCCAGCTGTTTCGAGCACCCACGCCTCCCTCGGGTCAGCGATTATGAAGCTATTGTGGTAGTAGAGCTCGCCCGTGGCGCTGCAGTTCCCGCCCTGCCCGTACTCCTCCAGGAGGCTGACTATCAGGTCGAGAGCCTCTCTGGCTGTGCGGGAGCGCTCGAGAGCCAGCCTCAGCATGTCCATGCCTGTGAGCCCTGTCTTCGCGTAGGGCAGCTTCGTGAACACGGCCTCGTTCCCTATGGCGACGCCGAACTCGTTAACACCCATCTCAGCGCCCCACATCCAGTACGGCCTCGAGATCACCACCGCGTAGGTCTCCTTGACCTGGGGGACCTTGATGTAGGTGCACTGCACGTACTCCTCGTCGTGCTGTATCCTGGGGATGAACTCGACGACCTGGGCCTCGTTGGGCTCTCTGTCGCTGTTCTTAGCGAAGATCGTCACCCCCTCCCTGGTGCTGTTCGGGAGCGCGACAAGCGTATCGCACACGGTCAGCATACGCCCTCCGGCCAAAAGTATTTTCCGCTCTGCAGCGCATCAGACCCAAGCGCTCGTGCTACATGTCTCTGCAGGAGAGCCTCCCCCGAGCCAGCCCGAGCTCCTCGAGAGCATCAGGGGCCAAGTGCTCCCCCTCCCACACTATGCTGCCCTCGCGGAGCACTGCCACCCGGTCGGCTAGGGCGAGCGCGAAGTCGCTGTCCTGGGTGGCGATCAGGACACCCCCGCCTTTAGCGCGTGCGCTGCAGATCACCCTGACCAGCTGCGCTGTGAAGCGCGGGTCTAGGTTGGCTGTGGGCTCGTCCAGAAGCAGGAACTCCGGCTCGTAGACGAGCACTGAGGCGAGCGCGACCCGCCGCTTCTCCCCCATGCTTAGCGCGTGAGTGGGTCTCCCGACTAGGTGCGTTATGCCCAGTAGCTCTGACACCTCACTCACCCTCCGGCTCTTCTCGGCCTCGCCCAGCCCCAGCTGCTCGAGCGCAAACAACAGCTCCTCCCTCACGGTCGGGTTGAAGAGCTGGTCGTCGGGGTCCTGGAAGAGCACCCCGATCCTCCTCCGAGCCTCCGGCAGCTGGCTCCGCAGAGGCTTCCCGTCCAGCAGCACCTCACCCCTCTCAGGCTTGATCAGCCCTGCGAGCGTCAGCAGGAGCGTCGTCTTGCCCGAGCCGTTCGGTCCGAGCAAGGCTACCACCTCTCCCTTCCTCAGCCTGATCGTCACGCCCCGCAGCACAGTCCCGACGCCGGGGTAGCTGACCCACAGGTCCCTGCCCTCCAGCATCGCCACGCGCCCAAGCACTCGCAACACCCTTTTCTACTGCACGACGCGCGGCGAGTCCCAGCTTTCCGAGCGCAAAGGTGGAAACGCTGCGCGGCTCAAGCAGAGCGGGAGGTGCGTGCCCAAGCTAGACGCCTGCTACGAAAGCTAGGGTTGTGAGGAGCGTGAGGGTCACGAGGATGGCTCCTGCCGGCGTGCGCGCCTGCGCCGAGGAGGCGCTTGAGCGAGAGCTGCCCGCCCTGGCTCCGAGGCTGCGGGCCTCGATAGCCATCGCCAGAGACTTCGAGCGCCTGTAACCCAGGAGGAGCATGTCCCCAACCACGCTGGCGAGCACAGGCCAGGTGCGGCTCTTCCCGCGTGAGAGCAGCCGCGCCTCCCGCGCTGCCAGCATGCGTGCAGCGTCCCTCGCGAAAATGGGTATCATCCTTAGAGTGGTAGCCAGCTGCAGCGAGGTAAAGCCTGGCAGGCGAAGCTGCTCGAAAGCCAATAGGAGGTTGTACCAGCCGAGGGAGGCCACGACTCCCGTGAAGGCCGCGGCTGCGCCTGCAGCGCGGGCGATGAAGAGGGCAGCTATCTCCACAGGCTCCCCGAGGGCGAGGGCTGGCAGCGCCGCCACGGAGGAGAAGACAAGGGTGAAGCACGTGGCTGCGAGCCAGCTCCTGGCTTTGCCGGACTCCAGGGAGAGGAGGGCTCCGAGAAGCGCCGCAATCAGGGGTGTGAGCAGACCGCCGGCGAACGCGGCTTCCGCGTTGACGAGAAAGCCCAGAAGGAGCACCAGCCAAGCGGGGGCTGGGGGGCTGCGCAGCTCGCTCAGCTCGTCGAGCACAGAGGACATTTCCTCCAGAAAGGTCTGGGCGAGAGATTGTAGAAAAACTCCTCCTTTCACGAAGGCTCACTTCCTCTCGAGGAGCTTGAGGAGCAGGAGCCCCAGGGCTAGGACCACGCCCACGCCGATAAGGCCCGACACCACGTAGCCGAGCCAGTCCGGGAGACCTGGAACTGTGTAGTCGAGGAAGGGCGTCCAGTTGATCTCCTCGGTTATCTCCTCCAGCCCTAGCTCTTCCGCGGCGATGTCCAGGGGCTCGTGGAAGCCGACCAGCTCGGCGAGGTATACTCCGAAAAGAGGGCTGATGACCAAGAGGGCGAGAGTGAGCAGCAGAGCCCTCCGGTGTCTCTCCAGCAGTTGGCGCGCCCTCATGCCCTCCCACCGGCGATCAAGCCGGGAGCCCTCGCTTTGAGGTAGGCGTAGACAGCAGCGGTGATAGCGCCCTCGATGAGCCCCAGGAGAGCGTGCCACCCGCCCATCACCGGCAAGGTCACGGAGAGCCCGTAGAGGAACTGGCTCGACAAGCCGAGCTCAATACCACAGGCTATACCGGCGAGGGTCAAGCTGAGCCAACCGGCTGCGAACGCCCCCACGGTCTTCCACCGCTCAGGGAAAGCCTTGTAGACCAGGTACCCTGTGAGCACGGCGACCACCCCCATGTTGAGCACGTTCGCACCGAGGGTTGTGATCCCGCCGTCGTGGAAGACAAGCGCCTGCACAGCGAGGACGAGGAGCATGACGAAGTAGCCGAGCCACGGACCTACCAGTATCGCCGCCAGAGCCCCGCCCACCAAATGCAGGGAGGTGCCCCCGGGCAGAGGCCAGTTCAGCATCTGCGCCACGAAGATCGCTGCCGCGAGCACTGGTACGAGGAGCTTTGCGTCCTCGCCGGCGAGCCTCGCCCTCCTGAAGGCGACCACGCCGACCGCGATCGTGATGAGGTACGTCGCTGCGCATGTGGCAGGATCCAGGAAGCCATCTGGGATGTGCATCGTTTTTTCGCGGCGCGCGCTGCCTAATAAGTATTACCATGATACTAAAAAGTATCACATAGCGCATAGAGAAAAGCTTATCCCCTTTGAGCTTGAGGAGCTGCGACTATCATGAGCAAGCTGAAGATGTGGGTGGTGGCCACCAGGCCCTGGTCCTTCGCGATGACCTTCGTCTCAATAACGGGGGCTACCGCCTACACCTACATGCGCTTCCACGCGTTCGACCCCCTGTACTACCTCGCTGTCCTCGTCGGCGTGACTCTGCTGCACGCCGCTGCCAACGTGCTGAACGACTACTACGACACTGTGAGAGGCGTCGACGTGCCGGGCGCCCCCACCACGCTCTACCGCCCCCACCCGATCCTCACAGGTTTCACAACCCCCCAGCGCCTCAGGGACTTCGGGCTCGCTCTCCTGGCTGGCGGGCTCGCAATCGCTGTAGCACTCGCCACGGTGAGGACGCTCGTGGTGGTGCTCCTCGCCCTGGCGGGCGTCGTGCTGCTCTTCACGTACTCGGGCCCACCGGGGCTGAAGTACCGCGCGCTCGGAGAGCTCGGAGTCTTCCTGAGCTGGGGGGTCTTCATGTGGCTAGGGACGTGCTACGTGATGGCAGGCGAGCTGGCGCTGGACCCGGTCGCTGCCGGTGCGCCGGTGGGCATGCTCGTCAGTGCTGTGCTCACTGCTAACAACCTCCGGGACATGGAGTTCGACAGGAGCCGGGGGGCAATCACGCTGGCAGTCCTGCTGGGCAGGGAGAAAGGGCTCACATTCTACGCTGCAGAGGTCTTCGGGGCCTATGCTGCAACCGCCCTGCTGGTCCTGCTGCGTGTGCTTCCTCCCTACTCGCTGCTTGTGCTGCTCGCACTGCCGCAGGCCGTGGGTATCGTGAGGAGGTTCAGGTCGAGCATCCCCGAGAACGCCGACCCCCTGACCGCCCAGCTCGCCCAGAACTTCGGCATGCTCTACATCGCGGGCTTCCTGCTCCAGGTGCTTCTACCCCTCTAGCTCCCTGAGAGCCTCGAGCGCGACATCCGGCCTGTCTGTGGCGATGCCGTCCACACCCCTCTCGAAGAGCTGCCTGATCGCTTCTTTCTCGTTTACAGTCCACGCGACCACCCTTAACCCCATCCTGTGCGCGAAGCCCACAGCCTTCTGGGAGGCCAGCCTGTGGAAAGGCAGGATGAGGCGGCAGCCGAGCTGCTTCGCCTTCACAATGGCGTCCACCGGCTTCGCGTACAGGAGCCCCGTGTAGGCGCGAGGCTGCGCAGCTCTCACAGCGTTGAGAGCCTCCTCTAGGAAGGAGATGAACACCGTGCTCTCCAGCGCGCCGGCCCGCACCACGTCCAGCACTGCCGGCTCGGCAGCCGAGACCTCCTTGAGCTCGAGGAAGAGCACCGCCCTCCCCTTGATCTCCTCCAGGACCTCGCCCAGCGTGGGGATGCGCTCCCCCGAGCTGAGCGTAACGGATCTGACCTCCTCCAGGCTCATCTCGGACACCCTCCTTGGCACCCCCGCCACCCGCGCGAGGTCCTCGTCGTGGACGATGACCACGTCCCCGTCCTTGGTCACCCTGGCGTCAACCTCGACCGCGTGCGCGCCAACCTCTATTGCCCTCCTGATGGCGCGGAGCGTGTTCTCAGGCTCGTACGCGCTCGCCCCTCTGTGGGCAACGACGAAGCGCGAGGAGAGGAGCTCTTCGACGCTCGTCCACCATCACCTGAGGAAAGCGACCGAGATGAAGACCAAGGCCATGAACACGTTGACCAGCTTGAAGGCTTTGAAAGCGTGCCACCGGTACTCGCCGCTGGCGAGCCCCCTTACGAGCAGCGCAAGAGCGGCCGCCAGGGGGGCCAGCGAGACGACCAGCCCTACGGCGGAGAGCAGCCCGTGTAACGCGAGGAGAGCTGTGAGCCCCACCACCAGGGCGGCTACCACCAGGGAGGCTTGGACGCCTGCTCTCTCGCCGTACACCGCGGGGAGCATGGGAACTCCAGCCCGCCTGTAGTCGTCAGCGTAGTAGGTGGCCAGGGTCCATATGTGTAGGGAGCTCCAGAGCGCCACGAGCAGCATCAGCAGAAGCCCCTCAGTGCCGAAGGACCCTGTCGCGGCGGCCCAGCCCCCCAGCGCGGGCATACCTCCCGCGAAACCCCCGAAGACCACGCTCCACGGGCTCCTCCTCTTCAGCAGGATCGTGTACACTAGGATGTCGATGAGGAAGCCCGCCAGGCCTGCTGCCAGGAAGTACACGTTGATTGTCGACGCGAGCAGAAGCCCCAGCAGCAGCGCGGCGGTGCTCACCGCAGTGGCTGCTTTCTTGTCCATCCTCCCAGAGGGTATGGGTCTGTTCCTCGTCCTGAACATCGCCGCGTCGATGTCGGCGTCGAGCACCATGTTGAAGCCCGTGGTCCCCGAGATCGTGAGGAAGAAGGAGAGAGTGGCCACAGCGAGCGTGGGCAAGTCCACTCTGGGGCTGCTCGCTGCGACGTATGCGAGCGCACCGGTTAGGAGCAGCAGCAGTGTCTGCTTCACCTTGAAGAGCTCGAGCAGGGTTTTCACCCACCTTCCCCGTGCTCCCACGATACCGTTGCTATAAACCTTTATTAGCAGAAGAAGGGGGTCAGCCGCCGGCGGGCCTGGCGGAGACCTCCACGTCGAACGCTGCCACGGTGTAGCTCACGCGCGACGCGGACCTGTCGCCCAGGAACTCGACCACGATGCTCTCGGGAGCGCACCCGGAGACCCGCAAGCGCCCGGAGTACCTCACGGGGCTTGGTGCTGCGGAGCCGGCCAGGCCTTTGAGCTCTGAGAAGATCCTCTGGCACAGCTCCCCGCACTCCCCCTCGAAAACGACCTCGACGACCCCGCCTTGCTGGCGGCTGCTCCTCCTCTCCGAGGACAAGGCCAGGGAGAGCACCTTGTAGAGGAAGGTGTCTTCAACTCTCCAGCCTCCTTCTCGCGCGAGCCAAACCCCCTGGAAGTTGACCATCGAGTGTGAGGCGTTGGAGTACACGAAGTAGTTCTCGGCGCTCACCCCCTTCAGGACGACGACGCTGGTGAAGAGCTCTCCGGTTGACACGCTGACGTTACCCTTCACGAGCACTCTAGCGTCTGTGAGGTTCACGAGCTCCTCGAAGCTCCACCCCCTGGCGGAGCGCACTCTCTCCAGCGTGCACGGAACCGGGTCCGGGGGCACTGTTAGCAGGGCTGCTGCCGCTGCAGCTAGGAGCGCGGCGAGCAGGAACCACCGCTTCCCCACGCTTAAAAGAGACCGCCAGATGCTATTAACCCTAGTTGTGCTAAAGATTTTTAACTTCTCCAAGGGGGGTCGTCCGCGTGAAGCTTTCACAGCTGGTGGAAGGTGCGCGGGGGCTCCCGAGGAACATAAAGGTGCTGGCGCTCGGCTGGCTAGCTTGGTCCCCAGTCCAGTCGATGTCTAGGCCCTACCTCCAGCTCTACCTGGGGAGCCTTGGCGCAAACCCGGAGCAGATATCGGCGGTTCAGTCTGTGCAGAACGTCGTGAACGCTGCCTCCAGGGTTGTGGGCGGCTACCTCGCCGACAAGAAGGGTAGGAAGAGAATCATCTGGCTCGGCACGGTCCTAGTCTCAGCCTCGTACGCGCTGATGGCTCTGGCGCCCAGCTGGACGGTCTACGCGGCCGCCTCGGTCCTGAGCAGCGCAGTGCTCTTCTACCAGCCAGCGCTTGAGAGCATACAGGCGGACTCCGTAGCGATGCACCTCAGAGGGCGCGTCTACGCGGCCCTGCACCTACTCTCCGGCTCCCTCTCCTCAGTCGCACCCCTGGGCGGCGCCGCGCTCGTGAACTGCCTCGGCATGGAGAACGGGGTCCGTGTGTCCCTTGCTCTCTCAGCAGCCGTGGGGCTAGGCGTGGCGCTCGCAAGGTACAAATGGCTGGAGGAGACTCTCAGGGAGCCCGGCTCCAGCGGCTCGCTCGTGAGCGCCTACAGGGAGGTGTTCAGCAGGCTGAGCGGCCCCATAAGGGACATGGTCGCCCTGGACGCTGCGTTGAACTTCCTCGGCGGGCTGACGCTCCTCTGGAACTACTACGTCTTCCACTTCCTCGGCGTCGACGCCACAGGGCTCGCGGCGATCTCAAGCGTGTCCAGCGTGGTCGGCCTGCTCTCCACCATACCCTCGGGCTACTTAGTCGACCTGAGGGGCCGCGGTCTCTCGCTCCAGCTGAGCATCCACCTGGGGACAGCCTCACTGCTCCTCTTCGTAGCAGCGCCACCGCGCACCGCGTACACGCTCCCCCTACTGCTGCTCTGCGGCATCGTGGAGGCTGTCGGCGGATCCCTCTACAGCCTAGCTCACTCGGCGCTCCGGGCCGACGTGTTCCCGCTGGAGAGCAGGGGGCGTGTCTACGCGCTGCTGGGGCTACCCCCGGCTGTCGCCTGGTCTGCTGGCGCAGCTGTGGGCGGCTGGCTCTACGCAGCGCTGGAGCCTCGCGCGCCCTTCCTAGCTTCGCTAGTCCTCAGGCTCGCCCTGACGCCCCTCCTCGTCTCGCTTTCGAGAAGGCTTGCCCGCGACGTTGACGCCGCGATAAACGGCAGGCTAGCCTTCAAGGATCTCGCTCAGAGGTAGGCTGAGCACAGGCGGCGGCTTCCTCTTGTGCTCGCTCGACCTGTGCATGCGGAGTATCCTCTCGACCGTGCCTAGGCTCACCCCGACCCTCCTAGCGGCCTCCTCGGCGCTCAACCCCAGGTCGAAGACCGCGTAGAGCACGGGGTCGATGACTTCGTAGCCCATGCCGAGCTCTGCCTCCGCGGTTTGGCCCGGCCAGAGGCGGGGGCTGCTGGGCTTCAGCGCGATCCTCTCCGGAAGCCCCAGGTGGAGCGCCAGCTGGCGCACCCACGTCTTGTAGAGCCCGCCCAGCGGTAGCACGTCGACACCGCCGTCTCCGTACTTGGTGAAGTAGCCTATCAGGAGCTCGCTCCTGTCGCTGCTGCCGATCACCAGGTAGCGCCTCCGGTAGGCGCGCTGGTGCAGCACGATCATTCTCACGCGCGCAGCGACGTTACCCCTCTCGAGCGTGGTCATCTCGCCCAGCGCCCCGTCGAAGGCCTGCAGGAGGGGCTCGATGTCTATGACCTCCACGTTCGCTCGTGGAACTCCGGCGTGCTCCACCACGCGGAAGGCGTCCTCCAGGTCCTCCCTGGGCGTCGCGGCCGAGGGTAGGATCATCAGGTGGGTTTTCTCGGGTCCGAGCGCGCGGGCTGTGAGCACCGCCGCGACCGCGCTGTCAACCCCACCGCTGACGCCGACCACACCCCCCTCTCTCCCAGCCTCCTCGAAGACGTACCTCCGCAGAGACTCTGCGAGAAGCTGCTCCACCCTCGCGGCGTTGATCCTCGGGAGCACACGGGTACGCTGCGTCGCGTTTATTAATTGCTAGCGCAGAGTACAGCACGTGAGTGTGACTAAGTCCAAGCTCTTCTCCTTTCTGAGCCGTAGCGGCCTTTACTCCGTGGAGGAGAGGGAGGGTAGGCTTGTTATAAGTTTCTCGTCCCTGGACCTGGAGGGGATCCTCGGCGGCTACGCTGAGATTACTATCGAGGGGAGGGAGGAGGGGGGCAAGGTCCACCTGCAGAGGGTCACAGTGGTGCGCAACGGGCGGAGTGAGGAGGTGAACGTGGAGGCCCTGGAGGGCTGGCTTGAGTACATCGAGATGACGGAGAGAGGCTCTCACAACACACAGTGAGCTCCTGACCCCCCGAGGGGCGCTATGTCTCCGTGTGATGCCGCGGCGAGCCGGCGCGCTTAAGTACCACTGGCAGCTAGCTGAACCGTGCTGAGGGCAGAGGAGGGGGTCATCGGGCTGATCGGCCGCACCCCGCTTGTCAGGCTGCGGAAAGTCGCCGATAGCGCACCTGTCTTCGTGAAGCTCGAGTACATGAACCCCACTGGGAGCCACAAGGACAGGATCGCGCTCTACATGATCAGGGAGGCGGAGCGTAGGGGGCTGCTGGAGCCGGGAGGTCTGGTTGTCGAGGCGTCGAGCGGCAACACTGCGATCTCCGTGGCCTGGCTCGCCTCCCAGCTCGGCTACAGGGCTCTCATCGTCGTCGAGGAGGGAGTCTCGCCGGCCAAGGTTGCTCTGATCAGGGCGCTGGGCGCCGAGGTGGTCTTCGCCCCCAGGGTCCCGTGGGGCCACCCGGACCACGCGGTGAAGCTGGCGGAGAGGCTTGCCGCCGAGCGGGGCGGGGTGTTTCTCAACCAGTTCGAGAACGAGGCAAACGTGAGGGCTCACTACGAGACAACAGGGCCGGAGATCTACAGGGAGCTTGGAGACAGCATCGGCGCCTTCGTCATGGGGGTCGGGACGGGCGGGACCCTAGCCGGTGTCGCGAAGTTCCTCAGGGAGCGCGGCGTGCAGGCCAGGATCGTGGGGGTTGTGCCCAGGGGCTCCCCCATTGCCACGGGACAGCAGACTCTCGGCGAGCCCATCGAGGGATTGTCGACGAGCTCCGTGTCCGGCATTTACACCAGGTACTCGAGCTTGGTGGACGAAGTGGTGGAGGTCAGCTACAGGGAGGCTTACGAGACGATGCTGAAGCTGGCGAGGGAGGAAGGGGTGCTCGGAGGGCTCTCGACCGGAGCGAACGTCGCGGTTGCAGTCAGGGTGGCGGGCCGCCTGGAGAGGGGGGTCGTGGTGACGCTGGCGCCCGACTCGATACTCAGATACACACACCTGCTACAGAGTACCCCGGAAGCCCCGACAAGCCGGCCGAGCGTAGAGTCGCGCTGCTAAGCAGGGGACAGCTGCTCCGGGCGGCGCGCCGAGCTGTAGCCGCCGGAGGGCGCCCGCCGGCTACTAGCACGGGTGGGGGTGAGGCCCCACGGGATTGCAGGGTTGTACAGAATTGTATAAACATAGCTACAATAGCCTGGTTTTACCTGCTTCACAGCGATGGCCTGTGAAGCTAGTGTACCTGGTTCTCGACGGTGTTGCTGATAAGCCTGAGGACGGTGTTACCTCGCTGGAAGCCGCCCGGAAGCCCGCCCTGGACGAGGTTGCTAGGCGCGCGAAGTGCGGCTTGATGTGCCCAATCGAGAGGGGTGTTGCCCCTGAGAGCGACGCTGCCGTGATGTCCATCCTGGGCTACAACCCCCACGAGGAGTACACAGGGCGCGGTCCCTTGGAGGCGGTGGGCGCTGGCTTGACGCTGAGGGAGGGCTTCGAGGTGGCCTTCAGGGCGAACTTCGCGACGATAGACCCTGACACGCGGAGGATCATCGACAGGAGGTGCGGCAGGAACCTGACGAGCGAGGAAGCCAGGGAGCTCGCCAGAGCCCTGGACGGCATGGCTCTCAACGTCTACGACGCGTACGCGAGGGTTGTGGCGACCGTGGGACACAGGGCCGTCGTGGTCATAGGGAGCAGGAGCTTCCCCCTCTCGGACGCAGTGGACAACACGGACCCAGCCTACGAGAAGAAGGGCTACGTCTCCGTGGCTCGCCCCTCCTTCGAGCCCTACGTGGCCAGGGCTATGCCCCTCGTCAAAACCCCCGAGGCGCTTCGGACAGCGGAGCTTGTCGACATGTTCACCGAGCTCTCCATAAACATCCTGAAGAACCACCCCGTGAACTTGAAGCGCGCGAAGGAGGGCAAGCTCCCCGCCAACGCGATCCTCCTGAGGGACGCGGGCGGCAGGCTTCCCAGGCTCCAAGCCATCCAGTCCAGGTTCGGCCTCAAGTTCGGCGCGGTCGCCGAGATGCCCGTCGAGATAGGTATTGCTCGCGTGCTGGGCATGGAGGTCGCCAGCGTCCCGCCGCCCACAGAGGACAAAGCCGCTGACTACGCTGCCAGGCTCGAGGCGACACTGAAGCTCCTCGACCGGGTCGACGCGGTCTACGTCCACCTCAAGGGCCCTGACGAGCCAGGCCACGACGGCGACTTCAAAGCGAAGGTGAGGTCGATCGAGCTCATCGACGAGCACTACGTCGCCAAGCTACTCCGCGAGCTGCCCGAGGACGCTGCGCTCCTCGTGACCGCGGACCACGCCACGCCCTACACCCGGAAAGCCCACACCGACGACCCCGTGCCTGTCGCGCTCATGCACAAGAAGCTCCAGCCGGACGGCGTCAAAGAGTTCACAGAGCGCCTCTGCGCCTCCGGCAGCCTGGGCCTCGTGGAGCACGGCTGGGAGCTGCTCCCCAGGGTTCTAGCCCTCCTCAAAAACTAAACCAGTCTAACTAGTTTAACTAAAAGAGTTTTTACTCCAGTGCCTGAGCGCTAGCGTGAGCAGCGGCAAGCCCAGACCCAGGTCCTTAGAGCTGACACTCACAGCGATGTGCGCTGTCCTCTACGCCCTTGTGGGCTGGCTGAGCTACTTAGGCGTGTTCACGCCGGTGCTGGGCGTGGTGAGGTTCTGGCCCTCGGTGTTCGTGCCAGCGGTCTTCGCGGTCGCCTTCTCGCCATACGTGGGCGGGGTGGGCGCGGCTATCGGGATATTCATCAGCGACATGATGATCCACGGCAACGCCCTGCTGAGCCTCACCGTCGGCGTCCCGGCGAACTTCGTCGCATTCTACCTGACCGGCTTGCTCTACCGCAGAGTGAAGTCGAGCACTCTGCCCGCGCTCGTGGTCGAGGTCGCCGCGGGCCTCCTAGCCCTCGCTCTTCTCTTCAGCCTGGGAGCTGTGCCGCAGGACCTCCTGGTGGCCGGCGCTGTGGCAGCTGCTGTGACTATCCTCCTGGCGCTGCTCTTCAAGGGTGAGGACAGGGCGATCGTCCTAGCGGGCTCCACCGGGCTGCTGGTCGGCTCTGCGATCGTGGGCGTGGGCGTCTGGCTCTTCAGCCAGTTCTTC
>Ga0105154_1000884_pt1 | contig 12626 bp, 9 predicted proteins | sample SSWtaG_FD_89672 | JGI IMG/M metagenome (GOLD analysis project Ga0105154, IMG submission 89672) | Hot spring microbial communities from Sandy's Spring West, USA to study Microbial Dark Matter (Phase II) - SSWsed_matched | ecosystem: Environmental > Aquatic > Thermal springs > Hot (42-90C) >... | reverse complement strand
TATCACTACCGCGCCGATTCTCACCGCTTCACTGATATCTATTCTCTTAATGTCCGCGAACGCATAGGGGCTCCTCACAATCCTGCCAATGAGCATTCCGGGTACTTCGAGGTCATTAGTGTACTTAAGTGCACCAGTCACCTTGGCCTCTGCGTCTTTACGCGGTAGCCGCTTACCAATGAACTTGTAGTCATCGGCACCCAATGGAAGACGCCCCCTTGGTCACTTTACATATAGCCTCTATGATCTTAACATAGCCAGTACACCTACATAGGTTTTCAATGTAGTACTTAGCCTCCCTGACATCCCTGATCTTGCCTTGCGTTACCCCGGCCCATGCCGTCAACAGTATTCCGGGAGTACAAAAACCACACTGTATAGCACCGCACTCTACGAAGCTCTCAACTAGGGCCTCGAACACTGTATCCCCCCGCAAACCCTCTAGCGTAGTGACTTCCCTGCCAGCCACTTGTACTGTCAGTAACAGACACGACAACACGGGGTTTCCGTCAAGCAGCACTGTGCAACTACCGCACTCCCCGCGTTCGCACCCGCGCTTAACGCTCCTAATCCCCAGCCTAAGCCTCAGCGTGTTCAATAGTAATTCGCGGGGCTCAACGTCCACTTCCACGGGGTTGCCATTGAGTTTAAACCTAACGATCATTCGAACCTACCCCTATAAGCCTTTTTCACCGCCTCTAAGAGGAGTTCCCTGACAACTAGCCTAGACATGTAGAGCCTGTACTCAGCCGGCGCCCTGACGTCTGTGATCGGAGCTACGTCCTTAGCGACTAACTCGGATGCCCTTTCAATTAAGTCGTAAGTGGGTTTCTCACCCCTCATAGCACTCTCAACAGTGTAAGCCCTCACGGGTGTCGGGGCAACAGAGTTCAACGCTATTCTCACGTCACTTATTACCCCATCTTCGAGCTTCACTGCTACAGCAGACGCAACTATAGACATGTCGTGGCCCAGCCTCCTACGGACCTTTGCGTACGCTAAACCAGCTTTCTCAAGCCCCTTGTAAGGGACAATTACCTCTGTAAGCAACTCGCCCGGCGATAAGGCCGTTTGCCTTGGCCCGAGGAAGAACTCGCTTATGGGTATAAAGCGCTCTCCGCGCAGGCTCACAGCCCTCAAAACCGCATCGTATACTAGAAGCGGCGGGGCCATGTCAGCTGCCGGCGAAGCGTTACAGAGGTTTCCACCTATAGTTGCAACGTTCCTCACTTGCCAGTAAGCGAATTCCCTCGCCGCCATGGACAAGAGGGGGACCTTTATCGCGACGATGGGAGAGTCGAGTATTTCCTGGATAGTCGTTAACGCGCCTATGTAAAGCGCCTCGCCAGAGTCCCTGATGTAATCTAGCTCCCTTAACCCACTAATGTCTATTATGTGGCTTGGCTTATACCTACCCGTTTTCATATCCACGATGAGGTCCGTGCCCCCAGCTAGCACCCTTACGTCTTTTAATTTAGCGAGAAGTTCAATTGCCTCTTCTAAGCTCGAAACCCTGTGGTACTCGTACTCGGGGAGCCTATACATCACTTAACACCACCCTCCAGCTTACCAAGGTATTCGAGGACTTTCCACGGTGTGAGAGGCGTGGAGACAATGTTTAACCCAAGTGCAAACGACACGGCGTTCACTATGGAGGCTGGGCCGGGTATCATGGCCATTTCACCAACGCCCTTAGCGCCGAAAGCGCCGTGCCTAAATACGTCTTCCACGAATACAGGCTTCACGACTTCCGGGGCGTCCATCGCAGTCGGTATGACGTAATCTGTGAAGTTGGCGTTTAAGACCCCGCCTTGCTCGTCGAAGTATAGCCTCTCCATTAGCGTGTAGCCAATCGCCTGGACTATTGCACCCTCTATTTGGCCCTCTACTTGCTTGGGATTTATGATCTTGCCGGCGGCCAGTCCCGGGTAGACTTTGAGGGCCCTGACCACCCCCGTCCACGTATCGACTTCTACCTCTGTTATTAAGGCTATGAAGCTATAGGCTGGATAGGCAAAGCCTTGACCAACGATATCATCGAATTTTCCCTTGGGCAAGTAATAGTAGCCCGTTGCGCTCATTTCTATCCCTCTCGCGTAAGCCTCACGCACTAAGTCTTTCCAAGACACCGCTTTATCCGGGGCCTTCTTGGAATAGACCTTGCCATCCCTGAACTCCACGTCTTCTGGGTCGGCGTCCAGTAGTCGGGCAGCTAACTTAGCCAGCCTCTCCCTCAACTTGGCTACCGCGATGAGTACTCCAATTCCGCCTATTCCAGTGCCCCTCGAAGCGTGTGTTGCGCCAGTATCCGGTGCGTCGGTAGAGGCGAATACCACTTTAATTAACTCTTGTGGGACGCCGAGAATTTCAGAGACTATTTGAACGTGCGAAGAAGTGGTAGATCCCTGCCCCATTTCAACTATGCCTGTATAAACCACGAGTGACCCATCGAGCTCTATTTTTACGTAGGCATTAGACCAGTCTGGTACGGCCCTTGAGGTGCTTATACCATGCCACCCCACCGCTATCCCTATACCGCGCTTGAACCTAGTGCTCGCCTTGTTGAATTCAGCGTACTCCTTCCTCTTCTCCCACCAATTAGAGGTTTTTGCGAGTTCCTCAACTAGCTTACTAACTCCCACAGAGTGATCTAGTACTTGGCTTGTGATAGTTAAAGAACCCTCGCGTAGTAGGTTTTTCAGCCTAAATTCCACGGGGTCCACGCCGAGTTTCTCGGCTAACTGGTCCATTTGCCTCTCAACTGCGAACTGTATCGAAAGGTTTCCAAAGCCCCTGAAAGAGCCTTGGTAAACCTTGTTGGTATACACGGCGTACCCATTTACCTTAGCATTGGGGACTTCGTATGGGCCTGAGGAGTGCACAGTCGCTCTCCAGAGTATGAACGGCGCCCTATTGGCGTAAGCGCCCGTATCGTGAATTATCGTTACATCTATTGCCGTGAGCTTGCCATCTGAGCTAGCACCGCTCTTGTACCTTATTATCGCAGCCTCTCGCTTCGGGTGGACTCTCATGGAGTCCTCTCGGCTATACAGTATGAAAGCTGGTTTCCCAGTTAAGTAGGCTACTAAAGCCGCCTTTGCACATGTCAACGGCCCCTCGTCATCCTTCCCACCAAATCCGCCTCCAATGTATGGTGCAATTACCTTAACTTTACAGGACGGTAGGCCAAGGACTCTTGACACTATTTTCTGGCCTAAGTGAGGGTACTGTAGCGCACCTATAACCGTGATCCTGCCCTCAGCCTCGGGGATAGCTAGCGCCGCCTCGGTCTCTAAGTATGCGTGTTCCTGGTGGTGTAACCTGTACTCGTTTTCAACCACTACATGCGCCTTTGTAAACCCCTCTTCAACGTTTCCCTTCCTAATTCTTGTCGTGAACGCTATGTTTGAGCCCCTCTCTTCGTGAACTAGTACGTCTGCCCTACTCATGGCCTCGAGGGGGTCTAGTACGTAGGGTAGCGGCTGGTATTCCACATCGACTTCATCGGCCGCTTTGAGTGCTTTATCGTAGTCAGAAGCCGCGACTAGCGCCACCACTTCGCCGGCATACCTGACCTTGCCTTGGGCCAGTAGGGGTTGGTCTGGAATAGCGTAGCCCACTTGGTTTTCCCCAGGTATGTCCCTAGCTGTAAAGACTCCGTAAACCCCGCTTATTTCGAGTGCTTTACCCGGTTTTACTTTGATTATTCTCGCGTGGGCATAAGGACTTAAAACTTGCTTTACAAATAATGCTTTTTCGAGAAAGTACTCAATGTAGTAGTCTTCGGTAAACATAGCCCTGCCGAGGGCCTTTTCGAGGGCATCAACTCTAGTGATGCCTTTACCCACAACCACGTATTGCTCGGCCGTAAACCACTTCTCCAGTAGCTTATAGGGGTCTTCCAAGGCCCGCACCTAGTTTTCGTAAGGCTAATAACTACTCGTGGTAAATAACGCTAAATGTGCTCAGAGGTCGCGGGCTACGGGTGTGTGATGTTGGGTAGTGTTTTAGTAAAGAACGGTCTCGTAGTTACGCCACTTGGAGTCTTCAAGTGGGATGTAAGGGTAGTAGACGGCGTTATAGTAGAAATTGGCTCTGGACTCCAGGCGACTGGCGTTGAAGAAGTAATAGATGCCTCGGGCCACTACGTATTCCCCGGTGTTGTAGACGAGCACGTGCACATGCGGGAACCAGGCTTAGAGTACAAAGACGACTTTGAACACGGCTCTAGAGCGGCTATTAAAGGCGGTGTGACCACGGTAATCGAGCACCCAAACACCATCCCACCAATTGACGAGCCCAGCAGGATCTTGCAGAAGGCTAAGTTACTCGAGCAAAAAGCATACGCGGATTTCGCACTGCTCGGGGTACTCCATGACGCTAACGTACATTTATTCGAAGAAATGCTATCAACCGGTGCTACCGGGTTTAAGGTCTTCATGGGCCCCACTACGGGCAACATACCGCCGCCAAGCGATTCGACGCTATGCGAGATAATGTCCATGTCCGCCAAGACGGGTACCAGGGTACTGTTCCACGCCGAAGACTACGGGATAATCTCCTATTTCACGAGCAAATTAAAGGCTACGGGTAGAGAAGACCCGCTAGTCCACGAAGAGGCTAGGCCTCCGCTGGCAGAAGTATATGGTATCGCCAAAATAGCCGTGATCGCTAAATACACTGGCGGGTTTGCACACATATTACATGTTTCGTCGAAAGACGCGCTCAAAGCTATTAACGAGGCAAAACAAATAGGCGTAAACATCACGGCTGAGACCTGCCCACACTACTTAGTCCTAGATAGAGACGACTACTACAAATACGGCTCCCTCATCAAAGTAAACCCACCAATACGTGGAGGCATCCACAGGAAAGCACTGCTAGAGGCCGTGAGTAGAGGCGAGATCGAGGTAGTCGGCTCCGACCATGCCCCCCACGCACCTGAAGAGAAGCTCAAGGCTATATGGGAAGCCGCGGCTGGTCTCGCAGGAGTGCAAACGCTATTTCCACTAATGCTGGACCTGGCACTGAGGGGGGTTCTGCCAATTACTGTCCTGCCAAGAGTGCTCTCGGAAAACCCGGCGAAGATGTTCAACCTATGGCCCTGGAAAGGCTCGTTGCTACCGGGTTCTAGCGGCGACCTCGTATTGGTAGACCCTAGAGGGGGAACAGAGGTGACAGTCAATTGGCTAGAGTACAAGCACAAGCTATCCCCCTACGTGGGCTGGAGACTGAAGGGGAGAATAGTGCACGTCATCTTGAGGGGTAACACAGTAGTGCGGGAAGGCGAGTTTACTGGTAAGCGGGTTGGCCGCTGGATTAGGAGGCGCTCAGGCGGTAGCGCGTAGTGGCACTGACAGCAACAATGTGAAGACGGCAGTGAGGGCTGTCGCGGGTAGAAGGTGCTTGTAGACAGCGGGAAGTTTAGAGTTGAAGTACTTTGACGAGATCACAAGGCACGCGTGAGCGGGAGACAACATCGCCCCCAAAAAGCCGGATAGATAAGCTATTGTCAGCCCAATACCCCCTAAGAGGGGCTTTAACACCGGGAAAGCCAGGACTACAAACGTGAACTCAAAGCCAGTTGCTAACACGAGCACAAAGGGTAACGTGAACACTAGGACAAGCGCGTTAGAACACCCCACAGCGTTTACGAGTGCGACCGTTAACTCGGTGTATTCAACTACTTCCCCAAATAGAAATGATACTGTTATTAAACCTATGAGTTGCGCGTCGAGGGCCTTCATAGCTGATTTAACAACAGTGCTCCCCGGAACTCTGTACACTAATGTGAGTGCTATGGCCGTTAATAGAATAGCTATGAATAGGGGTACGTGGAGGACGACGGATAAGACAGATAACGCGATTAAAGGCCACATGTGAATTAGCCCCGCGAACCCGCCACCTCCTACGCGGCCCATTTCGCGCCTTAGCATACCTGCCGACACTATGACCCCAGACAATATCGAGGCAACCATTATTGGCCACGTGCGCGATACCACTTCCACGATGCCTAAGCCGAGGACGCCAGCGGTTAGGATTACTCCCTGGTACAGGGGCCACGTGGGGATCCACACGTGCCTAAACCAGTAGTTTATAAATGTTTTTTGCTCGTTTCTGAGTCCTAGCTCGTTGTACACCTCGTTAACCATTACTGCAGACACGTACGCCCCGGCTGGCATTGGCAAAAGCCCTATTATGGCTGGTATCGCTACGCCCGCCATCCTCGAGCCAGCGTTCTTGAGCGCGTAGACTAGTCTCTCCGAGACTGCGTGAAACCTATACAAGTTTGCCAAGAACATCGCTGAGACTAGCGCGAGAACAGTGTTTAATAGCGTCTCGTCGACGCCACGTAACAATACTTGGAAGAAATCCCCCCTTAGAGTGGGAATGGAGTAAGCCAAAAAGGCTATGAGAATTGCCACTGCGACGTTTAAGCCCCGTAACACGAGCACCAATGCCACCAGCACCGCTGCCACGAACAGTAGTACGTTGTTAAACAATGTAGAAGCCCCTGTAAACCAGGCTTATACAGCTATAGCGCCTAGTGCTTAAAAACAGTAAACCCCTCGCTAAGCCCAGTAACTGCTGTGAGCTTGCACTCTCCGGTTGCTGGGTTATTAAGCCCGTTGAACTGTAAGTAATGCTGTGGTGATGAGGGCTTTTGGTGCAGATCAAGTGACGAGACGGTGGGTTTCTGAAGAGCTACAAGCCCAGAATAGCCTTTATTAGCGCCATTCTAACGTATAAGCCGTTTTTCGCCTGCTCAAAGTACATTGCCTGGGGTAAATCGTCGACGTCTTGGCTTAGCTCCCACGTCCTGGGTAATGGGTGAAGTATTACTGGTATCTTCTTAAACCGCTTGATGTAGTCATACATTATGACATAACTCCCCTTGAGCCTTTCGTACTCTTCGGGCTTCATTCTCTCCCTTTGCAATCTAGTGACGTACAGTACATTGAGTTTCTCGATAACGGCCTCCGGTTTTTCGTGTAGCTCGTAATAAGTCCTCCTCTGGTCTAGAACCCTCAACACCTCTTCTCGTGGTTGCAGTTCTTTTGGGGAAATGAAATAGATCTCCACGTCGCGGAAATTTGATAGCGCGTAGGAGAGGCTAGAAACTGTCCTCCCGTACTTTAAGTCGCCCATTACTCCGACTTTAATCCCCTCAATTCTACCAAAAATCCTCGAAATAGTGTACACGTCTAATAACGCCTGAGTCGGGTGTTCGTTGTATCCATCGCCCGCGTTAATGACGGGTGCCCTGCATATTTGAGCAGCCTTAGCGGCAAAACCGGGCTCTCTGTGCCTGACCACTATTAGGTCAGGGTCGTAGCTATCTATAGTCCTGAGGGTGTCCTCGGGGCTCTCGCCCTTAGCCATACTAGTGACTTCCTCCGGGCCGAGGTCTATGACGTTGCCACCCAATTTGATCATAGCGAACTGGAAGCTCAACCTAGTCCTTGTACTCGGCTCGAAGAAGGCCGTGAACATGACCTTGCCCGAGGCAACGTTAAGTCTACCCCCGTACTCGTAGATCTTCCTCAATTCCTCGGCAATGCCTATTAATAACTCAATATCGCTCCTAGTAAACTGGAGTGCAGATATAACATCGCACCCTTTTAACGCCACCTAGACCCCCGCACACGTGTACATTGTGCTCTACATTGTACATACATGGCCGCGCTAGTTTATAAAGTGGAGGAATCGTGTAACAGTTGATTTAATTTTGAACGTATTAAACGTAGGCTATGTAACTCGCTTTGTCCAGCCGCCCCGTAAAATCCACGGCACTATCAGGAGCCCGGCGAAGAGGTTACTCAGAGACATCGATAACCACAGCCCCGTAGTGCCCATTGCGAGTTTGAACGCCAGTATGTACCCGACTAAAATGCGGATAACCCAGAGCCTAAAGACCCCCACTAAGGTCGGGTATAGCGTGTGTCCAGACCCCCGGCCCACTGACATGCCGACAAAGAACACAGCAAATAGTGCTAGTGTTGGGGCTAGGTACGTGATGAACTTATCTGCCTCGTTAAATATACTCGGCACGCTTGTGAACACGCTAATGAAGTGGCCCCTTAAAGCCAAGATCAACATAGACCCGGCGAATACGCTGGCCCCAATGTATAACATAGAGTTCTTCGCGACATCCCTAGCTCGCCTCCCTAAGCCAGCTCCAATAGCTTGGCCAACCATTGTAGCAATGGCCATTGTCAAACCCCATAGAGCCGCGTCCGCTAGGTCCATTAACACGAAGCCTATAGCAGCCGCTGCCGCTACGTACGCCCCAAAGGAGTTTACTAGCCTATTTTGGAAAATGAACGCCAAGCTATTACTAGCCATCATGAGCGATACTGGTGCCCCTATACTAATGCTCTTCAATAGCCAGCTCCTTTCAATGCTCAACGAAGGCCTCACGATCATGAATGGGTATTTCCCCGTAATTACCCTGAGAATAACTAGCACCCCTACGAACCTAGAGACCACGGTCGCCCACGCTGCTCCCGCAACCCCAAGAGATGGAATTACTACTAGATCACCAGCGCGTACGCCGAATATAAAGAACGGGTCTAGTACTATGTTAAGTAGGGAAGACAAAACACCTGCTCTAGAAGGCGTCCTAGTGTCGCCTATTGCCTGTAGCACTGTGCTATAGCTTAAGTAAACGCTCGAAAGCAGTAAGTCGAGTGAAATAACCCTCGAGTACTCGACCGTGTAGCCGTAGATCTCTTGGGGGGTGGTCATTAGGTACTTATATACGTATGGCCCTAGCGCTAGGAAGAGTAGTGATAGGCTGAAACCCGTAAGCAACATTGTAGATGCGAAGTAAGAAATAATTCTCCTAGCGTACTCATATTCACGTGCGCCAATTGCCTGGCTTATGATGGCGGTGTTCGCCGTGCTTAAACCATGCGTAAAGGCGCTTACAATCATGAAAAAAGGCCAGATCTGCCTAGGCGCTGCGTAGGCGACTTCACTGTACCTACTTAGCCAATAAGTATCAGCCACGTTGTACGACACGTTCACTAACTGAACTACCATTAAAGGCAGGCCCAGCCAAAAAAGCGTCCTGCCTATTGGCCCATTTAATATCTTATCGCGGTATTTGTCAATGAGTAGCGAGTCTTTTTGCATCTCGGTACGCCACATTCGGGCTGCAAATGAAACCTTAAACTCTTCAAGGTGGAAATAGAGAAGGAACTTATAAAACTTACAGCCCCCCTACGCGGCGAAGATGCCTGGAAACCACCATAGGCTAAAACACGTATTTGGGCGTAGAGGGGCAGTAGCACTATACTGACATTAAGAGGGGAAGTACAATTCAAGTACGTGCAGGAATTAGTAAATCACCAAGCTACCCAGTCCTTTAGGGCAAGTATGAAAGGCTAATAAACAACTCGACACCGGCGTATGCGGCAAGTAGCACTATTGAAGCCGCCAACATTACTCCTAGCTCCACGGCAATAATCGACTTCTTTCTATCAAAGCCAAGTATGTACGAGACTAGGCAACCAGTCCACGCACCAGTAGCCGGGAGCGGAATACCCACAAATATCGCTAAGGCAGCGTAACTCTCATTTCTAAGTCCAAGCGCGCGCCTACGCCCAAACTTGAGTACCCGCCAATACGCTTTCTTAATGTAGAGAGGTGTCTTCTCCCAGTTAGCTAGCTTGTCTAGTAAGTCCAGTACCATGAAGGCTAGTGGCGGGATCAGCATGTTACACCCTATGGCTATTAACACTCCGATGAGCCGCTGAAACTGGTTTTCTGCCACTAGTAGTGCGTACGGTATTGCGCCTCTCACTTCGCTGATCGGGGCAATTGCCAGTAGGGCGGTAATCATTAGGTGGTAATTAATGTCCCCCAATTTCAACACCTAGCCTAAAACCACGAGTACACCTAGTGAACATATCACGCAAAGCGCTAACAATTACCACTCCCCGTAAGAACGGGGCCGCCTCGCTAGTTAACTAGTCTCAGGCGGCTCCCTGCCCTTACCCCTAATTGAGCTTTCCACAATGTTTTCCGTTAGCTCTATGATCGCCTTTATATCGTCGTCTGAGAGGTCTCTGTATTTCCTCCTGTTGAGATATACCGATATGAGTGCTTCGGACTTAAGGCCATATTCAGCTGCAAATTCCTCGAAGGACTTAGACTCGTAGTGCACTACTCTGCCGTCCTTTACATCTACTATTTCCACCCTGTCTACTATCTCAGACCCGGCTGTCGGGAACGCCTCTACTTTCTCTATGGACACTTTGATATCCCCCTCTGAAACCCCCTTGCCAGAGAGCTTACTAGATATCTCTCTACAAACACGATCCTTAATGAACTCCTGTACTTTTTCCCCGATCTCGCCGAAGAGGACTCTTGCTTCCTCTAAGTCATATGTAAACCTCTTAACGAGCTTCCACATGGGCTTTCTCTGGTAGAAGAGGCTTTCAAGGGCCATTTTGGCGAGTGCTTTATCCTCGCACTCGTAAGCTTCAACGCCCCTTACGAGTAGCTCTTGTAGCTTAGAGTAAACTGAGTGGTCTGTTAAACTAATGTACTCGTGTAATTTCTCCGCAGAGGATAGCATTTCGTCAAGTACTCCCGCAATGAAGCTCTTAATGCAGTTTAGTAAAAACCCTATGGTCTCTACAAACGCCACGTCCACTGGGTGTACGTATATGTACTTGTACATGAGCTTCCTCGCGTCAAATAACCTCGCGATTTCGTCGAGGGCCTTTGATGCAATAGCTATTGTTAGCTTTCCACCTTTCTCGAGGATAAACGAGTTCCTGATTATCCAGTCTTCATTTATCTCCCCTATTGGGACGCCGGTGAAGTAGCTATCTCTCTTCAAGTAATCCATTATATCGCTCGTGTATATGTAGTCCCTTACAACCATCCTAGCGATGTGTTCAAAGCCCTCGCCACCACGTGGTTCGTAAAAATCGCTGTTACTCATTTTGCCAAGCGACGTCAAGTCTGTGAACCTCTTCATCCCGGGCGGGGGCTTCATACCACTATCGAGTAGCTCTAGGACGTATTCCACGTCTAAGCCCACGCGCAGGTTGTGCGCCATAGCCTTCTTAACGAGGTCTCTTATGAAGTCCCTGTACAGTATGTACCCTAGTACCTCGTGATTTCCGACCCTGTAACCCAGGAAGTCCCTCGACTTGTAGACGTATTTATCGAAGGCATGACTAAGGGGACCATGCCCCACGTCGTGGAGTAGCCCTAGTAGCCTTGTAGCTAGCACTATTTCCCGGCACTTGTTACGCATAATCTTAAAGGCGTCTGCCGAAGTTACGGAGGCGTGTGCATTTCTCAATAAGAACGTCACGTACTTGTAGGATAAATGCATAACTCCAAGAGAATGAGAGAAACGCGTGTGCGTCGCCCCGGGGTATACTAAGTGCGCCGCCTGCAACTGGTAAATGTACCTAAGCCTCTGGATCGCCCAGGAGTCCATGACCGTGCCTTCAAGTTCCTTAATGTAGTCTATGTATCCGTGTATTGGGTCTCGGACTTGCCCGCTAAATGGCATAAGCAAGAAGTACGCGTGTTCTAGGGGTTCACGGCTAGACATGGGAATACACCTAGTAGTGGAGATTCTCTTCGCACCGTGGCCACGGACTTAGTGTTTAAGTCGTGGTAGAGCTATAGTTAAAGCTCTTATAAAGTAAGCGCAGAGCGGGGCCTTACGTACTGGTCCTCTAGTAAAAACCCCTGTTTACATCTCGGGCAAACTACTAATATCGGCCTCTCGCGCTCTTCTCTCTCGACGTGAGAGTCCACTAAGTAGAGCGTTACTTCGTACATATAGAGAAAGTCCTCCCTACTACCCTCAAACCCACAAAACGGGCACCTTAGTTTACCTTGGTACAACTGCAATTCACTAGCACCGAGCCATTTTTTCCCGGGCGGGCTTATATACCGCGCGGGCGAATCTGCCCCTCAATTCTACCTGTTAATTTTCCAAACCAATGCTATTGGAAAATGCCAAGAGAGAGGTAGTGTTTAAAAACCCCTTCTTAGTATTTTTAAATGGGTGCGCGGCATGCCAGGTACTATACCCTTAATAGGTGAGGAACTACCAGAAATGGTAGTTGAAACGACTCACGGCATTAAAAAACTACCGGGTGACTACAAGGGCAAGTGGCTCGTGCTATTTAGCCACCCAGCGGATTTCACCCCCGTTTGCACTACTGAGTTCGTGGCGTTTGCTAAGAGAATAGAGGACTTCAAGAAGCTAAACGCGGAGTTACTAGGGCACAGCGTTGATAGCGTTTACTCACACATAAAGTGGGTGGAGTGGATTAGGGAAAAACTCGGAGTTCAAATACCGTTCCCGGTTATCGCCGACCCAGGTGGCGAAGTAGCGAGGAAATTAGGGTTTTTACACGCCCAGAGCGCTACTCACACTGTAAGGGCAGTCATGATCATTGACCCCGATGGAGTTATAAGGGCGGTTATCTACTACCCCCAGGAGGCTGGTAGGAACGTCGACGAGATCCTCAGGTTGTTAAAAGCCCTGCAGATCAACACTCAAATCAAGAGGGCGCTACCAGCGAACTGGCCAAATAACGAACTGGTAGGTGACGCTGTCATAGTTCCCCCGGCAAGAACTATAC
>Ga0105154_1000875_pt1 | contig 12696 bp, 17 predicted proteins | sample SSWtaG_FD_89672 | JGI IMG/M metagenome (GOLD analysis project Ga0105154, IMG submission 89672) | Hot spring microbial communities from Sandy's Spring West, USA to study Microbial Dark Matter (Phase II) - SSWsed_matched | ecosystem: Environmental > Aquatic > Thermal springs > Hot (42-90C) >... | reverse complement strand
TGGTAGTACTGTGAGCTCTCGTGAGATCTCCTTAATAGCGTCTCCGATCTCGTCAAACATGTCTATTAGCACTAAGATCTCTTCTTTAAAGCCCGGGTCAATACTAGTTCTCGCGACACTCTCCTCTATTGTAGTTTTAAGCTCATCGCTCTTATTGAGAAGCTTAATGACATCGGAGAGGAGAACTCTAGCCTCTCCTGTGCGCATGTCGTTTAGTAGTGCAATAGCGCGAGTAAAGTCATTTGCGGCTTCTTTAATTATCTCGGCGTACTTCTTAAGCACTTCTATTAGTTCTCTGGGAAGCACATCTGAGAGCAGTAATTTCAAGGCCTAAACCCAGTACTCTAGAATACTATTTAAGCTTAATATCTTGAGTGTTACTAGGAAGTTCTTGAAGAGGGCTTAACTCATGGAGATCAGACTTCCGGACCCAGACAAGTCCACACCTCTAGCACAGATTATCTTGAAGAGGAGGAGTACTAGGAAATACGTGGCAAAACCACTCAGAATAGAGGAGCTTTCTCAGATTTTGTGGGCTACCTATGGGCTACTAGATAAGAGGAGACGCGTAGTTCCCTCTGCGGGTGCCACTTATCCTGTTGAAGTCTACGTGTTTGTGAAGAGCATTGAGGGGCTAAAGCCGGGTATTTACAAGTACGATGAGTACAGACACGCACTTGTACTGATAAAAGAGGGAGATTACTCGAGAGAGCTAGCCTCTGCGTGTCTAGATCAAGAGTGGGTTTACAGTGCTCCCGTAAACGTAGTGCTCGTGGCTTTCTACGAGAGGACAACTAGGTGGTATGGTGACAGGGGGTTTAGGTACATATACATGGAGGCAGGGCACATAGGGCAGAACATCTACTTAATGTGCACGGAGATGAACTTGGGTACAGTAGCTATTGGAGCTTTCTACGATGAGGAGATTAAGAGGATTATTGGACTCGGAGACGAGTACATTGTTCTCTACGTGTTCCCGGTAGGCAGGGTTTCCTAGTAACTCACGGCTTACCGGACTTTGAGAGTATCATGTCTGGAGTTGTAACTGTAATTGTAGCATATCTCCTCCTGTGATAAAGCTTAATGCTCCTAACATACACTACGTAGTCCGGTTTTTTCAGTGACACAGGTCTGTCGATCTTCTCGGCTATGACTCTAATAGCGTCCATTGTGTGTGCGGGCATTCTCGTCTCAGCCCAGTAAAGCCTGCCGTGAAGTGTTACTCTGAAAGTCTTGTCTAGCGGTATTTTGCTCTCAGCGAGCTCAGCTGCCTTAACAGCTACTTCCTCGACATAGGGGTTTACCACGGCGTCTACTGGTATAACTCTGTACAGCACCTGTATATTGCTGACGTGATCTCTGAGCGCCTTCACAAACTCGTAGGGATCCTCTACTCTCAGTAGTATTATAGAGGGGGCTTTGTCAACCAGTACGTAGTTTACACCAGCACTTCTAATTCTACTGAGCACAAACCTGTAGTTGTCTAGTCCCTGCTCGTGCGTGACAATAATGTTGAAACTACTCATGTATAAGCCCCCACGTGTACTTAAATATCTTCAGGACTAGTATACTCTAAGAGCATTATATAGGTGCGCGGCTTGAAAGCGTGTTTTGAGAACAGCACTATTAGAGTATACGGTACCATGAGCTACAATGAGCTGAAATACCTTCTCGACGAGTTAACACCTATTCTCCTCACACGCGGATACAAACCCACTTTCTACTTCGAGGGCTCACCTGTAGTGGGCTCTGAGGGGCTCACAGTCATTATCAAGCTCGAGAAGACTCTCTCGGAGAGCGACTACTCACTATTAAAGAGATTAATGAGCGTATTTGGAGTTGAAATATGCGGTGAAGAGTGGTGAGCGATGTAGAAGTCTTGAAGTGGGCTCTAGAGGAGATCTCAAGGGGGAATAGAGTAGCGTTAATTACAATTATTGGCAAAGAGGGTAGCGGTCCTCGAGATGTGGGAGCACTTATGGCCGTGTCCAGTACCGGGTCTAAGTGCGGTACTATTGGTGGCGGAGAAGTTGAGAGTATACTGGTGAGAGAGGCTCTAAGTGCTATTAGGGAGAAGAAACCGAGGCGTGTTAAAATAGCTCTTAGACCCGAAAACGTGCCTGAAGACGCTATTAGAACTAGCATGATGTGTGGTGGTGTAATAGAGGCTTTTATTAACGTGCTCACTCCCAAACCCAGATTAATACTTATAGGTGCTGGTCACGTAGGTAAGCCTCTCGGAGATCTCGCCAGTATGCTTGGTTTCAGAGTTGTAGTGTTAGACAAAAACCCGCAACTAGCCAGTAAGGAGAGATATCCCTACGCTGAGAGCGTTATCACTGGTGATATTGTAGAGAGTTTGAGTAAACTGGAGTTCACAGACAGCGATGTGGCTGTTATAGCTTATGGCGAGGTGGAATCAGACTACCAGGCCCTCAAGTACCTGGTTACAAGGGGCTTTAAGGGTCACATATGGGCTCTCTGCAGTAGGAGACGTGCTCAGTGGATGCTCGAGAGACTTATAGCGGAAGGTGTTGACATTGAGAGTATTAAGAGTAGAGTGCACATGCCAGCTGGACTAGATATTGGGTCTGAGACCCCCGCGGAGATAGCTGTTAGTATAGTTGCAGAGATTATTTGTGAAATGAGGGGTTGCGAGAAACCCGTGAAGTCTCTCAGTCTCATCTAGGTGTAGGGGCTTCACGACACTGCTCTAACAACTCTCAGCATTTCTCCCCGGTCTAGCTTCACGACTTTTAAATATGTGTCTGCGAGTTTCTCCAGGCTCTTATTCTCACCCATAACCATTACGACCACTAGCTTGCTCTTAGTTTTATCCAGCATTAGCCGAATAGGCTTCTCAGTTACTCTGTCAATACCATCTGTTATAAGCACTATTGTACTCTCTTTGGCCTTCTTCAAGCTGATATCCTGAAGTGCTGTTAGCAGTGCCCTGGTAATGTCTGTACCACCACTACTCTTAACTCTAGCTATGTACTCGAAGAGAGCTACTGCCTCGCTAACTCTAGGTCTCTTCTTCAAGCTGTGAAGACTATATGGCTGACTGTCAAAAAATCTCGCAGAGAACTCACGGCGTAGTCTCAGAGCTCTCATGTACAGTGCAAGTGCAACAGCCTTAGCCCACAGCATTTTCTCTCCACTCATACTCCCACTCTTATCAACAAGAACATAAATTCCACCAGGCTCACGTTTAGTGATCTTAGTGTAGAGTAGTAGTCTTCTCTGAGCGAGCCTCGTGTAGAAGAGCTCATCGGGGTAGGTGAGACTCCGCGGTGCGAGCCTCTCCACGTCAAAACCCAGTTCAAAGCCCATTTTCTCCCCTCTCTTAAACGCCACGTGGTCTCTACGAGACCCCAGATCCTCGGCTGAGATGTCCTTTAGGGCTCTCAATATAGCGGTCACGTCGGCGTTTCGAGCTAGTCTCAAGAGGTCGAGTCCGTAGTCCTCTGTAGAGAACACGCTCAGAGTACCGGGCTCTAAGCCCTCAATAATTCTCTTAACGGCTACGACTTTCTCTACTTCTCTACTAGTATGTTCTAGCGCTCTCTCAACGGCGTCTCGTATAGCCCTGGTGGTCATTTCCGGGCTCTTCTCTACTCTGAGTTGCGGCGTCACCCACTTCACGTATTCCGAGATTAGGAGAGCTCCACTAATAGTGCTCAAGAAGGGCTCGAGAACTGTTCTAGCCCTAATCCTCTGACCCGCACTCGAGTTCAGCGTGGTCTCAACTATTAACCTACACACGGTATTAGTAGACTCCTCGTCGAGGACAGGTGCTGGCAGGTATAGTGTGTAATAGGCATCGGCGAATACAGTGTCACCTAGTCTCAGACTGCTACCACTTAAAGCCTCAGCTAGCTTTTTAACTCTGAGTGCTCTGTACTGTGTGAGGGGGCTTGCGTAATCTACTCCTCTGAGTGCACCGCGAGTGTTCACAGTACAAGTCTCCTCTTAATAGCGTCCACGGTCTCCTCTAGCTCGACTAGTACTTCTAGAGCCCTTCTCTTGATACTGTCATCAATACTAGTATTTAGTATTTTCTTGAGCTTTTCACGGGCTTTTTCAAGCCCTCTCATGTACTCGATTAGCCTGGAGTCGAGATCAGGTCCTCTTGTCAATACTGCTTTGACTTCTCTAATATTGCTCTCTACTTCTCTAATTTCCTCGAGGACTCGTTCACGTAAATTTACCTCTTCGAGTAGCACAATATAGGTTTTCTCAGCCTCCTCAGGGGTTTGTGGCGCAATGTACTTTAATACTATTAAGTCCTCCTCGGCAACTCTAGTTCTGCCGTGTAGTAGGCTGTGAGCTGCTATTACTTTTAAGGCCTTGCCCTTTCTTCTGTCAGATATGTGAACTCCCTGATCCTCTATGGCAGCGTAGAGCTTCACTAGCTTGGACTTAATATCAGAGAGGTCTACGCTAAAGACAGCGCTGTAGATCTCTTTTAGCTCGTTTATGGAGAAGAGAGGCTCGGGTGCCCTGTAGCCCTCCCTCTCAATTCTCCACACAGCATCCAGTAGGGCCTCCCACTTGTCCTCGCTAACGGGCTTCACGAAGTGTCTTAGTAAAAACCTGTCGTAGAGAGCTCTGTACTCGGGCTCATCTGGAACAGTGTTACTAGCAGATATTAGTGTCCACAGTGGAACCTGTATTTCCCTGTAACCATCGTAGAGTATCCTCTCGTTCATTAGTGTGAGCAGCGTGTTGAGTATTGCCGAGCTCGCGTTGAATATCTCGTCGAGGAAGGCTATCTCCGCCTCGGGCAGCCTGTTAGTTGTTATTCTAACGTATTTTCCCTCTCTGAGAGAGGCTATGTCTAGTGGGCCGAAGAGCTCGTCGGGATCAGTATACCTGGTCAAGAGGTACTTGAAAAACCTCGCCTTGATTAGATCAGCAGCTCTCCTGGCCATAGCCGACTTAGCTGTGCCGGGCTCACCTACTAGTATGGCGTGCTCGGCTGTTGTGACTGCTAGTGTTATGACTAAGGCCTCTTCCTCTCTACCCACAAATGGCTTGCTGAGCTCCTCCTTAAACCTCCTGATCAGCGTGACTAGGCTACTGTAGTCTCTCTGCAAGAATAAACACCCAGTAGTGTTTCAGCGCCATGTGGGTAGCTAAGGGTGCTCACCAGGTAGTCTTAACTCTAAACCCAAATATATTTACACATGTGTGAGTATGCTGTGTGGAACTGCTACGTGTTAGTGATAGAAATTAGAGAGCCGTGCAATGTGGAGTTCAGCGGTAGGAGTGCAGTGATCGATCCTGGCGTCTACCTGTACATAGGCTCTGCAAGAGGGCCAGGAGGAGCTCTGGCACGAGTAATTAGACACCTGACGAGCGAGAAGAGAGTGTGGTGGCATATTGACAGGCTCCTCGCGTGTCCTGGTAGCCACGTGTGTGGAGTTGTATTGATCAATGCAGGGAGCTGTGACTGCGAAGCGGAGATCTCCCGTCTTCTCAGAAGTCAGCTGAGCTGGGTTCCTGGATTTGGTTCTAGTGATAAGAGACATGACATCTCACATCTCTACAAGTGCAACACTAATCTAGTAGACTGCGTCGAGCACACCTACGAGCTCCTGGAGAGAGTGGCATGCTTCGAGAAGGCTGTCTATGCAACGCTGAGAGACCTCTAGAAATCTACGTGAACAGTTAAGTATATAAACCCTCTCATCACTACTCCTTACGACTAGGTAAATTGGAGTTGAGTTGAAATATGGGTTTAGAGCGGAGTAGGGAATCACCAGGAGCGAGTGCCGTAAACGTACTTGAGCTGCGTCCTGGAATGGAAAACGTCACAGTGAGGGTTAAAGTGCTTAGTGTCGGCAAGCCACGAGTTATCGAGACTAAGAAGGGCACGAGGACTATTAGTAACGCTGTAGTCGGTGACAATACTGGACGCGTCGAGGCAGTTCTCTGGGGTGAGAGGACTACTAGTCTAAAAGAAGGTGATGTCGTGGAGATTAGTGGTGCATGGGTTACAGAGTTCAGGGGTAAAGTTCAGCTCAACATAGGTAAGTCCACTAGTATTATGAGACTACCCGAAGACACTATTCAGGGTGAAATACCCGAGAAAGAGCCGACGGCACCACCGGGATTGCAGAGAAGATTTCCACCTAGAAGACCAGGAGGTAGGAGTAGAAGAGGGGGTAGTTATGAGTGAAGAGGAGAGTCTTAGAGGTAAAATAGACAGCTCTGTTATCGAGAAGTACATGAATATGAGAGATACCAAGCCTATGCGCCGAGGGAATTTCCTGGGAGTTGAGCGGGACAAGTTCTACGTTGCTGTGAGCGAGGAGGAAGTATACGAGTTGTCACCACTAGCGTACTATGTGTGGTCTCTCTGTGATGGAGAACACAGTGTGAGAGATATTGCACTGGACATCTCAAACAACGCTAACGTGCCATACCACGAAGTCGTAGAGCCTCTTCTCATAGTCTTAGAGCAAATGCAAAAAGCAGGGCTCGTAGAGTTCTAGACTAAGAAATAGCTAATAGGCTTAATTCACATAGTTTTTACTCGGGATGACCTGAGACTCCAATGCCGAGTAAATGTGGACACTCCACCCCTAGGGGACCGCTCATTCACTCATTAAAGCTGCTAAAATCCTGAATACCCCATTCCTACTTCTTTTAAACTCTTTCCTCCCTAGAGGAGGGGAACTACTTAGAAGACTATCTGCTACTTGGACTGTAAATCTACAGTTGTGCTCATGACTAGACTATAAAGTATTCTAACCCTCGGGATCATGAGATCATTGAGGCGGTAATATTGCTGGTGAAAGCATGATCGTGGAGGAACTAGTTGAAGCATTAACAAATGTAGCACATTTGATAAAACTGTGTGGAGATTTATGAGAAAAACAGTCATTGGGCGAAAGTTCGAGGAAGCAGAGTTAAATCTCGGAGATGTTCTAGGAGCTGTGGTAATGGCGTGGGCCTAGCAATTGCTGTAATGTTTGGAGCATCAGAATTACTAGTAGGCCTCACAGCTACTTTACCATCAGCATTTACTGCTGGCGTAATAGTAATTGTAGGGTATATTATAGAAGATCTAGTTAGTAGAGTAGTGAAACTAGTAGTAGAGAAGTTAAATAAGCCGCTCGAAGCCACAGATATTAGTGCAGCTCTCTAAGCGGTAGGTCCTCAAGGACTCAAGCCTGGTCTGCCTATGCATGGAGCAAAACAACTACGTGTGTGCTTGCCCAACGAGATCTCCTATACTACTGTAGCCAAGATCGTGAATCCACTTTTCAAGCCCTTCTAGTATTTCATAGACAATTCTCCTATTCTTCAAAAACGCGCTTCCCACCTGCACTGCTCGGGCACCTGCTAGTATAAACTCAGCGACGTCTAGCCAGCTTGATACTCCACCACAGCCAATAATCTCGGCTCTGTACTCCCTGTACACGTCGTAGACTACTCTGAGAGCTATTGGCTTTATAGGGGGTCCTGAGAGGCCGCCGTAAATATTTGAGAGTACTGGTTTAAAGGAGTACACGTCTATTGCGAGTGCCCTAATAGTGTTTATGAGTGTGAGTGCTCGCGCACCAGCCTCTAGGGCTTTTCCAGCAGAATCCACTACTCTATCTGAGAGCCCCAGTTTAACTATAACTGGTATTCTCAGTGTGGAGGCAACGTCTCTCACAATTAGATAAACGGTACTGGGATCAGAGCCTAGCTCTAATCCATAGCCTCTGACATGAGGACAGCTGAGGTTAAGCTCTACCGCGGATGCACCAGACTCCTCAGCAACCTCTACAACTCTGAGAAACTCCTCGACGCTACTACCAGTCACGCTGACAATTAAGGGCTTACTGTGTAGTTTAGCTCTCTCCACGAGAGGCTTAATGCCCTCTACACCCGGATTTGCCAATCCAATAGCATTGAGAAAACCACCACTTTGCAGCTCTACTAGTACTGGTGGGTTGTAGCCTTCACGTGGATTTAACGTGAAAGTCTTAGTGACTATTGCTGAGAAGCCGTGTGAGGCGAGTATGTCGATGTGCTCTGGCTCAGAACCCAGTATACCACTGGCACTCATTACAGGGTGTTCTAGTACTATTCCAGCTACTTTAGTTGTGAACACACCACTCAAGGTGCTTGATCACCTCGTTACACCTGAAAACAGGGCCGTCAACACAGAGGAGTCTCGGTAGTGGTTTAAGTGTACAGGAGCCACAAGCGCCGAGACCACACTTCACTATTGCCTCGAGAGAGACAAGCGTCTCAATTTGACCTCCCACTCTCTTACAAACATCCAGAAGCATGTTCTTAGGCCCCACACTCACTACTAAATCGTAATTCCAGTTACGCTCCTCTAGAACTCTCTCGGCTAGATCTGGTGCTTTACCACAATATCCAACTAGACAGTCTTCAGTAGCATAGTAAACACTCCTGACACTCGGAGCTATACTCTTCACGTTGAAAAGCTCGGAAGACTCTTTAACACCCCACACCACATCAAGCTCAACACCACTACTCTCGGCGTGTTTAGCCAGAAGCGGTAGTGGTGCTATGCCGGTACCACCAGCGATAAAGAGAACCTTGCTGTACTCGGAGATCACGAGTCCATTTCCCAGAGGCCCCTTTACGCCGAAAAACCCGCTTTGATCCCTCAAGTTCCTAGTGCCCTCTCCGACAACTTTAAAAAGCACGTATAGTGAACTTCCAGTATACTGCGAAATAGACATGGGGACCTCATCTACACCCGGTATCCATATATTCACAAATTGCAGAGGTCTGGGCTCTACGCCTAGATCTTCTAGTAGAGTGAACTCTACGTAGTAGTATCCCTTACTGAGAACTCTAATACTGGTCTTTCTAGCTGGTTTAAACACAGCTCACTCAGCCTTAAACGACTTTAAGTAGTTTAACACCTCGCTGTAAACATCTCTCGAGATTAAACCAGCCTCGTAAAGCCTACTAAAGATATCTGTTGTCGTTAAAAGGGCGTAGAGCTCGACGCCGCGTGATTTTAGAAGCTCACGGCCACCCTGCTCTCTGTCAACTATAACTACAGCCATTACTGGTTTCGCGTTAACAGATAGCAAGTTGTCAATAGCCTTAACGAGAGACCCACCTGTAGTCACCACGTCATCTACCACGGCTACTCTCTTACCGGTGACATCGCCTTCGACAACATTGCCGGCACCGTGTTTCTTCGGCTCTTTCCTCACGTAGCCCAGGGGCTTACCGGTCAGGCAGGCAATGTACGCGGCTAGTGGTATACCAGCTGACTCAACACCCACGAGCATGTCAAAGGCATCTAGTGGTATCTTACTTATCAGCTCGCTCACTACGCGTCTAGCCAGCTCCGGGTAGCTGAAAAGTCTCCTCACGTCTACGTAAAAGGGGCTTTCAATACCAGATGCCAGCTTGAATCTCCCGAATTTAATCATGCCGTACCTGTACATCTCTATGGGAATCCACGACATGCTCTCACCTTTTCAAGCTGGGCACTCCTCACAGTTTTCACAGCGCTCAGAGGATCCGGCGCTGTTGTTACAAGTCTACCAATAATCTCGTAGTCAGCTCCAGCACACAGAGCATCTCCGGGCTCAGCGCCTTGAACACCAATACCTGGCGAGTATATGAGAACTCTACTCCCGAGAACACTTCTAGTACGTGTAATCAACCAGGGCTTAGTAGCTGGAACTACAACTCCGTGTACTCCTAGTTGAGTAGCATCTCGCAGTAGCTCCTCAGAGTGCTTGTCAATGTACTCTTCTGAGCCTCTGTGACTCATAGAGACCACTAGTATTACCCTCACGCCGAGATCTCTAGCTCTCTCTATGAGCTTGTCTAGCGCGTCACTCACGCCTACAAAACCATGAGCTATTACAGCATTAGCACCACTACTAGCTACTAGCTCAAGCGTTGATTTCATGACGTCTCCTATATCAGCTAGTTTCAAGTCCACTATGACATCTCTACTGGAAATACTCTTCACAGTGCTGATAACGCCGAGACCGTGTTTCAAGAGTACTCCTACACCAATTTTAAAGCCAGAGACGTACTGGGATGTGCTCTCTACAATTTTGCTTAGTGTCTCTGCTCTCTCAAGTTCTCGTACAGCGTCAAGAGCTACTATAAGCAAGTGCCCGCCTGGAAATATGTTAAATCTAAGCTTAAAAAACCTCACGCGGATATTCTCGAGTACCTGTTAAGTGAGGCTTTTATTCTGAGTGGGTCAATGTAGAGCTCGCTGGCGCCGAGGTCTCTCAATATAGCGAAGGCGGACTCTACCAGATCTCCACCTCGTAGTCTTGCAAGTCCAAATAGTGTCTCGCTGAAAGACCAGGGATAAAATATCCAGACCCACTTCTCTACTCTCTCCACGTAATAGTCTGGTACAAAAGCACTTGTTGACTTGTAGTGGAGAACAGCTGTTCTAACACTACTTGCACCTAGACTCTTAACAATTCTCACTACTTTACTCAGAGTGGCACCTGTATCAACAACCTCGTCGACGACGAGCACGTACTTGCCAGTCAAGTTCAGTTTCTCGTGCACGCTCACCTCAGGCTCTTTCAGCACGCGTCCACCAATACCCCAGAACTTAGACCTCAAAACTACGAGGTCGTCTACGCCGAGAACATCGCTGACGATTCTAGCTGGTATAAGCCCGCCGCGAGAGACAGCTACAATAGTGTCTGGGTTCTCGCCGGCGTCCAGTAGTATTGACGCTAACTTGTAGCAATACTCAATAGCCTTACTCCACGGCACGTACACAACTTCTAAGCTACTCATGATCTCAAGCCACGCAGCCGCTTTCAGCCGGCTTAGCGAGAACAGTTTCAACGTAATCTAGAGTTCTCTTAATTAGAGTCTTCACGACCCTGGTTGCGTAACTGGGTTTCAGAATTTCTGCTAGCTCTTCACGCGTGAGTATTTTTGAGAGATCAGGGTCTCGGAGAACAGCATCTAGTAGAGTCTCGCCGGGTTTAATGAGCCTGGAGATCTCCATTACCTTGTAGTAGGCTTTGCGGCGAGACCAGCCCTTCTCTACAAGCCTAGTGACAAGAAGCTCACTGTAAATAGCTCCTCTCGTGAGTTCAAGATTTCTCCTTACAGCCTCCTCGTCTACTCTTACGACTTCGAGTAGTTTTAGAGTGTCTTCTAACATTTGATCTAGTAGTAGGAAAACGTGGGGTATTAGTACTCTCTCACTTGAACTATTAGTTAAGTCTCTCTCGTGCATTAGCGGGATGTTCTCTAGTGCAACAACCACGAGACTTCTCGCTACTTTAGCAAGCCCCGAGATCCTCTCAGCTATAATGGGATTTCTCTTGTGAGGCATAGCACTACTACCCACTCTCTCCACAGCCTCATAGAGCTCCCCAATCTCTGTTCTCGAGAGTTCTCTGACTTCAAGTGCAAGTCTATCTAGTTGCGAGGCCAGTATTGCCAGGATAGCCGTGATCTCCGCGAAGCCGTCACGAGGAGCTACTTGTGTCGTTATTAAGTGGGGCTCTAAGCACAACTCTCTACTAACAGCTCTCTCGACTACTAGACCTCTCTCACCCCACGACGCCATAGTACCCACTGAGCCGCTGAGTTTTAACCTCAACACCCTCTTCTCGGCTTCAACTACTCTCTCATAGCTTCTCGCGAGCTCGTAAGCGTAATTAGCGAATTTAAAGCCAAGTGTTACCGGCATGGCGTGCTGACCGTGAGTTCTCCCCGCTACAACGAGATCCGCGTATTTCTCGGCGTAGTTTTCCAGGAGCTTAATTACACGCCTCAGCTTCTCTTTGAGTATGTGAAGGGCTTCTCGGAGTATTAGAGCCCATGCTGTGTCGACAATATCGTAGCTAGTAGCCCCCAAGTGAATATACCTACCACACTCACCACAGGACTCTTCGAGCAGGAAAACCAGGGAGGCTATGTCGTGCCCCAGAACTCTCTCCAGCTCGTAAACACTCTTCGCCATTACGCTCTCAGCACACTTAACCACGTACTCGCTACACCCAGCCGGAGCCATACCGACCTCTTCAAGACCTCTAAGTAGAGCGGTCTCCACTCTAATGTAAGTTCTCACGAGGTTCTCTACAGTGAATAATCTCCTCATTTCAGGTGAGCCATAACGCCACTCAAAGACACACACGTGATTCAAGGACATTTTTCCCACACCTCCTGCTTATTACAGCGACTCCGCAATACCCCTAGCGGCTAGTATACCAGTGGCTGCCGCAATGTTTATTCCACGTGAGAGTCCAGCGCCGTCACCCGCTACGTAAATCCCCTCTATACTGGTTTCCATTCTCTTGTTCACGTCTATTACTACACTGTAGTACTTAATCTCTGGAGCGTATATTAGTGTCTGTGGTGAGGCTAGTCCCGGGTACACTATGTCTAGACGCGATATTGTCTCGAGAATATTGCTGAGAACTCTGTGTGGTAAGACTAGACTTATATCTCCGGGAGTGCTGTCTCTCAGAGTTGGCGTAATAGTGCTTCTAGCAATTCTCTCCCATGTGCTTCTCCTACCTCTCTCCAGGTCACCTAGTCTCTGAATTAACGGCTTGCCAACACCCACTTTAGTGGCTATTTTAGCTATGGACTTGCCCAGCTCAAGCACGTCTGTGTAGGGGTCTGTGAGTCTCAGTGTTACTAAGAGCGCGAAATTCGTGTTCTTAGACTTGATCTCCCTGTAGCTCTCGCCATTAACAC
>Ga0105154_1000870_pt1 | contig 12719 bp, 9 predicted proteins | sample SSWtaG_FD_89672 | JGI IMG/M metagenome (GOLD analysis project Ga0105154, IMG submission 89672) | Hot spring microbial communities from Sandy's Spring West, USA to study Microbial Dark Matter (Phase II) - SSWsed_matched | ecosystem: Environmental > Aquatic > Thermal springs > Hot (42-90C) >... | reverse complement strand
CCCACCAAAAGTCGCCCCTTAAATTCTAGATGGACTTCTACGATACTCTCAAGAGAACCTACATATTTCGTAGCAACTTTACCTTCGCTATTTCTTCTCTACAAATAGACTACTTGCTTATTTGGGTATTTTGGAAATTTAGGTATAGTTTAAAAGTAGTGGTTCTTTACTTCCTTACCACTATTTAGGAGAAATAATATCTATGCAAAATATTGTATGTTGGTTTGTAACTAACTTATAGCACATATGACTACACTTTAAACTTAAAACTATATAATATAAAAATGACATTAAGGGGCGGTAGGGAATTGGAGGTTTTTGTTGGAACTTCCGGTTGGATGTATGATTGGAATGTTTATGGGAATTTTGATTGGTACGTTAAATATTCTGGGTTGAACACTGTCGAACTTAATGCTTCATTTTATAGATTCCCGTATCCTAAACAGGTCGTTTCATGGTTTAGGAAGGGGTTGAAGATTAAATGGTCTATTAAGGTTAATAGGGTCATAACCCACGTTAGGAGACTTAATGTTAAAGCATTAGATGTTTGGCGTAAATTCCATAGACTCTTTGAACCTATGGATTCCATTGTTAAATTCTATCTTTTCCAAATGCCCCCTTCGTTTACTAGAAACGGTAGGAACATTGAGAGAATAAGGTTTTTCGCTAAAGAAACAGCGTTAGGGGAAAGATTCGCTATTGAGTTTAGACATGAAAGTTGGTTCAATAATGAAACAGTTAAGTTACTCGAAAAGTTGGGTTTAACCGTTGTTTCCGTTGATTCACCACAGACAACATGGATTGTTTCATCGAATGGAATAGTTTATTTAAGAATGCATGGTAGAGAGGAATGGTACGCTTACGACTATTCCGAAGAAGAACTTAGAGAAATAGCTGAGAAAATAGTTAAACTAAACCCTAGAAAAGTATATGTTTTCTTCAACAATAACCACTGGATGCTTGGGAATGCTAAATTAATGCTTAAAATACTTAGGGAATACTCGTCTACTAAGCGGTAAAAACTTATTTGAGATTAAAGTGAGAAATATTAGGTAATACTCGAACTCAGGGTTATCTTACGTGAACCAGAGAGGGAAAAGCAAGCTTCAGGAGAAACTTAAGCTTTTCTACTCTAAACTGTCTGAACCCTTCGTTCAGAGAGAGGAAGAAGCAGAAGTAATAATATTAGCTCTGCTTTCAGGAGAGCATGCAATATTCATAGGTGAACCTGGAACAGCCAAATCAGCCTTAGTTAGGAGAGCTGCTTCACTTCTTAAAGCAAAGCACTTCTACTACGTACTAAACAAATACACGGAGCCTGATGAACTCTTCGGACCAATAGACATTAACGAGTTAAGAAGTAAGGGTGTTTACAAGAGAAGAATTGAAGGAAAACTTCCGTGGGCTGAAATAGCTTTCCTCGACGAAATATTCAATGCAAATACCGCAATTCTTAACGCACTACTTTCAATACTTCAGGAGAGAATATTCGTAAATGGTGATGAAATAGTTAGAACACCTTTAATATCGCTTTTCAGCGCTTCAAACACAATACCTGAAGAGGTAGAGTTAAAAGCGCTCTACGATAGACTTGTCTTCAGACATCATGTAAGGCCTGTTTCTGAAAGCAAACTTAGAGAACTCTTCAAAGCAGGCGTTGAAATAGAGCTTAAAGGAATAGTTTCTGAAGAGCCCATTCTAACACTTGAAGAACTAAGGAAACTTCAGGAAAAAGTTAAGGCAATGCTTTCGAAAATTCAAGAAGACAACATTTTCTTGCAGAAATACGCTAGATTAATAGTTATTTTTAGGGAAAACGGAATACCGATAACAGATAGGAGAGCTATAAAAGGCCTTAAAGCTGTTGTAGCAAACGCTATTTTCGAAGGAAGAGACTATGTAGAACCAGAAGACCTACTAGCACTTAAATATGTTGTGCCTGAAACATTCGATGATTTCGGAAAAGCAGCAGCAATAATAATTGAGGAAATAAAGCTTCCAGCAAGATACTTAAGAGATTTAGAGTTCCTAGAGAGAAATCTTGAAAGAATAAAGGAGGAAATAATTCACCTACCATCGTTTGACTTTAAGCTTCTCGATTACAGTAAGGAACTTTTCCTAATAGAGAAGAAGCTTAGGAAAATAGCTAGAGAATCACTAAATGACGAACAAGTTCAAGCAAGAGTAGAGAAGCTCATGGATATAATAGGTGAAATGAAGGAAATACTAGCTAATAAAGCAAACTTCTACAGGTAAAAAATCATGGATGAGTTCAAACGTAAACTCAAAGGAGCTCTCGAAGACATAGACTATGATGAGCCAATAATAGAGTATAGAGCTGAAAAACTAAGTAAAGCATTCATGATGCTTTTTAGGGAAAAAGTGAATCCAAACGTAGCACTAGATGTATTCTATACCTGGTATCTTCCCAAACCGGAAATTAAAAAGAGTTTTGATGATGAAACATTAGCGTACAATAAGGTAATTGTTGAAACACTTATGGAAACCGAAGATTACAATAGGTTAAAATACAAAACAGTTGTTGACATAGATACGTCATTTACATACACAATAATATTCATTAAGAAACTCATGGATTTGCTTAGGAGGGAAACAGATAAGAGTAAAGATCGAGGAAAAGAAACTCAAGGGCTATCGTCGATTCTAAGCTACTTAAAAGATGTAGAAAGCAAGTTCGAAAACGTTTCAGAAAAAGACTTTGAAAAACTAAAGGAACTGATAAACGAAGCACATCGAAAAGCTAAGAAAACTGCAGAAAACATTAAGGAACTAAAGAACCTAATGGGAGGCGAAGCTGCAGGCAATAAGCCGGGAAGCTTCGTTTTCGGAGAAATAATGGAGGACATTTTAAGGTTAGCTAGTTCAGCTTACGTTACGGAAATACTTAAGTACATTAAGGGTGTTTCGAAAACACCACTAATAGACATTAGGAAGGAAACATACCCCTTTAAACATGGGGTATATGATGGAATTGAAATGGGCAAGGATGTTTTAAGAATTTTACCTAAGGAGCTAATACTCTCAGACGATGTTTTCTTCAAAAAATTCGTGGATTCCCAACTACTTCTTAGACGTAGAGTTTTATCTAGAGAGCAAGGGCCGATTTATATATTGCTTGATAAATCGGGAAGTATGATAGGTGACAAAACGTTCTGGGCTAGAGCAATAGCTTTAGCTTTAATGAAGGAAACTCTTAAGCATAGAAGAAAATTTTGCCTAAGGTTTTTCGACTACCTACCCTACGATATAGTATGTGTTAAGAAAGAATCGGAAACCAAGAAATTCCACAAACTCTATCGAATGCTACTTTCTCTTGTAAGCGGAGGGGGAACATGGATTACGGGAGCTATTCTAACGGCTTGCAAGGATATTATTGAAGAAAGGGTTGAAGGAACTTCGTCAATAGTTTTAATAACTGATGGAAGAGACGTTATTAAGGAGGAAGCTGTTAGGAAAGGATTAAGAGATGCTAATGCAGACTTAATTACGGTTATGATTAAGGGATCCAATGAGTCTCTAAGGAGAATTTCTAAGAAGTACTATGTTGTTGTATCGTCTAAAAACTATAGTTTGAAAATTGTTTCTCCAGAGTAAGGCATAGGTAAAAATACTAAAATAGAAAATACATTACCAATCATTTGGAAGTAAGGGGAATGCGCAAAGTAGTGCTTAAGCTCGTTAACGTTAAGAAAATCTATAGGGCGGATTCCATAGAAACTTATGCTCTTAGAGGAGTGAATCTCGAAGTTTACGAAGGAGACTTCATAGCGATCATGGGGCCTTCTGGTTCGGGTAAAACAACGTTACTTAACATCTTAGGATTACTTGATAAACCAACATCAGGGAAGATTCTAATAGATGGAATAGATGTTTCGAAACTAAGCGATGCGGAAATGGCTAGGATAAGAAATTATAAGATAGGCTTTGTTTTCCAACAATTTAACCTGGTAAGTAGGCTTACGGTGTTCGAAAACATAGAGTTACCATTACTTGTAAGGAGAATTCCTAGAAATAAGCGTATAGAAATGGTTAAAGAAGCTCTACTTAAGGTTGGTGGAGACATTTCATGGCTCAAAAAGAAACCTACACAACTTAGCGGAGGTCAGCAACAAAGAGTCGCAATAGCTAGAGCTATTGTCGGAAAACCTGAAGTAGTATTGGCTGATGAGCCTACAGGAAATCTCGATTCTGCTTCAGCTAAAGTAATTATGGAAACTTTTATAGAACTAAATAGGTTAGGACATACAATAGTTGTGGTAACTCATGATCTCGAGGTAGCTGCTTGCGCCGAGAAAACATTGCTTCTAAGGGACGGTAGGATAGTTGGGGAAACTGTTATTGACAAGGGAAAATGTAAAATATATATGGTTTAAAACGCCGTTTATATGGGGGTGGAGGTTTTGAAGAAGCATATTGTTTTAATACTTACACTCACCACAGTCGCCTTACTACTTGTTCCCCTTCCGGTTTCCGCGAAAAGTCTAAATGTCGATTACATAGGGAGCTATTGGAACACTCACGTAGCCTACGATGGTTCAGAAAACTTAAGCTTAAACGTTGTCTTAATTTCCTATGAAAGAGATGCTATAAGAAGTCTCTACGCAGTAGCACATCTTTTCGAAGGCGCATATTCTAAAGACCGAACGGACACTGTTACAATCTACTATGACATTCCAGTTAACTACGGTGATATGTTCACTCTAACTTTCCCAAACATTTATCTTGAAAATGTAAAGCCTGGGTACTACACTGTAAGAGTTGATATTACAGCTTACGTATCTTCCGGCGGAAGCATTGTAACCAAAACCACAACAATTCACGCACTAGTTCACGTTTCAAAATACACTTCAACTCTTAGAATAGCTAGTTTAGAATGGATATACGATAGGGAACATGTAGTTCCTCTGCCTGGTTCTTCAAATATTGTTTTTAGAATAAAACTTTACAATAAAGGAGACTACACTATAGGAAGCATTGTCGCTACCGCTAGCTTACCTAAGGGAGTATCGCTTATTTCCCAAGAGGGAACATGTAGTGGTGAACTAGGGGCAGGAAGACTATGTAATCTAGATCTTTACCTTAACATATCGGAACATGTGAAACCTGGAAATTACAATATGAACCTTACCTTAACATATCAAATACGTGATAGAGGAGTTCAACACTTAGTTAGAGATAGTTACACTGTAGAATTTAGAGTAAATAATCCGGAAACTGTAGATACCGAGTTAAACATTACGGTGGCGTCGTGGGGTAGAGGTTCCCCTCAAGCAGCCTATCCTGCTTCGAAAAATATTCCTTTAACAGTGACGATAACTAATAATGGAAGATATGGTGTTAGCAATGTTGTAATAAGCGTTACTAGAACACCTAATGGAATGTTGCCGGTAAATAATGTATCTATTTGTGCAACAACACTTCCATCGCTTTCACAGTGCACTACGCAACTGTTCTTCGACATCGAACCTTACATGGAACCAGGAATTTACAATATCACATTGAACATATCGTATATTTTACCTTACGGTGGAGCTTTGGTTCGAAAGGAAAAGGAAATAGTTGTCTCAGTCCCCATAGAGCAATATGCTGGATTAGGAAAGGAAAAGAGACTATTCGTTGTTAGCTATGGATGGCAAAATGATTGGCCAGTTTATCCGGATACTGAAAAAGCAGTCCATACCGTAACTTTCGCAAACAAGCTTCCCTACGCTATTTCGGGAATAGTGGCTAACATGAGCTTACCCCATGGATTTACCGATAGGGAGGGGAGGGGTTTTGTGGTAGCTTATGTTCCAGGGCCTATATCTTCTGGGCGAACATTCACTATTCAGTTTGAGATTAACGTAGGAAATGTTTCTCCAGGAACTCACATAGCTAACCTTACAGTATCCTACATTGTTGAAACTGATAGATCAAAGTATTTGCTTAGCGAAAACTACACTTTACCTCTTAACGTTAAGAGAAAAGGGGATGTAGAGTTTGTAACAAGCTTCTGGATTGAAGGTAGTAGCGGCCCCGGAGACTACGGTAAAACACTATATGTAGTATTTAGAAACAATAATGTTCCGTTAATGAAGGGCGTTATCGGGAACTTCGTTTTACCTGAAGGATTCATAATTACATTAACTAATTCCTCAGAAGCACTTCTTGCCCCATTAAGTGCAGGCAACATACCTCAAATGGTAAGTAATGTTCCTAAAAACATTCAGGACCTTGTGGTTTCAGCGTTAGTAAGTAGTGCTGCACAAGTAGCAACGCAAACTTCGGTAAGTGAAGGAGAATTCATAATATTCAGTATACCAATAGGGATAAGTAATAATGTTAAACCAGGAACCTATGAAGGCACTGTAATATTAAACTTCATAGACCAATGGGGTAATGTGAGAGAATTCAACGAATCCTTTACAATACCTGTATTCGGTAATGTACGTTTAATAGAAATAGCATCACCTTACGTATATGCTGAAGTTAAGGGAACAAATACTACTTTCACTATAGATCTTGTTAATGTGGGTTCGGGGAAAATAGAGAACGTTTATGCAATAGCTTACTCTACAACACCATATGTAGTGGTAGGCAACCCTATAATATATGTTGGAGAATTAAAACCTAATGGAACAAGAAAACTTACCTACACACTTTTCTTTAATCCCACCTTACCCCAGAATGGACCTTTAGGCGGAACAGTGCCTGTAATTATAACTGTTCATTACAGAGACCCTCAAGGGTTAATGAGAACTCTTAATCAAACTGTTGCCATAGTTCTTGTACCGACAATAGATTTGAAAGTACTCGATGTTTCCTACGAAGTAACAGAATCCGGCATTAGGGTAAGCGGTATTTTAGCTAACTTAGGAGCAGCAATAGCAAGAAATGTTGAACTAGAAGTTTATGTCGGTAACGCTTCAGGGTACTCATTAATAGGGGATATTGACCCATCAACACAAATGTCGTTCTCAGTTGATGTACCCTTTAAAGGTAATGCTTCGGAAATAACGTTTGAAATACGATATAGAGATTACTTCTACAGTGAAAAAGCAGTAAAACGGACAATACCTATGACCATAGTTGGTATATCTAGAACCGTAACCACACCTACTGTGCAACAACCGGCGCCTATAGATATTTACAGAATAGCAGTAATAATTTTGGTAGGTGCTTTCTTAGCGTCGATAGCTATAATTCTTAGGAGCTATATTAAGAGGCGATGGGGAACTTGATTTTACCTACAGACATGTTTAGGTATGCGTACAAGGTACTTACTGAGAGAAAATTCAGAGCTATACTAACGATAATAGGGATTTCAATAGGGCCCATGGCTTTAGTATCGATAATAAGCGTTATGCAAGGCTATTCCGAAATGATACTTCAGCAACTTACAACATTCGGGCAAAACACGATAGTTCTCTTCCCCGAGAAAGGATATGTTTTTACAGAGAAAGATCTTAGACTAATAAAAAACCTTCCTGAAGTAGCTAAAGCATCACCATTCTACTACGTAAGAGGGGTTGTAAGACAGCCTAGAGGTACAATGGAAGTATACGTTTACGCAACTGATATAGGAATATTGTTTGAAGCAATAAGCAACCTTGAGGTTAAGGAGGGAAAAATTCCGCCGCCAACAACGAGAACTGATGCTTTAGTAGGATATCACATAGCGTATGAGAAATATACTGACAGGAAGGTGAGAGATGTAGGCGATGTAATAACGGTTAATGTCGCAGAAATAACACAGCAGGGAATAAGAATAAGAAGAGTTTCATTAAGGATTTCAGGAATTCTAAGCTACTATGGTGGAGCACTAATAGTTGATCCGGATAGAACCATTTTCCTACCCTTAACGGCAGGGTCTACGATACTTAAGCAGGATCGATGGTCGGGAATATTTATTGTAGCTAAAAGCTCAGCTGCTGTTGACTCCCTAGTTAACAAGCTTAGGGACATGTACAAAGATTACGCTAACGTTATAGCTTTCATTAGTATTGCTAGAACAGTTAATTCAATAACTTCCGCGCTTGATTTCTTACTTTTCTCAACATCTCTAGCTGCTTTTGCGGTAGCTGTTGCCGGAGTTGCTGCTACAATGATAACTTCGGTCATGGAGAGAACGAGAGAAATCGGGGTGTTAAAGGCTTTGGGCTTTACAAATACGGATGTTTTGCTAATGATACTTACGGAGGGCTTAATTATGAGCCTAATAGGTGGTGGCGTAGGAATAATTGTAGGAGCGCTGGGAGCACATGTTTTAGCGTCAGCAGGGCTTACTCTTGGGGGCTTAGGTGTTACGATTAAAGCTTCACCTAAACTTACTCTATGGCTTATATCTGAGGCGTTAGGGCTAACGATTCTCGTTGGGATAGCTGGGGGATTATTCCCAGCATATAGAGCATCAAAAATACCTCCAGCTGTCGCATTAAGGTATGAGTGATTTTCAATTACATAACATAAAGTTTCGCTTCATAACTTCTCTTGGCCCTAAAACCTTTACCATAGGCTTTAGCAATTATTTTACAGGGGATTTCTCCTCTATCGGAACATGCTAATACAGGTGTTTTGAATCCTAAAGCTTCTAGTATATCCAATAAAGATGCTCTTCTAGGAAATGTTACAATTAAGAGGAACGGATATTTCATTTCACTTATCATACGGTTTCTTTCAACAAATTTTCCATGTGCTGAAATAATTTTTGCTTTCGCCTTAACCTTTCTACCGTAGAATTCGTTGAAGCAAAATAGTTCAACTGAAGCTTTAAACTTCTCTTCGCAACCATACATGTATGTTGAAACTTCAAATCCGTAGTTTAAAGGTTTAATTATGGTTTCTATAGCGCATCCTTTAAATTGAAACCTTATTTCATCAGGTTCGCTAGTGATTTTGAAAGGAACCTTCCTTATAATAAAGAAAACTACTCCTTCATACTCTTTATCTACAATACTGAAGGCTTCAAAACATCCGAACCCTGTAGCCCATTTTGATGCAGTAATAATGTAGGGGGAAACGGCCTTGTCTAAATCAATTTTTTCTATTTCAATAGGGACCTTAGTTTCTGCTTCATAAACACTATCGCTATCGTATATTAGAATAGGTGTTCTTATACCTATTATTCTGAATTTACCCTTAGTAACCCTTAACCCTTTGGAGAACAATATTTTGTTAGCAATAGAATCGTACTTCAAAATGCTTAAGAATCCGTAAAGTCTTTTAGATTCAATGTATAGTTTTCTGAAATCATAAGCTATGAAAGGTGAAAGCCCTATTTCTATTAAGAGAATGACGTAGAAAAAGTATGTATCGTAAAAGATAATGAGGAGAAATATAGCTATAAAGGCTACGGTAAGGCCATTACCTATAATTTGTTCTCTCCTTGGAACACCTAAAACAGCAATTTTGAAATTCAAAATCGTAGCACCTATTGCTAAACTACGTCTTCATATTCTCCATAAATACTCGTAAAGCGTTTCTATAAAATATTTTTTCAACATCTTCTTTCGACATTACCTTTCCAAGAAGTTTAGCTAAGTTACCCATTTTCCCAATATTCTCAAGTCCTCTAGGTAGCGTATCGGTTCCGAAAAGTCGGAGCCCTCTAACTTTCCCACTATATGCTACCAAGGATTAGCATTTAAGCTTTAGAGAAGAGAAGAATTGGTGCGGCGGCCGGGATTTGAACCCGGGATTGCCGGCGTGGAAGGCCGGCGTCCTAGTCCAGGCTAGACGACCGCCGCAGCCATCAGAAACTAGGTTTTCTCCGGGTAAAAAATTTTTGTTTAAACTTTGATGATTTTCTTCGAGGAGCCAATGGCCTTTGCCATATCTATGTTTCTTACAATGATGGTTTCAACGTTATTTCTTAAACCATGTATTGTCTCTACCTTCCCGAGGGAGTAGTGTTGTAAAAAACCAAGACATACTGTGTTTTATAATTAAAAAAGATACTAGCTTAAGCTAATGAACCACAGACAAAAATGAGGTGGTCAGAGGTGGACAGAACTTTCTGAGAGCATATCGTGATGCGGTTCAATACGTAGTCGACGAGATATGGGGTTTAGATAGTGTCCTCTCAGATAAGAAACTACATGAAATGTTCCACGACAAGCCGAGGAGGGCTTAGTGTAGTTGAAGAGTTCACGGGTTAAATGGAGCCCTGATAGCCCCGCAGATGCGAGGATGAAAACCCGACCCAATGCGGGGAAGCCTGAGGCAAAAACATATCCGCAAATAACTGCTCCGGAGAAATCCTTAAAACTTTTATCCAGATAGAACTACTATGAGCCGCCGTAGTATAGCCCGGTCAAGTATGCGGGCCTTTCGAGCATCTGTTGACGGAGAAAGCCCGTGACCCGGGTTCAAATCCCGGCGGCGGCACCATGTCGCTTCCACATTTTCCGTTTGTCCCTAGAGGGTCATCTCGGTTATTTTAGGGTTGCCTCTAGGGGCTTCTACCTCGTTCACAGGGACTTGGATATCCCTGCGGGTTCATGGGTGGCTGTTGAGCCCAACGGCACGGAGGCTCCCATCTATGTTTAGCCCCACGGGGCTTGAAGCATCGCCCCATGTAGCCATCCGCCTTTAGCCGACAATGAACCACCCCAACTGACCCTAATAAGTGTTTCCGCCCCAATTACTTCTCTAAGATTTCTCTAAGGCTTTCTTCGAAGGGTGGATATGCAATACCTTTCTCAGTAACTATTCCCGATATTAGCTTAGGAGGTGTAATGTCGAAGGCTGGGTTGAGAACGTTTATTTCTTTAGGGGCTATCGCTATCTTTCCAAGTACCGTTCTTACTTCATCAGCCCTTCTAAACTCAATAGGTATCTCTCTACCTTTAGGATCAATTGTTGTTGTTGGTGCTGCTATGTAAAACGGTATTTTATGGTGTTTGGCTAGAACAGCTATAGTGTATGTTCCTATCTTGTTAGCTACGTGTCCGCTTAGCAATATCCTATCTGCTCCAACAATAACTTTAGAAACCATTCCTTCGCCCATAACGTAACCTACCATGTTATCTGTTATTAGAGTTCCAGGTATACCTTCTTGAACAAGCTCCCAAGCTGTAAGTCTTGATCCTTGAAGTAAGGGTCTGGTTTCCGTAGCTATAACCTTAATTTTCTTTCCTTCAACTTTGTAAGCATATCTTATGATGCCAAGTGCTGTTCCGAAACCTGCTGTTGCGAGAGCACCGGTATTGCAATGTGTAAGTACTACGTCTCCGTCTTCAAGAAGTTTTGCACCATACATACCTATTCTAATGTTGTTCCTTATGTCTTCGAGCTGTATTTTCCTAGCTTCATTATATAATGCTCTAACTACTTCTTCAACTTCTTCTCCTTCGAGATCGTAGAGTTTTTTAAGCATTCTATCAATAGCCCAGAATAGATTATATGCTGTAGGTCTTGTTCTTCTAAGTCTTTCAGCTGCCCTTTCAACATCCCTTTTCAGTTCGTCATAGTTTTTAGCCTTACTATTCCATGCAGCAACAGCTATGCCCATAGCGGCTGCAACACCTATTGCTGGAGCTCCTCTAATCTCAAGTTTCTCTATTGCTTCAGCAATCCTTTCAACACTTGACGTTTCAACATAGACAAGTTCCTCCGGAAGCTTAGCTACGTTAATGAACCTTACTTTTCCTTCAAGAAGCTCTAGCGGCAAAATACCTACATCGACGCCGTCGACTATCATAACCTAGGACACCTAGTTTCTTCTGATTTAAACGCTAACCTAAAATACGTAATTAGGGTCAAAAAATCTTGCTGAAAACACCGTATGGGAGAAGGTAGGCTATGGTAAACGCCGTTTATGCGGAACTGGTTGAGGAAGGTAAAGCAATTGTTAAAGGAGAATACGCTAGAAAACTTTACAACGAAGGTTTCGGGATACTTAAGGGGGGAGTTTTAGAGTTAGAAGATGTTGAAATAGCCTACTTAGCTTATAGGGGAACAGTTAAACCTGTCTTTAAGGGTGAAGAAGTTACTTTCGAAAAGCTATTTCAAATCCTAGAGAGAAATAATCCAGAACTCCCTCTAATGTTTACAGTATATCAGGATCTTAGAATGCGCGGCAGAATTGTTAAACCAGGCTATAGAGGAAACGTATTGTTACTATACACTAAAGGTGCAAAGTCCGTTGCTGATAAGGCAGTTTATGTTGTAGGAGAGGAAACAACAGAGTTTACAATAGAGGAGCTCTTAAAGTGGATTACGGAAGCTCTGAAGCTAAATAAGGAACCTATTGTAGCGATAGTTGATAAGCACGGCGACGTAACATACTATGAAGTGAAAAAGGTAGAACTGGAAAAGAAAGAGATGGTTTAAATGGTAAACCTTCTCGAATTAAGCTAAGAAATAAAAGCTAAGCCTAGAAATGGAGAAGTAAAAGTTGCCGTTTTCGTATTAGGCCATGAAGGTTTGCCTCTAGCTTACGCATAGTTAAAAGCGGAAGCTTACGTTATAGGTGTTACTAAGCCGAGAAGAAGACTTCTCCAATAAATAAGAGAATAAATCGGATTGGAAAATACGTTAGAAAAGGAAATTTAAAGCAACAATAAATGGAGTATAAGCAGCTAAAAAGCAGACGTAATAATTATCGTTACTTCAACTACCAAATGCCCCTTGATTAGGAACTTAGAAGGCTGTTTCGGTTTTCATGAGCTTGCTTCGGTTTAATGTTTTGTTTATGGGGGCTTCTGTAGCTTCATGCT
>Ga0105154_1000869_pt1 | contig 12730 bp, 11 predicted proteins | sample SSWtaG_FD_89672 | JGI IMG/M metagenome (GOLD analysis project Ga0105154, IMG submission 89672) | Hot spring microbial communities from Sandy's Spring West, USA to study Microbial Dark Matter (Phase II) - SSWsed_matched | ecosystem: Environmental > Aquatic > Thermal springs > Hot (42-90C) >... | reverse complement strand
TCTCCTGGCAGGTCTACGCGATAGTCAGGGTGGTGGGCTACACCCTCCTCGGCGTCGCCCTCACGAGAATCGCCCTCCAGCTCTTCAAGCAGCGCAGGCTGGTGGTAGAGGAGGAGGTGAGAAAGCTCCTGCTGTGGGCCCTCGTGCTCATCGCGCTGGACTTCGCGCTCAAAGCTGCTGTGGCGAACTCGGTGTACCAGCCCCTCCTCAAGGAGCTCACGAGGGTGTAGCGCCGCGCCTGAGAGGGGCGGCGGGGGCTTGAGCTCGGAAGCCCAGAGGCTACCGGCGACCGCGCCTCACGGCGTCTACGTGTACTCGGCGGAGAGCAGGAGCTGGGTCCCAGCCTGCAGGTCCGCGCTGCTCGGCGACGGGGTCTACGTGATATACTTCGACAACGCGAAGTGCAGCGCCTGCAGGAAGTTCGACGACTACTGGTTCCCCTTCGTGGAGAAGGTAGCGCCGGAGGGGCGCGCGACCTTCGTCATAGTCCTCTGCGAGTGGTTCGCGAAGTCCTGCTCCTCGGACGACGCGAGGGAGCTCTTCAAGGAGTTCGACGTCCACGTCTCCCCCACAGTGGTCTTCCTGAGGAGGGAGGGCGGGGGGAGTGCGAAAGTGCTCAAAGGCGAGGGCGTGATGCCCCCGCAGTGGCTAGCCCTGACCTACGTGCTCATCACGCAGAGCGTGCGCTGAGAAAGGCGTGGAGCACCGCTCGCCAACCCCCCTTCCTCACAACAGGCTGGAAGATTGCGAGCTGGTGGTTATCAGCCTGAAAGCTCATAGTACACCTGCCTCGCATCCCTCAGGTTCACGACTCTCCTGACTAAGTTCCTCCGCAGGAGCTCTGCGAGCGCGTGCCTGACTGTTCTCTCGGGGAGCCTCGTCTCCTCGACCAGCTCGCGGGCGCTCATGGGTCCTTTCAGCTCCAGCATCTTCAGCACGAACTTCGCGCTGGGAGGCATATCGGAGGCACCTACCACCTTGTCCCTCAGCACCTCCCTGACCGATGGTTTCGACTTCAGCTTGATGATGCGCACAGGTGTTCCAGCCTTCACGAAGACCACGCTCTGCTTGACCCTCACGCGCTCGCCACCGTCCGCGACTGCCTCGCAGGGGTAGCGGCTTACCACATTCCTCACCTCCACCGCGGCGGTGTCTGGCACGATCAGAGGTCGCTTAGAGGGGTCCATGCTGTTCACGGGGACTACCTCCAGCACGCGCGCTCCCTCGAAGATCACGGCTCCGCCGGCTGACAGAGCATAGGCTGTGGAGCCCAGGGGCGTTGCCACGAGCACCCCGTCCGCCCTGTCCGACCAGACGAACTCCCCATCCACCAGGAGCTCGTAGCTCATCAGCGTGGCACTGCGCGAGGGGAAGACGGCTATCTCGTTCAGCGCGTAGAGTGTAGCTGCGCCGTCGATGATGGCCTTGAGCTTCACGTACTCTTCTTCCTCGTACTCTCCACGCTTGAAAGCCTCGAGCGCCGTGCCCAGCTCGTCGGCGCTCACCGAGGTCAGGTAGCCGGAGCCCCCTGTGCTGACCCCCAGGATCGGGACCTCACCCTCCCCGACGAGGCGGACCGCGTCGAGCACCGCTCTGTCATCTCCCAGCGCAAGGACCACGTCGGCAGACGCCGGGTCGCCGACCTCAGACATGCTGTGAGCGGCAAGGAGCCTCCTCACTTCTGCAACTTCGGTAGCTGCGTTGCTAACCACGATGCAGACTTTGAGCGGCATCCGCTGCAGACCCCCGCTGAGGACTCTCTGCCACTTTTGCCTGGAAAAACCCCTTTATTAAGCCGGCTGCTCGGGCTTCAGCAGTATGCAGGCTTCAGCTGAGGTTCGAAGACTGCTGGAGGAGAGGGGGGCTGTGCTCCTGGCCCACAACTACCAGAGACCGGAGATCCAGGACGCCGCCCACTTTGTCGGGGACAGCTTGGAGCTCTCGCTGAAGGCGGTAGAGGTGGGCGCTGAAGTGGTGGTGTTCGCAGGTGTCGACTTCATGGCAGAGCAGGCAGCGATCCTGAACCCTGGGAAGGTAGTGCTGCACCCCGAGCCGCTGTCTAAGTGCCCGATGGCCGCGATGCTGACACCTGAGGTCGCCAGGAGATACAGGGAGAAGCACCCTGGAGCCCCCTTCATCGTGTACGTGAACAGCTCGGCGAGGGTCAAGGCCTTAGCTGACTACGTGGTCACGAGTGCTAACGCAGCGGCTCTGGTATCCCAGCTTGACGCGGACACTGTCCTCTTCGGCCCAGACAGGCACCTGGCCGAGTACGTGGCCGAGAAGACGGGGAAGACTGTGATACCGGTACCGGGGTTTGGCCACTGCCCAGTCCACCTAGCGATCACGCGGTCGGACCTGGAGAGAGCTAAGCGCGAGCACCCGGGCGCCAAGGTCCTTGTGCACCCTGAGTGCACGCGGGATGTAAGAGCACTGGCTGATTTCATCGGGAGCACGAGCCAAATGCTGCGGGCTGCACGCGAGCTAGGGGCGCGTAAATACGTGGTGGCGACAGAAGTCGGCTTAGTGCACAGGCTCTCGATGCTCGGCTTTGAGGCCTACCCGGCCAGCCCCTACGGGGTCTGCCCCGATATGAAGAAGATAACTCTCGATAGCGTGGTCCGGGCGGTTTTGGAGAGGAGGGGTGTAGTGCGGGTTGACCCAAGGGTTGCCGAGAGAGCTAGGAAAGCTATCGAGAACACGTTCGAGCTGCTGGGGGTGAGCGTGCCGTGGCGGAGGAGCTAGCCGTAGAGCATATGCTCAGCTGGCTGGCAGAGGACATCCCATTCTGGGACGTTACGAGCGAACTTGTGCCCGAGGGCTGTGAGTGCAGCGCAGTCATCCTTGCGAAGGAGCCAGGTGTTGCTGCATGCGTCGAAGAGGTGGCGCTGTTCCTGAGGAGGATGGGCTTCGAGACCAGGCTGAACGTGCGCAGCGGCGAGGAGTTCAGGAGGGGGGATGTGCTGGTTGAGATTCGCGGCAACCTGAGGAAGCTGCTTCAGGTGGAGCGGCTCGTGCTCAACCTGCTCTCGCATACCTGTGGGGTTGCGACCGCAACAAGGAGAGCTGTAGAGATAGCGAGGGGGGCAAACCCGAGGGTTAGGGTTGCAGCGACGAGGAAGACACTGCCCGGCCTTAGGTACTTCGAGAAGCGGGCTGTGGAGGCAGGCGGAGGGGATACACACAGGCTCTCACTCTCCGACATGGTGCTGATCAAGGACAACCACCTGAAGTACTTCGGCTCTGTGAAAGCGGCGGTGGAGGAGGCGCGCAGGAGGGCGAGCTTCGCGGTGAAGATCGAGGTAGAGGTGCAGAGCCCCGAGGAGGCTGTGGAGGCGGTTAAGGCGGGTGCGGATATCGTGATGCTTGATAACTTCAGCATCGACCAGGTTAGGGCTGCTATTGATGCGCTGGTGCGGGCCGGGCTTAGAGAGCGCGTGCTGGTCGAGGTCTCGGGAGGGATAACCATGGAGAACCTGGAGGAGTACGCTAGGGCGGGGCCTGACATCGTGAGTATGGGCTGGCTCACCCACTCGGCTAAGGCTATCGACCTCTCGCTCGAGATCATGGAGGTGAGGAGGCCTTGCGAGCCATCGCGCTGATAGGCTGCGGCGCGATAGGCGGCGTGATTGCTAGAGCGGTAGACGAGGGCTCGGTGGACGCAGCGCTGCTCTACGTCATGGACGCGGACAGGAGTAAGGCCGAGCGGCTGGCTGCGAGCCTGAGGAGGCAGAGGCCGGTCATCGCCACCAGCATTGAGGAGATTGCGCGTGACCCGCGTGTCGAGGTGGTTGTCGAAGCTGCAAGCCAGGAGGCTGTGCTGCAGTACGCGGAGACCCTGCTGGAGGCCGGTAAGGAGCTGGTGGTCCTCAGCGTGGGTGCACTGCTGAGGCCTGAGGCACGCATGCTGCTGGAGAGGTACAGGGGCAGGATCCATGTGCCCTCTGGAGCCTTGGGAGGGCTTGACGCGGTGAGAGCTCTGTCGCTGGCCGGGGTTGAGAGAGTCGAGCTCGTAACCCGTAAGCACCCCTCCAAGCTCGCCGACGAGCCCTACGTGAAGGAGAGAAGGCTGAAGCTGGAGGGGCTGGATAGGCCTCTCGTGGTCTTCGAGGGCTCTGCTGAAGAAGCTGTTCGAGCGTTCCCGCGCACGTTGAACGTAGCTGCAGCTCTCGCGCTAGCTTCAGGCGCACCGGTGAAAGTCAAAGTGATTGCCGACCCCACTACCCACCGCAACGTCCACGAGTTCACAGCGCTATCGAAGGCGGGAACCCTGCACGTGAGAGTGGAGAATATCCCGCACCCAAATAACCCGAGAACCAGCTACCTAGCAGCTCTCAGCGCTGTAGAGCTCCTAAGAGAGCTCTGCTCAGCGCGCCGACCCTTAACTCTCAGCTGAGGCGAGATTCACACTTACTTTGTATGCGTGCAGCATCTCCACCCTTGCCGAGGGGGCATTAATACTACAGTGAGCTGGGCGGCAATAATCCGTGAGAAGCACGAAAGGTTCACTATACTACAAGAGTGTGAGCTCCGGAAGTCTTTCAAACGCTCTCCCTGTCGAAAGCTGCGAGCCTCTTAGCCCCCCTTGCCTGCCTGACCAGCGGATCCCTGTGAGCCGGCTTGGCGCCCCGCAGTGGCTAGCCCTGACCCTACGTGCTTATCACCAGGGTGCACGCTGGCGCACGTTGGGACTCGCTACTCCACCCAGAACTGGGCCTCAACGCTCCGCCTGACTCGCTCTGGGGCTTCTCCGCTGAACCTCCAGTAGCCCAGCCCGGCCTTGACTATCTCGAGACCCAGCGCGTCAAGTAGCTTGTCGCTAAGCAGCACTTCGTGCTCGCCAGGCACGGAGACCGCGCGGGCCCTCACCCACTCGCTGCACCTGTCCTCAGCGACCACCCGGACTAGAACCTCGCCCAGGATTAGAGCGTGCGTGGAGCCTCCGACGACCCTGTAGCTCTCGCCCGGTAACGCGTGGAGGGGGATCCCGAGGTAGCGCGCCAGCGCGAGCGGGAGGTGGAGCTCGGGAACATCTGCCTCGTAGCCTGTGTTCGCCACAGCCGCAGTCTCGGCGACCCTGTCCCCGCGCTTAATCTCGACCTTCACCCTCACTACCACGCTCAACCAGCCTCAGAGGAACAAGCCTCCCGAACCCCTTCTTCAAGTACCGGGCGCGGTACACGCGCTCTGGAATTAGCCTGCCGAACTTCACCGCCACTCATCAACCTCAGGCGCGGGAGGGGATTAAAGCATAATGCACGCCCCGGGAGCGGTCAGATCGGTCTAACGTAGCGCGCAGCCGTCTCGAAGGCGGAAACCCTGCACGTGAGAGTGGAGTTATCCCGCACCCGGGGAAACCAAGAACCAGCTACCTAGCAGCCCTGTAGAGCTCCTGAGAGAACTCTGCTCCGCGCACAGGCTCTCTACTCTCAGCTGAGACAATGTGGGATCGCCCTCATTATTCCGAAGAGCTCTTCGAGCCTACTCGTTGGAGCGCGGAGCGCCTCCGCACCCTCCATTAACAAGAAGGCGGGGAAAAAGGCTCAACTGAGGAAGCGTAGGCTGGAAGGTTTTCCTAGAAGCTCTCCTCGTCGAACTGCCTCAGCCTCTGCTCACTCTCCTTGTCGAAGACGTGAAGCTTCTTCGGGTCTATGTAGAGCCGCACTTTATCCGTCGTAGGCCTCTCGTGGCTCTTTACTCTGAGTATGGTGTCTCCCACCGTTACTAAGACCACGTAGTCCCCGCCCAGGTTCTCAACGAGCCAGACACTCCCCACCAGCTCCACGTGACCGGGCGCTGGCGTGATTCGAACATCCTCGGGTCTAACACCCACGATAACCTGCCTGCCAGCATAGCTCCTGAGAGCACCTGGTCCTGCTACCACGGGAAGCTTCGCGAAGCCGACGTTTATGCCGTCCGGCTCCACGACGCCTTCGAGTAGGTTGATGGGCGGTGAGCCTATGAAGTGCGCTACGAACCGGTTGGCGGGCTTGCTGTAAACCTCCTCTGGAGAGCCCACCTGGAGAACCCTGCCAGCGTTCATGACGGCGACTCTGTCAGCGAGAACCATGGCTTCCACCTGGTCGTGCGTCACGTAGATCGTTGTCAGCTTTGTCTCGTACTGAAGCCTCTTCAGCTCTGCCCTCGCCTGCACTCTTAGCAACGCGTCCAGGTTGCTGAGCGGCTCGTCCATCAGCAGCACGCGAGGTGTGACCGCAAGCGCCCTGGCGACAGCCACCCTCTGCCTCTGCCCACCAGACAGCTGGGAGGGGTACCTGCTCAAGAGATCCTCTATGCGCAAGAGTCGGGCAACCCCCCTCACCCTCCTGTCGATCTCCTCCTGGGGCACCTTCCTCACCCTGAGGGGGAGTGCGATGTTCTCGTACACGGTCATGTGCGGCCAGACAGCATAGCTCTGAAACACCATCGAGACCCCTCTCCTCGCCGGTGGGAGGTGAGTTACCTCCTCCCCGTCGAATAACACTCTCCCTTCGTCCGGGTGCTCAAGACCGGCAACTATCCTAAGGGTGGTTGTTTTGCCGCAGCCCGAGGGGCCCAGCAGGACGAAGAACTCTCCCTCCCGCACCTCTAGGCTCACGTCGTCCACCGCTACGACCCTGCCGAAGCGCTTCGTAACGTGCTCAAGCTCCACCCGCGTCATCCCAGATCACCTCTGCGACCCCCACATTACCGTTAGGTACTTCCTCATATAAGCCATTATGAGGAAAGCAGGTAGTGAGAGCAGCGCAGCTGAAGCAAACTTGTAGGGATCCGGAGCAGCCCCGCCAACACCGGCAACCGTGGTGGCGACTGTGAGAGCTGGGAGCGTGCGCTCCCTGCTTGCCAGGATCGTAGCTGCAAATGCCTCGTTCCAGGAGATAACGAACGTGAACATAGCAGCCGCTGTAAGGCCGGGTGCGGCTAGCGGTGCCGTAATCCTGGCGAATACCTGCCACCTTGTTAGCCCGAAGACCATGCCTGCCTCCTCTAGCTCCTTCGGCACGCTTGCAAAGATGCTCGAGGTTATCAGCACGACGAAGGGTAGCGCCAGCGCCGCGTGAATAAAGGCTACTCCAATCAGGGTGTCGTACAGCCCGATGGAGATGAACAGGGATGCCATGGGCACGGCCATTATCATCACTGGGAATATCCTCGCCGAGAAAATTGCCAGGCGGAAAGCTTCCCTCCCGCGGAACGCCCACCTGCCCAGCGCGTACCCCGCCGGCAGCCCCAGAGCAAAGCTGATGATTATTGTTAGCACAGCCACTGCTAGGCTCCGCAGAGCTGCTTCAAGAGCTCCCAGCTGGAGGAACATCCCGATGTTCTCCAGCGTGTACCTTGCGGGGAGGAGCTGCTCATAGTAACTCTGCACGTCGGCGAGCGCGGCAAGGAAGGTGTAGGCTAGGGGGATCCCGATCCACAGGACTAGCAGCACCGCAGCCAACGTGTACCAGGTCGACGAGCGCATCTACCTCACCTCCGGCGTCCTAAGTATGTACACGTAGACCGAGCTCACGATAAATGTGAGTATGCCTATTAGGAGCGCCCATGCGGAGGCCTTAGGAGCGTCGAACAATTGCGCGTACACGTAGAAGGTCTCCGTTGCAAGCACTGGTATGTCTAGGCCAGCTAGTATCAGAACGGGAGCGAAGGTCTGGAGGGCGAAGAGGGTTCTGATAAGTAGCGCCGACTCGATGCTGGGTTTGAGCAGGGGGAGGATGATGTGCCTCAGCCTCTGGGCGAAGCTGAGCCCGAAGACCTCGGAGGCCTCGATGAGCTCGCGGTCGATCATCTGGTACCCCGCGTAGATGTTTACAAACACTATCGCTGTGGCCCTCCACGCCTCGCACAGGACAATAGCCAGGAACTCCATGTGCCTGAAGGCGTAGCCAAAGAACTGTATCGGCTGGCTCACCACGCCGAGCTCGAGAAGTAGCTTGTTCAGAAATCCCCTGGGCGAGAGCATCGTGTACCACAGCAAGGCTGCCGCTACGTCGCTCACCGCCAGGGGGAGCACAAAAAAGTAAAGAGCTATCTCCTTCCCTCGGAAGCTCTCCGCGAAGAGGAGTGTTGCCGCGAGAGCTAGGACGAACTGCAGAGGGACTACCACAGCTACCAGGAGAAGAGTGTTCCCCAGCACTTCCAGGAACCTCTTCGACGTCACTATCGCTACCAGGGGCATCTCGCCCGAGCCCCCGGAGGGGGTCAGGGCCCAGTAAAGCGATTGAGCGAGAGGATATCCTATGAAGAAAGACAGGTAGAGAGTGCTAGGGATTAGCGGAAGAAGCAGTGTAAACCGTCTCGCAAAGCGGGAAAAAACCATTATTTTTCCACCCGGAGGTCCTCTGCCTAGCTGGGCGGTACCCCGGCCTCCTGGAAGATCTTTCGCAGAGCTGCTGCTCCTTCGCTGAGAACAGTCTTTATGTCCTCGCCCTTAAGGACTATCCGCTCGAAGGCCGACCTGTACACGCTGCTGAACTCTCCGCCCTTACCTCCCAGAGGCGGTATCATTACGGCGATGGAATCCCCGGCTGCGAATTGGGCAGATACACCATCGGAGATCTTCTTGATGGGGCCTGACACAGCAGGGGCTGCCTCCTTTACCGTGGGGAACCACCCAACGTTCTCGGCAACCTTCGCCTGAATTTCAGGCCTCGTCAGGAACTCGATGACCTTCCACGCCGCATCCTGATCGGGTGATCCCTTAGTGATGGCCAGACCCGCTAGGACTACGATATACCCCCTGCCCACAGGACCCCTGGGAACGGGGCACACCGTAAACTTATCCGGCGCTGTGACGATCGCATCCTTAATCCTGGCGACGTGGTCCCACGCGATCCAAACCTCCTCGCCTAGCAATGGGTTCGCCATCGCGTCCCACGTGGTGCTCGCCGGGTTAGTGTACTTCCAGAGCTCCCTCATGTACTCCCACAGCTTCACCGCCTGCGGAGAGTCGAAGAGCTCAGCCTGCTTACCTGTGTAGGAGGGGTATATGTACCCATGGATGAAGCGGTGCAGGAGACCTCCGCCTCCTGCTGGAAGACCTACCGCCTGCTTCCCGGTTTTCTCGTAAATGTTCTTGGCCCACTCGAGTAGCGCGTCGTAAGTCCACTTCTCAGTGCCCTTTATGACATCCTCCTTGGAGAGCCCCGGCGGCAGGTAGTCGAAAGCCTTGTTGTTGACCACTACGACGTACGTGGCGGTCATCCAGGGCACCATCGCCTTTATCCCGTGCATCTTCGAGGCCTGCTCGAAAGCTGGGTAGAACGTCCTGCCAGGTAGCGCGCCGAATCTCGTTAGATCCTCTACCCAGCCCTTGCTGGCAAAGGGGTCAATATCGGATGTAAGGCCCCCGATGAGGTTCGTGGATACCTTACCGGCTTTTACTTCAGCCTCTATCCTCGCCGCAAGCTCCGCGTAGCCCATCGGTACGAAGTCCACCTTGATGCCTGTCTCGTCGCTAAACTGCGAGAGAAGGCTCCTCGCGAAGGCCTGCTCGGCGGGAGGCGCGAGCTGCGTCGAGGCGAAAATCAGGGAGACGGGCTTTGGCTTCGTGGTTGTGAACAGGATAATACCAATGGCGACGGCCGCGACGACTGCTGCTCCGATCAGCAAGGCCAGCTTTTTCTTTTCCATCCCCTTGTCGGGAGAGTTTTCTACGAAGCATCTTATAAGTTTTTCTTCTAATATTTTCTTGAATAGGAGGTGGGGCTCGGCGCTTCTCTGCACATAAACACTCCGCGAAGAGGTTCCGCGAAACTCTAGCTGCATCACGCGGAAGGCTCCCGTGTTGCGTTTTCCAAAGAAGAAAAAGTAAAAAAATAAAGACGCCAATTGAGCCCTGTGGACGAGGATATACTAGAGCTTTTCAGGGTACTGGGAGCCGGTAGGCTCGGCGCAAAGATCTACTGCGCTCTGCTTTCGTCCGGCCAGATGACTCTAAGCAGGCTCAGCGAGGAGACGGGTATTGTGGCTCCTCAGCTCTACCAGTACTTGAAGAGGCTCGAGACGTTGGGTTTGATCGAGGTCAGCAGGGGTAAGCCCAACTTATACCGGGCTGTTTCGCCCGATGTCCTGGAGGCTGTCTATAAGGAGAAGCTGGAGCGCGTGGGGAAGCGTGCTCTCGAGAAGCTGCGCTCGATGCCACGGCGCGTTCAAGCGGACGAGAGGAGCTACGGGGTGTTTGTGCTGCGGAGCTGGCGTAGCTTCAGGGCGAGGGTTCTGGAGGAAATCAAGACGGCAAACTATGACATCCTGATGTGCGGGGACAGTGCGTTCATGAAGGGGTACTGGGACGAGCTGGAGGAGAAGGAGAAGAAAGGGGTGAATGTGTACGTAATCCTCTACGAGGTGCCCGGGATTCCGTTAGATGAGAAAGCTGTCAGAGTGACCAAGGTGAGGAGGGCGGTCTCGGGGGATATTATGGCGATCCTAGACTCTAAGGTCGCCCTGGTTGCTCAGAGAAGAATAGGGCCTCGCGACGTGCCAGAGTACGGTCTCGTCGTCGAAGAGCCCGTGCTCGTAGACTACCTTGAGCACGAGTTCTTCCACAGGTGGCTAAGAGGCGAGGTGCTCCGCGATAGCCCGCTACGGCTTCCGTCTGTATTTACCGTGCACAGGCTCGCAGCGCTGGAGATAAGGGAGCTCCTCTCTAAGGGGAGGAAGTTGAGAGCTACTGTGTACGGGCGCTTTGTTGGAACAAAGAACGAGGCCGTTCTCGAGGGCGTGGTCACCGGCGTTACCCTGGACGAGAAGAGAGGTGTCACGCACCTTACCCTGGAGACCCCCACTGGCACGGTGAGGGTGGGCGGGCCTGACGCTATTCTGGAGGAGTTCGCAGCTTATAGGGTGGAGGTGAGGGAGGTCTATGGCTAGGATCCTCCAGTTCAACTTCGAGGACAAGCTGGCTCAGTACGCTGACAGGATCACAGGCTCCGAGATCGTCCACCTGGCTGAGGAGCTGCACTGCGACACGGTAGTGATCTTCGCGCGGGACGCGTGGGGTAGAGCTTACTACGAGAGCTCTTTCATACGAAAAGTGTCAAAGCTGGGCTCTAGGGACCTCCTCCGCGAGGTGGTGGAAGAGGCTCGCAAGCGCGGGATCAGAGTCGTCGCCATGGTGGGGCATACTACGAACCCGGAGCTCTTCGCCCTCCACCCCGACTGGGCGCAGCGCGACAAAGAGGGGCGTGTGATCCACATGGACGCCAACCCTGCGAGCGGGGCTAGCGAGCCCAGGTGGCCGCTTATGTGCTTGAACTCGCCGTTCCTAGAACACGTGCTCAAGGAGGTTGAAGAGGTTTTGCAGTACGGCGTCGATGGGGTTTTCCTGGACTCTTTCAGGTATATGCCGGATCTCGAGAGTGCATGCTTCTGCGAGTACTGCAGGAAGACCTACAGGGAGGAGGAGGGGGAGGATCTCCCCGTAGCTGAGGACTGGGGCAGCCTGAGGTTCAGGAAGGCGTTCCTCTGGAGGTACAGGGTGAACGTGCGGGCTCTGGAGAGAGTGAAGGAGAAAGTGAGAGCGCTGAAACCCAGTGCATTCCTGGTGTACAACAGCCACCCCGCCGGCTGGAAGGGCAGAGCCAACAGGATAGTCGAGATGGCGAGGAACAATATAGATGTTGTATTCGCCGAGGGATCAGAAGCTGACTACCAGCCTCCCGGCTTCCTGGCTGAGATAGTAAAGCTGTCACAAGCGCTCAGCGGGGGAAAGAGGGTCTGGGCTACGCGTAATTCCTTCCACATGGCGCTCACATCCACTACGACAAGCCCGGTTGTGATAAGGCAAGGAATACGCGAGATATTCGCAGCAGGCGGAGATCCAATGATACTAGTGTTCAGCTCCGCCTTCGTCCAGGCCCCAAGCCTCTTGAAAGGCGCGGCTCCAGCGATGAAGGATGTGGAGAGATTGGAAGAGTTCATGGAGGGGGCCCGCCGTATCAAGTACGCTGGCATCCTCTACTCCAACAGAAGCCGGGACTGGCTGGGCGCGGGGGATCCAAGGCACGTGACAGACGATATCAGGGGCTTCTACTACGCGCTCGCCTTCAACGGCTACCCCGTGGACTTCATCGCAGATTGGCAGCTGGACCAAGGCCTACTGGGCGAGTACAAGGTGCTGATACTCCCAAGCGCGGCCAGCATGTCCGCTGAGGGGAAGAGGGCTCTGGAGAACGCCGTTGGGCGGGGGGCAGGCCTCCTCGCAACCTACCTCGTGTCGTCACTCGACGAGAGGGGGCACCCGCTGGAAGAGTTCCGCCTGGGAGAGCTGCTGGGAGTATCCTACAGGGGCTTCCTGAAGCTGCCCTGGAGCTACGTGGTTGTGGAGGAGGATCACGAGGTCGTGAGAGAAGTGCCGGACAGGGTGATTCTCTGGGGAGATTACAGCAGAGTGTTCAGCAGGGAGAGAGTACCACCCGCTGCGGCCTGGCACGCTCGGGTCGAAGTGCGCGAAGGGGCGAGGAGCATCGCGAGAGTAGCTGAGCCGGACAGCGAGTACGGCTTCGAGTACGAGAACGGCAGGTCGCCGCCGCTGCTGGGACCGCTCACGGAGTGCCCGGCGATAGTCGTGAATGATGACAGGCGCACGGCTTACTTCTCGGGGCAGCTCGGCAGGCTGTACTGGAGAACAGGCTTGCCACACTACGAGAAGCTGATCGAGAATGCGGTCAGATGGGCTGGCGGAGTACCTCCTTTAAAGGTGGAAACCCAGGGGCTAGTTCTGGTC
>Ga0105154_1000868_pt1 | contig 12733 bp, 14 predicted proteins | sample SSWtaG_FD_89672 | JGI IMG/M metagenome (GOLD analysis project Ga0105154, IMG submission 89672) | Hot spring microbial communities from Sandy's Spring West, USA to study Microbial Dark Matter (Phase II) - SSWsed_matched | ecosystem: Environmental > Aquatic > Thermal springs > Hot (42-90C) >... | reverse complement strand
GTTACTTATTTGGGCAAAGCCTTTAATTTAGGTATTACCTGAGTACTACTGTTATAGTTACCTCTATCTATAAGGTAGAGATACCTAATATTGTGATGAATATGAGATATCTGGGATATCCTCTCTATAAAACAAAAACGGGTCTATTAATTGTTCAGGTTAGGACAAGAAAAGTCCCACCCTTAGGTTCTACTGTTGTTAAAAGGGATATGAGGAGAATAGGTTCCGTAATGGACATCATAGGCCCTATTATTGAACCTTACGCTGTTGTTAAGCTTTTTAGAAAAGATATTAATCATGAACTTCTTTCTTCACCACTATATTACATACCCTCTAAGCATGAGTTAAGAAAACGTAAGAGAAGGTGATAGTCAACGATGGCTACCTGTCCTTCATGTGGATCATCAAACCTAATATATTTCCCAGATAAAGGAGAGCTTGTTTGTGCCCAATGCGGCTTAGTTATAGAGGAGAAAATTGTCGATAAAAGACCTGAGTGGAGAGTTTTTTCACCAGAACAAGCTCTTAAGAGGAAACGTATAGGTCCTCCAGAAACGTTCTCAATACATGATAAAGGTTTAACTACAACAATAGATTCAAGAAATAGAGACTATCAAGGTAAGAAGCTTACGTTGAGGGAAATGATTAGGGCGAAAAAGCTAAGAATTTATCAGAGAAAGCTAAGAGCTTCATCAGCAGAGGACCGTAAGCTTATAGATATTCTTTCAAGACTCAACCATACAGTATCGTCAATGAACTTACCCCAAGTAGTTGGGCAAACTGCAGCTGTAATTCTTAGAAAAGCTGTTAAAGCAAGAATGATTAGGGGGAAATTTTATGACGAATACATTGCTGCAGCAATATATTTAGCATGTAGAAAGTTGAGAGTTTCAAGAACTTTAGATGAAGTTTCAAGAAGTATGAATGTTCCAAGGAAGAAAGTTGCCCAACAATATAGAAAAATACTAACGATTTTAGAAAAAACCCCGCCTCCGTCTGATCCTGTCCATTACATACCTAAGTTAGTGAACGAGCTAAATCTACCAGCCATCGTACAGACTAAGGCTGCCGAAATCCTTCGTAAAGCAAGAGATAAAGGGGTAACTAATGGTAAAGGACCTATGGGCTTAGCTGCTGCAGCACTTTACATAGCAAGTGTTTTAATGGATGAAAAGAGAACGCAAAAGGAAGTAGCTGATGCAACAGGTATAACAGAAGTTACAATTAGGAATAGGTATAAGGAACTCATAGACACATTAGACATAGTCATTGAGATATGAAGTAGTAAATTATTGTATAAGCTTGTTTATTCACACTACACCTCAATATTAACTATACCATTTCTCTATTAAACTATTGTAGACCTTCTAAAGTAACCTAGAATAAGCCTAAATATTCTGACTTCATCTATTAACTAAGAGGACAAGTTAGTGTAAAGAGGTTAAATTAAGAGGACTAGCATAAATAGAGGTCTAGTAAAATGTCTTCAATTACGCTAACGCCGTTAGAGAAGAAAGCATATGACCTAATAAAAAAATCTGGTAAGAAGGGAATCTTACAAAACGAGCTATGGAAAAGGTTAGGTGTTGACAGTAGAGAGGGTTCAAGAATAGCTCTTAAACTTGTAAAAAGAGGGCTTATTGAGAGAGAACCTGTTGTTCATAACGGTAAAAGAACCTATAGATTATATCTTAAGAGGGAAGAATTGCTTTATAAAGTAAGGCTTGATGGAGTTCTAGACATACCGTGTTTTACATGCCCATACTATACTAGATGTTCAAGCGGAGGATACATAAACCCAGCTACTTGCGATAAACTAACAGAGTGGATTATTAAAAACGTTTATGAAGAAGGAAAAGCGAAAACTAATCCCTACTAAAACATTTAACTATAACTTCATAGGGGGCGTTGGTTTTTAAACCTAAATTGTCCATATGCGGTCTAATAGCTTCGTAACCCTCGGTTCGAATACATTCGAAAAGCTTCTTTCTTGGAGGAATGGTTTTCTTAAGTCTTTTACCTAAAAGATCAATTCGATAATATAATGGTGGTAGCTCAGACTCTTTAATAATGGTTTGTAGCAGACTAAATATCGAATCCCTGTTTTCAAAATAGTCTCTGCCTTTTAATTCTTCAATCATTTTACTAACGAAACCGTTATCGGCAAGACCGCCGAGCCACAATGGGCCGCCAATGGATACATTATTCTCACAGCTGCTGACTTTCAATAGATCTGTAATATCTCTTATTAGCTTAAATTCGCCAGTTTTTATGTTAAAAACTACATAGCCTATGTTTTTAAGTGCATTCAGAGCCCTTCTAGATCCTTTCTCTAATGTAACGTATACTCTAACATAGTATTGACTGTAATAACCTAGTTTAACATTTACTCCATATTCGTAAGCAGCAGCTCTATAGGCTATGTTTGCTATAAGAATTCTTATTGCCATTTCCTTGGAAAAATCTGCTCTTAAAGGTTTTGAAAAATACTTTCTAATACATGCATGAGGATAAGTACCTTCTAATGTAGCTGTATCTGTAGCTGTTACACCCAACAGCCCCCCTATTTTAACGGACATTATCGATGAATCTAAGAACTCAATGGGCGACCCGAATGGATCAACATCTATATAGTCGAAAAATTCCGATGAAAACCTATGTATTTGCAACATTAGGTTAGCATCGAAGTTTTCAACAACAACTTTTCCCTCCAATCCATTCAGCTTAACGTTCTTTAGCGATAACTCGTAAGCTAATGGATTTTTATCGTTAACGTAAACCTTAGATGTATGAGGAACCACCTCTAAAGCAAACCTTACTCCTCTAACACCTGTTCCTCCAAGAATATCGGCAACAACGGCCTCCCTTATGCTATTAAGCTTAAAATATGTTGCTAAAGCTAAGACCGCTATATCTCTATTCTCTTTCATTTTTGGATTATAAAATACAGGAGCCCATGCAGGCTCATATACGCCATTAGGTCGCTTATATTTTGACGGATCCGGTACAAGTATTTTAGCTAAGCCTTCTTTAACTTCGATTAAAGGTATTTTTTCAAGCAAAAGTCCTTCTTCCCCTACGACTTCAGTATTTCATTCACTATAATATTTGGTAACACGTCTCTGTTGTTTATTGTAACTTCATATCTTTTGTAGGATTTAAGTGTTTTTAGAATGGTAGGGTCTCTTAATCTATAATGTACCACAGCTAAAACATTCACCCCTTTAGATAAAACGTTTAGTATTTCACTTCTTAGCTCGTGAACAGATAATTCCATTGGACCTACTTCATCTATTACTATTACGTCTGCGTTATCTAATGCGTTTTTTAAGGCAGTAACACCAACATTTAATACATCATGAGTATTCACTATGTATCTTCCTATTCGCGGGCCTTCCTTAAACAACTGTTTATGTGCAAGCCATCCGTTTTTACCTGTAAAAATATCAACTATTTTGAAACCTACTCTTCCACCATGTGAACCTCTAACTTCTGGACATAATATTCCTCCAATCTTAACATTTGCTTCCCTTAGCTTGTTTATGACTTTGAGAACAACAGTTGATTTGCCTATGCCTGGTCTTCCTGTAACGTATATTTTCACTCTTACTCTCTCCCGGAAACTTTGTTTCTAAATAAATCTATTACCTTTCCTAAATCATCTATTACTAATGATTTTACATTTAAGATTTTGGAAAAAGTCTCAAGTGATTCCTCTTTAAGCTCTAAATGTTCAGGGTAAGGAACATTGTCTTTAGAAGCTATAGCTAATTCGTCTTTATCTTTTACTGCTAAATCTACTGGTGTTTTTTCTGTAGCAACTACTGTTCCTAACCCCATTTTACTAAGTTCATAAACTACTCTTTCTAATTTAGCGTTCCTTAAAGTAATTCTTGCCTTTTTAGCTGTCGTTTTTTCGCTCTCTCTTAGCTCGTTAACGTTAAATGGCACTAGTATTTCATCCCCAAATATTTCTATAAGCTTTAAAGCGGTCGTTAGGCTTAAGTTCATTTTGCTTCTTTCGTACTCATAAACGGCCTTTCTTGAAACACCAAGAAGGTATGCTAAGTCACCTAATGTCATGTTCGATTCTTCCCGCTTTTCCCTAAGCTTTCTACCATCAACTCTAACGTAGTATCCTCCTCTATTCGCATAAACAAATATCTTCTCTCTTTCTACAAGTTCCTCTAAAGTTTCCGGTGTTAATGCAGGTATCCCATGTCTTTCATATATGACGTAGTTTTCGAGCTCCTTTTTCTTAGTTTTTCTACCAACAAGGACTCCGAGCCCCCCGAAAACGGAAGAAATAGCTGATAATTCGTATGCTTCCTTATGTCCTATGCTATCGACTTCATGCGATATTTTTATTAGAAGTTTTTCTGAACCCCTTCTAGCTATAATATCTATTGATTTTCTTTCACTTACAGGATACTCTAGAAAACCTATTCTAAAACCTCTACTTCTAAGTGTGTCGCCAACTTCCTCGGCTAATCTCTGTACTCCCCTAACCATTACTTAAAACCTTTACTAAACCACTTTGCTGTCCAGAAATATTCTCTCTTAAATGAGGGTTTAAAAATTTAGTTAAAATAGTGATTTACTGAGGTTTTCGAAATCTTGCAAGAACCATTGCATGGTCTTTATCGAAAGGTTCTAAATGAACGACATCTAATATTTCGAATCCTCTGTTTTTCAGGGTTTCCATTTCTCTCTTATATATTTCGGAGGGTTCAGCTGTAACATCAATACTTCTAGCCTTAATAGCTAGTAAAAGGTATCCTCCATCCTTTAAGAAGTAGTCTGCATTATCAGCCACAAGCTTTGCTTGTTCAGGTTGTGCTACATCAGAGTATATTACATCTACTTCCTCAACAACTGTTCTATATGTGTGAGGTAGTCTAGCGTCGCCAAGTATTGGGTATAGGTTCTTACGTATTTCAGCTAATGTAACGAATTCTCTCATTACCCTATGTGCGAATTCTACGCCATAGATTTTACCTTCTAAACCCACAATGTCTGAAATATGGCTTGCAGTAGTACCTGTAGCAACTCCGAGGTAAAGTACTTTGGTTCCCTTCTTCAGCGGAACATCAGATATTCCTTTAAGTACTGCTGCTCCGAGCTTACTTCTATAAGCATTCCATTCTCTATATTCTACTCCTTCATACTTGAAAAGTCTTTCACCATAAACTCTTCTCCCCGGTGTTAGGTTTTCCGTAGCTAATCTAAGGCTTCCATCCTCTAATTCGACAATGTAAACTCCTTCGAATTTTTCGTGAGGCTTAACTTTAACTACTTGGCTCATGTTTAAACCACCCCATTACCTCTCTATCTTTTCCTTTTCTCCTTCTCTCTTCTCCTAGGTTTCTCTTTTTTCGGTTTCTCCTCCCTCTTCCTCTTAGGGGGTTTAGCATATAGCTTCTTCACTTCCTCTATTCTCTCTCTAAGTGATTCCTTAAGTTGATCACCAATATATTCTCCTGTGAAAGCATCTACTCTAGCAGCTATAGCTAATTTGCCTGCGAGAGCTCTAGCTATTTTACCTCTCTGCCATCTCGGAGCCCTATGTATTTCGGGATACTGAAATATTACGCCATGTTTAGGTGGTTTACCTCCTGTTCTAAGGGCTCTGAAGAGTGCTTTTTCAGCACCCAAAACCTGTATTGTACTTGCCGGAAGCCTAGCTAATTCATCGAGTCCTCCGGCAAGTGATATTAACCTAGCACCTAACAATGAACCTACTAGTGCCGTTATGTTTGGTGCTACCTCTCTCATAACTTCCTCAATGTATTGTGCTATGTCTGCTCTTAACTTGTAGAGTTGGAGAATTATTCCAGCAAGTGTCTGTATAGGTTTAATATCGAATTCTGTGATGTCAGCACCCATGCTCTTCTTAGCTGCTTCTATAATTCTAGATGCCTTACCTTCGCTAAAGCCTAACTCTAACAATTTATCTTTAGTATAATAGTTTTCTCTAAGACCTATTTCGTAAGCTAAGGTTGCATAGTCCTTATGTTCCTTAACTAAGTCGTCAAGTTCGGGGAAATGTAGTGAGTACCATTCCCTTAGCCTAGCCATGAACAAGTTTATTGTCTTATCAATATCATCTATTGCTCTAACGCCTTGTGCTGCAAGAAGATCTCTTTTTTCAGCAGCTTTCCTAACCTTCCTACGTGTTAGGCTTATGGAGATTTCATGTAATTTACTATAGTATTCTTCTAAAGAATTTGCGAAACCATATTTTACAGCGTAATTTACAATGTTTTCTCTAAAACCTCTCGCTACAGTATTTCCAGGCATAACCTCTACTTCGAGCCCTTTAGCTGTAATCTCCTTAGCTAATCTTTCATCTTCAATAACAACCTTTTCTATTTCATCTTTCCTCTTAGCTAACTCGTCAAGAACTTCATCATGAAGCTTCGTGAATTCGCCATTTTCGATTTTTAAAGCGTACTCTACGATGCCATCTATTTTCCCAGTATTTACCTTATAAGCTATTACTTCGCCTTTATCGTTTAGAGCAAAAACTCCAATCACATGATCTACTAAGTAAACCTTCATGTTTTCGATCTCCTCTCATCACTTCCTACTTTTCAGATAGGAGCTTTCAAATCACCATATAATATATTTTTTGGCAAAAATAAAACCTTAGCTTAAAACTTAGTACATTAGGAGGTAAACGTTTATAAGAGTCCTTTAGAAGAAACTTCACGAAAAAGCAGGGGGAGTGCGTTAAAGAAATGCCCTCACATGGCTCAATAACTAAAGCTGGTAAAGTTAGAAGCCAAACACCTAAGATTCCGCCTAAGCCAAAGAAGAATCTTGCTCCTAGGGTAAGAAATAGACGTGAGTACCTAAGGAGACTCATGAAGCAACAGCAAATAGCAACTACTAGGGGAAGGTAGTAACCATATTTTTAAGAGTATTTTTAACCCTACGTAGACAACTTAATTTTATTAGGCATAATGATCCTAACTACCAATTGTAGTTTACAGTAGGGTGGTTAAAATAGGGTTCGAAGATCCCCTCCACGGGTATTGTGGTATTATTCGAAGATTTCTCGAAAACGTTGGTGTAAAAATAGGTGATAGAATAAGGATTGTTAAGAAGGACTCTACCGTTGAAGGAATACTTATGCCTAGGCCTTCTCTTTCAGAAAAACCCTTCATAGTTGTGAAATTAGATAACGGATACAATATAGGTGTTAAATTTGAAGAATCCATGAAAATTATTAAGATCGGGGAAGAGAAACCCCCAAAACTCTACCATCCAGAAATAGTTGTTAGGAAGAATACTAAACTACCTAATGTAGCGATAATAAGTACTGGAGGAACTATAGCAAGCCGTGTAGACTATAGAACAGGCGCTGTCTATCCAGCATTGAAAACGGAAGATATCTTGGAGTTTGCGCCCGAAATAATGGATATTGCAAATATTGAAGCAGAAATACTGTTTTCAATATTTAGTGAAAACATGACACCCTACCATTGGTCTAGAATAGCTGAGGAAGTAGCTAAGAAAATAGAGGAAGGATTTGATGGTGTCGTCGTCCCCCATGGAACAGACACTATGGGATACACTGCAGCAGCTCTTTCGTTTGCCTTAAGAAATCTCCCAGTACCTGTCGCATTAGTTGGTGCACAGAGATCCTCTGATAGGCCCTCTTCCGATGCCGCAATAAACCTTTACTCAGCAGTCCTAGTTGCATGTAAAGCGCCATTTGCAGAAGTAGTTGTTGTTATGCATGGCGAAACCTCTGATAGTTACTGCTTAGTTCATAGAGGTACGAAAGTTAGGAAAATGCATACAAGCAGAAGAGACGCCTTTAGAACGATAAACGACATTCCACTAGCTAAAGTAGAAAACGGAGAAATAACTATTCTAAATAGGAACTTTAAGCCACGTCGTAAAGATAGAAGCTTAGTGTTAGAAAACAAGTTCGATAATAAAGTCGCTTTAGTGAAAATTTATCCGGGAATATCTTCTGAAATAATAGATTTCCTAATAGATAGGGGATATCATGGGATAGTTATTGAAGGAACAGGGCTAGGCCATGCACCTGAGAGACTATATGAACCCATTAAGAGAGCTATTGAAGAAGAAATACCGGTAGTAATGACTTCACAATGCATATGGGGTAGGATAAATATGAACGTGTACAGCACCGGTAGAGACCTTTTAGCATTAGGCGTCATTCCCGGGGAGGACATGTTACCTGAAACAGCTTTAGTTAAGCTCATGTGGGTTCTAGGTAAAACGAGGAACATCAGCGAGGTAAGGAAGCTTATGTTAACCAATATTGCAGGTGAAATTAATCCGAGAACGACATTTACGACATATTTAAGCTAAAAGGCGATTATCTATGGAGAAAATAGATTATGGAAAAATAGGGCTTAAAGTAGGGCTAGAACTTCACCAGCAACTCAATACTAAACATAAGCTTTTCTGTAACTGCCCAACAGAACTTGTTGAAAAAGAACCTGAATATGTCTTCATAAGAAAACTTAGACCTACACGTAGCGAACTAGGGGAAGTCGATATAGCAGCCCTCTTCGAGTGGAAAAGAGGTAGAAAATACGTTTACGAAACCTACGAAAACCATGCATGTTTAGTTGAAGGGGACGAAGAACCACCTCATAACTTGAACTCTGAAGCATTAGAAATAGCACTAACGGTTGCATTAATGCTTCATTCTAAACCCGTTGATGAAGTACATGTTATGAGAAAAATAGTTATCGATGGATCAAACACCACGGGATTTCAAAGAACAGCTGTAGTAGCTTTAGGAGGATACATTGATGATGAAGAAGGTATAGTTAGAATACAAACAATATGTGTTGAAGAAGACGCTGCTAGGAAAATAGGTGAAAAAGGAAAGGACGTCGTTTACAGGCTAGATAGACTAGGTATACCGTTAATAGAAATATCTACAGGCCCAGACATTCATAATCCGGAACAAGCCGAAAGAGTAGCCTACAAAATAGGTCAATTATTGAGAATAACAGGTAGGGTTAAGAGAGGACTAGGTACAATAAGGCAGGACCTAAATATTTCCATTGAAGGAGGAGAGAAAATAGAAATAAAGGGCGTCCAAAAACTTGAGTTAATAAAGAAGGTTGTTGAATATGAAGCTCTCAGGCAACTTAAACTTCTCGAAATAAAGGATGAATTGATTAGAAGAGGAATTAAGGAAGAAGATCTAGAACTCAACCCTCTTGATGTAACGGAGGTTTTCAAGAACACAAAAAGTAAACTAATAAAGAATGCTATGAGAAAGGGAGGGAAAATCTTAGCCCAAGTACTTCCCGGATTCAAAGGAATTTTAGGGATAGAGGTTCAGCCTGGAAGGAGGTTTGGAACGGAACTTTCAGACTATGCCAAATTCTGGGGAGGTGTTACAGGACTTATACATACAGATGAGCTTCCAAAATATGGCATATCAGTGGATGAAGCTAGGAAACTATATGAGGTTTGTAAAGCAAATTCTGAAAGAGACGCTATAATCATAATAGCTGATGATGAAAATAAGGCTAGGGAAGCATTGAAAGCTGTTGTTGAAAGAGCGAAATATGCTTTAAAAGGGATACCTAAGGAGACAAGAGCTGCAAATCCCGATGGAACAACAAGATATATGAGGCCTCAACCGGGTGCGGCAAGAATGTATCCAGAAACGGATGTACCACCAATAGAAATAACCGAAGAGCTTCTAAGAAGAATTAAGGAAAACATACCGGAAATGCCTGAAAAGAAACTTAGGAAATTTGTTGAAAAATATGGGCTAAGTGGGAACTTAGCTAAGCAAATGATAAAATCATATTGGCTAGATTTGTTCGAAAAAATTGTGGAAAAACATAATGGAAAAGTAAGCCCTACTTTGGTAGCAACAACGTTAGAAAATACTCTTAAATCACTTAAGAATGAAGGAGTGCCTGTAGATAACATAGCGGACGAACATATAGAAGAATTATTCGATTTCTATGCGGAAGGAAAATTAGCTAAAGAAGCAATACCGGAGATTCTAAAGTGGCTAGCTTACAATCCTAGCAAACATGTTTCAGACGCTATAGAGACCCTAGGTTTAGAAAGGGTTTCACTTAAAGATGTTGAAGAGCTTGTTGAAAAAATAATTGAGATGAAAAGAGACGATATAGAAGAAAGAAGACATAAGGCATTCAGTATAGTGATGGGGTTAGCTATGAGAGAATTAAGAGGAAAGGTAGATGGAAAAACTGTTGCTGAAATAGTTAAGAGAAAACTTATAGAGAAGAAGCTAATGTAGAAATTACTGAGGATAACTTGCTTCTTATGATGAATACTCCCGACCCTGAGTAAGCGATGATGTAAAGGCATTTGTCTGACATAGCTAAGCGTTTCTCTCCTCACGGTACTTTTAGGTGGTTTTCAACATTTTTTATTTCATGAGGAGAGTTAGCCCTGGGTGTGGGTTCATTAGCTTCACCCATATCTCACAGGGCTCGGTTAAGCCCAACGCCACAGAGCTTCCATTCGGTTTTCGCTTCCTTACCACAGTACGGATCATCGGCTGTTTACAAATGTTTAAAGCTAATGCGAAGTTTCCCCATATTACGCCAAGCATTTAGAGATATTTAGAAACATCTAAATTCACAATAAAATCAGCAACAACCTACTTACAGAGTTCTTGGGCCTAAATGATGTAAACTAATAAGCGAGATCGCTAAGCATTTAGTAGAGAGCAGTAATATCGTGGCAGGAAGTATAATTACAAGTGGAACTTATAAGCGCGTATTATACGGAGTTGAGATCACTATTACGAGTGAAGATGTAGAGATTATACCACACTATCCGGAAGAGTATGTTGTAAGCGAGTTCAAATATGGTGTTGTTGCAGTAGATACCAAGATCTCTGCAGAAGAGCTCACTGACGGGCTTGTAAGAGGTATTTTAGGAGGGGACAAGTTATGAGGGAAATGCTGAAACCACCTTTAGCTAAAGTAATAACCACTATTATAGCTCCATGTGATAGAATATAGCTAATTAACTCGAGAAGAGATTACATTATGTGTGAAACTAGGAGTAGCGAGCTTATAGTGGCAAACGATCTAAGTTATGCTGGTGGATTAGGTGGTTTAGTTGAAAAGTGGGACGTTAACGACGAAGAGTATATAGGTGAAATCTACTGAGCTCTCATCGAGAAGGCTATGTTTATACTTCAAAATAGCTACGTACCTTGCAGCAACATTCACATAGCATCAGCTGTGCTCTATAAGAATAATGAGACCTACCTAGGGGTTGTTGGCGTGAGAAAAGAAAGACTAATTACATATTTTTTATTTCCAGTAATAGTAGTTAGCATTTCGTCAGCATCAATACTCGTCCTTATGTCTAATGCTTCAGCGATAGCGTGTGCTTTTTGGAGACTTCTGTTTTCATCATTAATAATGTTCGTAATAGCGTTTCTTAGGAAAACCAAGGTCTTTCTAGACTTAAGGGACCTAACATTATCGATTATTTCCGGCTTTTTCCTAGCAATACATTTCTTATTATGGATGGAGTCCCTCTTCTTAGTTCCTGTGTCTGTAAGTACAACAGTTGTTGTAACTTATCCTCTAATTTCTGCGGTTATCGATAAATACTTTTTTAAAGAGAAACTATCTTTAATCCAAATGGTTGGCTTATTATCTGCTTTTTTAGGCATTGTATTGTTTATGCATCCTAAATTCGCAAGTGAATATAATGTTTTAGGCGTTTTTATGGCTCTTGGGGCTTCGTTTGCTGCAGCAGCATATTTTAGCTTAGGTAGGTACGTTAGGAAAAGAAGAAGTACTACATCATACACCATAGTAGCTTATTCATCATCAACATTATTTCTCTACCTTTCCTCCATATTTCTCAAAGATAACGTCTTTAAGTACATTCCAGAATCTTTAGTTTATTTCATACTTCTCTCATTACTACCTATGATCGGTGGTCATACGTTAATGAACTATGCTTTAAAATATATGAAAACTAGTACAGTAACATCTGTTGCACTTCTTGAACCACTGGGGGCTTCATTGCTTGCATATGTTTTCCTAGGACAATACGTTGACGCATTCAAAGCCTTAGTAATGAGTATCGTAATATTATCTGTATTTCTAACAGTATTTGAAGAAGCAAAACGTGTTAGTACTATATAGTAAGAACTAAGCTTAATTATAACTTATTGGCAATTTTAGGAAATAATATAAGTAGAAAATGGAAAGGGTGTAAGAATGAAGATAGCTTTCGTTTCAACATATCCTCCAATCCACTGTGGCGTTGGAGAATACACAAAGTTCCTACTCGGTGGTCTCAGTAGTATTCAGAGGCATGGTAAATTTTACGTTATTGCATCACGTGATGTAGGAGAAGAATACTTCGATACAGCAGTTTCAGCCCATGTAATGTCGGTTTTTGAGAAAAGGAAGCCTCAAACATATAGTAGAATACTTAACATACTTTCTGAAGTGAATGGTGTCGATGTCCTCCATATACAACACGAATATGGGATTTTCGGCACTTCCGCAAAAATTTTGGAAATAGCTAAAGAAGCGAAGGAAGAAGGCTTAGCAGATACTACACTCATAACAATGCACACTGTTCATCACCCATACACTATTAGACCTGAAACATTAGAGTTTCAGAAAAAATTAGGCAACTACGTTGATGCAGTAATAGTCCATAGCGTTGTTCAGGAATTTGAGCTTTACTCTCAAGGAATAGATCCTAGAAG
>Ga0105154_1000863_pt1 | contig 12792 bp, 17 predicted proteins | sample SSWtaG_FD_89672 | JGI IMG/M metagenome (GOLD analysis project Ga0105154, IMG submission 89672) | Hot spring microbial communities from Sandy's Spring West, USA to study Microbial Dark Matter (Phase II) - SSWsed_matched | ecosystem: Environmental > Aquatic > Thermal springs > Hot (42-90C) >... | reverse complement strand
GTAGTAAACGGGAGTGCCATCCGCTTTCTTTATTTGGGCCCCCTCTATGAAGATCCTGACCCGCTTTAGATCTACTTTTACGACCTTACCTTCGTGTCCGGCAAAACTACCTCTCATTATTCTTACAGTGTCACCGACTCTAACAGGGAGCCTCTTAATACCGTATTTTTCTTGTAGTTCCTCTGATAGCTTAGCGTTAAACAGTTTATGCCTAAGGTGAAGGGGCATGTTAAAGATCCATTTCCTCTGAACAGATGGTTTAACCGAGCTATATAACGGCACGACCTCTGCACCCCTGATCAAATGATTATGGACGCTAAGTTCGCTATTTGGGGCCACCTCTCCGCGGCCTCTCTTGCTACAGGACCACGTATCTCGGTACCTTTTGGCGTGCCTTCGGGTGTTAATATCACTACGGCATTATCTTCGAATGCAACCCACGTTCCATCTGATCTCCTATATGGCCTTCTTTGCCTTATTATCACGGCTTTAAATATCTTCTTTCTCATTTCGGGCATACCTTTTTTCACGCTAACGATCACGAGGTCTCCTATGCCAGCCTTCGGTATCCTCCTTAACCTACCCTTATACCCAGGGACACCAATGATCATAACTTCTTTTGCACCGCTATTATCGGCTACTTTAACCTTAGAACTTACTTGAAGACCTGTGTTCACATGTCTCCTAGAATACGCAGGTTTACCGGCCACTGCTCGCTTAGCGCCCAACACATATCACCCCGCCTTTTTAACAACTCCTAGAACTACAAAAGCAATAGTTTTCGCTAAGGGCCTTGTTTCTCCAATGACTACCTCATCCCCTTCTTTGACATCAATACAAGGTGGTAGCCGTGCGTGAATATTTTTCTTCCTTCGCTCGTACCTCATGTACTTTGGAATGTAGTGGAGGTACTCGTGTCTTATAACAACAGCTTTCTGCATTTTCTTCTTTACTACTACCCCCTTAAGAGTGATGCCTCGTACCTTTAAATGCCCATGCCATGGACACTTCGGATCATTACACTCTCTCTGTGGGGGTTCAATGCCTGGTATACTTACACTTCTCACCTTCTTCGCTTCACTCAATGAAATCACCTAATCCCGACTTTAAGTACCCTTTTAAGCCTATCCCACGGTCTCCCACTAATGTCTGTACCATTAATAACCACTTTTTCACCGCTTGGAAGTGTAAATTCAAACACGCCATTAGCCTTAAAAACCCTCACTCGTTTACCGTGGCTTTTTTCCAATAAGAGCGTTTTAAGCGTTTCATCGACTACAATCCCCTCTAAACCCACCAGCGCGGGATCGCTATATTGCACAATTTTTACCTTAAGGCCAATTAGTTCGTGAAAGTATATGTTGCTTTTAGATATCTTCATGTTTTAACCTTCACCTTCCGCCTCTCTTCGTTCATAACTGTTAGTATCCGTGCAATATCCCTTCTAATGTTCTTTACTCTAGCTGTATCCTTAAGTAACCCCATTTTGGCCTGTAGTCTTAGTTTAGCGAGTTCAAGCCTCAGCTCCTCTAACTTCTTCAACCTCTCTTCGACATTCATTTTACGTATTTCGTCGGCCTTCATTCTTTCACCGCAATTTCTTGCTTTAACTTCTCGATTTCGGCTGCTGAGAGCTCTTTTATTTCAACGTGGTCAGGTAGCTTGGCGCCGGGTTTAACTATGATCACTTCAACTCCATAAATGCCGGGTTTTAATAGGGCTCTAGCAACGGCTCGATCAACAATGTAGTCTACGGGTTCGCCGGCTTTATACACTTTACCTGCTTTTAATTTTTCATACGTTGCTCTCTCGCCGCGTAGCTTGCCGCTTATTGTGATCTCGCATCCCACTGCGCCAGCTTCCATAACTCTCCGGATCATGAACATTATAACCCTTCTAAAGGGTATTCCCTTCTCGAGAGCCCTAACTATTCTGAAAGCTACAATTCTAGCGTTTAAATCCGGGTCAGTAATGGGCGAGACGGTTATGTTAACGTTTTCGAGTCCAAATCTATTTTGCAATATAGTAGCTATTTTTTTGAGTATAACGCCGCTCCTGCCGATCAGCCTACCTGGAAACTCCGCATATATGACTACCCTATTACCCAGCGGAGTTTTATATAATTCCACGTCAGCGTAGCCTGAGTCCTTGAAGTAGTTTGCTAGAAACTCGTCGATTATGACTTTCTTTAAGCCATAAGAGAGAAAATACCGTTTAATACGGGGGCCAACGCCAACCATGTCTATGTAACCTCTTTTACTATTACTTCGAGATGAGACATTCTTCTAAACTTAGGAGTTGCCCGCCCAAATGCCCGTGGCATATACCTCTTAAGGGTTATACCTTTGTGCGCAGCGATATGGACTATAACTAGTTTATCGGGGTCAAGCCCTTTATTCTCAGCATTCGCCTTTACGTTCTTAAGTAGTTCTAAGGCGTACTTAGCGCCTTTTACCGGGTATCTACCAGCCGGCCACTTAAACCTATCCGATAAGCCGCGTTTATGGCTAACTTTACCATGATACCTCTTAAATGGGACGGGTTGCTTAAGTTTGATCACGTCTTCAAGGAACTTCAAGGCTTCTTGTAGTTTCATGCCTTTAATCGAGTTGGCGATCTCGCGCATGTACTTTATCGATACTGGCACGTCCATGAACACTGCTTTAGCCATTTTAGATTCATCAAAATACTTAACGGAGTAATGCCATGTTGGCATTTTCGCACCTACTTTACTGCAACAAATCTACTGCTCTTCGTTGCCTTTAAGCCAGGCTCTCCGTGTGTTACTTTCTTCGTAGTGGAGCTATATTCCCCTAAGCGATGTCCAATCATCTCTGGTGTTACCTTGAAGTGCACGTATTCTTTACCATTATAGACAGCGAAGGTCAGCCCAACCATCTCGGGAAGGATGATCATGTCTCTAACGTGTGTTTTAATAACGGCTTTTTTAGCTAAGTCAGGGTTTTTAATTATTTCCCTTACTCTAGCTAGTAACTTTATTTGCGCTTTAGTAAAGCCCCTCAGTAAACTCCGCCTTTGCCTAGCTGGCAGTAACTGCGTGAATTCATCAAGAGACATGTTAAGAAGCTCTTCTAAGCTCTTGCCCCGGTATCTAAATCTCCTCCACTCTGGTGGCATGTCTTGCAGGTGCGGTGGTAGACTTGGTTGCTTAGATTGCTGAGAGCCTTGCGGCACTTTCCTCACCTACTTTAAACATACACTAGCAACGACATCCCTTATGCAACCTTAAAAATTTATTCGAGGCCATTACTTACCCTTTCTCCTTCCAGTCCTCTTGGCTGCGATGTGTCCTACCTTACGTCCAGGAGGAGTTGTCCTGGCAACAGTTGTCGGCCTACCTACGTGTCTTCCACCACCGTGGGGGTGCGATACTGGGTTCATCACTACTCCACGAACTCGCGGCCACCAATAGCTTTTGGCTTTCCACTTGTAAAATGCAGCACCGGCTTTGAGCAATGGCTTTTCAAGCCTTCCACCTCCCGCGATCACGCCTATGGTTGCTCGGGCGTCTTTCTTCGCCTCAATCACCTTTCCACTGGGTAACTGTACTTTAACCACGTCACCAGATTTACTCAAAACAATACCGTACGTGCCACTAGACCTAGCGTATCTTCCCCCATCACCTGGTATTTTCTCAATGTTTGCCACTTGGGCGCCTTCAGGTATAGAAGTTAAGGGCAGGATATTGCCATTACTTATGGGGGCTTCTGGACCTATATTAATTATCTGCCCAACGAACATCCCTTCTACTGCTGGTATATAAAAGACTTGTCCCGTCTCTAGTTCGATCTCGGCTAATGGAACCCAGCGACCGGGATCGTGTATCAAGTTTCTAATAATGCCTCTATAGGTCTTGTTAGGGTCTAATGGCGGGTACCTAGCTGGGGCTATGTGTAAGTGGTCTGGCGTCCTCCAAGTAGGTGACCCTCGACCCCGCCTCTGAACGATGATTCGTTTACCCATATATGTGTCACCGTTTACATTATGCCAAGCCTTGTCGCTACATCGGTTGCCTTATACTCTTGGCGTAATTTCACACAAGCTTTTTTCTCGCCTCTAGGGGTTATTAGAGTTCGTACTTCTGCTACTTTCACGTTAAAGAGGTATTCTACGGCGCGTTTTATATCGTGTTTTGTAGCATCTATGTTTACTATAAAAGTCAGGGTGTTCTGCTTATCTATGAGCGATAACGCCTTTTCACTCTGAACTGGGCGTTTTATTATTTTTGATAACCGGTCTACTTCACCGATATCGCTCATATATACATCACCTTGTACTTGCTAGATATCTTCTCAAGAGCCCCTTTTGACACCACTGTTAACCTTCCGGGGACGCCGCCCGGAGCTAAATGTAATATGCTCAAGTTATTCGGAGTGGCTATATCAACTCCGGGTAAGTTTCTCACGGACTTTGCGAATGGGCAAGTATAACTATTTAGTATGAATAACACACTCCGCGGCTCTACGTACCTCCTACCACGCATTTTACCTTTCCCAGCTCTAATCCTTGTTCCTTCACGGCTTCTTTCAATATCACTCCACACGCCGATTTTTTTCAAGAACTCCCTAATTTCCTTTGTCTTGGAGTAAGCTGTTTCAACTTCGTCAACTATTACTATGGGGAGTTTCTCGGCACTGAATACATGCCCCCTAGACTTCACTAGCTCTATTCTAGCAGTAGCGGCGAGCGCTGCGACTATTGCAATGCATTTTTCATTCTTATTTACTTCTTCGTGTATTCTGCGGTCTGGTCTTGGTGGGAACGCTAAGTGCCCTTTTCTAGCTGACACCACGAACCTAGCAGTGCCACCCGGTAGTCTTGGGACCCTTGCGAGACCGTAGCCTACACCCCAGAACCTAGCAGTAGTTCTCTTCCCCGCTAAGGGGTCTCTACCCTTAGGCTGTATCGCGGCAGTAAACGCGGAGAGAAAAGCTCTTTTAATGATGTCTTTCCTCGTGGGGTAATAGAAGATATCCGGTAATTCTAGTTCACCAACTACGTCTCCAGAAGCTCCATAGATGTACGTTGTGATCTTAACTCCTTCCAGGTGAGGATCTTTAACGCTTATAAGTAAGCGCATAGTAATTATGCACCCTGCTTACTCTCAAGACTCAAGTAAGTTATTTTCGGAGCCGAGATCGGTAGCCATTTGAGCCTAGGCCTTATTGGGTGCCTTAGTATTAATAGCCTCTTAGGTGGCCCTATTGTAGAGCCCTTCAGTAATATGTAGGGTCCATATACTAGCCCATAGTGCAAGAACCCGCCTTTTACAACGATCTCAAACCCTGTAGTACCCATTTTAAGTATTCTCTTATTGAACTCTGTTCTCCTGTGAAAGCCCATTTGACCAGCTTGTGGAGGCTCACTCATCGAATACGTAAATGCAGGTCCCCTAGTGCCGACTTTTCGACTACCTTTCCTGTGCTTGTGCCATCTCGGCAACTCCTTAACACCGAATCTCTTTATTACACCTTGGAAACCATGTCCTTTAGTGATGCCTATAATATCAACAAATTGACCCTCCATGAACACATCTTGTGGGGTTAAATAGGAGCCCAATATTGATTTTGCGTACTTGAGTTTTTCATCGATCGTCTTTCCGTGGATCTTTATTTCAAGCACTTCTACTTTCTTCTTGCCGATACCAGATAGAACTGGTATTGTAGTTACAATAGCGCGGACATCAACGACATCTCCGCTAAAGACTTTTTTATAGCTTTCTTCGCTGAATTCTGGAACGAATTTGAAGCCATACTCGCCGCTAGGATCGGGCTCGACGAGCCCGTGGTTTACCTTGTGAAGACCCAATAAGTACTTCTTAACTACGTCCTTGGGTTGAATGTTCCAAAGAGGGTTATTGGCATAAAATTTCTCCACAGCCTTAAGGACGGTATCGATAGGATTGGCCCATACTTCGCCAGCGCTTCTTAGAGACCCATTGTGGCCCAGGTCATAAGATCTAATACCTATGACGACTATCGGCGGAGTATCTAGGACAGTTACTGGTGTAAAGACTTCTTTACCCGTAAATGGCGTATTTGGCCTATCTTCGATTAAAATCGCGTGAGTTATTCCGGCCTTGTATGCAGGGTAGGCCAATAAGACAGGTCTTGGGCTTACGCCTCTTCTCAAAGCTTCTTCTCCGTACTTATCGACTAATAACTCAAACCAGCTCTTCTCGGGCCAAGATCTCACTCTAGGTGTGAGTTCTTCAGCTCTCTTTCTAGGTCTTACACCTAGACTTCCATGGCGCGGCGCGCTAAGCTTTCTATGTCCCAATGTGCTCACCGTTTCATGCTACAATTGTGTAAGCACTTTAATGCTCTACTAACTTTTTACTTATAACCTTTTATACTTCAACCAAGCTACAAGTATGGGCGGGTTTTTAAATGCCTCTTAGAGAAAAGTTTAGCACACCTAGGGTTATAATGAGAGCCTCCTCAGTTCTAACCGTGACTACTTTTTGAAAAGGCACAGTATTCCACACGTAATCTACATACTTTTTTAAGTCAAGCCCCTCTTGGCTAGCTATTTCGAAGAGGTCGTACTTAGGGCTACCAAACAATATGATTGCGTCACTACCACGAAGCTCTTTGACTTGCTCGTCACTAGGAATTTCTCCCATTTTGTCAGTTGCGATAACGTATTTCGAAGTTTTCCTGTATTTGTCGAGCAAGTCCTTGAAGCTATTAATAAATGATAAAGTGGGGCCGGCGTACACGTGTTCTTCTAAACACTCCGCGACGCGTTTTTCGGCGCTTCTTATGAGAAGAGGTATTACCTTGTCTACGTGTCTACAATTCCCTATTACGAGATAGGGCGAAGTATCTCCTACGAGGGCTTTAAACTTGCCATCTAGATCTCTATAAACGTAACCTAATCTTACTTCGCCTGTTTTAGGTCTTTTGCCGACGTCGAAAGATTTAAGCCGTATTGGTGGTAGCATGCCTACATACCTTAAAGTAGGAGTAAGTGGTATGAGTTGTTTTCTCAAGTAGGGGGGTGTAAAGAAATATCTCCAGTGATCTTCAATAATTGTTCTATGCTCTTGAAACTCCTTAATGTCCGCGGCCGGCTCCTTGTAGAAAATCACCTCGTAAACACCGAAAATTGACGTCCAACGTGCAACTTGGTGTATTCTTATGGACTTTAGCGCCAAGCCGTGTTCCACGGTGAGTATGCTAGTGGGAAGGGCAACGCGAAGAAGTGTCCTCGCCTTCTCCATGCAAGGCACGCTAGCCTACGTTATACGTCGTTATTTTTTCCTGGCTTCCTTAGCCTTAGATTTTTCGCCTTCCTCTTTCTCTTTTTTAGCTGTTTCCTTTACTATGAATATTGTTGTTCTCTGCCTACCACCCATTGATACTCACCTAACGACATTAACCGCTTCACTGGCTATTAAAACCCCGTATATGAATAAGCGCTTTAAACTAAGCCATTAAGGCGATATTTAGCTGGGTCTTTGAATTGTGCTTTGTTGTTTATTTCGCATTGATGCGGGAAGCAATATTTTAATCACGTGCACCCTCTTATCCAAGGTATTGACGAACAAGGCCTCTCCTATACCGAGCCTTAATATAGAGGCTGCTATGTCCCCTTCTTTAATGCCAGTCAATTCTTCTGCTTTCTTCAAGTACTCCTTGTTTCTTGAGCCAAATAAGACGATGTTATAAACGTTTTCTGCTATGTCTTTGGGGATATCGTCTGGGTTCTGCGTTGAAATTATCACACCAAGCCCTCTACTCCTCCCCTCCCTGACTATCTCGGAGAACGTCTTTAGGCGCAATATTCGCCATGCATCGTCTATTGCCAAAAGAGTCCTTAGTTTACTTCTATTCGTTAATAATAGATACCTAATGAACCCGATACATAGGGATGCATAGGCGTTTTGAAAAGCAGTGCCATGCCCCTCAAGGTTTATTAAGACATTTTTATTGAGGCTATCAACCAGCACATTGTAATTAACCTTATTCTTAAGAAACTCTATGAAGGGTAATAGCACGGACGTGTAATGATATTTTACGAGCCCATGCTCTCCTTCGTTTTCAACTGTTATTAAGGCCTTTAGTATGGCTTCCCCAGAGACACCACTAGCGAGGGCAAGTGATTCAACTACCATAGATCTCCAGTCAGCGTCCTCCAGGCCCGGTGGTTTCTCGAGTATATTTATCGGTGCATTAACGGGCGTTAGTACTGTAATTAGGTCTTTCGTTATGTACGCATTGAGATCGCCTTTAAAATCTATGGCTATGGCGTTAGCTAAATTCTCTGCAACAACTTGCTCTATAATACTGGATAGAAGCGTTGTCTTGCCTCGACCAGTGGGCCCGATGATGGCTAGGTGCCTGAACAGGTCTTCGACTCTCAACTCGATCGGGTGCAGGCTTTCTTTTTCGAATCCAAGAATAATCGTATTGTTTAGCAATGGTGATTTATCGATATTTATTGGCTGAAACTGCGACACTTTATTCGTTTCAACGTCTACCTTGCTAATAGAAGGTCTACTCGATATACCTATGGTGCTTAAAATGAATTGTAATATGTTATCTCGAGTGGCTCTCTCTAATTTAAGTCCATAGTGATTCCTAAAACTATTAGTTATTATCGACTCGTAGTAGTTAGCAACGCTTTTAGCTAAGTCCAGGTTTTCCGACTCTACTCGGTACGATACAATAAGTGAAACCCTAGTAAACGGTTTACCATTTAATAGCGATGTATAGAGAGTTTTAAGCTTGTCAAGCTTTATACTCAGTTTTACGCGGACAGACTCTTCCTGGGCACTCTCGAGATCGGCCTGGATATTTAAGATCTCATTTGAAATCCTTTTCAGTAATTTACCAATGTCTAATTCTTCTTTGATCAAATATAGCTGCACCCCCGCAGGTAAGGAGTTTAACAAGGCTACGTAGGACTCTATTAGCCCTCTTGCGCTCTCTTCTGATAAATCGTGAACAGAATACTCTACGTCTTTGCACACGAGAAAACGTGTTAGCATGACGTTCCTGGATTTATTAACAATGACTATGTCTGGCGGGTCTAATATCACGTTATCAACGTTGCTTAGCAAGAGACTTGGCCCTAGTGAACTAAGTAGCGAGAAAAGCTTACTTAGCGCCTTCACGGCCCTTATACACCTTCGCTAATAATGTAATGGCTAATGCAAGAACAAGCGATATAGCGGCGTGTATAAGTTCTTTTGTAGTAACGAGCTGTATTATGCAGTTTATGACGACCAGTAGTAGGACTAGTTTAAAGACAAATCCCTTCATTTAGTAACCAGCCACTATTTTTGTAATGTATGTGGAAGCACCGCCCAATAACCTGGCGAGGTTAATGGTGATCGTCGTTAGAAGGGCTACGTATACTAGAGGTAGGACCGTTAGCTCCACGAATAGTTGGGTTGAATATAACAGCGCGTTCTCGGGTGCTAGTATGTCTAGTCCAAGGGCGCTTACGATGTAGGGGTACACGTCTACGTTAATAGCTACCGGCGTGTACTGTTCTAGGTTTATTTCTATGTAATGAATTCCCGGCGCGAGACTGTAAACTTGTACTACGTAGTTTACACCGCACCACCCTAGCGTTTCAGTCTTATCCGGTAGAGGGGCCACGCCATCTATGTATACTGTAAAGACGTCGTTCTCTACGAAATACGTTTTAATGGTAAAATCGCGTGGGGAGTTTACAACAAGCGACATCACGTTACCTTCCTTTGAAACGCTCGTGATCGATACACTGCTATCGAGTAGTACGAAGCGATTAGTTATTACCGCTAGGAGATTAGGTAACTTTATTAATAGGTCATATTTATCTCCTTGGGGGCTCTCAAGAGTTACCGTGTATTTAGCGTCAACGACGCTGACTATTGCATTATGCCTTGTACACGGTAAACCCTGAGTTTTATCGAGGGCGAGAAGCCCATCACTTCCAAATGCATACCTATAAGCCAGTCTATCTTCGACATACCCCTCGATAACGGCCTGCCCTAAGGGGGTGTTTACAGCATCTATGAGCCTTAAAGTGCCGGTACAAATATTTTCCGGGGCTAAAGTATATGCCGTCGCACTGGAGAAAGTGGCAATGAACGAGGGCATTAACGGAATACCAATGGTGAACACGAGAACGGCTGCAATTACGGTTGCGCCGACACCCCTAGCTAATTTAAATGGTATGGCATGTAGAACTATCCCCAGTGCTATCAGGAATGCAGCATTCGAGTACAATATCGTGGAAATTATTGATGTTGCAATAAGAGTTGTTAAAGACGTCGTCACTAAGCTAACTACCTGGCTCACCAAGCTTTGAGCAATAAACCCAAGTCCCACCTTGCTTAGAAGTATGCCAACGGCTTTCAAACCTGTGATCAGCATTAAGAGGGCACTGATTTTTTCTGCCAACCAAGCACTATAAGCAGGCCAACTCGCACCCAGTAGAGAGCTAAAGTAATCTACTAAGTACACGAGTATTTTGTATGAAAATGTCAATATACACGAAAACACACCTTCAATTACAAGGGCCCTACCAAGTCTCTTGACAGCAATAAAAGGAAGTGGTAAAGCCCTAAGTAATAGACCAATGCAATAGGAGAGCACAGATAAGTAGAATGCAAGGGTTAATAAGTCCATGGAAACACTCTCCGATTTACGGCATTTGGGGTGGCTGCGGCATCGGCAGTTGAAGCGATGTCGTAATATACGCTATTATAGCGAAAACGGTCGTTCCCATCGCCAGCCAGAACGCAGCCCACACAGCGTCCTCTATGAACTTCCCCCCAAGCTTTTTAGCCCTTAAAAATGGTATTGGAAGGCCCTTGATCAACCAACCTACAGCCCAAGCTAGTAGGAACACAAACCAGGCTACCATGACTACGATCGCGATTAGGCCTTTTACGAATTCGATAATATCCATTTAAGGCTCCCAAGAGATACTTTAAAACGCGATAAACAGGGGAGAAGGGCGAAACTGTTTAGCTGGGTCTAAATGATGAAGTTTTACTGGCCTCGAACAGTGAAGATATTTTGGGATCCATGGAATAACGTGCCGGTAATTAAGCCTAAGCAGGAGGAAATAGACATCCTATATGCGCTTAAACTCAGTGAACCAGGCGATGCACGACCAGCATTTCGTGGCGATCTAGAGAAGTTAAGGGCAGCCGTAGTATATGAATTCGGAGATGACAAGTTTTATTCAAGAGTGATCAGCGGGAATCTCGTGCTCTTAAATAAAGTGCCCCATTGGGACGTAATGTACGAAGTTGTCTGTTCCGGTAACGTTGTGGGCCAACTATTCTATGATCCATATTTATTGAAATGGAGATTTAGATTGACGTTTCAAGGTGCATATATTGCTGTAGAAGAAAATATCGCTGAGGTAGTTAAATGTACAAAGCCAATATACGTTGGGAAAATACTAGAATACCAGGTAGGTGCTAGTAGCAGGCAATTAGTTGTAGTGGACGAAAAAGGCGCCATTAGGGGCTTAGGAGAAGTAGGTCAAGGGAATATAATTATTTCAAAGGTATTTCACGATCGCGTATTACCAATAGAAACCAGTAAAAAACCGGCTACTATTCATGAAGTGCTGAAACGCAACGATGAAGGATTGCAATTAATGGAGGAAAAAGCAATTAAATACCTACAAAGACTTCAAAGCAGATTTAAGGATTTAAAGCCCGCGGTCTCTTATTCAGGGGGCAAAGATAGTTTAGTAGCCCTAGAATTAGCTCACAAGGCATATGGTAGTGTCGACGTACTATTCAACGATACTGGTTTAGAATTGCCCGAAACACTTAGGAATGTTGAAGAAGTATCTAAATTTTATAATTGCAATATACGCGTGGCGCAAGCCGGTGACATATTCTGGAAATCAGTAGGGGTCTTTGGGCCGCCTGGTAAAGATTACCGCTGGTGTTGCAAGATCGCTAAATTAGTGCCCATAGCTAAATTATCTAAATCTATGTGGCCTAGTGGGGCCCTAAATATAGTGGGTCAACGAGCTTATGAGTCATTAAATAGGGCAAAAAGCCCTCTAATATGGCGAAATAAGTGGATACCACATTTGTTAAGCACGACTCCAATTCAATATTGGAGTCAATTAGCGTGCTGGCTGTATATCTTCAAGTACAAGTTACCGTATAATAAACTATATGAAGAAGGCTTCGATAGACTCGGGTGCTTCCTCTGCCCTTCCTGTAGTTTAGCGGAATTCGAAAACGTAAAGCAAGTATATCCCGATCTCTGGGGGAGGTGGGAGGCCGTTCTCGAGGAATGGAGACGTAAGCTAAATTTGCCGCATCAATGGATCACACTAGGTCTCTGGAGATGGCTAACCCCTGCAACGGCGAAAAAGAGAACTCTACGTAGTGTTCAGGAACACCTAGTCGACTGGAAACGTGAATATGCAGAAAGACTCGAAAAAAGTAAGATAGGGATCAAGCCGATAGAGGTAACTCGTGTAAACGACGTGTTAATAATAAAGTTTAACCACGACATTATTCCAAGCAACCTGGCGGGTGTCATAAAAAACAACTTAGCTAATTTAAACTTTAAACTAAAAGAAGGCGATCCAATGATCGTAAAGAAAGGTAGTAGCGTAGTGGAGATCTCAGGTAATGTCATAAAACTATATCCTGCAAATGAAGATTCATTTGAAGATCTCGTAGATGTACTTAAAATAATCTATAGGAGCCGCGGATGCGTGCTATGCGGTAGCTGCGTATTGTGGTCTAAGCGCGGATCCATAAAACTAACTAGAGAAGGACCCGTTCTAACG
>Ga0105154_1000861_pt1 | contig 12816 bp, 9 predicted proteins | sample SSWtaG_FD_89672 | JGI IMG/M metagenome (GOLD analysis project Ga0105154, IMG submission 89672) | Hot spring microbial communities from Sandy's Spring West, USA to study Microbial Dark Matter (Phase II) - SSWsed_matched | ecosystem: Environmental > Aquatic > Thermal springs > Hot (42-90C) >... | reverse complement strand
GGCGATGATCAGGGACGGCCCCTCATAGGAGTCGGCTTCCAGGAAGGCCTTGACGGTATGGGTGTCGTTGGCCCCCATGGCCACCCGGGCCACGTAGACGTTGCCGTAGCTGATGGCCATCAGGGCGAGGTCCTTCTTAGGGCCGCGCTTGCCGCCCGCGGCGAACTTGGCCACCGCCCCCCGCGGGGTGGCCTTGGACATCTGGCCGCCCGTGTTGGAGTAGACCTCGGTGTCCAGCACCAGGATGTTCACGTCGTAGCCCGAGGCCAGCACGTGGTCCAGCCCGCCGTAGCCGATGTCGTAGGCCCAGCCGTCGCCCCCGATGATCCACACGCTCTTGCGCACCAGGGCGTCCGCCACCGCCAGCAGATTCCGCACCTCCGGGGAGTCCGGCAGTGCCTGCAGGCGGGCCTTGAGCAGCCCCACCCGCTCCCGCTGGGCCCGGATCCCTTCCTCCGTGGATTGATCGGCGTTCAGGAGCTCCTCCACCAGCGCCTCGCCGATCTGCGCGCGGAGCCGCTTCAGGAGCTCCATCGCGTATTCCCGTTGCTTGTCCAGGCTGAGGCGCATCCCCAGGCCGAACTCCGCGTTGTCCTCGAACAACGAGTTGGACCAGGCCGGGCCGCGCCCCTCCCGGTTGTAGGTCCACGGGGTGGTGGGGAGGTTGCCCCCGTAGATGGAGGAGCATCCGGTGGCGTTGGCGATCACCAGCCGGTCGCCGAACAGCCGGGTGAGCAGCGAGAGGTAGGGGGTCTCCCCGCAGCCGGCGCACGCCCCGGAGAACTCGAACAGCGGCTCCAGCAGCTGCACGTCCTTCACCTGCCCGACGTTCACCCGCAGCCGATCCACCTCAGGGAGCTGGAGGAAGAACTCCCAGTTCCGGCGCTCGGCCTCCCGCAGCGGGGCCTGGGGCCGCATGTTGATGGCCTTGCGGCTCACATCGGACTTGTCCTTCGCCGGGCAGACCTCCACGCACAGGGCGCAGCCGGTGCAATCCTCCGGGGACACCTGGAGGGTGTAAACCATGTCCTTGAACTCCCGCCAGCGGGCCGGGGCGTGCTTGAAGGTGGGCGGGGCCTCCGCGAGCAGGGCGGGATCGTAGACCTTGGCCCGGATCACCGAGTGGGGGCAGACCATCACGCACTTGCCGCACTGGATGCACAGGTCCGGCTCCCACACCGGGATCTCCTGGGCGATGTTGCGCTTCTCCCACTTGCTGGTCCCGCTGGGCCAAGTGCCGTCCGGCGGGAAGGCGCTCACCGGCAGGAGATCCCCCTCCCCGGCGATCAGGCGGGCGGTCACCCGCTGCACGAACTCCGGGGCCTCCGGCGGCACGGGCGGCCGACGGTCGAAGGTGCTGGTGACCCGGTTGGGGACCTTCACCTCATGGAGATGCTGCAGGGCGGCGTCCACCGCCGCGAAGTTCTTCTCCACGATGACTTCGCCCCGCTTGCCGTAGGTCTTGACGATGGCCTCCTTGATCTTCGCTACCGCCTGCTCCAGGGGCAGGATGTTCGTCAGGGCGAAGAAGCAGGTCTGCAGGATGGTGTTGATGCGCGGCCCCAACCCGTGCTCCCGCGCGATGCGGTAGGCGTCCACCACGTAGAAGCGGAGGTTCTTCTCGATGATCGCCTGCTGGACCGAACGGGGGAGGTGGTCCCACACTTCGTCCGGCCCGTAGGGGCTGTTGAGCAGGAAGATCGCCCCCGGCTCGGCAACCTGCAGCACATCCATGCGCTCCAGGAAGTTGAACTGATGGCAGGCCACGAAGTTGGCGCGGCGGATCAGGTAGGAGGAGCGGATGGGCCGCGGCCCGAAGCGCAGGTGCGAGACCGTCACCGAGCCGGACTTCTTGGAGTCGTAGACGAAGTAGCCCTGGGCGTAGTAATCGGTCTCGTCCCCGATGATCTTAATGGAGTTCTTGTTGGCGCTCACCGTGCCGTCGGCCCCCAGGCCGTAGAAGACCGCCCGCACCGTCTCCGGGTCCTCGGTGGAGAACGAGGGATCGAACTCCAGGCTGGTGTGGGTCACATCGTCGTAGATGCCCACCGTGAAGTGGTTCCGCGGGCGGTCCTTCGCCAGCTCGTCGAAGACGGCCTTGACCATGGCCGGGGTGAACTCCTTGGAGGAGAGCCCGTAGCGCCCCCCGATGATCCGCGGCATCTCCCGGAAGGGGGCGAGGCCCGAGGCCATGGCCTCCTCCACCGCGGTCACCACATCCAGGTAGAGGGGCTCCCCCGCGCTGCCCGGCTCCTTCGTCCGATCCAGCACGGCGATGGCCTTCACGGTGGGCGGCAAGGCCCGGATGAAATGCTCCACCGAGAAGGGGCGGTAAAGCCGGACCTTGATGACCCCCACCCGCTCGCCCCGGGCGTTGAGATACTCCACGGTCTCGTGGGCCACCTCCGCCCCCGACCCCATGAGCACGATCACCCGCTCCGCCTCCGGGTCCCCCACGTAGTCAAAGAGATGGTAGTGACGCCCGACCAGACGGGCGAGGCGGTCCATGGCGTTCTGGACGATGGTGGGGCAGGCCAGGTAGTAAGGGTTGACCGCCTCCCGGGCCTGGAAATATGTGTCGGGGTTGTGGGCGGTGCCCCGGATGAAGGGATGATCCGGCGAGAGGGCGCGGGCCCGGTGGGCGCGGATCCACTCCTCATCGATCATCGCCCGCAGGTCCTCCGGGGTGAGCAGCTCGATCTTGTTGATCTCATGGGAGGTGCGGAAGCCGTCGAAGAAATGGAGGAAGGGAACGCGGGACTCCAGGGTCGCCGCGTGGGCGATGAGGGCCAGATCCTGGGCCTCCTGGACCGAGCCTGAGGCCAGGATGGCGAACCCGGTCTGCCGCGCGGCCATCACGTCGCTGTGATCCCCGAAGATGGAAAGTGCGTGGGTGGCGATGGTGCGGGCGGCCACGTGGATCACCAGGGGGGTGAGCTCCCCGGCGATTTTATACATGTTGGGGATCATCAGCAGCAGGCCCTGGGAGGCTGTGAAGGTGGTGGCCAGGGCGCCGGTCTGGATGGCCCCATGGATGGCCCCGGCGGCTCCGCCCTCGCTCTGCATCTCGATCACCTTCGGCACCGTCCCCCACAGGTTAGGACGCCCCTTCGCCGCCCACTCGTCTGCCAGCTCCCCCATCGGGGAGGAGGGGGTGATCGGATAGATGGCGATCACCTCGCTCAGCTGATAGGCCACGTTGGCGGCGGCCTCGTTCCCGTCCACCGTTACCATCGGTCGGGCCATGGGAAACCTCCCTCTTCGCTTGGGCTGCCAACGGCCCCGCCCGGGGCCGAGAAGGTTCATCCCGGTTATCTTTATTTCTGCGAAGTATACATCCGGAGCGCTTCAGGTAGGGGTGTCGACCGTCAGGTCTCCCGGGTGCTTTCGCTCATATCCAGGGGGCAGTCGCCCCGGGCCCTCGCCCGGGGCTGGGGGATCACCGGGGCGACCGGTTCGGCCGCCCGGGTCAAGGGATCACGATGGGCAAGCGCAGGAGGACGCGCGTGCCCTGGCCGACCGCGCTCTCGATCTCCACGCGACCCCGATGCGCCTCGACGACCTGCTTGATCACTGTCAGCCCAATTCCCATCCCTCCGAACTTCCGGGTAGTACCTCCGTCGACCTGATAGAAGGGCTCAAACACTCGGGAGATGGCTTCGGCAGGGATGCCGATCCCTTCATCACGCACTTCCAAAAGGGCTTCCGGCCCCTGCACGGCGAGGGAGACTTGGATCGTACCCCCCGTCGGGGAGAATTTGACCGCGTTCTCCAGGAGCTCGGTGAAGGTCAGGAGCAGGTGCTCCCCTTCCCCCATCACCCAGACCGGATGATCCGGCAGATGAACCTGGAGGACATGGCGTTGGGGATCGAGGCGGCTCTGATACGCCCGGCATGCCTCCCGCACCAGCTCCCGGAGATCCAGGATGTTCAGCGACCGCGCGCCGGCCTGGATCTCCTGAAGGGTGAGGAGGAGCTCCACATACCGAATGAGCCCATTTAACCGCTCCTGCATCACCCCCAGCGCCTCACGTTGCTCCGACGTCAGGGGGCCCAAAGCTTCCTCCTGCATGAGCTCGATGTATCCCTGAAGGATCGCCAGGGGGGGTCCGCAGCTCGTGGGAGACGTTCTGGATCATCTGTTCACGGAGCTTCAGGGCCTGTTGCAGGGACTCCGTGAGGCTTTCGAGCTCACGGGCGCGACGCTCCAGCTGCCGCCACAGGCGCTCGTTGAGCACCCCCGTGGTCAGCAAGGCAGCTACCCGGAACAGGAACTCCTGGGTGTCTACATCGAAGACCGCCGGCTTCTCCCAGGCGATGGCCAGGCTCCCCAAGATCTCGTCCTCGTGCTTCAACGGAAGAAGCGCCAGCGATCGGGCGGGAAAGAGGGTAGGGGCGCCGGGCGGATCGGTGAACCAGAGGGCCTGGCCCTGAAATATGGGCTCCAGGGCCGGAATGGCATGCCGGCGCATGCGGGCCGGGAAGACGGATCGTGATCCCGAGGCCGAGCGGATCCTGCAGGCCAGCGTCGAGGGATCTTCTTCCACGGGGAGATACAGGCCCACTTCACGTGCCATCAGCTCGCTCCGGATCAGATCAAAGATCGGCTGCAGCACCCCATGCAGATCCCGGAACCCGCTGAGGGCGTCCGCCAGGCGATAGAGCAGGCGCAGATGGCGGACGAAGCGGATGCGCTCAACGGTATGGCCGATCTCCAGCGCGATGGCTTCCGCGAGCGCGATCTCCTCCGGCCTCCACTGGCGCGGGGTCGGGCTGGCCAGGCCCAGGACGCCGATTGGGCGCTCGCCGGCCCGGATCGGCACGCTCAGGGAGGCCTGGATGCCCGCCTGCAGGAGGGCGTCTCGCAGGGCAGATGGAGGAAGCTCCCGGTGATCCGACACCGCAAGGGTCTCGGTGATGCGGAGCCCCTCCTTTCGAGCGGTGTCCTCAATGGACGCGAGGATGGGGGATGAGATCCCGCGTGCGCTGAGCCTCCCCGCGGCCCAGAGGACCCCGATGGGGCTCTCCAGGGCCTCCATAGCCTGCGCGAGAACCTGATGGAGGAAGGCCTCAAAGTTCTGGACCTCTAAGGCGGAGCGGAGGATCCGATGCAGGGCCTCGAGGAGCTGGGCCAGGCGTTGTTGCCGCTCCAGGGCTTGCGCCCTTTCGATCAGGCCCGCGACCCCTTCGGCAATGGTTTGAACCAGCTGGACCTCCTGTGGGCTGAACGAGCGCTCCACGCGGACGCTATCCAGGCCGATGTGGCCGAGGACCTCTTCCCCCCGTGGGATGGGCACGATCAGGATGGAGCGGATCCCAAGCCGCTGCAGCAGGGGTGCGGAGGCGCCGAAGAGGGCCGGATCCCGGATCTTGTTGAGGACGAGGGGCTGGCGCGTCTGCACGACACGGGCGGAGAGAGGATCGCCGGTCAGGTCGATGACGGCGCCCAGGGCCGAGGGGCCCTCGATCCGCCGGTGCTCGGCGACGATGCGCAGGCGATCCGGCCCCTCCCGGAGGGCGATGGCCCCCCGATCCACCTCGAGGTGCTCCACCAGCTCCCGGATGAGAACGTTCAGGAAGGCCGGGAGATCCGGCAACCACCGCGTCCCTTCGGCCAGGGCTGCGAGCAGGCGCATTCGTTGCTCCAGCGTCTGTTGCTGCTGACGCTGGCGTTGCAGTATCTCGAACAAGGGGAGGAGCCCTTTCACCGAGGTGTGCGCGAGGAACTCCAGCCGGGGCTCGGGATCAAAGACCAGCCGGTAAAGGCCGGGAGGAAGTCGCGGATCTTCCTCCCGGAGCGCCAGGGTTAGCAGGAGAGGATCCGGCGGCAGGGTGAGCGGGATCACTATAAAGGAGGCCAGGGGCACCGGTGGGGTGAAGAGCGGCGGCGTATCCGGATCCCCTCGGATCAGGGTGAACCAGATCACCGGAGCCTCCCGCCGGAGCCAATCCAGGGCCTCCAGGATCTCCCAGGCGGCCCGGGGGTCCGGTTGGCTTAGCAAGCCCTGCAGATCCTCCCATAGCCCCACCGTCGGGGGGCCTTCCCGGGGGAGCAGGTCCAGGAGGCGGGCGCGCAGGTCGGGGCTCCACTGTGGGGCGTCCACGAGGGTGGTCCCCGGCAGATCTTGCAGGATGCCGCTGAGCGCGCCGTCCTGACGGAAGTAGAGCAGGCGATGCCCGGCGCGGGCGGCCGCGCGGATCCAGGCTTCCCATAACTGCTCTTCTCCAGGTATCTCCCACCGCAATCCGGCGATCCAGTCTCCTCTTTTCGCCTTCTGCCACAGCGAGTGTAAGGAAAAAGTTTCCATCCCGATTTGTCTCCTTCTCGAGGATCCCCAACGTCAGGTCCCGAACGTCTCACTTCGTCAGAGGGCTTGAGCGCTTCCTCACCGGGATGGCATCTGGATCGAATCGTTTCAATCTCAAGACCGATCACCAGGATAGCCAGGCGTTCCGATGTCTCCCTAGTCGACTGTCCGGGCCATCGGATCCATCCCGAAGCAGGTGTCCGAAACACATTTCCATTTTACCAAAACTTCTAGGTGCCATCAAGATCTGCTTTTTGATGATTTTGATTTGCATTAAGAGAATCTCGTTCCCCTCCGCTTCTTGCACCCCTTCTGCCTCCGAATTCATCTCAAAACTCCAGTGTCCGGTTGTAGTAGACTCTTTCTGGACAACCTGTTTGAGCAGGAAGGCTGATGGCGTTCCGGGAGTTGACGGATGGGCCGTGGGCCTTCATCGAGCCCCCGTTGCCGTCCCAGGCCCAAACCGGCAGGTCCCGTGTCGACGACCGCAAGGGGCTCCATTGGGATCCTGCATGTCCGGGTCATCGGCTGCCGGGGGTGCGATAGGCCCCGCCCATACGGCTCCGATCCGACCGCCTGGCGGCGGCATCTGGAACTTCAAGAGAAGGGGATCTGGGGAAAGATCCTCCTCGCCTGCTTCCTCTTTTTGAGGAGACATCCACGTTGACCCCGCTTTCCTGATGACGTAGCAGCAGGACATGATGACGGCGGGCGAAATCCCCCGCGTCCTGGATGCGTGGCAGAAGTCCCTCCTCCTCGGCCGCTGCGCTCAGCTCCGGCAACTCCTCGACAGACCGGCGCATGATCCCATCCCCATCAGCGGTGAGGCGCGGTTGGAGGCGAGCGAATCGGTGAGCAGGGCGCTTCAGGACCTCCCGGACACCGCGCAGGGGGGAAGCGCCATCCCCAGGTGTGGGATTATGATAGAGCCAGAGCTTGGATTTCCTGTGGAGCCCTTGATGACTCGAACGGGGATCATCCGCTGGTTCTTTCTGGCGCTGGCCCTGGGAGGGCTGTGCGGGCGCGGCGGGGTGCCCGGCCCAACCCCCACGCCAGCGATTCCGACGACCGCTCCCCGGGGGACGCCCACCCCTGTCGAAGCCCCAGACGCTGCGGAAACCCTCCAGGCGCTCCTGCAGGCAGATCCTCCGGTGCGGGACCTGCGGGATCTGGCGGTGCGGTATCACGGCCTCCCGCCCGACACCCCGGAGACGGCATGCCGGTCGGATCGTGATCTCCCCCTCGGCGCCCGATGGGACTTCCTGGTCTCCAACAACGACACGAACGAGACCTTCACCGTCACGGCAGTCCTGCGGGAGAAGACCCCCCATGCGTATCTCTGGGTGGAGGAAGGGCGGACGGTGGACCCGGCGGATCTGCGGGCGGCCGCCGAGGCCTTCGAGCAACGGACCTATCCAACCGTCCGTGAATTCTTTGGGAGCGAATGGACGCCCGGCGTGGATTGCGATCCGCATCTCTTCATCCTCCACGCCGGCGGGCTGGGGGGTGTGGCGGGCTATTACGCCAGCAAGGATGAGTTCCCTAAAGCCGTGCGGGCCGACTCCAACGAGGCGGAGATGTTCTACATCAATCTCGACGCCGTGCGTATCAATTCGGATTTCTATCACGGGGTGCTGGCCCACGAGTTCCAGCACATGATCCACTGGTATCACGATCGCAACGAGGAGACCTGGCTGAACGAAGGAGCCTCGGAGCTGGCCGCCTTCCTCAGCGGCTACGACGTGGGCGGCTTCGAGAGCGCCTTCCTGGTCCAGCCCGACACCCAGCTGAACACCTGGGGGACTCAGGAGGAGGGGAACGCGGAGCACTACGGGGCCGCTTTCCTTTTCCTGGCATACTTCCTGGAGCGCTTCGGAGAAGAGGCCACCCGACGCTTGGTGGCCCATCCGGAGAACGGCCTGGAGGCTGTGGACGCGGTGCTGCGCGAGTGGGGAGTGGGAGAGGACGCTGACGCCTTCTTTCTGGAATGGGTTGCGGCAAACTTCCTGGATCACGCCGAGCCCGCCTCGGGGCCGCGCTACCGGGCGTTGCAGCTTCCGGAGCCCCGGCGGGCCGTTCGAGTGAACCGCCTCCCGCAGGAGATCCGGGACACAGTGTTCCCTTACGCCACGGATTACATCGAGCTCCCGGCCGGGCGGACCCTGGCCCTTTCCTTCCGGGGCTCCTCCGTCCTCCCCCTGGTCGCCGCCTCCCCCTTCGAGGGTCGGCGGTTCTGGTATGCGGTCCGGGGGGACGACAGCAACCCCCGCCTGACCCGCATCGTCGATCTGCGGGGAGTCCCGCGGGCCACCCTGCGCTATCGCATCTGGTATGATCTGGAGGAGGATTGGGATTACGCCTACGTCAGCGTCTCCACGGATGGAGGGCGGCGCTGGACGATGCTGCGCACGCCCTCGGGGACCGACGCGAACCCCAATCACAACAACCTGGGATGGGGCTACACGGGGGTGAGCGGGGGAGGGGAGAGGCCGCGCTGGATCACCGAGACGGTGGATCTCACCCCCTACGCGGGGCAGGTGATCCGCCTGCGCTTCGAGGTGGTCACCGATGACGCCGTCAACCGCCCCGGGGTGGCCTTAGACGCCATCGAGATCCCGGAGATCGGGCTCCGGGATGGGGCCGAGGAGGAGGCCGGGTGGGAGGCCGAGGGCTGGGCCCGGGTCGCCCCGGAGGTCCCCGTGCGCTTCGCCCTCCAGGTCCTCCGCCTCCGGAGGAACGGGGAGGCCCGGGTGGAGTGGCTGCCCCTGCGGCCGGACGGGACCGGGGAAGGGCTCGTCGAGGCGGGGCCGGATCGCCGGGTGGTGCTGGCGATCTCGGCGCTGGCGCGGTTCACCACCGAGCCTGCGCCCTACACGTTGCGGATCGCTCTTCCGCAGATCGTGGGAGGCTGGCATTGAGCCCGTGTGAGGAAGAACGGACGCTGGAACCCGGGCTGGCGGCCTGGCTGGAGCGGGCCCTGGAGGATGAGAGCTGGCGGAGCGGGCTGACAGACGCAGAGGCAGAGCGCCTGCTCGGCTGGGCGATGGCGCGGGTGGGGTCCGCCCCGGAGAGAACCGGCGAGCGGGTGCGCCTGGTCATGCGTCGCATCGGCCGGGCAGCTCGGGCCCCGGCGGCGGAGGCGGGGGAGCTGCTCTCTCCATGGGGGCTGGCGCCTCCTCCGGAGTGGGAAGCCTGGACGCCGGGGCAGCGTCTGGAATGGACTCTGGAGGCCCTGCGGGACTGGTTCCCGGACCCCCCTTCGGGGGAGCCGGAGGGGTGAGCGCATTTCCCTTCCGGAGGTCCCTTTGAGCGCGCGCAGGAGGCGGAGTCTGCTACAGGCAAGGTCTCGTGCGTTATCCCGGCCTCTATCCCTGGCCGGCCTGGTCGTCCTGCTGATCCTGGTGGCGGCCCTGGGGATGGCCCAGCAGTGCATGGGCCGGGGCGGGGCGCCGCCTTCCACGGCTCCCTCCGGCGAGGGGGGATGGTATGAGGTCTTCTTCACTGCCCCGCGTTTCCCGGACGCCCCGGAGTTCCATCGAGGAGGTGTAGCCGATGCCCTCATCGCGGCCATCGACGGCGCCCAGCGGACCCTGGACGTGGCCGTCTACGACATCGATCTGATGCCGGTGGCGGAGGCCCTCCTGCGGGCTCACGATCGCGGCGTCCGGGTCCGGGTGGTCACTGAAACCGACAACGCCGACACGAAGGCCGTCGCCCGCCTGCGGGCGGGGGGCATTCCCGTGGTCACCGACGAGCGGGAGGGCTACATGCACAACAAGTTCATGGTCATCGACGGCGAGCGCGTATGGACGGGCTCGATGAACTTCACGGACAACGATGTCTATCAAAACAACAACAACGCCGCTCTCCTCCGCTCGCCGGAGCTGGCCCGCAACTACGCCGCCAAGTTCGCTGCCATGTTCGAGCGCCGCGCCTTCGGCCCTGCCCGTTCCCCCGGCGATACGGTCCCGCGATTGACCATCGAGGGGATCTCGGTGGAAAATTACTTCGCCCCGGAGGATCCGACGGTGGAGGCCATCGTGCGGGCGATCCGGGGAGCGCGGGAGCGCATCGTGTTCATGGCCTTCGCCTTCACGCACCCGCGGATCGGCGATGCGCTGCTGGAGCGGGCCCGGGCCGGGGTGGAGATCCATGGGGTGTTCGAGTCCAGCGGCGCGGGATCCCCGGTGAGCCAGTTCAACCGCCTGCGGCGAGCGGGGATCGACGTGCTGAAGGACGGCAACCCTTACAACATGCACCATAAGGTGTTCGTCATCGACCGTCGGGTGGTCCTCTTCGGGTCCTACAACTTCTCCCGCAACGCGGAGCGGGACAACGACGAGAACTTCCTGATCGTGGCGGATCCGGCGATGGCGGCCCGGTTTGAGTCGGAGTTCGCCCGGGTTTATGAGCAGGCTCTGAACCCGCCCCGAGGGGGCGGGTGGTCGGAGGTGATCCTGGCGTGGGCGCGATGAGGAAGAGGCCCGCCGGCCCGGCCCCGGGAGTTCGAATCGATTTCCTTCAATATTTCGTGAAATGAGGAGCGCGTGAAGATGCGTCCTGCCCCGTCCTCCTCCGCACCGTCTGAGGAGCTGGAGCCGGCCCCGCCCTGGGGGATCGGCCTGGCTCTGACGGCCCTGGCGTATTTCCTGATGGTCCAGTTCATGTTGGGCGTCCTCTTCTTTCTGATCTACTGGGTCGTGGCGATGCCCGGCCAGCCGTTCGAGGCCGCCTACGCCCGAGCGGCCGCTAGCGGGCGCTTCACGGGGTTGGCCAGCGGCTTCATCTATCTGTTCACCCTGATCACCGTGGGGGCTGCCTTGCGCTTGTGGGTGCGCGGCCCGCTGGCCCCCGCCCTGCGCCTGGTTCCCCCTGCGCGCATCCCCATCTGGGCAGTGCCCTTCTTAGCGTTGGGCTTAGCAGTGGCGCTGGATGCGGTCACCATGGCGTCGGGCCGGCCGGTGATCCCGGAGAACCTGGCCCCTCTGTTCCGAGGCCGGGATCCCCTGGGCTGGGCGGCGATGGGGTTCCTCGCCGTGCTGGTCGGCCCGCCGACGGAGGAGCTGCTGTTCCGGGGCCTCCTGTATCCCGCCCTGGCGGTGCGGGTGGGCCCCATGTTCGCCGTCTATCTCGTCTCGCTGATCTTTGCCCTGTTCCACCTCTTCACTTATGGAGGGACCGCGGATCAATGGTTCTGGATCGCCCAGGCCTTCCTGGTGGGCCTGGCTCTAACCGGTTTGCGGGCCCGCACCCGGTCCCTCTGGCCGCCCATCGTGATGCACATGACCCTCAACCTCTACGCCACCCTCGAGGCCATCTTCCTGTTGAACTTCCGGTAGGAGATCCCATCCTCAGCCTGCGGGAGGGTCCCATGGCCTACACCTCGATCTTGGTGGAGACCATCGAGAACGTGGGGCTGATCCGCCTGAACCGCCCCCAGCAGCTGAACGCCCTCAACAGCGTCCTGATGGAGGAGCTGGCGACGGCTCTGGAGGCCTTCGATCGCGACGAGGCCATCCGCTGCATTGTGATCACGGGGAACGAGCGGGCCTTCGCTGCGGGGGCGGATATCAAGGAGATGGCCGAGGCCAGCGCGGTGGAGATGCTGCTGCGGGATCACATCGCCCGCTGGGATCGCATCCAGCGGATCCGCAAGCCGATCATCGCCGCGGTCTCGGGCTGGTGCCTGGGTGGGGGCTGCGAGCTGGCCATGGCCTGCGACATCATCATCGCCTCGGAGACCGCCGTCTTCGGCCAGCCGGAGATCAACATCGGAGTGATGCCCGGGGCCGGGGGCACCCAGCGCCTGACCCGGGCCATCGGCAAGTCGAAGGCCATGGAGATGATCCTCACCGGCCGTTACATGAGCGCCCGGGAGGCGGAGGCCGCCGGGCTGGTTTCCCGAGTGGTCCCCGTGGAAGTTTACCTGGAGGAAGCGATCCGTCTGGCGAAGGAGATCGCCGCCCGGCCGCCCATCGCCGTCCGCTTGGCCAAGGAGGCGGTGAACAAAGCCTTCGAGACCAGCCTGCGGGACGGCCTGGAATATGAGCGCCGGCTCTTCTATATCCTCTTCGCCACGGAGGATCAGAAAGAGGGAATGCGGGCATTCATCGAGAAGCGCAAGGCCGAATGGAAAGGACGCTGAGCTCCGGTGGTGGGACCGATCGGTTTCCGAACCCTGGTTCTGGCCCTGGAGGCCATCCGCTGGAACCCGGACGGCCCGGCCCTCATCGTGGCTGCCCCCGACGCGGCGGAGCAAGTGCGAGGGGGCATCGCCACCCTCCTCGGCGCGGTCCAGGCGGCCATGGCCGGCGAGACCTGGCTGACCCCTGCCTTCACCTCTTCCACCATGGTTTATCCGCGGACGGGCCCGCCGGATAACGGCGTGGTCTACCTGGCCATGCAGGGGGGCAACGCCCGGGCGGTGTTTTTCCGCCCGGATCTCGCGGCGGATCCGGAGTGGGGTTCGTTCCCGGAGATGGCCCGTCGGCTGCCCGGCGCGCGCCGG
>Ga0105154_1000860_pt1 | contig 12825 bp, 12 predicted proteins | sample SSWtaG_FD_89672 | JGI IMG/M metagenome (GOLD analysis project Ga0105154, IMG submission 89672) | Hot spring microbial communities from Sandy's Spring West, USA to study Microbial Dark Matter (Phase II) - SSWsed_matched | ecosystem: Environmental > Aquatic > Thermal springs > Hot (42-90C) >... | reverse complement strand
TAGCGGCAGGCTCGTTGAGACGGTCATAGAGGATGGAGCGGTGGTGGGAGCTAACGCAGTCATCGTCGCCGGCGTCAAGATTGGCAGGAGGGCCGTCGTAGCCGCTGGAGCCGTCGTCACGAAGGACGTAGAGGAGGGGGAGGTGGTAGCCGGATGCCCCGCGAGGAGGCTGATGAGCGTGGAGGAGTATGAGCGTAAGCGGGCAGCCTACGTTAAGGGGGCTTAGATGTCGAGGAGGAGCTGAGCTACGTACCTGTCGTCCACCCTCCCCACCTTTATGAGGGCGTAGGTCGCAGCCTTGACCTCGGTGTACAACTCGTGGCGCGAGGGGTCAACGTGCTCGCCATAGGCCGTGGCCCTTAACCTGAGCAGACCGTCGAGCCGCTCCACGGCAACCTTGAAGTCGCTGAAGAGCATCCTCCTAATGCTTGAGACGGCCAGTAGCTCGTTTAGCCATGCTACGAGCAGGGACTCCTCGTCTTCCGCCTCCACTTCGACCGCCACCTCCTTCAAGGGCTTGACCTTAGGTAAGTCGGTCATCACGCTGAACATGGCTTTAGCAGCGTTTGCGAAAGCCTCCTCCAGCGTAGAGCCGTAGCCCCTGACCCCTACGTCAGCCGTGGTCTCAAAGAGCTCGAAGCTGGACACAGCTCGCGCAGGACTCTGTCCCCTATTAGGCATTCCGACGGCCTGCCCTCAACGCGGCTTCGAGGCGCCGGGGGCGGGATTCGAACCCGCGTGCCCCCGATGGGGCACTGGCTCTCCTGCGCTGGCTCAAGGCCAGCTCCTTAGTCCGCTCGGACACCCCGGCGCTTGGAGAAAGCTGAGGCTCCTTAATTAAGGCTCATCAACCGACCTGCTTAATGCCCATCACATAGCTGGCGCCGTCGATGTCCCATCGCTTAGTGTAAAAGCCTCCTTCCTCAGGCGCTGGCTTCATCGATAGCTTAAGAGACCTCACCCTCACTTCGCGCATCAAGTAGGCCTCCATCCGCTTAAGCCTCTTCAGTGAGTCTTCGTCGGGCGTGGCTACGTAGGCGTCCACGTAGGCGTCCACGCTGAGGTCGAGCTCCTTCCGCATCTCCTGAAGCCTCCTCACGACCTCCCTGGCTAAGCCTTCATCCAAGAGGTCTTCAGCCACCCTTAAGTCAAGCAGTAGCGCGCCGTTCCTTAGCTCAGCCCTCGCTAGACCCTCCCGCGCCTCAGGCTCCTTATCGGATGCCTCCAACTCCTTCACGTTCATGAGGTCGAGGAGGATGGGCTTCAGTTCCTCGACGCATTCCTTAAGCTCAGGGTCCCTATATACCACAACAGCCTTGCGAAGGGGCCTCCTAAGCTTAACCCTCGCAGCCTGCCTAATGCTATTGGAGGCCTCGACTAGGGCCCTGGCGTGCTCCATTAAGTGCTCGAGGCGCTCATCGACGAGCTCCACATTGGGTTCAGGCCAAGGGCATAGGTGGACGCTCGCGGGCATGGAGGGCGAGGTGGGCTTGAAGATGTGCTGGTAAGCCTTCTCCGTGAGGAACGGTATGAAGGGGGCAGCGAGCCTGATGAATGTGTAGAGGGCTTGATAGAGGGCGTAGTAGGCTGCCAGCTTTACTGGGTCGGATCTCTCAATCCACGTCCGCTTCCTAGCCAGTTTGATGTACCAGCGGCTTACGTCGTTGAGTATGAAGGAGGAGAGGGCCTTGACCGCCTCATGGATGGATAGGGACTCTAGGGCGGAGGTCACCCGCTTGATTAGCCCCTGGGTTCTTGAAAGCAGCCATCTATCCTCGATGGCGAGAGACTTCATGGCTTCATCCTTAACCTGGGAGGGGTTGAAGCGATCCAGGTTCATGTACAGGCTGGCGAAGTAAAGAGCGTTCCACACCACGTTTAGCTCCTTAAAGGCCTCCTCGACGCCTCTCCATGAGAAGTGGAGGTCCTCCCACGTGGTGCAGCCTAGCTCGTACCAGCGGAGCGCGTCTCTGCCATATCTTTCGATTACCTCCTCGGGGTAGACTATGTTGCCCAGGGACTTGTGCATGGCTCTACCCTGCTCATCGAGGGAGAAGCCGTGGACTAGGACGCTACGATAGGGTGCTTCATCGAACACCACCACGCCGGCGGCCAGGAGCGTATAGAACCAGCCCCTGATCTGATCGTGGCCTTCCACGACGAGGTCGGCTGGCCACCACGTGGAGAGGCCTTCAACCTTATGCGGATACTTCAAGCATGCCCAAGAGGCCGCGCCGGAGTCCATCCACACGTCGAGGACGTCGGGGACCCTCTCCATGACTCCTCCGCACTCGCACCTCAGCTTGACTTCGTCGATCCAAGGGCGGTGGAGGTCTAGGGCGGTGTGGAGAGGTTCGATTGACCTCCCTTTGAGTTCCTCAACCGAGGCCACGACGATGAACTTCGAGCAGCTCCTACAGACCCATATCGGTAGTGGCGTGCCCCAATACCTCTGCCTTGAGATCACCCAGTCCTTAACCTCTTCAAGCCACTTGCGGAACCTGACCTTCCCAGCCCACTCGGGAACCCATCTCACCTTTTCGCTCTCTTCTAGCAGTCTATCCTTTATGGCCGTCACCTTGATGAACCACTGAGGGGACGTCCTGAGTATTAGGGGGGACTTACACCTCCAGCAATGTGGGTAGCGGTGCGTCACCGTTCCACGCATGAAGAGTAAGCCCTTGGACTCAAGGTCAGCGACTATCTCGTCGCTGGCCTCGAAGATCCCCTTGCCAGAGTACTTCCCTGCCTCCTTGGTGAACACGCCTCTATCGTCAACGGGCGATAGGACCGGAAGGCCGTAGGCCCTTCCTACCTCAAAGTCCTCCTCACCGTGTCCCGGGGCCACGTGGACACAGCCGGTGCCCTCCGCCAGCGTCACGTACCTTTCGCTGAGCACCACGCGGTGGGCTCCCTCAAGCTCGCGCTGCACGGGCACCTCATCGAGGAGGGGAGGGATGTAGCGCAGCCCCTCGAGCTCATAGCCTAGAACTTCCTCCAGGATCTCGTAGTCCACCCCAGCCTCCCCGAATACATGCCTACACCTAGCTTCAGCCAGGACGTACACTTCGTCGCCTACCCTGGCCCTGACGTACTTGAAGCCTGGATTGACCATGACTGCGACGTTTGCCGGTAGGGTCCAAGGCGTTGTGGTCCATATCAGGATGTACTCTCGATCCCTCCCTTCCAAGGGGAACTTGACGTAGATGGAGGGGCTCTCCACCTCTCTGTACTCCTCAGTCACCTCGTAGCCAGCCAGCACGGTTCCGCAGCGCGGACACCAGTGGACCACCTTAACCCCCCTCTCCAGGAGGCCTCGCTCGTGGGCCTTCTTGACCACCAGCCACACAGACTCGACGTAATGTCTATCTATCGTCCTGTAGGGCTCAGCCCAGTCCATCCACACGCCCAAGTTCTTAAACTGCCTCGTCAAGACCTCGAGGTTCTCTAGAGCGTATGATCTACACTCCTCCACGAAGCGGGCCACTCCCAGCTTCTCCTCGATCTCCCTCTTCGAGAGGAGGCCCAGCTTACGCTCAACCATCACCTCCACGGGTAGGCCGTGCATGTCGTAGCCAGGCTGGTCGCGGACGTGGAAGCCCCTCATGCGCTTGTACCTCAGGATCGCGTCCTTGACGAGCTTGTTCCATGCCGTGCCCACGTGGATCGGGTTGGTGACGTAGGGCGGACCATCTAGGAAGTAGAACTTAGGGCCTCCTCTTGACGCCTCCTTGGCCTTTGGATATACTTCCTCCCATAGCTTCAGTAGCTCCTCCTCGTAGCTCAATGGGCTGAAGCGCCTAGGGAGGAGGCCTACGTACCCTTCTCCATCCGCCGTGGCCGCCACCTACAAGGAGCGCTAGCGCTAGCCTAAGCAGCGGGCGTTAAAATCTTTGAGGGGCGTTAGGCTTATGTCTCAAGTGCCCCACCCATGCTCGGCGCAGGGCTTGATCAACAGCCTCTCGGCCGCACTGAAGTCGCTTAGGCTGAGGGTCCTAACTCAGCAGGTGAAGGTGGAGAGGCTGCTCATAGTGGCAACGCTCTGCGTGGTCTTCGCGGCCAGCTTGGCCTTGAGGCTGCTTAGGCTAAGATACGGCTACAACCTCCTCGACGAGTTCGATCCCTACTTTCAGTACTGGATGGCTAAGTACGTGGTGGACCGGGGCTGGGCTGGCTTCGCTGAATGGTTCAGCTGGTTCAAAGAGCCAAGGTTCTGGTACCCGTACGGTAGGGACGTCGTCCACACGGCGTTCCCTGGCGTAGCCTTCACGGCCGCGTTCATACACCTCTTCCTAACCTCCCTCGGCTTGAAGCTGGACTTGATGACGACTTGCGCCTTCCTCCCGGCCTTCCTAGGCTCCCTAACCGTGGTGCTGCTCTACCACGTGGGGAGGGAGGTCGATGGAAGGGCGGCTGGGCTCTACGCCTCAGTGTTCATGACCTTCAACGCAGCCTACCTCAGTAGGACCATCTTCGGTTTCTTCGACGACGAGAGCGTGGGGATCTTCGCCTTCGTGTGCGCCTTAGCTTTCTACCTCAGGTCCTTGAGGAGGGGAGGGGCTGTGCTGGAGGCCTTCATCGCTGGGGCCTTCTTAGGCTACATGGCTAGCGCGTGGGGGGCCGCCACCTACGTCATCAACCTACTGGCGCTCCACGCCATCCTCCTAACGCTACCGTACCTAGCTGTGGGCAGCGTGGGAAGGCACAGCAAGGGCCTGTTGACGTCATACTCAGTTACCATGTCCACGGCCCTCCTCCTGGCCTCCCTCGTCCCTAAGCACGGCCCCGGCTTCTTAACTTCGGGGCTCAGCTTCCAAGCGTTCATAGCCCTCGCCCTCCTCATCCTAGCCGAGGCTGCGTCTAAGCTGCCGAGCAGGCGTATGAGGATGGCCTTAGCCCTGCCGATCGTAGCCGCCCTCATAGGCGGCTTGATAGCCCTATGGGCGCTTGGCTACCTCACTGCGCCAGAGAGGTACCTCTCAGTCTTCCTCCCCACCATCAGGAGCCCCTTGGTGGCGTCGGTGGCTGAACATCAGCCCATAACGTGGTTCAGCTTCTTCATAGACTATCAGCTCGTCATCCCCCTATCCCTCTTAGGTTTATACTTCCTAGCAAGGAGGGGCGACGCCGTCGGCCTATTCGTGTCGGTGGCGGCCCTCAGCACCATTTACGCAGCGGCCGGGATGGCTAGGCTGCTCGTCTTCCTAGACCCGCTGCTGTGCGTGCTGGCGGGTGTAGGCTTCAGCCGAGTCGTGAAGGCCTTGGCCTCAAGGCTCACCGCTGAGGAGGGGAGGAGGGGGATCCTCGTGGGCCTTGATAGGCGCTGGGCTGGGCTGGCGCTGATCGTGCTCGTGGTAGCCTTCACCCCTTTAGCTTCGCCACTCGTTAAGCCCATCACTGACAGCCCGAACAACGTAGTGGCTAGAGCCAGCGGCCCCCAGATGATACTGGCCTCCGACTTCATGGTCTCTGCCGTGATTCCAGACTGGCTTAACACCCTCGCCTGGATGAAGAACAACCTACCGCCTGATGCCGTAGTAGCTAGCTGGTGGGACTACGGCTATCACATAGCCGTGATGGCTGAGAGGAGCAGCACGTGCGACAACGCAGCCTTGGACCACAGACACATAGCTAAGATAGCCACCGCCTTCCTATCCAATGAAACCGAGGCCTTGAGGATCTACAGGGAGCTGGGGGTCACGCACGTCGTTGTCTTCGGCTACGTTCAGCCCTACCTCGGCTTGAGGGTCGGTGATTCGTATGTATGGTTCTACGCGTCGCTAGGGCACATAGTCGGAGACGACTTTGCTAAGTCCCACTGGATGGCCCTCATCGCGGGCTTAAATCCTTCAGACTACCAGAAGGGCGTCTCCTTCGTCACGGCCGACGGGAGGGCCGGCAGCCTTACCGTACCGGCTGGGAGGAGGGCTGCCGATGCCGTGCTGTATAGGATGCTGTTCAACAACTACGAAGGCCCCCTAGCCAGCAGGGGCCTGGTCGTAGGGGACGTGGTTGTAGACGAGCAGAGCGGTACGCTCAGGGACGTGGTCCCCTTTGACGTCAAGCCCCTACAGCACTTTAAGCTCGCGTACGCCAGCGAGCCTAACCACTTCGTCCTTGTCTACGAGGTAATCTACGACTGAGCACGGCTTAGCTTCAGGAGCCTACGATACTTACCGTACTTATCCTCAGGCGAGAAGCGGGCCGGATGAGGGCTTTTAAGGGGGCCGCCGCAGCTAGGGCACTCCCTCTTGCTGAGGGTGTACCTTCCACACCTTGAGCACTTCATCAACAGCTTCAGCTGCCTCACCGCTTGACCGTGAAGCTTCCAACGCCCCCCCTAGATTTAATCTCCTTCAATGCTACTTCAGCCACCTCCCTCAGTGCCGATTCCGCTTGCTTATAGTCCTCCCCCATCACCTCGACGTTGTAAAATGGCGCGCCAGCCGTGTAGATCTTAACGTTGTACCCCTTCTCCTTAGCCAGCTCAAGGGCCTTCATCAAGCTCTGCCCGATGTGGAGGACTCCCCTTGGGTGAGTGGTGCGTAGCTCGAGCCTCCCACATACTTTAACCATAGGCAGCTCTACGTGCTCCTTAGCCACCTCGTAGACTGCATCAATCCACCTCTCAGCCACTCCTGCTTCACGTAGCGCTTCGACCCCGCGCTTAACAGCCCACTCAAGCCCAGAGTAGATCTCGCCGTACTTGTCCTCCAGCCTCCAGCCAACTTCATCGTAGGCCTCATCAAGCGTGCAGCCCAGCTTCTTAGCAGCCAGGCTGAGGAGGGTTTCAGCCCTTTGGGCTCTCTTCCACTCATACATCTTCTGACCCTTCTCAGCCACAGAGACCCTCCTAAGGGAGAGGTCCACGTGCCCCTTGGCTGGATCCGCCTTGATCACCTTCAGCACGGTCTTCTGTCCCTCCTTCAGGAAGTCCCTTATGTTATGAACCCAAGTGGATGATACCTCGCCGAGCGGTACGTAGCCCCTCTTGCCGCCGTACTCATCTAGGGTTACGTAGGCCCCCTTATCGAAGACCTCAGCCACTGTGGCTATCACGAGTTCGCCCACTTCAGGGAAGGGCCTCCTCTTCCTAGGCACCTAGAAACATCCCCCCTATATCGTCTTCAAGACCCTGGCTTCGACCCTGGCCTTCCCGCCAGTGGGATAGGCGAGCACGCGGCCACACACTAGGCACTTGACTTGGGTGGAGGCGTGGCTGAAGATCACCTGAAGGTTGCCGCACTCAGGGCAGCGTACTTGGAGGAAGCGAGACTTAGGCGTTGGTACGAGCTCCCTAAGCTTGGCCTTACCCATCGAGGTCACTTCCTCGCTACTTCTACCACCTCGAGCTTCTTGGCCCTAACCCCCCTACGGTGGGAGATGTAACCGCACCGCCTGCAGGTTAGCTTAAGGACCTGCTTCTTCGTCACCTTAGCGAACCTCTTTTGCTCAGGCTTCCTCTTCGAGCCGTAACCCTCTTTTTTGGCGGCGTACCTCCGCTCGCCTTGAGCTAGTGCTCTGCGCCTACCAGCCTTGTAAAGCGATGCTGAGTGCTCAGTGTGCGTTCTGCACCTCGGGCAGTAGGTGTTGATGGTCTTTGGTGCCTTCAAGGGCCGCGCCTACAGCACGAGGATGAGGGGTCTTATATGCTTAGTCGAGGCCTAATCAACCATCACCGCGTAGCCCTCACTAACCAGCTTCTCAGCTACACTAGCTGGGAGCAAAGCGAGGGACTCAGCCTTCAGGGGGGCGTACTCAGGGGCCGCCTCCACAGGAGCTTCCTTCAGCATCCTCACAAGCTTCATCCTAGGCCGCTCGTAGTGGGCCGAGAGCTTGGAGCTCAACAGCTCCTCGGCCTCGCTCAGCGCCTTGAGTGCAGCCGATACCGCCTCCGCCTCCTCCCTCGTTAAGAGGGGCGTAGGGTCTTGGCCCTCTAAGGCCTGAGCCAGCGCCTTCCTAACCCTGAGGGAGAAGAGGTCTTGAGCCAGCGCCTTAAGCACCTCAAGCTCTAAGGAGGCCACCTTTTTGGCTAGGCCGGATCCCTCCTCGAGGATGGAGGCTAGCTTAGCCGCGTGGGCTCTAAGCCTCTCATAGAGCGCCGGGTCCAGCCGCTGAAGCTTGAAGCTAGACCTTTCAAGCCTCCAGGAGTCCCTAAGCTCCTGATACATTACCCCATTCAACCTAGAGGTACGGCTAGATAAAGCTTCCAACGAAGCTAGGCCAGCTTGGCGAGCCCCGACCTTAAGAGGTAGAAGGCGACGGCGGTGGGAAGCACGACTACCTCATCGTTGAAGGGGCCGAAGCACTCGCCCATCAAGGTTAGCTGAGGGCACTTACCTACATGGACGCGTAGCTCCCCCTCCTTAAACGCCACTGAGTCCTTAAGGGGGTCGAAGGAGTCTAAGTTGCTCAGCTTGAGGGGCTGGGCGATTAGCCCCGTGTCCCCATGTATGCTGCCGGGCAGCCTGATGAGCCTATGGATGTCTGTGGTCACCCTCTCATCTACCTCACAGCGCTGAAGCTCGATAGCCTTCAGCATCAGCCCCTCCCAGAACCTTCGACCATACTTGAGGATCAAGCCCCACCTAGGCTTAGGTAGCTCAAGGGAGGCTAAGAGGCGTTCCTTCGACCCGTAGATCTCAGCTGCCAGCTGCCTCTTTGAGGCTGGGAGCAGGCGCTCCACGTCAGCTATGGTGGCTGAGCTGAGGAAGCTGTAGACCCCCCTTGCTATCCTGCCGCGCCAGCCAGGATGGTTGAGCGCCGGGGGGGCATGAGACCTATCAACGAGGAAGTGGAAGCCGTGGGCCTCCGGTCGAAGGCTGACTGCTTTGAGGTAGTCCACGATCTCCCTTCGAGCATACTGATCGAGCTCCTTGACGGCCTCCGACTCTACGTGGAGGTGGTAGCCTCTCCTACCTGAGAAGGCTACGTGGAGCTCGTTTGGCGAGAAGCCGAAGTCAGGTATCAGGAAGCCTTCGATTAGCTTCAGGAGCTCCTCCTTGGCCGCCTCTAAGCATCGAGGGCAGAGGTAGAAGCTCTCAGAGCTAAGCCTACGTCCCCCGCAGTTAGGGCAGCTTAACGGCGCCAGCCCCCTTCCGGCAGCCCTGCAGTCGAGGCAGGTCCATCTATCATGTTCGTCCTTGCATGGAGTGGGTATGTGGTCTGAGTCAATGTCGAAGACTAAATCGGCCCCCATCCACCCTTTAGAGGCCATGTCCTTCTCGCTGGGGGACAGGTAGTAGGCTGATGAGTAGAAGACGTGGCGTGGGGCTCGAGAGGCGAGGAAGCCCCTTAGATCCTCTAGGCTCTTGAACGCTACGTGACGCAGCACCTCGTCTTGCTCAAAGAACGAGAAGGCGAGCTCGCGGTGCGGAAGGTCCGAAGGGGGGCTGAGCGCGCGGCTTGTGTCAGCATAATAGTTCCTCACCAACTTAACGATAACCTTCAGCTCCCGTTCGCTCACTTAGCCTCCGGGCCCTCCAAGGACCTGAGCCTGTAGTAGGCGAGCGGGTGCTTAACGCGCTGGCAGAGGCGGTCGGAAGAGGGGCAGAGGTTGAAGGTGCGAAGAGTCTCGCAGCTGGGAGGCGTGTACTTGGTTCTTGAGCCTATCTCGCCAGCTATATGCCTAACGTGGTAGGTAGCACGCTTCTCGTCGAAGTCCGGAAGCCTCCTGAATAGGTCTACGACCTCCTCAACCGTCTTGCCCGTGTTCAGCATGAAGGATGCTAGCGTGAACCTAGCCATGTGCGGAAGCTGCCTTCCAGCCAATGCATCCTCAAGTAGGGCCTTAATGCAGGGGGGGTAGGCTGACTCGCCTCCCCCCCTGGGAGCCTCGAGCCCAACCGAGCTTACAGCCCTACGCTTGCTCAGCTCTAAGACCTCCCTCAAGGATGCTTTAAGGCCCTCCCCCAGCTCAACGCTAGGCGCTGCAGATAGGCGGCTGATTAAGCGCTCCCTTAAGGCCTCAGCCATCAACCTAGCTAGCTCGTGGCGCTGTAGGTAGACTAGCCCGTCTGATAGGACCCTGTTGACCAGCTTCCAATGATGGGACTTGAAGCCCATGGACACTGACAGGAAGTCCCTCCACCTCAACGCGAGCCCGTAGGAGCGAGGGCCGAGGTCTAGAGACACCCTCTCAACAGCCCAGTTGAAGCAGTCGTGAGCTATGTAGGTCAGCTTATCGACCGCCTCGTCCTTGAGGAGTGTAAAGGCCCTCTTAGCCTCCCCTTCAGCGTACCTACTTTGTAGGAGGCGGTCGTTGGTAAGGGAGGCTAGAAGCACGGCAGCTGGATAGGAGAGGACCTCAACCTCAACCTCCTCCAACCGCGCCGACACCACGCCACTCTCTAAGGATTCCTTCAGCCTGCCTACCGCCCTCTCGAGAATCCTTCGGTTTTCGGGCTTATCCAGTTCTTCGGCGGTGAGGCCTCGTTCCTTGACGAAGGCCTGAGCCTCGGGGGTGAAGGGGTACTTCGCCAGGTCCTCCTTGGTTAACACACTTGGGCAGCACCTCTAGGCTTAGCCTTACTCCTCAAGCCTAGGCGCTAGCCAGTATTGTATCTTGCCTCCACCGGGCAGGTCGAAGATTAAGGTGAGAGGTATGTTCGTAGAGAAGCGAAGCTCCAATATGTCAGCGGCTGCCGCTGCCTTCATCATGTCGAGGAGGTAGGTAAGGCTGTACATGGACCTAGAGGGCTCCTTAACGTTCAGCTCTAGGAGCGCCCCTCCATCCTTAGTGAAGGTGGTGGAGGACTCACCCTTATCACTAGAGGCTTGAAATGTCAGCTCCTCCTGGGTGGCTTGGATCTTAACGTGGTCGCTGACGAGCTCCGCATCCCTCAGGGCGTCCTCCATGGCGTCAGCCAGCAGCCTCGCTTGAGCGTTGAAGGAGACGCGAGGGGTGGGGAGCTCTTCGTAGCCTAGGTCTATGAGGGGCACTGCGAAGACCCTCGTGGCCCTCCCTTTGAGCTTCAGCTTAAGCCTCCCCTCGCCTGGCTTAAGCTCAAGCTCCAGCTTCTCCCCCGTGGAGGCCCTCTTGACCAGCTTATTGAGCTGGTCTAAGTTGACTCCAACCTTGGTCTCAGCTTCGCATATGTATTCCTCGAAGGAGGTGCTAGGCATTTCAAAGTCTACCATAGCTATTCGCGAGGGATCCATAGCCCTCATCCTCACCCCCTCTGGGGTGAAGGTGAAGGCTGTTTCGTCAACCATCGTGGACAGCGCTTGAACCACGCTCTTCCAAAGCTTAGCATCTTGAAAGACGACCTTCATCAATTGAGGGTCGCCTCGGTCAAGGTGGTAGGCCATATATCTTGTTATTTACACGCTATTTAAGGTTCACCGTCCAGCCGACCTCCGATTACTAGCAATACTAGTGGAGGCTGTAGAGCCTTGATCCTTAATCGTACTCACGCCACGTGTAGCCGCACTTAGTGCATCTATAGAAGCGCGTAGAGCCTTCATCAGCCCTCCTCGTCTGAACCAACCACCAGTAGGCCTCGTTGCCTCCGCACTTGGGGCAGGATGCCTTGACCGTGGGCATAACCTTGTAGGTCGAAGGCTCCACCACGAGCGTCTTCTCCTGGGGTAGATGCTTGATCCTCTGGGTCACCTTGACCTCCCCCGCGATGGAGGAAGGGTCACCCACGAAGCCGCATACCTTGCATAGCAACTTAACCCCGCCTTCGCTCCTTGAAAGCTCGAGGAGCTTACCGCAGTTAGGGCAGAAATGTAGGCTGCTCGTCAAGCGCGCCACCCAATGCTTCCGTCATTCCTCTACAGCTGCTAGATTTAGGTGTTGCTGAAGTGGCCTATCCAGCAGCTTGAGTAGAAGGTAGCTAGCAAGCTGGTCCCCCGACTCGGCCTCTTGAGCTTAATCGGTCGCCTACGTTAGCGAGGTTTACGGGCCTTAGCTTCGTCTCCAAGCCTCGTAGAGCGACCTAACCAGAGGGGCGAGCGACGAAGCGAGCCTGATGGGCTCCACCCCGAAGGGGCCCCTGCAGGTCCTTAGCAAGGCCTCAGCCTCCTCAACGCTAAGGCCTGAGTACTCGCTGAGCTTATGCTCATGATCCGCTGACACCATCAACACCGGCTTCCTGAGGAGCTTGGATAGGTAGTTCAGCTTGCCGTGTAGGGGAAGGCAGCTTGAGAGGAGGATGGCGGTAAGCTCCTCATAGAACCGGCTCGCCTTAATCTCAGCGGCTAGGCTGGAAACCTCATTCATCCTCCAGATGAGGACGAAGGCCCCGTCGACCCAGAGGGATCCCCTCATAACCACGCATGCGCAGAGCTGGCTGGTCCCCTCAGTTACCGCCACGTCTACGCCCAAGACCCTCACCTCAGGCTTGTAAAGCTTCGTGTGAGGCCACCAACGGCCTACTTCAAGGCCCTCGAGGCTTTCTCCTCAAACACCTTAGTGAGGGCTACAATCCTGGCGGCAGCCTCCCTCAGAGCGTCCTCTGGGGACTTGGAGCCGTCGGTCTTGACCATGAACACAGGGCTTGAGACAAGGGGGTGGTCAATGCGGTAAGCGGCGAACGTCACGGCCGGGTCCTGGAGGAGTGCCTCCCTCAAGGAGTTACAGAAGGTATGTCCCTCCCCCTTAAGCTCGAAGACCAAGGTGTTAGGGCCCCTTCTTAAAACCACGAGGTCCATCTCGCTCACCGCGGCTAGCGTATGCCTTCAACAGACTTAAGCTCAAACCGCCCCCAGCGCAGAAGGTAGTGGCTTAACGAGATCTTACGAAGCTCCTGTGAGCCGCAGGTAATGCACGTCAACCTACTTCCCTTCAGCAGTAGAGGGCGGCGGCACCGAGAGCATAGG
>Ga0105154_1000857_pt1 | contig 12855 bp, 16 predicted proteins | sample SSWtaG_FD_89672 | JGI IMG/M metagenome (GOLD analysis project Ga0105154, IMG submission 89672) | Hot spring microbial communities from Sandy's Spring West, USA to study Microbial Dark Matter (Phase II) - SSWsed_matched | ecosystem: Environmental > Aquatic > Thermal springs > Hot (42-90C) >... | reverse complement strand
AGGAAGCCCAGCCAGGAGGAGAGGAAGCGGTACCAGTCGTGGAGGCTCCCGGTGTGCACCCACTCGGTTAGGGCCTCGTAGAGCCTCTGAGCGAACCTCTTCATGAACCCCCAGTAGAGGGAGCCCACGCTGGGCGACACGTTGCTAACCACCATCTCAGGCTCGCCTGAGAGGTAGACCGGCGTTTCTCTCACTCTCTTCGACTTCAACGCGTAGTAAGCAGTTGCGGCCGCTGCGAGGGCTACGGCTGCCGCTAGCGTCACGATGTACACGAGCGTAAAAGGATCGAGCACCTTTACCGTCAAGGTCCACCACCCAGGAGCTCCGCGGGGATGAAGCGGAGAACCCCTTCCATGTACGAGCGAACGCCCTCGCTAGTGGCGACCGCGCGAGCGGTCTCCTCGAAGACTACTCGGACCCACGGGAAGAGCGAGCCTGAAACTAGCAATGACAAGGCTAGAATGAAGGGGACTGCTTCGACCCACGAGCTTCGCCTTGCTCCAACTTCCACCTCAGCCGCGAAGGCTACCGCGTAGAGGGCCTTCAGGTAGGCTGGCAGGGAGAGGGCGGATACCGCCACGACGATTATTGGGCCCGTGATGAGACCGGCTTGAGCGCACCCGAGCGCTATCGCGAGCTTAGAGTAGAAGCCCAAGAAAGGCATCAAACCCACTAGGTTGAAGAGGCCTAGAGCGAAAGCCGCCAGAGCCACGGGGTGGCGCTTCGCCACCCCCCTCATCCCGTCTAGGGAGTGCGTTCTCGCGTCATCCGCGAAGACGCCAGCTGCCATGAAGAGCAAGACCGAGGATACCCCGTGGGAGACGGCGTGAGCTAGAGCTCCGGCTACCGCCAGCTTGACATCGGCTCCGATGCCAAGAAAACCGGCTGAAAGCCCAACGTACACGAGGCCCACGTGGCTGACCGCGCTGTAGGCTAGCAGCCTCCTCAGATCGGTCTGAGCCATCGCCATCAAGGCTCCGACCACACCGCCGATCGAACCCAATATGAAGAACGCGGCTAAGACAGCGCTCCTGAACTCGCCTCCCACTGCGCTGTCGGGACCGAAGATCGTGTAGAGAAACCTGAGCACGGCATAGACTCCAACGCTGTCCGAGAGCCCCGAGAGAACTGCCGCGACTGGGGGAGGAGCTCCCGTCAAGGCGTCGGGCAGCCAGAAGTGGTTTGGAAACAGAGCGGACTTGAAGGTGAAAACCCAAAGCGCGAGAGCGAGCGCGAGAGCGCTCGCGTACACGTAACCCGCTCCCCGCGGGGAGCGGGCCAGTGACGCGATGACTGCAGCGTTCAGGCTCCCGTAGGTAGCGTAGAGCACCAGCACCGCTGCGAAGTAGAACGACGTGGCGAGCGAGCCGATGAGAGCGTACTTGACGGCGCCCTCCACCGCCTCGGCTCTCTCCCTGTGATAGGCGACGAGCCCGTACGCTGATATGCTGAGCACCTCGAGCATCACAAAGAGGTTGAAGACATCGCCTGTGTATACGCAAGCCAGCATGCCAACTTCCAAGCCCGTTAGCAGGGCGTAGAACCTCGCCGGATCACTCAAGCTTTTCCTGTACCAGAGAGAGTAGACGACCACGGCAACCATCCCCCACGCGATAAAGAGACCCATCAGCGCGCCTAGGGAGTCGACAGCGTAGTTCACGCCTATGTGCGGTGGCCAACCCCCGTACGTGTACACGAGCGGGCCATTCCCCGCCGCGGCGAAGACCGCTGTGGCGGTTAGAGCGGCGAACAGTGATGACGCCATGGAGAGAACCCAACAGGCTTTCCCACCCCCCAGCTTCCCCGCGAACGGCATCAGCGCTGTAGCTAAGACCATCAACGGCAAGGTCGAACCGAGGAGGTGCAACGCAACCACTGGCTCCACCCGTTACTCGAACACCGTCTTACAGTACTCCTCGTAGAGCTTTGAGACCGAGCTGCGCGCTTCCTCCGGATCGAGAGTTTTCGCATCTATCCAGTGGACGTAGAAAACCCTCTCGTCCTCGTCGACATCGACCACTGCCGTACCGGGCGCGTTGGTTATGAACATTGCAGTGGCTGCTATCGCGTACTCGCTTTCGAGGCTGTAGGGGATCTTCACGATAGCTGGCCTCAAGCGTGCTCGCGGGTTCAAGATCCTCCAGATGACGCTGGCGTGGGCTCTCGTCTGGTTCAAGGTGAAGTACCTAGCGGCAAGGAGCATCAATTTCGCCCACCTCGCTGGGCTCACCAGCTTGCCCGGTTCACTCACCGCGAAGTCCGCGAACAGGTAACCCACCGCAGCGGCTACGAAAACGCCCGCGATCAGGTCGGGGAGTCTAAACTTGCCTGTAAAAACCGTGTAGGTTACGAAGGCTAGGCAGGCTACTGCACCCGCCCTAGCTAGCTTACGCGTGCTTCGCACTTCGCCCCACCTCCCTCATGTCGAGCGTGCCGTAGTGCCTGTAGAGCTCACGACCTAGGAGCGTGAGGAACAGCGTGACAGCGAGCCCGATGACGATCGCTGTCAGGACTAGAGCTTGAGGCAGGGGATCGACTGCTGTAGCTACGAACCTTGATACAGCTTCGCCTGAGGGCTCTTCGGTGAGTATGGGCGGGCGGGGGTGTGCGCTCGATGTCCACTTCCTGTAGCCTATGAAGACCGCAAACACGTTCAGCGTGTCGGAAAGCATAGTCAGCGAGATCACCTTTTTCGTGTAGTGTGGTTTGAAGAAGACGCCGTAGAGGGTCAGCGCTACGTTGACGAAGAGCGAAACGAGAAACACTTGGAGGAGGTACGCGTTCAGAGGTTCGTAACTCATCGGGTTTCACCTCCCTTGTCGCTTTGGAGCATTAGCTCCATGAACGCGAGCGTGAACCCGCACGCTACAGTCAGAAGCTCGAACACGTCGAAAAGCAGCAACGAGTCTACGCCCATCCACCCGGTTTTCCCTGGAAAACCCATTGGGGCGTTCGGCTTAGGAAGGTTTTGAAGAACGTAGGAGTTAGCACCAGCCAGCAGCCCAGCTACGAACGTCGATAAGGCCGTCACCCCGATTCCGGTCAAACCTAAACTCATTAGAAATAAGAGGATCTGCATGGATACCTTTCTTCCCAGCAGGAATGTTGTCGAAAACGCCGCCACTACGGCTAGCGGCGCGATTGCGATTGTGGCGCCGCCGTGGAAGCCACCCCCGGGGTTCTCGGAGCCGTGCAAGCCCATGGCTAAACCGGCCGCTACCACCACAGGCGCTACAACCCTTATGGCCGCCTTCACCATGGGCGAAAGCCCCGCCCTTCTTCCAGGCACCTCTCTGGGCCTGAGCGGACTGATAGAGACCACTCCGGCTGCCAAGGCTAAATATAGAACCACTGTCTCGTAGAAGGTGTCGATTCCTCGGTAGTCCCACAGGATGGCCCCTACCACTGCCGGGGTGGCGGAGGTGTAGGGGTGCAGCGGGTCGGGCGCTGCGGATAGGTAGAAAGCCGCCAGGCTCCTCAAGCTCCCAGAGGGGAGCAAGTACTCTGACGTGGCGAAAACTAGCAGACTTAAAGCCAACACCGTGATGATCACGAAGGCTATCTGGAAAACCTTCCTCATTCTTTCTCCCACCTCTCGGTTCTGCTTATGAGCGAGAGCAGTACGGCCGGCACAAGGCCTAGGGCGACGGGCAGATAGACGAGTACGATGTCGGGTGCCATCAACAGGAAGTACGCGATGGCGTAAAGCCCGCTCTGAACGGCGCTGTAGATGATGGCCTTCACGAGGTCTTTTTCCGTTAGAGCCAAGTAGACGGCTATGGTTGAGGCTAGACCGCAGAAGGCTAGGAGCGTGTACACTAGTGTCTCAGCCGCTGCCATACCCCTCACCGCGGGGATCCCTATCGAGCGCGTCCTCGACGAACGGCATGAGGTGGGCTGTCCTCGACCTGTGGACGCCGCGGGCGAGAGCGTGAGTGCCGGTGGGCGCTAGGATGAAAATTAGAACGGCTGCTACAAAGCTGGCGCCGGCTACGATCCACCTGCTCTCGCCGAGCTCGCCCGACGATAGTGCCACGAGCGAGGAGCCCACCAGCGGGTAAATGCAACCCCATACCGCCGAAACGGTGGTTGCGTGGAGTCGCAGGTAGAAGTTCTTGAAACGGTGGAAACCCGCTGCAGCCGCTAAGCTGGCGAACGCGCCGAGCAGGATAAGCGCGTAACCTAGTGCTCTCAGGACGAGGAGCGCTAGCTCAAGCACCCAGATCACCCTTCTCCAGGTACTTAGCGACGTACACGTCTAGGAGGTAGACCCAGAGCGCTAGGGAGACTGCTGCTGTCGCTAGCTTCGGCTCCCTGAAGTAGATCGAAAAGAGCGTGAAAAGGACTGCCGTCATGTACGTCGCGGCGTCGATCGCCAAAACTCTGTCCCCCAACGTAGGCCCCAGCAACGCCCTGATCAAGGTTGCTGCTATCGAAACCGAGTAAGCGGCGATCGCGAGCAGAAGCAGGCTTTCCATCAACCCCCTCCCACCCTGCTCAAAGTGCCGAGGGAAAGCGATCCCGAGTCGGGCTTTTCGGGGCCTGCCAGCTTGTACTCGTTCGACACCACGTAGGCGGAGAAGGGACAGACGGCTACGCACTTGTAGCAGAAGACGCACTTCCCGTAATCGATCAGCGGGTAGACCCTCCTGCGGTTGGAAGCGGGAACCTCATAACCCGAAGGCACTTCAACAATCTCGATCGCGTTCGCTGGGCACTCGATCGCGCAGACGGAGCAGCCGGTGCACTTCCTAAGGTCGGCGTAATGCCGGCCTCTGAAGTCTGGCTCCACAGGGACGGGCTCTCTAGGGTACTCAACCGTCGCAGGTCCTTTGAGAAGATTCCTAAGCGACAGACCGAGAAGCTTCAGCTTAGCCATCACTCACCACCAGCCAGATCCCTCAGAGCTATGCTCCGTCTAGCCCCCTTCTCCACATCTATAACAGTTACCCTCTCCATGCACGAGATGCAGGGATCCAGCGACGCGAGTATGGCCGGCAGGTCGGCGAGGCTGTACCCCACGAACATGAACGGTGAGTTAACTATGTTGTTAAAGCTGGGCGTGCGGATCTTGACCCTATAGGGGTTTGGTCCCTTGCCGTCGCTAACCACGTAGTACGTCAGCTCGCCTCGAGGCGCCTCGACCCTGGTGTAAGCCTCTCCCGCCGGAAACTTCCTCGGGAGCTTCCTCTCGTCGGGGACGGGGTTGCCGTCGCTCGGGAGCTTCTCTAGCACCTGCCGCGCAATCCGAACCGCCTCGAGTGTCTCGTCCCATCTGACCATAGCCCTAGCCCACACGTCGCCTTCGCTATTGACGATCACGTTGAAGTTCAGCTCGCCATAAGCGTCGTAGCGCTCACTGGCGCGCGCGTCTATTGCGACTCCCGAAGCTCGAGCGACAGGGCCCAGCAGGCTGTACCTTATCGCGTCGAGGCGCGAGACCTTCCCAACGCCGACGGTGCGCTTGAGCACCGTCTCGTCCTCCTCGAAGACCCGCTTGTAGAACTCTAGCCTCGGAGCGAGCGCGTCGAGCAGGCGGGCGATCTTCTCGCGCTTCGAGTCGTCCAGGTCCCTCCTGACGCCACCTACGACGATGTAGTCGGCCATCACGCGCGAGCCCGTCAGCACCTCCTTGGCTCTCATCGCGCGCTCGCGATCCAGCATGATGCTCATGAACAGGTTCTCGAAGCCTACGTTCAGCGCCAGCACGGCGTTAGCCAGCATGTGGCTGTGGATGCGCTCCAGCTCCATCGCCAGCACGCGGAGGAAGAGAGCCCTCTCGCGGGGCTCAACTCCGAGCAGGTGCTCTAAAGCCCTCACGTAGCAGTCCGTGTGGACCGTGTTGCATATGCCGCAGACCCTCCCGATCACGAAAACGCTCTTGTGGAAGCTGTGCCCCTCGCAGAGCTTCTCTATCCCCCTGTGGTTGTACCCCGTGTTCACTTCTACCCTAACGATCTCCTCCCCCTCGGCGTAAACCCTGAGGAGCAGGGGCTCGTGGAGGGCCGGGTGCTGCGGGCCCACGGGCACCTCCAGCGTCACGGGCACCTCAACGATCTTCCTGCCGCCCACCCTCCTACACCCTGCTATCCTTCCTGAGAGGGTACTCGCCCAGCTCGACCGCGTCTTCCGGCGCCAGGAACCCTCTCCTCAGGTGGGCGTTCCCCTCGAAGACTACGCCCAAGAGGTCGTAGGCTTCGCACTCGCCCGGCAGCGCTCCCGGCACGAGGTCGTGCACGCTCTGGATCACGGGCTTATCTCGGAGCAGGTAAGTCCTGAACACGACGGTCTCCTCTTCGGGCAGCAGAACCACGAAGTAGTCGAGACGCACCCTTCCCGCTTCGGGTAGGTCGGTAGCCGAGAGCGTAGAGATGAAGAAGCCGTCGGGACCAAGCGCTTCGATAAGCCCCGAGAAAAGGCGGCGCACGTCGTCGGGCTTAAACTCGAGCACCACTCGGCCGGGTAAGACGGAGGACCGGCCGGTGAAAAGCTCTTCGAGTGGCTTCAGCTTCACGAGCGCAGCCACAGCCCTACACCTCGCCTCGGGAGATTATCTCCAGCAGCTTCAGTACGCCATCTATTACCGCTTCAGGGCGGGGAGGGCAACCGGGCACGTAAACGGAGACCGGTACAACCTTGCCAGCTCCCCCTAGAACGGAGTACGAGCCTTGGAAAACACCCCCGCTAATCGCGCAAGCTCCAATCGCTACTACGAACTTCGGGTTGGGCATCTGCTCGTAGAGCCTCTTCAACCTCTCGCCAGCTTTTTTCGTAACCGCTCCCGTGACGAGAAGGATGTCCCCATGCCTCACGCTGGGAGCGAGCTTGATGCCGAACCTCTCAGGGTCATAGAGAGGCGTTTTTGCCGCTAGAACCTCTATGTCGCAACCGTTGCAAGCGCCAGTGTTAAAATGAACAAGCCAGGGACTGTAGCAGATCACTCTGACAGAGCTCGACCCTCTGGTCCCGCTCAACACAGCCGACATGACGCCCTTTTACGCTGGGTTGTTAAAAAACCTTCTATCCGACAGCGCGCGCCGCGCGCTTACGCTTCGACGCGGGCGCTGAACGCCCAATACGCGGTTTTAACAACGAATAGTTTATTACGAGCTGTTATCGGGAGGCCAGATGACGTCTGAGGGCGCGTCTGCGGTAAAGGTCGTTAAGGAGCGAGCGGCGGCTGTTGCGGCCTACCTCGTAGTCGCCCTCGGCTTCTATATGTTGAGCCTCGTTCTCCCTCCTTTCATGTCGGGATTGAGGATGCCCGGGCTACCGGACCCCGTAGCACGTTTCGACTGGCTTTTCTGGGCTTTCCTGTTCCTGCTCGCTTTCGTGTTTACGGCTACGGCGATCTACGAAGCTTTGCGCATGCTAGATCCCCTTTTCAATATGCTTTCAAGCAAGTTCGGCAGCGCGGTAAGGCCGGGTAAGAGGATTGCTAGAGACATCGCTTACGCTCTCCTCGTTGCTTTAACAGCTATAGCTCTAGCCCCGTTCACCGAGCCTTTGGGCCAAGCCGCGCCCTTAGCAAGGGCTCTCATAGGCGTCGGTACGCTGCTGATCCTGCTGTTTCTACTCTACGATGCCGCTAAGACAATCTACGCGTACGTGCGCGAGAGAATCGAAGAAGCTGTAGCTAAGCTGGCCAGGTGAGAGCGTGGATCCCACCAAGTACCTGCTCGGCTACGCGCTCGTCGTCCTGCTAGCCGTGTCGGAAGCCTTCCCCATGTCGCTCTCCGCGTTGATAGGGGCTGCGCTGCTAGTGGCTTTCGGGGTGAGCGACGGCGTCATCTCGTTCGGAGAGGCTCTGTCCTTCGTCGACCTGGAGCTGCTCGCGCTGCTCGTCGGAGTGATGATCGTTGTGGAGGTGGTGGACAGGTGCGGGACTTTCCGCTACCTCGCGCTAAAGGTCGTACGCAAGGTGCTCAAGAGGCCCGCTCTGCTCCTCACGGCGACGGGCCTCTTGAGCGCGCTGACATCGCTGCTGCTCAGCGACGAGGCCGCGCTGCTGCTCATCGTGGCGATCCTGCTGAGCTTGGGGAAGGCCGGGGGCTTCGACCCGATACCCTTTGCGGTGTCCTCGGCCATAATGGTGAACCTCGGCGGGACGGGGACGCTCGTGGGCTCAGTGCCCAACATGGCCATCGGCATCAGGGCTGGCTTCAGCTTCCCGGAGTTCGCCTCCTACCTGCTCCCCTGCGAGTTCGCGCTCTACGGCGTTACGCTCGCCCTCCTCTACCTCTACTACCGCAGGAAGCTGCAATCGAGCGGCGGGGAAGCGGAGCTGGAGGAGATCGAAGTCAGTAGTGTGGACGTCGCCAAAGGGGCTTTCCTCCTCTCGCTGATGCTCTCGCTCTTAATCGCGGCCGGCATCGCGGATTTCCCAGCAAGCGCGGCCGCCCTCGCGTCCGCAATGGTTGCGCTCGCTCTCTCGGGCTTCGACACGCTGGAGGTTTTCCAGAGGCTGGACTGGGACACGGTATTCTTCACCGCCTCCTTCACGGTGATCATCGGAGCCCTCGAGCGCGTCGAGGCGCTGAAGGGGTTGGCCCTATGGCTGCAAGAAGCGGCAGGCGGCTCTCTCGCCCTCGTGTCGCTCCTCGTCCTCCTCGTCAGCGGCGTTGCCAGCTTGCTCCTCCCGAACCTCATCGTCGCTCTCTCCTTCATCCCCGTGATCGAAGACTTGCCCTTCGCCGACAAACGGCCGCTCTGGTCCTCGCTCGTCCTCGGCTCTAACCTCGGGGGCGTCGGGCTGCCGGTCAGCAGCTTCGTTATCGTCATGACGATTGGGGCGCTGAAGCGCGAAGGCTACGAGATCGACCCTTGGGCGGTCACGAGGGTCGGGATCCCCATGACGGTCGCTTGGCTCGCTTTCTCAGCAATCTACTTATTAATCCGGTTCGGTCTCCTATGATCGGTGGTTGCCATGGCCAAAATGGAGGAACTCATCGAGAAACGCTTCAAGTCGGTTGAGGAGAAGTACCGGGAGGAGCTGGACCTCGTGTGCGAGGCTTTAGGCAAACCCTGCATAATCCTCCACGTCCAGCTACCTGAAGGGTGCGAGGAGTACAGGGAACTTTTCGAGAAGCTCCCGGGGGACGAGGAGTTCATGGCCGAGCTTCAGGAGTTCGTCAGAGAGGCTCTTAAGAAGAAAGCCGAAAAGCAAGCGCGAGAGGAAGCTCAGAGTTAAGATTGAGGCCATGGTTTCTCCATAACCGCTTTCAGAAGGGAGACAGCGTGAACGATATCGCTCTTCTTCGCTAGCGAGACGGGCGCGTGTATGTACCTGACTGGCACCGAAACCGCTGTAGCTGCCGCGCCCACTTGAGCGAAGCCGCCGGCGTCCGTCCCGCTATAGGGGGAAAGCTGCAACTGGTGCGGTACACCCAATCTTTCAGCAAGCTCTTTGACGTGCTTCAGCAGCTTCTGCGAAGCGACGATCGTGCGGTCCATCACCCTGATAGCCGGACCCCTGCCGACCCTCGTGACGACCCTGTCGGGAGGTGTGCCGGGCGTGTCGTTGGCGATAGTTCCCTCTACCGCGATCGCGTAGTCTGGCTTTAGCTCGTGGGCGAGGGCGGTGGCTCCCCGCAAGCCCACCTCCTCCTGCACGGTGAACGCTACGACGACCGTCCCCCTTTCGGGCCCCCCGCACCCGCGCAGCGCTTCGAGGAGGACGTAGCAGCCGATCCTGTCGTCCAAAGCTTTTCCCGCCACGTACTCGCCCCAGTCGCTGAAGCTCGGTGCGAAAGCAACCGGCGAGCCCACGCTAATGCCGGCACGCGCAACCTCATCAGCTGAGGAAGCGCCTACGTCCACGTAAAGGTCCTCGACCGTCAGCTCCCTCGGCTGCGCCTCCCTCAAGTGGGGAGGCGTCGCCCCTACGATCCCCGGTACGTCTCCCCTTTCGCCCATCACTACCACCTCGTGGCCCTGCGCGGTCGCGGCGTTGACGCCCCCTAGGGCCACGACGCGAAGGAACCCGTTATCCTCCACGTGCCTAACCAGGAAGCCGACCTCGTCCATGTGGGCTGCGAGGACGAGCAGGGGGCGGCCGCTGCCGAGGGTGACGTAAAGGTTGCCGACCGCGTCGGTTTTCGCATCGTAACCCATTTCGGCGAGCTCCTCGGCGATCGCCGTTCTGACTCGCTCCTCAAAGCCCGAAGGGCTTAGGGCTCGAGCTAGCTTGGATAGCGTGTTCGTGTTCACGCGAACCCTGTTCAACGTCCTTTTTAAAGGCTCGATCGGAGCTTAACATGGAAAAATTTATAAAGGGGGCAAAAAGGTAACTCCGCTTTCCTCCCCCTTCGAGAACACATCCCCCTTTGAGGTGATCCCTATGTTTAAGCGTATCGCGCTGAGTCTCGCGTTAGTGAGCGCTGCCGACGCCGTTTACGTAGCCCTAACTAGGCCGCTCGTTGGCGCCGACTCGCTCGGGGTGGGCGCTCTCGTGCTGCTTGCGACGGTGGAGAGTCTAGCCTTCATTCCAGCGTTCGCTGTCGCGAGCTTAGGCGAGATCCTTGGTAGGCGGCGGGTCGCGGCGCTAGCGGCGGCATCTGCTGCGGGTCTCTTGCTGCTGCTACCTCCCCGCGACCTGCTAACGGCGCTGATCGGCGGAGCTCTCTACTCCTTCTCGACAGCGACGCTCTACAACTTGGCGGTGGCGGGAACCTTGGAGGATCAAGAGGAGGCTTTGAGAAGGTACGCGCTAGCGGGTTTCAGCATGAGCCTCGGCTGGGGAATCGGATCATCGGTCTCTTGGCCCCTGTACTACGCGGTGGGTCAGTTGGGCATAGCCGCTGCAGTACTGGCGCTCGTAGCCTCAGCCGCGGCCCTGGGGGCTTGGGGCGAGGGGCGCGACGACTTGGACGCTATCGAAGCGATGAAGCACCCTCTTAGAACCTTGGGTTTCCTCCTCCCGGTGGCGGCGGCCGGCTCGGCGCTGCACACGGTCGGTATGAGCGCCTACGGGGTCGACCTGGATAGAGCCTTAAGCGTTCTCTTGGCGAGCGAGACGGAGGGGCGCGTGCTCTACGGCTTGTTCCGCGGCGGTCTACCTGTGCTGCTCGAGGCTGCGCTCAGGCTCCGAAGCTCGGAGCTCGTCGAGAGGTTCGGTGGAACCCGCTTGCTGCTAGCGAGCCTCTGGCTGAGTGCGCTGCTTTACAGCATACTCCCACTGCTGCCTGCTCACGCGGTTGTGGCGGCGTGGTTCGCGGTCGTCGCTGTTTACACACTCTACGACGTAGCTCTCTATGCTCTCGTCGCAGAGCGTTTAGACGGTCTCGAGGGAGCGGCGGTGGGAGCGCTCAGCCTCGCGTCAGGTGCAGGCAACCTGGCGGTCGCGGTGTTTGATGGCTGGCTCGTCATCAAAGCGGTCTACGCGCTGATGGTTATCGCTATGGCAGCAGCGGCTACCGGAGCAGTAGCTGCCGAGTTAAAGCGCAGCTCCAGCGAACCCCCTCTAACGCTCGTAGAGGGCAAGGTGCGGGAAAAGAGCAGCATAAAAACCGCTGTTGCAAGCACCGCGTAAAGAGAAAGGAGAATTATACCGGCGTTTTCCCAGGAAACAGGGAAGGGTATGAGGAGCCCTTACAGGCCTAAAGTCGACTTGAGCGGTTTCTGGAAGTTCAAGATAGATCCCCGAGACGAGGGGGAGAGGGAGGGTTGGTTCAAAGGGTTTAGCTCGAACGACGTCGCTTACGTGCCTTCCTCTTGGAACGAGCAAAACCCTCTATGGGACGGCTACAACGGGGTCGCGTGGTACTCCACCCAATTCTACGTACCCGAAACGCTGAAAGGCAAGCTGGCTTGGCTCGTTTTCAAAGGCTCCGGCTACCTCAGCAAGGTTTGGCTCAACGGGCTGCTCCTGGGGGAGCACGAAGGATCCTTCACACAGTTTAAGCTGGAAGCCACCTCTGCCGTGAGGATCGGCGGCTTCAACCTCCTTGTAGTCAAAGTCGACAACAGGGTCGCGCTGGATCGCCTACCCCCCGGACTATCGATCAACAGGACCGCGTTCGACTTCCTGCAGTACGGAGGGATCCACAGGCCGGTCTACCTAGAGTTCACCGAGCGCAGCTACATTGAAGCTCTCGCCGTCGAAACCGACCACGAAGGCTCGCTTAAGGCTGAAGCGCGGGTTGCCAATGGCGGAGGGCTTAAGGTGAGGTTCAAGCTGCTCGACAAGGAGGGCGCGGAGCTGCTCTCGGAGGAGGCGGGCTGCGACGGCATCTCGGCACGTCTCGACCGCCGAGTCGGAGGAGTGAAGCCTTGGTCTCCCGAGGAGCCGAACCTCTACACCCTCCGCGTCGAGCTGCTGGGAGAGCGCGAGCTCCTAGACATGGTGGAGGAGAGAGTGGGCTTTAGAAGCTTCAAGGTGGAGAAGGGGCGAATCTACCTTAACGGGAAGCCTGTCTACCTCAAGGGCTTCGGGAGGCACGAGGACTTTCCGGTCACTGGGAAGCACGTCCCGGGTGCCGCGCTGGTTAGGGATTTCTATTTGATGAAGAAGCTAAGGGCGAACTCCTTCAGGACCTCGCACTACCCGTACAGCGACGAACACCTGGACCTGGCGGACGAAATGGGGTTCATGGTAATCCTCGAGTCGACCGTTTGTCTATCCGGCTTCACGGGCCTTTTCGGCGATCAGGCGAAGGCTAAAGAGTGGTTCAAGGACCCGCGTATAACGGATAAGGCGAAGGCGGTTTTGAGGGAGATGATCGAGCAGCACAGGAACAGGCCCTCAGTCGTCATGTACAGCGTCGCGAACGAGCCTCCGACAGACTGGGAGGAGGCTGCGGAGTTCGTGAAGCAGCTGGCGGAGTACGCCAAGAGCTTAGACCCCACGAGGCCGGT
>Ga0105154_1000856_pt1 | contig 12858 bp, 15 predicted proteins | sample SSWtaG_FD_89672 | JGI IMG/M metagenome (GOLD analysis project Ga0105154, IMG submission 89672) | Hot spring microbial communities from Sandy's Spring West, USA to study Microbial Dark Matter (Phase II) - SSWsed_matched | ecosystem: Environmental > Aquatic > Thermal springs > Hot (42-90C) >... | reverse complement strand
TAGCATTTGAAGGTGCCATCCCAGTCATAGGCGCAGACACTCTAGAGACCCTTGGGCTTAGGGTAAATCCCGTTACCAAGAGGATAGAGAAGACGGAGTACTACATGCTGTACGTTTGACAAATCATCAGTTACCTATCACTTAAAGATCCAAGTCCGGGGCGCGACTTTGACGTGTATAAAGGCGCTACAGCGAGCACTAATGAGCACTCCTCTCCGCAATTTCACTAGCTCGTCTACGCGGACGACGTCGTTAAATACCGAGAGAGGGACCTTAAGGCGAGGTGAGGCCCTTGGCCAACCCCCGCTCACGCGTGCCGCGCTGGTCAGGGGGACGGACGTGGAAAGAGCTAGCTGAGGCCTAAAAAGCTCTATGAGGGCCTCTAAGCATATTTAAAGTCATTCCATGAGATTACCGAGCGTATTCCTATTAATCCCACGCGGACTGACCAAATCAGGGATCGCAGGCTCGACCAAGCCCTTTAAATAGCTGACCTCTTGATATTGCTAGAACTAGCTAAGCGGCAAGGCTTCCAAGAGGGTGACGGCAACGATATCTTACAACTGGCGCCTGAACATAGCCACCATGCTCTTCTTCATGTTCCTTCAAGTGGTAGTGCCCCTTATACCCAGATACGCGTTGATCATGGGCCTCCAGCCCTTCGTCATAGGCTTGGCCACCTCGAGCGTCTCGATAACTGCCATAGCGTTCAGACCCCTCGGGGGCGTCGTGAGCGATAGGTGGTCGAGGGTGAAGCTAATGATTATCGGAGTCCTGTTGGTCTCGATCGCCTACGCAGTACTGGCATTCTCAAGAGACGTGAACACTATTATGGCTTCGAGGGTACTCAAAGGAGTCGCCGTGGCGCTGTTCGTCCCATCTTCCATCGCCAGCGCCGTTGACTACGCCCCAGAGGGAAGAGTTGGAGAGGCCTTGGGCTGGAGGAGCTTGACGATAGGGGTTGGGTTCTCCCTCGGGCCCGCTTTAGGAGGCCTCATGGCAGAGCTCTTGGGCTACAACTGCACGTTCATGGTCACTGCCTTTTTGGTTCTCGCAGTCATCCCCTTAATAGCTACGTGTAAAGAGCCCCCTCGTGAGAGGGCGTCGAGTCTCACGAGAGAATATGTGAGCGGGCTGAAGGACTCTCGCTTCCTTCTCGCCTTCTCGAGCTTGGTCATATACTCTATTGCATGGATGGGGTTGCTAACGTTTCTCTCGGCATACCTCAAGCTCCAGGGCTACGGGGACTTGGAAATAGGACTGTTCGCGACCTTTCAAGCAACGGTCAGCTTGGCCGTCAGGCCCCTTGCCGGGAAGGCCGCCGACCCGAGGCCCTGCTTAATGACCGCCCTAGGGCTCTTAGTCATATCGGCCTCCTTCTTTGCTGTGTACTTGTTCGAAGTACCGCCTCTCCTCTACATCGCCTCGTTGATATTCGGCTTTGGCGTCGGGATATTCATCTCGTCGTCCCAGACGCTCGCCTTAGCGAAGGCGCCCACGAAGAGCAGAGGCTTTCTCTCGAGCGTGTACACAATGGGCATGGACGTGGGGAACCTAAGCGGCCCGACCATGTTCGGGGCCCTAATAGAGAGGGCCAATAGCTATCAAGCGGCGTTCTTAGTCGCGCCGTTCTTGCCGCTGACCTCAGCGTTAGTCCTATTGCCATGCGCCTTAAAAGACGTTGCTTTACAAGTCGAGTGAGGCTATACATCTGAGGCAGGTTGCGAGGCTAGCTCACAGGGAAAAAGGTCTTAGAGGCTAGAACGGCGATCGAAATCAATGCCCTACCACTTTGAGACGGGGTCAGTCCTGAAGAGAGTGTTTGCTCAGGTGTTGCCACAGCAAGTCCGTCGCATCTATCACGTACGTTTGCCTCCCCACAGTCCCTATTGTTACGTATTGCGTCCCTCCCGGCCATACGTGCCCTCCATTCCATATCACGTAGGCCACCACTTCAACTCCGCTCACTCCTCCAACCCAGCGGTATCTAGTCACGCTCGTCGGGTAGTGAGTGGCTATCGTGAGGGCGTCTTGACGCGAGACCCAGTAGGGCAGGCAGTCTAGGTCTAAGTGCGTTGAGGGCCAGTGAGTTACCTCAGGCTCGGGGCTACACTTGTAGTGTTGCGCCAGCAACTTAGCGCACTCCATCATCTCAGAGGCAAAGTCCTACCAAGGCGGACCGAATATCGACTCCTTAGTCCCAGCGAACATCACGACTGTCCTCGGCTTGGGAGGAAACTCCCCTCTTCTTAACCGAAGGTTCAAAAAGGCCGCTCCTCCTATGAACGGGAGGTATCGCTTTACTTGCTCGTAGGGCGGGGTAGCGCTCACTATCCCGACTCCAGCTATCTTGTCCGGCATCTCGTAGAGCAAGTACGTTGCCAGAAGCCCTCCTCCAGATACGCCCCAAGCGTAGATCCGCTTGGAGTCGACGTTGAACTGAGACGCCATCTTGTCGATGATTGCGGAGATGAAGGCCACCTCGCCCTCGAAGCTAAAGGGCATGGCCTCGAAGAGGTTCGGCGCCACGCATATGAAGCCGTGTTTTTCTGCATACCTGTCCGATCTAGTCCCCACCCATTGCGCTAAGCCACTACACCACCCTCCGTGGAGGTCGAGCACTAGCGGCGTCGGCTTGCTAGCGTCGTACTTGCTCGGCACGTAGTAGTAGAACTTCCGCTTGACGCCGTTGACCACTATCACCTCTTCTTTGTAAGTCCCCGGCTGGTTGAAGCCCTCCCAGTCCAAGCTCATGGGGTTCCCGAACCACCCTGGCCCCGGCTCCACCCTCACTACCGTCGTCACCCTCTGCGGTACTGGGGGTTCAAGCTGTTGCACCCCTTCCGGCAGGTCGAAGGTCCCTACGACCACGTAGTCGCCGAAGGCGTAGGGGAAGTAGTGGTACGTGGGCTCCCAACGCAACTCGACGGTCGTAGTAGAGCCGTCGCTCAAGAGAATCGTGGTGGTCTTGGGAAGGATCTCCAAGACCTTCTCCCAAGGAGTCATAAAAGGAACCGTGAAGAGGGGCTGAACAGGGGCGACGCCGACTATGCGGCGAAGGCGCGGATACGCGTAAGTGAGCGTGCCACTCATCTTCCTAACCCGCCGAGTTTAAGAGGATCGTAAGGGCGGATAAGCTTTTATTAGGTACTTGTCGACTCGCTTGGAATGATCTGCCACGTCACATCGAAATTTCATGCGGCCTATCTACACTCGCTTAGGACGATTATGGAACAAATTGATTGAGGACATATATCGTACGGATCTCTAAGATGCTGGTTCTACGACTTCAGCCTAACTTCATCGTGGGTTCTGAGCTACGCGGTCGTGTAACTTAACATTTTATTAGATTTCTAGAGCGATGGAACATAAAGCTCAAAGGCTACGGGCTCCGCGCCTGAAAGAGCTTGAGAGGAAGACTTATTACTTCTACAAGGTGCCTATTATCCCAGGGTTCTGTCATATGCCAACGGTCCCCGACTTTGTGAAAAATAGGATTTGGCTTGAGAGGGGTTGGGTGAAAGGCGTTCCAGCCGACGTCGAAATTCCCGACGAACCATTGCACGAAGCGATAGTCAAGTCCTGCCAAAGATATCGAGACAGGACGGCGATGGTGTTTTACAACATGAAGCTTACATACAGCCAGTTGGAGCACCACATAAAGTGCTTCGCCACCTCATTGGCGAAGGTGGGCGTTCGTAAGGGCGACGTGGTGGCGATATACGCCCCGAACTGCCCTCAATTTGCGATAGCGTATTACGGAGCGATGATGGCGGGGGCGACTGTAACGGCGGTGTGCCCGCTCTTCGCCCCTAGAGAAGTCGAGTTTCAAGTCAACGATAGCGAGAGCAAGTACCTCGTCACCGTAGACGCCTTGTACAAGAACTTCGCCATCGTAAGGAAGAACACGGCTGTAGAGAAGGTCGTGGTGGCGAAGCTCCTCGGCGAAAAGATCGAGGGCGACTTCGTAGACTTCAACGACATGTTGAGGGTTCAGCCTGACCCGCCCAAGCTTGACTGGAACACGAAGGAGGACATAGCAGTGCTCCAGTACACCGGAGGTACGACGGGGTTGCCTAAGGGTTGCATGCTCACGCACTACAACGTAGTAGCTCAGATGTACCAGTTGAAGCCCTTCAACGACGTCCTCATAGAGTGGGTCAAGTCTCACAGAGTTATAAGGGAAGAGGGAGAGTGCGTAGTCCTCGACTTCGACGGCAAGGAAGTCAAGATATTTAAGGACTACTATGAGAAGGGCTATGGAGCGAGGATAGCCGTCTTACCTTGGTACCACATATACGGGCAGACCGTCGACTTAAGCTATGGGCTCTTTGTAGGCGACGTGCTTATAGTGTTCAGCCGGTTCGAGCCTGACAAAATACTTGAGGCGATAGAGAAGTATAGAGTTACGACATTCATGGGCGCCCCGGCGATATTCGTCTACTTAGTGAACAATCCAGGGCTGGTGAAGAAATACGACCTGACGTCACTCGCCTACGTTAACAACGGCGCTGGGCCCATTTCGCCCGAGGTCGTCGAGAAGTGGGACGAGTTACTAAATAACTCCGCTAGGGGACTGCTCGTGGAGGGGTATGGGCTTAGTGAAGCCTCGCCTGTGACGCACACAACCTTTGGACCGCCGTTCAGGAAGAGGAAGGTGGGCTCTGTTGGAACCCCAATACCGAACACCTACGCCGCGATAATCGACCCGAACACCCTCGAGTTCTTGCCCATAGGGAGCGAAGGCGAGATAGTCATCAGCGGCCCCCAAGTCATGAAGGGCTACTGGAAGAGGCCCGACGAGACCGAGAAGGTGTTCTTCTACGCCGATGGCATGAAGTGGCTTAGGACAGGAGACTTGGGAAGGATGGATGAAGACGGGTACTTCTACATAGTCGACAGGCTGAAGGACATGATAAAGTACAAGGGCCACAGCGTCTATCCGAGGGAAATCGAAGACGTGATGTACGAGCACCCGGCGATCCAAGAGGTTTGCGTTGTGGGCGTCCCCGATCCTGAGGCTGGCGAGACCATTAAGGCATTCGTCGTTTTGAAGCCAGAGTTCAAGGGTAAAATCACTGAGCGTGAGATCATAGAGTGGTGTAAGCAGAGGATGGCGGCCTACAAGTACCCTAGAATAGTGGAATTCAGGGACGAGCTCCCGAAGAGCGCGGCAGGGAAATACCTGCGGAGGGCGCTGAGGGAAGAAGAGCTGAAGAAGACGAAGGCCAGAGAGGGCGCTACGCGTTAAAAGCAAAGCCCTACACCTTTTTTAATAGACCGTTCGTCGAGAAGAGACGCTGAGTTTTTAAAGCATTCCCTGCAAAGGGTTTCGCCGTTCTCCATTCTATTTCGCTTGACCTTTTGTAAGGGTAAAACTTTTAAAACGTCTTAGCGCAAGTGCCATCCCTTATACGTCGCACAATACTATTGAGAAGGGTCTAGTACCTTCTAGATTTCGACGTCGCAGGCAACTCTTCGGGCTTTCTCTATTCCTTTAGAGAATTTTAGTTCTAAGCCATTTCGATTTTTGTCGCTAAAATGTAAAAAGGTTTACAGCATATGCGCTCACAGCGCGAACTCGCATCGAGCTATTATCTCGTCTTGTAATATCTTAGGAAGGTCGATGAATCTGAACGAGTACCCTGAAACCTTGACTACTAAGTCTGGGTATTTTTCTGGATGCTTTTGGGCGTCCAGTAATATCTCCTTGCTCAGCGGATTGAATTGAACGTGCCGGCCGCCTAGGGTCATGTACGCCTCGATCAAAGCCACGAACTTCTCTATACCTTCATCTGTTCGAAGGATTGATGGGTTGAGATTTAGCGTGAGCGACGTTCCGTCACTTTGATGAGCTCTAGAGACCGCCGCAGCGGACTTTAGAACCGCCGTGAGGCCATTCTGAGCGGTTCCTTCTGTCGGAGAAATCCCAATGGATACTGGCTGAAACGCTAATCGCCCATCCGGCGTTGCTCCGATGAGAGCTCCCTCCAGTATCTGAGTCCCCGAAACCGAGATCAGGCAAGTTCTATGCGGTCCTCCCATCCAGAAGGGCCTTTCTCTAGCTTCGCGATCGAGGACTTTTGCTACCCAGAGCGCTATCTCATCAGCATAGGGGTCGTCGTTCCCGTACTTGGGCGCCTTTAACAAAATCCGCCTTATCTCTTCTCCTCTTTCTCCTTCAAAGTTGTTTCTGAGGGCCGTGAGGAGCTCGTCGATCGATATCAACTTTTTGTCAAAGACGGCCCATTTAATGGCGGCGAGCGAATTGGCTACCGTTGCGAGGGATTGAGCGCTGACGTTGCCGTGGTTGTACCTCGCACCACTGTTCGTGAAGTCTTTACCCGATTCTATGCAACCCTCGATCGTTGCCGAGAGGAGCGGCACCGGGAAGTGGTCGGCAATTACCTTGTCTTTTAAGTAGGTTTTCTTTACGCAGATGTCCACGGCAAATGATAGTTGCTTCTTGAAGGCCTCTAGAACGTCTTCAAATTTTTCGAATTTAGTACTGGTTTCAGCTCCGACCTGCTTCCACCCGACGATTGCCATGCGCCCCCCGTTCAAAGCAGCCTCCAACACAGAGGGCAATCGAATGCTGTGCCCGGACGTGTATCCATTGTTATTTCCAGTCCCCGTTGGTTCTACGCAACCTACGATAGAATAGTCTCTCGCATCTTCGAGGAGTTACCCGTCTACTAGCAAATCCCTGATAATCACTTCATCGTTGTAGAAGGCTATCCCCCCTGTGACCCTATGAACCTCCGCAGCCTTGATCAGGAACTCTCTAGGGGTATTTCTCGAAACTCTTACAGCAAGCCCAACACGACCACAACCCTTGAGTCTCTTTAAGGCCTCGAGGAAGAGATAGCTAACGTCGTTCACAGCGCAATTGCCATTTCTATCTACTCCACCGATTGTGATGTTGTTTGGTCCGAAGTATATATTTTGGCCGACTTTGATTAAATATTCCATTATAGCTTCTAAGGCCTCTTCAGAGGTTATCCTTCCATTTTCTACGTCTTGCTTGTAGAATGGATACAAGTATTGGTCAACCCTACCTGGAGCTATGATCTGCTCTCCTCCATATGCGATTGCTATTACGACTTGAGTGAACCAGATGGCCTGTAGAGCCTCCATAAACGTTCGCGGTGGTTCTGCTGGGACTCGCCTACATCGCTCTGCTATCTCTAAAAGCTCCTGCCTCCTCTTTTCGTCGGCCTTAGAAGCTAGCTCTTCTGCCAAATTGGCAAATCTTTCGGCGAACTCGCACGCGGCTTTGCAAGAAACCTTTACCGCTTCTAAGAAGTCCTCAATTTTCTTGAGCTCTTCCGAGTCTTCAGGAAGGGGTTCCTGAACTCTTCCAGCCTCCTCTCCGCTTGGAGCGCTATACCCCTAAACCCCATCTTCAAGACCTTTTCCATTCCGATAGTGATGTGGCCCTGCATCGGTGTCATGCCGACTAACAGGTCAAGAGTGTAGGAGTCTTTCGTCGCGTCAAAAGCGGCGAATAGGCTTGGGTGGCTCGATGTGAACTGCCGAGGTTTCGCATAAGTGCTTTGCGATCTCCTTACAAAGCCTTTTAAGGCCATAGACCCTTTGGGTTTAGGAGCTACTGCGAAGCTCTAGGCGAGTGCGCTAGACCTTCGCGATCGTCGGCAGGTGGTCGCACGTCCCCCGGACGAGGAAGCTGGGAGAGGATTTTATCGACGTGCTAAAGTAGAAAAGGCTTCGATGAATGGCAAAGAGCGTTCTACACGTCCAAAAATCTTATTTGTCAAAACCCCTTTTTGCCATGGGGGACGAACTTGGCTGAATAGGCAATTACGCCCAATCAATGCAACGTGAGGGGGCTGGTCTTTAACGTTCAGAGGCATTGCACGGAGGACGGCCCGGGAATTAGGACCACCGTGTTCTTAAAGGGTTGCACTATGAGGTGTCTTTGGCGTCAAAACCCCGAGGGGTCAAGCCTTACCCCGAGCTGATGTGATATGAGGTGCGTTGCATCGGAGATGGGAGGTGCGTCAGGGCTTGTCCAAAAGGTGCTCTCACGCTCACCGAGAAGGGGGTCAGGATAGATAGGGAGGTGTGCGACGCGTGCGGGAGGTGTACTGAGGTCTGCCCTGCGGGAGCATTGGAAGTAATAGGCAAGTATTATACAGTCGAAGAGCTGATACCAGAATTGCTTAAGGACAAGGTTTTTTACGAGAAGTCGAGTGGAGGGGTTACCATCTCAGGCGGCGAGCCCGCCCTTCAACACCTCTTCTCCGCGGCCCTATTGCGAGAGCTCAAGGGGCTTGGAGTCCACACAGCGGTGGAGACTGGGTTGGGAGTTAAGTGGGAGCTCTTGAGGCCGATGGTAGAGGCCGCGGACCTAATAATCTTGGACGTCAAGGTAATGGACGAGAAGAAGCACTTAGAGTATACAGGCGTAAGCTTGGACCTCGTGCTCTCGAACGCTAAGAACATAGCGCGTAGGGGCAAACCCGTCTGGGTCAGAACCCCTATAATTCCTCGATACACGAATTATGAGGACAACATCAGGGCTATTGCCCGCTTCATAAGAGATTACCTGCCCACGGCCGAGAGGTACGAGCTACTCGCCTTCAATAAGGCATGCGTCAAGAAGTACGAGAGGCTTGGAGTCAAATGGGAGCTCGCAGACGAAGACCTCGTGACCGAGAGGCGTATGGAGGAGCTGGTTAAAGTAGCGAGAGAGGAGGGGTTAGCCTACGTCTGCTGGTCCGGCATCGCTAAGAGGACGTGAATTAAGGACCGACGCCTCAACGTCGGCAGAGCGTGATTAAAGTCCCTCGAAGGTTTCCTCGAGCTCCGGGCACCGCTTTGGCCTATCCTGACGTGCTGAGCGGATGTCCATGGGGATGGCTAATGAGCACTCGATGAGCTCGCGTCGGATGGGCTGAACTACGTCATGGGGCCCCCCTGCTCGTGAGGGCTTAGAGTCGCCTTTACTCAGCGTCAGGTCACTCAGCAATGAGCACGGAAGGGGGCCGCTTTGAGCTAAGTCTTAGGCTATGCGACGCGCTCCCCGGGCAATCCCATCAAGAGCTCGCCAGAACGACTCTTAGTTTCGAGCCCCGCGGGTCCGTTGTGCGACCACTTTCTCAAGACTAAATCAACGTTTACAGATCACGGTGCGATGCAGAGTTAGTCATGGTACTAATCGCGTTAGAGGGCCGTTTGATTACGGCCTCTCATAGTGCTCTGAAGTAAGCAAAGGCCTCTTCTAGAGTTGACACTTCTACTACGTCAACGTCGTAACCTCTTGTCTTAAGATACTCTTCTACATCAACGAGTTGCGGATAGTACCTTATGTAGATGAAGGGGCCCACCCTCCTCTCCACAGTGACGTATATGAAGTCCTTGCTTTGACCTGGAGGCACTAGGAATACCTTGGCTCCAGCTTTGGCCGCGGCCTCGGCCTTGTAGACTATGCCCCCGACCTGACGTATGTTGCCGAGTTCGTCTATGGCGCCCGTTATTACCACGTCGCGTCTTATCGGCACGTTTAGCAAGAGGGATGAGGCCAAGACTGCTACGGCAGCCCCAGCGGATGGGCCGTCGACCACGTATATGCTCTCGTTGCCCGTCACGCTGAGCAGGAGGTCGAGCTTGGAAGCGTCAATCCCAGTAAACCTCTGAGCGGCCTCGAAGGCAGTCTCAGCGGCCTCTTGGAGCTCTATCCCTATCTTGGGAGTCGTCGAGACGTAGACCTTTCCCTCGCCCCCCGTTAAGGCGCCTTGAAGGGTCATTGTTACACCTCTGTACACGTAACTCCCTTCGCTGACCACGCCAACTATGTATATAGAAGACGCGTTGTGTGAGTAAGAAGCTCCGATCGCGACTTCAGCGTTTCCGCTGGCGCTCGTTGAACTTGCGCTTGGAGTAGAGCGCTGGAGCTCATAGAGCAAGGCGCAAGATAGTATTACGTTCAACGCGAGGCTCGTCACTAAGAGGCATAAGAGGACGTAAGTCGCAGAGGGAGCCTTCTTATTTCTGAGGGGTTCAGTGACTGCCACAGGAGGTGGCCCCCAAACGAAGGGCTTTAAGGCACTGCTATAAGCTTTGTTCTCTTGAAGGAAGGGAGTCATCGAACAAGCTGATGATTTACATGTGCATATAGTCAAGGTCGCTTAACACGTCGACTTCATGGCCTTCCAAACAGAGGCCTTCGCCAACGGCGAGCACTACTGCGATAATCAACGCTACGAGCAGAGTAAGGTCTTGGACGTCTCCTTGCTTGTCCATTGAGCCATGGGGCGTATGGGAAAGGAAAAAGCCTCGACCAGCCCTTCTCTTCGGCGAACTAGCATGAAGATTTGCCTGAGGCTTCACATGTCAAAGATATTCGACTCCGGGTGGGCCTCTAAGCTGTTGGAGCTCTTCAGGAGTTATGGCGATGTCACTGCGGTAGTGTCTGGGACCACAAGCACGGCGGCTATTATGGATTCTGGGCTCGACGTCACGCCTCTGAGAGAGAGGTTCGTCGATTAGGTTAACAAGAGGGAGTTCGACGTAGTCGTCAACGCTACCCACGCTGCTTCCGTCGAGAGGATGCTCGCCGACTGATGGCACCTCTCCAAGAAGATAAGGTTCCCGATGGTCGGGATAGATGCCAACAGCAGGACGGTCGCGTACTGGGGCGAGGTCAAGGAGTTAGCGGAGGACTTCGCTGAGAAGCTGGGCTTTAAGCTTATAGATAGCGTCGACTTCGGCCTCACCTTTTGGAGGGAGGGAGACAAGGAGTACCGGAAGGTATTGGCGGTAGAGCCTGGGGACTGGATCCTAGTCAACGGCATCGTGATTGGCAGGGCCGTGGACAGAGACGTGGTCTTCGTGTGCCAAGGCAGGAGAGTAGTGGAGGTCAAGGGCGCGGAGGTTAAGCCCCACGGGCTCCAGAAGCTAAGCGACGTGGACTTGGAGGGCACGAAAATAGACACGGTGAAGTTGCTCAGAGACGAGGTCGAGTGCAGAGCCAAGGTCGGCTACTCGGTTAAGAACAGGGTCGCCTTCATAGACCGCGCAGGCTACGAGGTCTTCAGGTTCTTAGACGAAGGCATTTGTTGCGCGGTCACCGTCGGCGACGACACGACGGCGATAGTGGGGGACATCTTGGAGAGGTTCGGCTTGCCGATCATAGGGATAGTAGATGGCGATAGGGATGGCCTGATAAGGGGGAGAGGTTCCACCCGAGCTCCGTGATACTCAAAGTCAAAAGCGACGACGCCTTTGGGAGAGAGGTCTTCGAGAAGCTGTTTCAAGGGAGAAGGATCATCGAGGGCGACTTCGAATACGTAAAGCGGAGAATCCTCGAGCTCCTTTCGAGGCACACCAACTCTAAAGAGCATCGATTCTCGGCTCTACTTCACGGTCCTCTGATGTCCAACCCTGTTCTCTAACAGAGGTCGTTCTTTAAGAGGTCAAGGCGGAGAGCCTCTAAGCGCCACTACCTCGACGTTCAACGCCTCTTTTATGGCCTTCTTCTCCCTTTCGAAGTCCTCGTCTATCGTGATGAGCTTGCGAATCTCCTCTCCCCCTTCGATGAGCGTTTTGATGTAGGCTAAGTGGAGGAGGTCAAGGGTCTTAACTTTTAACTTGGATGACAGTTCTATGGCTGCGACAAACGGCGAGTACAGATCGCCCAGAAGAAGGACTTTTTTACTACCATCGATCCTCCTGTACTTCAGTCTAAACCTTCTCAATATGTAGAGAAGCGTCGCCGGAACGATTATTTCTCCTCTAGCCCCTACCCTCGTTGCCAGCTCCTGTAACATCTCTTTCCTTCTGGAGAGTACGCTTGCGAGCTCGGTCAATACTAGCTCGGAGACCTTCTTGTCTTCCTCTTTCTCTAGGGCCTCTAACGCTGACGCTCGTCTGGGGTCAAGCCTGTCAAGGGCCGCGATTATAACGCTGGTATCGACATAGCTCATCTTTTCCCTCTCTCCACTAACAACTGCCTCGTCGCACCACTGAGGTCTATAGGTATCTCGCCCTCATTTCTCTCTGCCTCAAATAGCCTCTCAACGGCCTTTAATATGTCAGAGGCTTGGGCTAGGTTCTCGATGCCGAGCCTTACCAGCTCTCTTATGGCTTCACTTCTTGACCGGAAGACTCCGTATTCCACAAGTTGGTCTATTTGCCTCAATTCTTGGTCTCTCAACCTTACGGGCACTATTTTTGTACTCATGTGTAATACGAATACGTATTCGTATATAAGCTTTCAGCGCCGCCTAGAGGGGCTTAGAAGGCATAGCCTTGAGGCCTACGTGCTCGCAAAGTTGTATAATCGACGAGTTCTTCAACTGGTCTCTACATGGGGTTTCGCAACAATTGAGTGACCTTGCACAGCGCCATGAGGGTATTACGAGGCTCTCCTTCGCCTCTTTTCTACACTCGTTTTAACTTTCTCTACAATTTTCTACAGGGTTTCTACAGCAATGTTCTTGAATAGCTGGCCCTGAGCTTTATTGTATCTCATAAATGCCTTCGAGGGGGTTTGTCCCGACGAACCTCAAAGCAATGCCGTACACTCGCACGTCGAGGCGGCGAAGTGCGGCCCTAGACGAGGCTTTCAAGTCGCATCAATTCGCTACATGCTTAACATAAAGAAGGGCGTCAACGCCAGTCATAAGAGTGCCTGTAGGACGAGCGGGGTCACGTAGGCCTCCACCAAAGCGGCCACTAAGAGGAGGGGCACGACGACCTTGAGGTAAGTTCTCAGGCACGCGATCATTGCGTTCTTGACGCTCACGTCCCTTCCCAAGGCCTTCTCGCACACGGCCACTCCGATCTCCATACCCAAGGCGCAGCTCAATAGCAGGGCCGGGATCTCGAACGCCC
>Ga0105154_1000855_pt1 | contig 12859 bp, 18 predicted proteins | sample SSWtaG_FD_89672 | JGI IMG/M metagenome (GOLD analysis project Ga0105154, IMG submission 89672) | Hot spring microbial communities from Sandy's Spring West, USA to study Microbial Dark Matter (Phase II) - SSWsed_matched | ecosystem: Environmental > Aquatic > Thermal springs > Hot (42-90C) >... | reverse complement strand
GAAGTTAGTGGAGTTAGTGAAGTAAGTGAAGTATCCGACATATAGTATATTAACTATATATATTATGATGATAAGCTGTGGCAAAAAATATTAGGTATGTTCTCTCTCAGTTTTATGTGAGGGATATGAAGAGGAAAGGTGATACTCGAGTATCATGGGAAGAAGTTGAAGAAGTCTATGAAGAAGCATTAAAGGATTTCTCCGAGCTTGAAGAGCTTGGTGCAGAGTGTCTTTTCGGCACTCCAGCAAGTACAGCTAAACAAATGTTTGAGGATAGGTTTGGGTTTACTGTTAAAGAACGCTTAGGAGACCCGTCTGCAGTTCTTGAGAACATGGTTGCCCATGCAAAGTCTGTTTTGACGACTTGTGCAAAGGTTACTTCTAGTAAGTGGGCTTTGAAATCGATTATTAGAAAATCGGGGAGAAACTGCTTTGTATCTTGGAATTGGAGTCCAATTAAAGGTGTATGCACGTTATATAAGTATGACCCATTGGCTCCCCCATTTTCTCAGAAGAGGCTTCTTGACAAGAAGGAGGTTCCATGTCCAAAGGGGGAAGAAAACTATACGCTTGCAAATGTCACAGCAATGAATGCACTTGGAATGTTTAGCTGGATTAATGAGTGTCTGCTTGAAGCAAGAAACATCATAAGCAAAGGCAGATATGAGAATGGGCAATTGATTGTTGAAAGAGTTTGGGATGTCGAGGAGGAGGCAAGGAAGTGGTATGAGCCATTGGAGAAGAAGTGGAGTGAGCTAGAGGAATCAATAAGAATGAGAATCAAAGAGAGATAATTCAGAAATAAAAAAATATTAATAACGAAACGGAGATTTTCTTGGGATTCCTATGGCTTTCCTTGCTGGAGCAATATCTTGGATTGGAGCAAACTGGATGGCAATACTGAAAACGATAACAGTCATAATGGGTGGAATATTCATAGGATGGACTGGGTGGCAGGCAATTCAAACAATCACCGCAACCACGACAGCAGTACAGCAAGTAATACAAACATTCGCTCCAATGTTCACCATGATGTTCATGCTCTTCGCTTTCTTCATGATATATCAACTATTCTCATCCTTTACTGGAATGTTCAGGATGGAAGAGGAAGAGTAAGGGTAGATTGAAGGTTGGGTGAAAGTGGAAATGGGTGTGAAGCTTGATTGGATATTTAGGTATCCAAATGTTGTTGGGTACAGCAACACTCCAAAGAGGAAAATTGTGAAAGGAGTTGAAACAGATGAGTGGGCAATAAGAATCTATGTTTCAAAGAAACTTCCAGAATCAATGCTCAAGCCAGATGAAATCATACCTAAAATGATTGGCAACATGAAGACTGATGTCGTGGAGATTGGTAGGTTTAGAGCTGTGGAGATGCAGAGAACTAAGCTTAGACCATCGCCATGTGGGGTGAGCATAGGTAGGAGTGACGTGAGGGTTGCGGGGACGCTTGGATGGTATGTCGTAGATTCAAACTTGAACATCTATATGATGAGCAACTACCATGTTCTCGGAAGCCCAACTGAAGGTGAAATCTACGTGGTTCAACCATCATTGCTCGATGGAGGGACATCTGAAGACGTTATTGGCAGAGTGTATTATGGTCTCCCAATAAAGTTTGGAGCGAGCGAAGAGAATAAGGTTGATGTAGCTATTGCTGAAATTCTGGATATGAGAGACGTGTACATGAGCATTCTTGAGATTGGAGGGGTGACTGAAGTTGGAAGCCCAGTAGTAAATGAAGTTGTTCAGAAGATGAGTAGAACTACTGGGTATAATGTTGGAAAGGTGATTGATGATTCTGCAGTCGTCGACGTCTACTATGGTTCACAAGTTGCACGGTTCACAGACGTATTCATAGTTGAAGGCGTAGACATAGTTGCGGATGGAGATAGTGGGAGCCCCGTTCTTGGAATGGATAACACGTTTTACGGTTTGCTTTTTGCTGGAAACGATGAGGGGACGCATTACGGTGCATGTAAAGCTTTGAATATTGAATCAGAATTGAGCATTGCACTTGGAAGAAACATTAGGATTCTACGTGTCAACAGCCCTAAACCATATCAGGTTGTGACTACAGTTGTATATAAGACTCCAGAAATCTATCAAACCATTCAGGCGATGGTTAACACCATGATGGCTCTAATGTTCCTCCTCGTGTTCACATTAACTGTCACGAGCACGGTTAAATCCATTGTAGTTGCATGAAACTACACATATATAAAGAAAGAATGAGATTTACAATATGGTTGAGATATGTCTGAGAGGATTATTTTCCCGTATGCAGAATACTCGATACCGTGGAATTGGCAGATAAATGATTATAATGCAACAGCAGACTTCTCCTCTAAACCAAACAATGCTAGGATTGTTTTCGAGCTTCATGAAGCCATCGCATGGAATTTTGGGGTGCCAATATATGGCACTCCTCAATCCCCACTATATGACACCATTGTTGTCATGGTGAATGGAAACGAAGTTGTAAAGATTGAACCTCTCCCCCCAATTGGAGGTTCACTTCCATACATCTTCACCACAGACAACATAGCTCAATACTTCCAGCAGGGGACGAATACCTTCACATTGAGATTCGTAAAGCATGACTGGCTGTGGAGTACTCATACATTCAAGGTTACTGTGAAAGTTCAAAGCGATGTAACTCCAGAAAACGTTAGGCTAATTACAGAACCCCCAAACATTCCAGATGCATGGTCGTATATGATTCAATTCATGATGGGTTTCATGATGTTCTTCATCATGATGGCAATGTTCAGCATGATGATGAACATGTTCCCAAAACTCAAACCCCCGAAAGTCAAGCTCCCCAAAATATCAATTCCAAAACCTAAAAAGAAGGAGAGGAGGAGGGAGGAAGCGTTAACATACATGTAAAAAGGGTGAACAGCAAATGTCAATGATAATCAGCACAGATGTAACGATATCTGCAAACGTATCCGCAGAGGAAGTCAGGATTGTCAATGATGCAACCCTCACGCTCACAGGGACGCTTACATGCAAGAAACTTATAATTGAACGTGGAAAAGTGGTCATCGAAAGCTCTGGAACCATAAATGTAGTTGAAGAAATCCCGAAACCCTCTCCAATTATGATTACCATGCAATACCTCATGCTCATATTCATGACCCTCCTTTTCACATACCTCGTGCTCATAATATTGAAAGGAGCATTCAAGAAAGAAAAAATATATTATGAAAGAATGACATGAAGAAAATTGGAGGTGTTTATGGGTACTGTAAAGATTACAGCAGATAGGATTACACTAGCCGCACTAACAGCAAACCCAACAACCGTAACAGCTGGAGACATGTGGTTCAATGTAAACTACATCGGACTATACCTTGCAATCGACACAGTACCAGCAAACGCAAAACTAATCAGACCACCACCCTTCACGACGGCAGACATATCGGACGGAGCAATAATAGAAGCAAAAATCGCAGATGGAGCAGTAACGACAGCAAAACTAGCCAATAGTGCAGTAACAACAGACAAAATCGCAAGCGGAGCAGTAACAGAAGCAAAAATAGCAGACAACGCAGTAACATCACTAAAAATATCCGCAGGAGCAGTAACAACAGACAAAATAGCAAGCGGAGCAGTAACAACTGCAAAACTAGCCGATAGTGCAATAACAGAACCAAAAATCGCAAACGGAGCAGTAACAACAGCAAAAATAGCCGATAGTGCAGTAACAACAGCAAAAATAGGAGATGCACAAGTAACGACGGCAAAAATAGCTGATAGTGCAATAACAGAACCAAAAATCGCAAACGGAGCAGTAACAACAGCAAAAATAGCCGATAGTGCAATAACTGGAGCAAAACTGGCGGCATCAGCAGTAACAGCAGGGAAAATAGCCGCAGGAGCAGTAGGTACAACTGAACTTGCAAACTCATGCGTAACAGTAGATAAAATCGCAGATGGAGCAGTAACGACAGCAAAACTAGCCAATAGTGCAGTAACAGACGCAAAAATTGCATCTGGAATAAGCCCAGCAAAAATCGCAACTGGAAACCTAAACCTCGGAACTGGAACACTAACATGCGGACAAGTAGTGGTTGGAGACATCGTCCTCAAATACGGATGGATGATAAAAGAATACGAAGACAGACTGGAAATAATCAAAGACGGAAAAGTAGTCTTCACAATACCAGCAAACACCTAACCAAAAACTTTAGATATACAGAGGGGGAAATGATTAACAGAGGAAAATGGTTAGGGTAGGCTGGATTAGTCCATCTCCACTACTTCCAACTGGTATTGGGAAGGTTTCGAAGTATCTGACTGAAGGGTTGGTTAGGGATGGATTTGAGGTTGCATGTCTGAATCCTCAGTATGGTGGGAAGCCGATAAACATTGATGGAGTTACGCACTATCCTTGGGTTGAAAATGAACTGGTTATTCCGTTTCTGGACTTGTTTAAGCCTGATGTCGTTATCATATATTTCAGCCCATGGGTTTCACCATACAAGGAGATTGGGAGAATCTGTGAGAAGAAGAACGTTAAAGCAATGTTCTACTGTACAGTAGAGCATTCAGTTCTAAGCCCGTTATACTTTGAGGCGTTGCTTGGATGTAACTATGCGATTACGCCATCGAATTTTGGAAAGATGGTTTTGTGTAGAAATCTGCCTGAGGATAGAGTGATGGTTGTACCTCATGGAGTGGATTTCTCAATATATAAACCAATGAATCCTAAGCCTTATTTCGAAGGGTTTGAGGGTAAATTCGTTTATGGAATGGTTGCAAGGAATAACATTAGAAAGGAGTTTCCAACATTGATGAAGGCATTCTCGATGCTTCCAGATGAGGTGAAGGATGAGAGCATACTATACCTTCACACACAAGTTGGAGAGACTAACCTCGGTGTATCTGGATGGGATATACCCTACCTCACCATGCACTTCGGAATACAAGGGAAAGTCCTACTTCCATCCTTAAAGGCTCATAGATTTCTAGGCTACGATGAGAAGGAGATGGCTCAGATATACAATGCGATGGATGTGCATTGCCTTATAACTAGTGGGGAAGGATTTGGACTGCCAATAATTGAAAGCCAAGCATGCGGTGTGCCAAACATCCTGAGCAAGAACACATGCCTCCCAGAAGTTGGAGGGGAGGGGGCATTGTATGCCGAGTGCTGGGAGGATGAACTGTACACTACGGAGAACTTCGCATTACATACTACCAAGTGTGACTCCGTTAGAGAGTGTATGGAAACCCTTTTCTACGATGCAAATTTGAGGAGGAAGCTTTCCGAAAAGGCACTTGAAAACGTGAAGAGATACAGTTGGAGGAGAGCTGTAAACCAGCTGATAATTGCAATAGAAGAGTGCATGAGAACTGAGGAGCGGTTTGGAATGGAGATAATGAGGATGCAGAAGCCCATACTTGCAGAGGGGTTTGATGAAGAGAAAGCCAAGCTCATACCAAGTGGAAGTGGACTGTGCCTAGACCTTGGATGTGGATTGAACACTCCATATAGAAGGGAGATTGAGAGGAAAGGGTATGAGTACATTGGAGTGGACATAAGGAAGAGTAGAAAGATAACTGTTAGGGCAGATGCAAGGCATCTCCCATTCAGAGATAAATCTTTCAAGCTGATATGGGCAAGTGAGCTTCTTGAGCATATACCGACAAACGAGCAATATAAGGTTCTCGAAGAGTGCATGAGGCTCTCAGACCTAACAATATTCACGTTCCCAAGAGAGGACACCATAACCTTCTGGCTTGACCCAACACACAACAAGATAGATTGGAATGCAGTTGGAAGATTCCCCCATGAGAGAATTGATACAATTGGGAAAACGATATTAAGAATGTTTTCGAAGAGTAAGATGAGTGAGGGGTTTGCTAAAGAAACTAAAAAAGATTTTGGCAAAGATGTTGCTGAAGTTGATAATGGACACAGCAATAGAAATCGACAAACTTGAGATAAGGGTTGGAGGAAACACGATACGAATCGATGGAAACTCAATAACACTACAGCCGCTAACATCAAACCCAACACTAGCAACAGGCAAACTCTGGTTTAGAAGCGACATACCAGCAATACTATTCTCACCAGACGGCTCAGCCACAAAATACGTCCACCCATCAGAATGGGCAGACATAAGAAACAAGCCATCAACATTCCCACCAGAATCACATACACACGCAACAAGCGATATAAGTGGATACTTCATACACATTGCTGGAGACGACACGGAGATAACCACCACAAGCACATCATACCCAACATCAGACCAGAAATACTTCTACATGAGCCTAGTTGCAGGTGCATTCCCACTAAACAAACTTGCAGTATCAATCGAAGGAAAAGTAACGAGTGGAAACACATTGACAGTAGGCGTATACGTGGATGGAGTATTGAAAGCTGAAGCATCATGGACTGAGACAAGCTACACAGTAAAAGTGATTTCACCAATAGACCTAAGCGGGCTAAGCACAACAGTTACACATCAAATCGGAATAAGAATGAAGGTCAATGGTGGAACAGGATATGTACGTGCAGTTGACTTCTACTGGATGAGGTGATGTGAATGGCAATGCGAATATGCAGAACATGTCAAAACTGCTACACATGTCAATCCTGCTACACGTCATGCTACTCATGTTATAGCTGTCAAACATGCGTATCATGTTATGGTTCATGTGAAGGCTGTCAAAACTGTGTGTCATGCCAGTCATGCAACACGTCGTGTTATAGCTGTTATGGTTGTCAGTCGTGTGTATCGTGCTATGGCTCATGCGAAGGCTGTCAAAACTGCGTATCATGTCAAAGATGCAACACGTCGTGTTATAGCTGTTATGGTTGCCAGTCATGTGTATCGTGCTATGGCTCATGCGAAGGATGCCAGAGCTGTGTGTCATGTCAATCCTGCTATATATCATGCTACAGCTGTTATGGTTGCCAAAGTTGCGTATCATGCTACGGTTCATGCGAAGGCTGTCAAAACTGCGTATCATGTCAAACATGCAACACATCATGCTACAGTTGCTACGCATGTCAAGTATGCTACAGCTGTCAAACATGTATAACATGTGGAACAAACGTGGTTGCAGAATAGCGGGGTGAAAACATGAGCTTCAGAGTAGGCGTAAGAAAAACAACAAACATAAGAGACTTAGAATGCCCAGCATGCCAGACATGCGTAACATGCTACGGCTCATGTGAATCGTGCTACAGTTGCGTATCATGCCAGTTATGCAACACGTCATGCTACAGCTGTTACGGTTGCCAGTCATGTGTATCATGCTACGGAAGCTGTCAATCATGCCAAAACTGCGTATCATGCCAAAGATGCAACACGTCATGCTACAGTTGCTATGGATGTCAGAGTTGCGTATCATGTTACGGTAGCTGTGAAGGATGCCAAAACTGCGTATCATGCCAAACATGCAATGTGTCATGCTACTCATGCTATAGCTGTCAAACATGCGTATCATGCTACGGAAACTGTGTATCATGCCAGAGTTGCGTGTCATGTCAGTTATGCAATGTGTCGTGCTACTCGTGTTATAGCTGTCAATCATGTGTATCATGCTACGGTTCATGTGAATCATGTCAAACGGGAGTCTCATGCATAGCATGCTACTCATGTCAAAACTGCTACATCGAGCAATACGTATGCCCAATCGGATACTACTATGGATAAATGGAAAACTATATATTCATGACGGAGCAAAGATAATGCTAGTGAAAAGCAATGCAAAGACAACTTCCATGTAGAGTATGCTATACATGTCAGGTCTGTGTTTCTTGTGAAGTTTATGGGGAGTTTGGTAGAAGAGAAGGGGAGCCAGCTCCACCAGTTGAAACTCCATTTCAAGTTGAGAGACCAATCTCCCCAGCACCTATGCCTAGACCACAGCCACAGTTCATGCAACAGCCCATTCCACCATTAACTGAAGAGAGGGTTAGAGAGATAGTGTTTGAAATATTGACACAGCTTGGATTGGTTAAGCCCCCTCAAAGGAGAATTCAGACATAACTTTGAATGGTAATCGGCATGGCAATCAGAGTCCCACCACTTGAAGAGCTAACAGTATGGAATACAAGCAAATGCAATCTTAGATGCGACTACTGCTTCGTATACAAACTATACAGCGACATTCCAAGGCAGGAAATGCAACGGGAAACAATGGATGCACTAATACACTTCGCAATGCATAGACTGAGATTCAATGGGAGAATATGGTTCTTCGGGGGAGAGCCACTAGTAAGCTTCGAGACAATGAAATACATAACTGAGAAGGCGAGAGCAGAAAACCTAGCAATACTATTCGGCGTAACCACAAACTGCACATTAATAGACGAGGAAAAAGCGAGGTGGATGGCTAAACACGGCTACAACGTCCTATGTAGCATGGATGGACTTGAAAACCTCCACGACAAACATAGAAAACGCATAGATGGAAGTGGAAGCTGGAAGGAAACATGGAGCGGAATACAGCTAGTGCGAAAATACATAAACCCAAACCCACAGATACGATGGACAATGAACATCGACACAATTGAAGGCACAACTGAATCCATGAAGGCACTAATAAAAGATGGACTGACAAACCTAGCGATAGACTGCGTATACGAGGTCAAATGGGACGATGACACCCTACAAACACTTAAAGGAGAACTCGAAAAAATGAGTGAACTGCTCGACACATGCTACAGCCAAAACATACCAGTATTCTCAATGTTTGCAAGAGATGCGGCAACTGCAGTATTGAACAAGGCGAGGATGAGCTGGACAGATAGATGTGGACTTGGAAAAGGCTCAGTTGGAGTAACCCCGAGAGGAGAAATAACGCCATGCCACAGATTCGTAACCGCAAACGAGCCAATAATCGGAGACGTATATAGTGGATTCAACCCAAAAAGAATAGAGTGGATAGAGAAATGGTCTAAAACACCACCATACAGCGAAAACCCAGAACTATGCCTAAACTGCCAATACAAAACGGCATGTACAGGCGGATGCATAGCATGCAACTTCGACCTATTCGGAGAGCCACATGTAGTGCCAGAAGCATTCTGCAAGATAAAGCAACTCACAGTTGAAGTCTTCAAACCACTAGTACTAAAACACGAAAACAACCCAACATTCAAACAAATGTACGGAATTGGAACCGCAAGAATGTGCATAGAGTAAACCAAAACAAAAACTTTAAGTCAAAAAACAATTAAATACTATTGATGACATGGAAGACAAACGTATTCCTCGCATTCCTAGCTGGACTACTAATAATGAGCGGACTATACCAACTTGAAATACTATACATAATGGCAACAAATGGAATGTGGTTCGACCTGCCATTCTACATCATAAAGCACCCAGACTGCCCAATAGGAAGTGAATGCTACTGGAAATGGATGAGCTTCTGGAGAGACGTATTCTACGCTTGGATTATACTTGGAGCATGGCTTCTTGGACTGGCAATGTACAAACCGCTTAAAGTGCTTCATGCACGGCTGAAGAAAGCAGTTGATACTTGAGTATCAATTGAACTCACTTCTCTCCAACGAACTGCTTGAACACTTCCTTCGTCTTGAACGTTATTTTTATTCCAAGTATGATTTCATTTTTTTCTTCGTCTATGCTTTGATACTTCGAGATTTCAGCTCCGATTCTTTCCATGAGTGTCTTCATTTTTTCAACTTGTTTTTCTATTGTGTTTGATAGTGTTTCAAATGGGGATGGCATGGCTCTCACATGTGTATATGGGCGTCTGTATATTTAAACTTTATGTTTACGTGCATCTAGCTTCTTTCAATGCTTCTTCGGTTGGCTTCCCTTCAGTTATCAGCTCTCTTGCCTTCATGAAGTTGCATGTTTCCTTGAATTTTACTGCTAGTTCTGGGTATTTGTCGAGTAGTCCTCTGCTCTTTATCTCTTCGAAGCTCACTCCTTTTTTCAGTTTTTCTCCGAGCATGTGGAGTACATGTCTGAATGCTGAGAAGCCGAATATACTGCTTTCCTCTGCACATTTCTCTGCAATCTCATTTACATCTTTCACTCCTTGAGCTCTATACTTTATTTCACATGCGATGTGTGGTATCAGTCTAGTTCTCGGAATTGCAACCTCTATTTCATCGTACTTGAATATTGCATGGCTCTTCTCCTCATCAGCCCATCTTACAAATGTGAATTTCATTTCATCCACTAAAAACAAATATTCGATGTAAAGATATAAATCATGATGAAGCTGGTAGCATACGTGAGGATATCTAGGGAAGATGAAAACCCTGAGAATCAGATTTACGCCATGAAGCAGTATGCAAGTCTAAAGGGCATTGACCTAGTGATTTCAGATGAATACATTGATGTTGGAATTAGTGGCGGAGTTGAACCATTCAAGAGGACTGGATTCATGAAAGCTGTGAACGTCTTGGAGAGGGGGGAGGCAGATGGGATAATGGTGTATGCACTAGATAGGATTGCCAGAAGTCTATGGAATCTTGCAGAAGTATACAGGAAGTTCGATGAGAGGGGATGGATACTGCTAAGCGTAAGGGAAGATTGGCTCAACATACTTGATAAAAACGTGAAAAACCTCATAATAGCTGTGCTGGGATGGGCTGGAGAGATGGAGAGGAAATTCATATCTGAAAGGACTAAGGAGGCACTTAAAAGAGTTAAAGATGCTGGGAAGAAGCTTGGAAGACCAAAGGCGTTGGATGAGGAAGAGGAGGAGAAGCTTGTGGAGCTTGTGACAAGTGGATTGAGCTTGAGGAAGGCATGTAAGCTGATGGGTATATCATACAGCACGGGGAAAAGAGTTATGAGGAAGCTTTATGGCTCGAAAACCGTTCTGAGCAATGAAGAATCACAGTTTCCATCTTGCTAACTTGAAATATGGTTAAGCGAAAGGTTTATATGCTTCTTTACTATAATGGAATGTGGTGGAGCGATTGAGCGAATGGGGTACTCTTGTGAAATTGCTGGAGAAGGATGGATTCAAGATTTTGAGAGTGAAGAAGTGGCACACCTTCGATTATCAAGAAGCCAAATATGGTACTGCTGAAGTGAAGAAGAAGCCGAGAAGTGGATTGTACTTGATGGAGCGTGTCAATGGATACGACCTTTGCTTCATTGAAAAGCCCTTGCTTATGACTCATCTGTATGTCGATGGCAGACCGGTCATGGTTGACTATCCATTGACATACTATGGGATGAAGCTACTTGCAGAGGCAAGTGAAGGGCACGTTCTAACAGCAGGCTTGGGATTGGGATTGTACACCATATTCCTACAGCAAAACCCGAAGGTTGAGTCCGTTACTGTTGTCGAAATAAATAGCGACATTAAACATCTCATTTCCCCAATGATTTCAAAGTACATTGTTAAGCCAACCGAGATTATTGTAGGTGACATCTTCGATTACGTGGATGAAGCCGGCAACTATGACACCATAATGCTTGACATATGGACTCCACGTAAATCTGACGGCGACCCCTACGATGAAATGATGAATGCATATGCAATCTTCAGAGGGGCTAACCCAAATGCGAAGATATATGTTTGGGGTATGAGGAATCCGAGGCTCAACCCAGCAGTAGGAGAGTTGGATTCGAAGTACATGAAGCTTTTGAAGAATGTATCAATAACGCCTATGGAGGATGATTGAAGATGAGCGGGTTTGGAGGGTATCCAAATCCGGCATACTCCAATATTCCATATCGCAAATGCCCGATATGCGGAAGACCTGTGAAGAACTTCGATGCACATGTGAAAAGTGCTGGTCATGAGAAGCTTCGCAAACTTCACGAGGAACTCTTCAATGAGCTTCTCGATGAGTTCACTAGAAGCTATCCAGACATGCGGCTTGATTCGGGTATAATGTCTTCATTGAATGAGAAGGCATGGGTGAGGGCAATTGAGATGCTTGGAGGAGATGCATCTCCAGTAAAAGTTGTAGCTGAGAAGCCGCCATACGCTATAAGGGAGGGTCTCATATGCCCAAAGACAAAGCAACCTGCAAATCCATCATATTGTAAAGCTAGATGCATGGATTGTGCCGCTGTTGGACATCCAGCACGTCCAAAGTACTATGTGTGTCTACTATTGAAACCCCTATAAACACCTCACATTTTAAATGCGAAACCCGTGAAAGGTATCTGTGGGGGATGCGTAATGACTTTGGGAAACAAATACAGAAGTTGCTTCAACTGCAAGTGGGGAAGGTTTGTCAGCATCCATTTCGGTTGCTACTATCAATATGAATGGAGGACGTGGATAAGTCAAAAGCTAGCTAAACTCTTCCCCTACTGTGAAACTCCAAATGGCGAGTACTTAAAGAAGAGCTACGGATGCAAATGGGAGAAAGCAGAATAACAAGAGCTCAGCACACTCAAACCCAAAACCTCAATACCTAACAAAACAACCACACTTCCTCCTAAAATTTTTTATAGCCAAACTCCCATAAGACTCAAAAGCCTCCTTCAACACATTCAAATACGTCTTCGCCTCCTCATCAGAAAGCAACCCCTCAATACGAGCCCTACCAACATCAAAAGAAATCGACTGGAAAAGACCACTCAAATTAACATACTCGTCAAACGCATGCTTAAACGCACAAAACCTCGATGCAGTATACAAACCCTCCCCCCTATCCATAAAATCCTCAATCTTACTCACCACAGAAGGGTCAAGCCCCTTCAAAACCCATTTCATAGACAACTCCCTCAACTTATCCGCAATTTCACTCAACCTCTCAGACATACCCCTCACCATAAACACATACACAACCTTTCATATTATAACTTTCGCATGGACGAGAGGTTTTGATACTTGGGTATCAAACCCAAAACGGGTATATAATACATTATATATATTATAT
>Ga0105154_1000853_pt1 | contig 12899 bp, 12 predicted proteins | sample SSWtaG_FD_89672 | JGI IMG/M metagenome (GOLD analysis project Ga0105154, IMG submission 89672) | Hot spring microbial communities from Sandy's Spring West, USA to study Microbial Dark Matter (Phase II) - SSWsed_matched | ecosystem: Environmental > Aquatic > Thermal springs > Hot (42-90C) >... | reverse complement strand
GCCCTAGCGATCTCCTTCCTGTACCTGACTACAAGGAGCACGGAGAGCGCCAGCTGGGCGCCCAGCTGTATGGGAGCCCAAACCCTCAGCGTCGAGCGCTCAATGATCGTCCAGTACGTCATACCTCTCTGGTACTCCTTAGCCCAGTCGGGGAACCACGACCTGAAGAACGGGTGTGTGATGAAGAGCGAGTTGAAGATTATCCACACGATGATGGAGGTGACGAGCGCGGCCGACGCTACGTCGAGAGGCATCATGAAGCCGGTAGCAACTGTCCAGGGGTAAAAGTTGATCGCCAGCACGCCGCCCGGGAAGACGTCGGTTATCTGAGGGGTGAAATCGTAGAAGCCTATGGGCGGCACCGGCAATCCGACGATTATTCCCACGCTAGGTAGGTAAAGCAGCGCCGCTAGGAAAAGCATCAACGCCATAGCCGGCAGAAAACCTCTCAACCACTCGGCAGGCCTCTCGGAAACCATCGTGATGAACGTAGCGTCGATCTGGGCGAGAGGGTAGGGGAGGGCTTCAACCTCGACGAAAAGGAAGGAGGAAAGCATGACCATCGATAGCTCCGCGACAAGCCAGAGGACGGAGAATGTCAAGGGTATTAGCAGCGGTAGAGCCATGTCAGGGTGAAAAAGCGTCCTCAACTTGAAAACAGGAGAGCCAGCAGGAGGTGCGAACCACGCCGGCAGAAGGCGGGCGACGGGTTCGCCGCCGATCAGGAAGGAGTTGGTCACCTCGCTAACCCTCAGATACGCTCTATACACGATGTTGTAAGCGTTGAAGAACACCCAGGAGAAGGTGAGAGCGTAGAAGAGCGCGTACACCTCCTGCTTCGACAGGTCTGCTCCCAGGTACCTGCTGACGTACGTGAAGAGCAAGACGAGCGTGTACGTGCTGACGATACCTAGCGCGCCGCCAGCCAGCGTAATGTACACGTTGGAGGAGACTAGCAACAGGACGAGCATCACTAGGAGAAGCAGCATCCTCCTTGTCAAACCGGTAGCCCGCTGTCCCGTGGAGCCGCTACTCTGCCCCACAGGTCTGCTCTCTCCAATAGCCTATATAATCTTAACCCTCCCGCTTTAAATTTCAACTATGGAATTTTTCCCTTCCTCGATCGCGTTTAGCGACCTCTATCGAGAAAGCTTTCCTGAAGAAAACTTATCCTCCAGCAGCTTCAGCACCCTCGGCACGACGATTTCCGCCTGCTCGCTGGCGTCCACGTCCACGAGAACCCCTTTCCGCATGTAGTACTCGATTATCGGCGTGAACTGCTGGCGGTAGACCTCAAGCCTCCTCGCGACGACCTCGGGCTTGTCGTCCTCCCTCTGGTAGAGCGGTCCCCCGCACTTGTCGCAAGCGCCGGGAACCTTCGGCGGCATGTACTTAACGTGGTAGATGGCTCCGCACACCCTGCAGATCCTCCTTCCACTTATCCGGTCGATGATCACCTCGTCGGGCGCAACGAAGTTGAGTACGAGGTCAATCGCAGTGATCCTGTCCAGCTCCTCAGCCTGCTTCAGCGTGCGCGGATAACCGTCGAGTATGAAACCGCGCTTGCAGTCCTCCCTCTTCAACCGCTCCCGCACCATCTCCGTGACAACCTCGTCGGGGACCAGAGCGCCTTTCTCCACGTACTCCTTCAGCTTCCTGCCGAGCTCAGATCCTCTCTTGATTTCATCCCGGATTATGTCCCCCGTCGATACGTGCGGTATCCCGAACCTTTGCGAGACCGCTGCAGCGTACGTGCCCTTCCCCACCCCAGGGGGACCTATGAACACCAACCGCATACCTCGGTCCCCTGCCGTGGGGGCTAAAAAGCGTTGACGGGCACCTAAAGCTTTTACCCGGCAGACGCTGATGTAAGCACGTGATGAGATACCCCCAGTCTGAAGGGTGAGGAAAGGGTTGGTTTCTGACTCGGTTGAGCCTAGAGACCACTAAGATCCTTTTTGTCGAACCCTATGCCTTCGCGCTCGAGAACCCCCTCCACGATCTCGACCGCCTTAACCAGCTTCTCGCTGAGCTCGTCCGGGCTCTTCGCGAAAACGGTAACCGTTATACCCCACCCTTCCTTCGAACGCACAGTTCGCTTAAGCTGGGCGAACACCCACGGCGCCTCCTCCGAGACAGCTTCTACCACGCTGGCGACAGCATCCTCCTCCCACGTCTTCGTCATCACGTGCACCGTGGTGGAAAAGTACGCGCCGATCACGCTGCGCACGTAGGGGTCTGCCTCCTCCTCGAAAATGGCTCCGGCTTCCGCGAGCGAGCCGGGCACGCAGATCAGGTACCTACCGCCCTCCTCCAGCAGGATCCCGGGAGCTGGCCCCCTCGGGTTGTGGAAAACCGTGGACCCTTCAGGCAACAGGGTTAGGGCTCTAGCGCGCTTCAATGGAAAAAGCTCGCTCGCGGCGCCATCGGTTGCCTCCAGAAGATAGTACTCCTCAACGTGCTGCTTGGCTTCCTCGTTCTCCACTAGCGCCCTCCCAAGGGCGGCTGCGACACCTTCGAAGGCTGGAGCGGAGTTCGGCTCCACACCGCCAGTAACGATCACGAGATCGCAGGTGTCAAGCGCGGACCTGACAGCTTCCTCCACAGCCTTCACCGAAACTTCGACCTCCACGGGCCCTTCCACTTCGTAGCCTATCGCCCTGAGCCGCCTCGCTGTCCATAGGGCGGCCTCGCTGGAGCCCTTCACGGATAAAACCCGGGCTCTTGCGCGCTCCTTAACCTTCCTCTCTGTGATGTCGGGGAACGCGCCCACCGCGACGTACTTCACCCAACCACCGGGCGCTGTTAGAGGGAAGGAGTAAAAAAGTTGGTGGCGATAGCGGTCGCGGCGCGTATGGCAGTAATCGTGATAGAACACTTGGAGCCTACTCTCAGCCCGTGGGCCTACTTCGAGTACAAGCACGCTGCAAGCATTGTGGGGAACCTCCTGGTGACCAACGTGAAGGACGAGAGGGAGAGAGCGTGCTTAGAGCATTTCGCCCGGGCTGTACCGGAGAGCGTGGGCGAGATTGCCGAGCGGAGAGAGATCCTCGTGCTGGACCCGCAGGCCCGTGTACCTCTCTCGCCGGAGGATTTCAAACAGTACAAGTACATCGTGGTGGGCGGGATAATGGGCGACTTCCCGCCGAAGGGGCGGACCCGGAAGTTGCTAACAGAGAAGCTCGGCGTTGAAGCGCGGACCCTAGGCCCGTGCCAGTTCAGTGTTGATGGAGCCGTCTACGTGGCGTATCGCGCGGCGGAGGGCGAGCCTCTGGAGCGGGTTAGGATTGCTAGGGGCCTTACTATCAAAAAGGGGGTGCTCGAGATCAAACTGCCGTACTGCTACCCTTTGAGCGGCGATCGAGTTGTATTCAGCGGGGAGCTGGCCCGCTACATACTGACTCTCCTGGAGGAGGATGAGGCGTACGCCGCCGCGAGCGGGAAGGTTAGGAGCATCGCAGATTACGGCTGCAACCTTAAGCTCCCCGAGGTGGAGTACGCGATCGCCGCGGGCGGGGTCGTGGAGCTAGGCACACTCCTGCGCAGGGCTTGCGCGCGGAGCGAGTTTATATCCGACCGCTAGCCGTCGCGCTCGTGAGGAAGCTGGGTTTTGGGGTTATCGGCTGCGGGAACGTGGCCAACAACTACTACCTACCGTACATCGCGAGGAACCACGAGCTAGTAGCCGTAGCCGACACCGTAGCTGAGAGAGCGAGAAGGAGCGCTGAGCTTTGGGGCGCCGCAAGGTGGTACGAAGACCCCGACAAGCTGCTGAGGGACCCGCGCGTAGAGGCCGCAGTCATCGTCACCAGCCATGAGTCCCACGCCCCGCTGGCGATTAGAGCCGCTGAGGAGGGGAAGCACTTCGTAGTCCAGAAACCGATGGCCCTCTCCCTCAAAGCGGCGGAAGAGATCGTCAGAAAGGTTGAAAAGAGCGGAGTCGTGGCTGTCGCTGAACCATCCGACCCCCTGCTCTCTCCTCTCTTCCGGGCTTTGAAGAGCGAACTAGCCGGGCTCGGGCGCCACTGCTACTCCCTGTGGCACACAGGCCACAGCGGGCCCACGTGGTCTGAGGCGTTTTTCGACGACGCGAAGGGCGGGGGCGTCCTATTCGACCTAGCGGTTTACGACGTGGCTAGGCTCGTGACACTGTTCGGAGAACCGAGCAGAGTCGCCGCCCTAGGCTCCGTGCTGCTGGAGGAGAGGCTCGTGCTCAAGCCGGAGGAGGCGACAACCGCGATAAGGCGCGACACGTACGGTCGGGGCGTCTACTACTTCCACGACTTGAAACCCAGCGTTCCGGTTAAAGTCACGGCTTTCGACGACTTCGCTGGCATCCTCGACTACGGCGGCGGGTTAGCGGTGATCTTGGCGAACTACGTCACCTTCACCCAGCTGCACATGCCCCCCATCCAGCTCTACTTCACGGAAGCATCCGTCTCCGTCCACCCGTACGCGCCGCTCATCGTCGTGCGCATGAAAAGCGGAGAGAAGAGGTTGGGTAGGGAGCAGATAGGCGAGGTAAAGCCCTACTACCACGCTTCGATAGACCACCTCGTTGAGTGTGTGACGAAAGGCAAGAAACCGCTGCCTTCGGTGGAGTGGGGCTACAGGGTCACAAAGGTCTTGCTTGCGCTCAACGAGGCGGCAAAAACCGGAAGAACCGTGAGTCTCGCCTAGCAGCAGGTTATAGGAGCTCTGAAACCCTTACTACTCTCTTCTCTTCCGCCGACTTTAAAGCAGCCTCTAAAGCGGCTTGCAGCATCACCATCTCATCTGGCTTCGTTATTGGCTCAACACCTTTCTCCACGATTTCCTTGAAATGCTGCATCTCCACGACGTACGGGTCCTCCTCGGTGAACTTCAGCTGCTTATCGACAAGCACCCCCTCCTCCGCGTAAACCTTGGCACCTGGGAACACGAATCCCGACTTGTCGCCTAAAACAAGCACCTGGAAGCTGTCCAACGCGATGTGAGCCGCCCAACTCACCTCCAGGTAAACCGTTGCACCGTTCTCCATCCTTATCGTGGCTGCCGCCAAGTCCTCGACGTCGAAGGGACCGCCGGGTACCGGCTTACCCCAGGTGCCGAGCCCCTTACCTTTCGGGCCGAACTTCGCGTATGTTGCCGCGTAAACCTCCTTTACTTTGAAGTTGTTCATCAACCACATCGTGATGTCGAGCGCGTGAACGCCTATGTCAAATAGAGGCCCCGAACCGGCTTCGCTCTTCCTCGTGAACCAGCTCCCGTAGCCGGGGATTCCGGACCTCCTGAGGAGGCTCGCTCTCGCGTAGTAAGGCTCGCCGATCCCCACCTCCTCCACGTACTTTTTGAGCGCCCTGCTGTCCCCCCTGAACCTGTTGGTCAAGCCTATGAGGAGCGCCCGCCCGTACTTGCGGCTGGCGTCGAACATCTCCTTGGCCTGGCGAGCCGTGAGCGCCGGTGGCTTCTCGCAGAGGACGTGCTTACCCTCCCTCAGCGCGTCCACCGTCATCTGGTGGTGAAGGTAGTTGGGTGTCGCCACTACCACCGCGTCGATATCGCTGCGAGCTATGAGGTCGCGGTAATCCCTATAGAGGTGCTCAACACCGAACGCGCTCTTCACGTACTTGAGCTCGCCCTCATCGATATCGCAGGCAGCCACGACCTCAGCGCCAACGGACTTCAGGTTCTTGATGTGAATCTTGCCGATAGACCCGCATCCTATAATTCCGACCCTCACGCGGGTGCGGGAGATGCGGTCGTTAATCAGCTTTGCGCAATCAACTCGCTAGCCTCAAGAAGCTTTCCCCGCGCGAACCCGACTTCCCTCACGAATTCCGTGACTACCGCGGGAAACAGGGGAAAATAGCGCGAGACGTTAACCGAGCAGCTATCTACTCCAAGACGTAGGGAGCGGCAACGGGAGCTCCATCGAGCTCGAGCTCAATCACGGTGTCGTAGGGGTCGGGCGGGGAGGGCGGTAAGCTCTCGAGGAAGACCCTGGAGCCCTCCTGCCTGAACGCAACGCTCTTGTCCTCCGCGAGGAGCCTGGCGGAAAGAACCTTGTTCCCGACACCCGCCACGGCGATCATCCTACCCGGCCACCTGAGCGCGTGCACGTAGGCTTTGTTCCCCTTAGCCGTCACCGGCCCGACGGTGGTCGTGAAGGGGGCTCCCGAAGCCCCGTAAACGGAGTCGCCGTTGCGCTTCAGCCAAGAGCCCAAGTGCGAGAGGATCTCGACAGCCTCCGGCGGAAAGCTCCCGTCTCCGCGCGGCCCAACGTTCAGCAGGAGGTTGCCGCCCATGCTGACGATGCTCACCAGTGTGTTCACTATCTGTCGCGGTGTTTTCCAGTTGCGGTCGCCCTCGAAGTAGCCCCAGCTATCGTTCATCGTCATGCACGTTTCCCAAGCTCTCTTCGGGGGCGCCCACCAAGGCACATGCTGCTCAGGCGTATCGAAGTCGCCGGGCAAGCCGGTCCTGTTGTTCACGATGATCTGGGGTTGCAGCCTGCGCACCTTATCGAGAAGATCCTGAGCTCTCCAGTCCTCCGGGCTGTACGGCCAGTTCCCGTCGAACCACAGCACGTCTATCCGGCCGTAGTTGCTGCACAGCTCCTCCACCTGGCCGTGGACGTACTCGAGGAAACGCTGCCAGCCTTGCGGATCGGCTCTCGGCCCCTTCCAGTACGCGTCCCACCTCCAGTCTAAAAGCGAGTAGTAGAGGCCGACCTTCAAACCGATCTTTCTGCACGCTTCAACGTACTCGGCCACGATGTCCCTACCGGCCGGCGTCTTCGTAGACTTGTAGTCGGAGAGCTTAGTGTCGAAGAGGCTGAAGCCGTCGTGGTGCCTCGACGTGAGAACCATGTACTTCATCCCAGCATCCCTAGCGGTCAGCGCCCACTCCTCCGCGTCGAATCGCTCCGCCCTGAAGAGCTGAGCGAGCTTCGCGTACTCGGCGCGCGGTATCCGCTCCAAGTACATGACCCACTCGGCCCTACCCAGAAGCGCGTAAAGGCCCCAGTGAATGAACATCCCGAACCTCGCTTCCCTAAACCAGGCTAGCCTGTCCTCCACGTAGCTCGCGTCCAGCCGCTCCCTAATATAGCTGCTCCCAGCGCAGTTCTATTATATTAGCAACTTTCTAACGGATCTGTGAGCGGGATCGAACTATACGTGGGCGTGGATGGGGGAGCGACAAAGACATTGGCTGTCGCGGCAGACGGGGAAGGTCGTATAGTCGGTATCGGGGAGAGCGGACCCTCGAACTACCATATCGTCGGCCTCGATGGGGCCATCGAAAACATAAACACCGCTGTTAAGCTGGCTATCGTCGCCGCGGGCCGCGAGATGGCCGATGTTGTAACCCTCGGCTTGGCTGGGATGGACACAAGCCACGACTTCAAGACCTTCGAGGAGAAAGCCGCGCCGAGAGTCGCTGGCAGAAAGGTTTTCGTGCGCCACGACGCAGAGATCGCTCTAGTCGGAGCCACGCTGGGCGAGCCGGGAGTCATCGTGATCGCCGGAACCGGCTCTGTCGCAGGAGCTAGGAACAGGAGGGGTGAGTACGCGCGCTGCGGCGGCTGGGGCCACCTGCTCGGCGACGAGGGCAGCGCCTACTTTATCGCAAGGGAGGCTTTGAGGGCCGTTCTCTGGGCTTTCGACGGGCGCGGTTCCCCCACTCAGCTGACCGAACCGGTACTGAAGGCTCTGGGAGTAGCGTCGCCGGACGAGATCTTGATCAAAGTGTACGGGGAGCGGATGAGCGTGCGAGACATCGCCAGGCTGGCGCCGCTCGTCACGGAAGCAGCGAAGCGCGGCGACCCGGTGGCGAAGAGCATCGTCGAGGACGCTGCGAAGCACCTAGCGCTCCACGTCATCGCGCTGGTAAAGAGGCTGGGCATGCTGGAGGAGCAACCGATCAAAGTGGCTCCGGTCGGAGGAGTCTTCAGAGCCGGAAACGTTATCCTAGACCCCTTCAGGAAACACCTCGAACAGCACTTCAAAGTAGAAATCATCGAGCCGAAATTCCCGCCCGCCGTTGGTGCCCTGCTGCTCTCCTACATCCTCAGCGGGAAGACCATCGGGAGAGAGCTCCTGGAGAACCTGGAGAACACCCTGAGTAGGCGCAAGGTCACAGCCTAGGCGTAGGAGCCGAAAATCTTTTCCTTATCCCTCCAAGTCAACGGGAGAGGCAGATCGTTGGGCCTCCATTCCACCGCCTCCTTCAACAACCTCGCCAGCTTCGCAAGATCCCCCTTTCTCACCTCAACGACCGCGTACACCCTCTCCCCACCACCCAGCAGCAGCGCGTAACCTGAACCCCTCCGCCTCACCGAGATGAAAAGACCACTCTTCCTAGACCTAAACGAAAACGGCCTACCACCACCCTCCACTAAATTTTCAAGCTGCCTAACAAACCGGTTGAGAGGCGCACCAGCCAACGCTAGAGCGGGAGTCCACCACCTCCTCCCCCTCGACCTCACTTTCGCAGCAAAAAAGAGGATGGCAACCTCCCTACCGCTAGGAACCGGCACAGCGAACAGCGTAGACCCCCTACCACAAACCTTCACAAACACCAAACTTCCTACGTGGACTTTGAGAACTCTAGCCAGCTTGGCTCCCCTGAAACCATCGAAAACGTTGTACAAGAATGTTCCTCTAAGTTAGCTCACGCTAGGCAGCAAAGTTAATTTGCCTCCTTCGACTGGGAAGCTCTGGCCCCGAGGATGAAGGCTGGTATAGCTGCACGGGGATGAGCGACACCAGAACAGAGGGGCCGCTTTCAAGCGAGAGTGCGTTGTAGGGCGCTAAGTCCCCAGCTTCCTAGCGCAGCTAGGTGCGACCTTCCAGCTGCTTAACCGGTTACCGATAAATACTGTTTCGCTTGTGAACGTTTATAGCCTAACCAGCGCCTGTGCGCTTGACCTCCCGCGTTCTCACGGTTTTACTCGCACGCCTAGCGCTTCCGCTACCCTCCTTTGCTCTCTATCGAGGGTGAGCAGCGGTAGGTCCTTCTCGAGCTCCAGCGCAATGTAGAGGGCGTCGTACACTGTGATGCCGTAGGCTACGGATATCTCGAAGGCTCTATCCAAGTGCTTTAGCTCGGGCTCCAGCAGCAGGTTCCTGCCCGCCATCCGGAGCAGCAAGCTGAAAGCCTTCCTGGATTCCTGTGTGGTAAGAACGTTGGCACGCTCGGCTTTCCACACAGCGTTAGCGACCTCTTTGACCACGTGGTCTGGCGCTACGGCGTTCGCGAGGTAGCCGGCCAGCTCTATCCATCCCCCTTCCCTCAGCAGGAAAGCTGAGAGAGCGGAAGCGTCAACCACGATCACGATCCTCCCTCACGGAAGCAGCCGAGAAGCCCGGGGGGCGCTCCACGTGGCGCGCTCGAGCTCCCTCAAAACCTCCTCGAGCGCCTCCCTAGCTTCCAGCTCCCTCAACTTCTCCTCGACGAACCTCCTCAACTCCTCGCTCCAGTTGACGACCGCCCTGTACTTGCGCATCTTCTCCTTCACCTCCCTGCTAACCTTAAAGCTTACAACCTCGCTCATCGAAGCTTCTACGAAAAACAACAAAATAAATTATAAATGGTTTAAATTGTTTTACGCTTCGTAGCACGCTTTCAGCCCGAAGATACCGCGAAGCCTTAACGCTTTCAGACCAGCACGTAATGCTTAAAGAGCGCGAGCACCCCACCCTTTTACGCTATGAGCTCGGTGAGCCACGTCGCGTACGTGGTGAGTTATCGCCGCGGGAGCAACTCGCAGAACGAGAGGTACATGCTGCTCGAGATCGAAGGTGTCCGCAGCGACGGTGAGGCCTCCCGCTTCGTGGGCAGGAAGGTACTGTGGAGGAGCCTCGACGGGAGGTTGAGCGTGAAGGGCGTCATCGTTAGAGTCCACGGTTGCAAAGGGCGGGTGTTAGCGAAATTCCGCAGACCTTTACCAGGCCAAGCTATCGGGACGCAAGTCGCGATAGTGTAGGCGCAGGAGCCCAGCAGCTTAACCCTAAGCGCGGCTTCGAGGATTTTCCAGTAGCGCGGAAATGCTTATTTCCCACCCTTTTTGTCAATTCTTCAGATGAGCGCGCGCGTCAGGGGGACCTTAATCGAGGTGGAGGTTGACCACAGAAAGGTGCCTTACGTGAACTTCGTTAAGATGCTGGGCGAGATGGGCGGCCGCGTGGTTTCCAGGGATGGTTTCTGGCCGCTATCAAAGTACAAGATCGTTCTGCCAAAAAAGAGCGTGCGCGAGTTCCTCAGCCTACTCGAGGACGCTCAACGTAGCGAAGCTGAAGATCAGCAAGGCGGTTGAGAACAGAGCTCACGAACGCGTCCAGCTCCTTCCGGTCGACGCCCTTCTTCCGCGCTTCCTCTTTAACGAGGTTTTCGACGATCGCGTACTTCTTGAACCGCTCGTTAAGCTCCTTCCACGGCAAACCGGCTAGCGCTTTGGCGAACCTCTCGTCGTAGGGTAGCACTCCTTTCAGCATCAAAACCGCGATGATCGGGTAGCCGACGTAACCCCTGAACTTCGTCCCGTTATCGTCGCTGAAAGCCTCCCCCCTCTCCGCGTCCACGTAGACCGTGTACTGCCTCTCACCCATCGAGGAGACGACCACCGCCTCCTTGTCGCCAACCAGCTTCACTCTACCGTCCGCTATCGACCCGAGAGCCTCGAGAACCTTAATGCGGGGGGGCAAGCTCAGCTCCATTCCAGCACGAGCCACAAACTGGTGAAAATGAGGGAAAAATATATCCGTTTCGTTCGCGGCTTTCAGCGAACGAGTTTTACTCTCACTAACCGCTGTCTGCACTTGATCTTGGTAATCGGTTCTTCTCGGAGAACTTCACCTCCTTCTACGCTTACTTTCGCTTCTGTTTTAGCGATTAGGGTGCCGGGTTCTTTCAGCAGCAGTATCGCTTCGTCCTCGAATAACGCTGCGCGCTCGATGGCGCGTGGCATCACGTACACGTCTTTGAGGCCGAAGGGTGTGAACCATGTTCCGGCTGGCGCTACGGTGAACAGCTTGACGCCCATCGGCTCCAGTTCGAAGCTCGCCGAACCCTCGTGTAAGCTCTCGCTGAAGTACTCGAAGATCGCGTACTTGCCGGTTGGTAGCTGCGCGTCGAGCGGCTCGACCTTCCCCTTTACGGGCATGTCATCCTTGTTCACGTTGAAAGCGGCTACGATACCGTAGCGGCCTACCCCCTCGACGGTGACTCTTGTGAACACTTTCAGGGGTACGGCTTCGTTGTAGGGGTCGCTCATCAGCACGTCTTCTGTCGGCAATGCGGGTTCGTCAGGCAACGGGAGCGCGCCGTCGCTGAAAGCGAGGGGCTTCGCGATCTCCGCCACCGTCTTGCCGGGCTCGTCGGTCAGGTATACGGGCCCTCCGCTAACCGCTCGGGCAACAGCCTGCTGGAGCGCCCAAGGGTCGTGGCTCTGGAACATGTCCCAGTCGGGCCAGACCACTTGGGACATGAAGAGCGCGTTGTACGCGTTAAAGTATAGGTGGAGCTTGTCTCTCGACTTCCTGTGCGGCACGATGTAGTCGACGCAGTTCCTCGCCACCGTTGACCTGAACCAGTTGAACGCGTTCTCGGGCTGCTGGGCCATGCAGTTGAGAACTTCGAGCGAGTTAACGTAAGCGGCGCCCTCCAACCCTTCGTGGAGCTTCCTCGCGGCTTCCTCGATCGGCACGCGGCCCGCGTACGCGTAGCCGACGAAGGACTGGTTGTCCACTTTGACGAAGTCGAAGCCCCACTCCCTAAGCTTCGTGTACCAGTCCTTGAAGAGCTCGAACGATTTGGCTGGATCGGGTACGAGGTGCCCGTTAACCTCCATCAGCAGCCCTTTCCACCGCTCCTCCAGCTCGCTCCCCTTAGCGACCCCTCCCCAGTGCACGTTGAGGGTGTGCCAGAGACCCACGTACTTAGCGCCTAGCTTCTTAAGCTCCCTAGCAACCTCGGCGAAGCCCCTCGGGAACTTCCTGGCATCGGGGTTCAGGCTTTTAATCCGCATGCCGGGCCACGGGCCCGTTATCTCGTCCTGCCAGCCGTCGTCGATTAGCGCGAAGCTGGGCTTCACCCCCTTCTCGAGAAGCGTCTTGTAGGCCGCGAGGACCTTCTCCTCGGTCGGCTCGCGCCAGCACGCGTTCCACGAGCACCAGCCCAGGTACCTGAACACTTCGGGCAGCTTCTTGCTCCTCCTGAGCGCGCTGCGCTTGCCCACCGTCGAGAACGCCGCCTCGTACGCTGCTTCGACAGCCCTGTATGGGTTCCCAGAAGCGGAGAAGGCTAGAATAGCGGCGCCTTTCCACGCGCCGGAAGCTGCCCTGTTCAGCAGCACGCTGAACTCCTCCTTCTCGAACCACGAGATGTAGCCTCTAGCTCCAGCGTCCGAGATAGGGAGTAGGAAAGCGTACCTCTCCTTCCCCTTGGCGAGGAGCTGCGAGACCTTCAGCGTCCTCGGCAGCCCTTCGAAGCTGCCGGTGTGGATCGGGTAGCTCCACGGGCAGTACGTGAGCTCGCCAGCTTCAACCAGCTGCGGGTACTTGTAGGGTTCGGGCGCTTCGCCGAAGTACTTGTCGGGGTCGTAGGTGAAATGGAAGATTAGCAGCTTCTCGAAGCCTTCGAGATGGGACCTCAGCTCCACCAGGAACCCGCTGTCGCTGCGTCCTTCAGCTTCAGCGCGGAGAACCACAGCCTCGAGGCTGAGCTCGACTAGCGCGAGCCGCGCTTCTCCTTCGTCGTACTTCAAGCGCGCAACTCCCCGCTCGAGCTCTATGGAAGCTGGCTCCGCAGGCTCGCCGGCGATCGAAACGCGAGGTTTGAAGGAGAGTTTGAAACCAGCTTTCTCGAGAACCAGCCGGCCGTTCTCCAACCTGAAAGTCCCGCTCACAGACGTTGCG
>Ga0105154_1000851_pt1 | contig 12915 bp, 17 predicted proteins | sample SSWtaG_FD_89672 | JGI IMG/M metagenome (GOLD analysis project Ga0105154, IMG submission 89672) | Hot spring microbial communities from Sandy's Spring West, USA to study Microbial Dark Matter (Phase II) - SSWsed_matched | ecosystem: Environmental > Aquatic > Thermal springs > Hot (42-90C) >... | reverse complement strand
TGGAGGGGCGACGTGATGGATGAGGTCTTAAAACGCGTACTTGAGGCTGAAGAGGAGGCGAGGAGGATAATAGAGGGAGCGCGCGAGAAGGCGAGGAGGGTAGAGGCCGAGGCGAGGAGGGTAGCCGAGGAGCGCGCGAGGGTTGTCTACGATGAGATAATGAGGGGGGCCGAGAAAGAAGCCGAGGAAGAAGTTAAGAGGATTGAGGAGGAGATGGCCCAGGAAATCAAGAGGATGGAGGAGGACGCGTTGACGGAGATGAGGAGATTGGAGTCCTTGGCCGTGAAAAACCGCGAAAAAGCCGTGAAGTTATTGCTCGCTGAAGTTCTAAGACCGTGAGGGATCGTCTATGTCCCTCGCTGGTGATTTAGACAAACTCGTCAACGTCGTGCTGAGTAAGGCCAAGGAGGAGGCCGAAAGCATAATAGCAAAGGCCAAGGAGGAGGCCGAAAAATTCGTCAGGAGCGCGGTGGAGGAGTCTAGGAGAAAGGCCGAGGAAGAGGCCTCTGAGCTGATAAAGAGGAGAAGGAGCGAGGCTCTTAGTAAAAGAAGGAGCGAAGTGGCCAGAGCGCGTACAGACACGACCAGGAAGCTATTGAACTTCAAGGAGAAGCTCATAGAGGGCGTCGTCGAGGAGGTGAAGAGGGAGGTGCAAGCGATCGTCGGGACCAAGGAGTACGAGGAAAGGCTCATCGACATGATCAAAGGGGCGGTACGAGTTCTCGGGGGAGGAGAGATAGAGGTGAAGCTAAACGAGAGAGATAGGAGCCTAAAGCTCGACTTAACCGCGATAGCTAACGAGCTGAGCCGAGAGCTAGGGAAGCCCGTGAAGCTGAGATTGGCGAGCGAGGCGGGGAACTTCATAGGAGGGCTCATAGCCAAATCACTTGAGGCTGGGATAGAAGTGGACTACACCATTGAAGGCATACTCGAGAGAAAGTGGAGGAGGTTGCGAAGCGAGGTCGCGAAAATTCTCTTCTCTGAGTCCTAAGCTGGGCTGGAACTTTTGGGCCTGCTATTATCGTGAGCGCGATCTCTCTCTTGGTCTTAAGCTCTTTTTCAAAATAACGGTTGCCTTATTAGACGAGCCGGGTGAGAGACTTTTGATGAGTGTGCAACTCGATGAAGTGGACAAAGCAATATTGAAGGAGTTAATTAGTAACGCTAGACTCTCCTTCAGGGAAATAGCTAAGAGGATCGGCGTATCCACGGCCACGGTTGCTAACAAGGTCAGGAAGATGGAGGAGAAGGGCGTGATAAAAAGTTATACAGCCGTAGTCGACGCCGAGAAGCTGGGCTATGACGTCGCCGCCCTAATAGAGGTTATTATGTCCAAAGGCAAGGTGGCTGATGTCGAGGAGGAGTTAGCGAAAATGCCCAACGTTCTGGCAGTTTACGACGTTACTGGGCAGAGCGATGCGATAATAGTGGCAAGGTTCAAGTCGAGGGCTGAGCTGAGCAAATTCGTGAAAAAGCTATTGTCCATGGAGTACGTTGAGAGAACCATAACCCACGTGGTGTTAAGCGTTAAGAAGGAAGAGCTATTCTCGAAAGAGCTAATGGACTGACCTCCTCCCCATTGGGTGGGCTTTGGTCCGGTGCTAGGCTCTATTTCAGCAAGAGCCGCTCCGCGAAGGCGGAGATCACGAAGGCTCGTCGTCAAGGAAGGGCTGGCGAATATTCGAGTTTAGGGCTCAGCCGGTTGATCCCTCTTCATCGCGCACAACTCAGCCAAGGCTGAACTCTTCATAGCCACCCTCTTCTGCTACGCTTTCCAATATAATCGCTACCTCACTTAACTCTGCTTCACGCCTACCGGCCAGTCCGCGGGCATTTGCTGTAAGACTCTCAGCATCGGGCTCTCTAGAACTTTAAGAGGAGTGGTAGCCCGGGGGAGATTCGAACTCCCGTCGACGGGGCCAAAGCCCGCCATGCTTGGCCGCTACACCACCGGGCTTCATTATTCATGAAAAAGGTGGGGCGATTTAAAGTTTAACGTCATAAAAAAATAGATGGCCGATCTAAAGACGTTTCCCTACTCTATGATTTGTATTGCTTGGTTGGGACATTGGGCCTCGCAAGCCCTACAAGCGAGGCAAGCGTCCTTGTTGACTACCTCGACCCTGCCCTCCTTCATTTCGTAGACCCCTACGGGACACACCGAAACGCATGTACCACAGTTTGTGCACTTGTTTTTGTCTATCTTTATCTCCACCATGGCGAACCCCCTAGCTCTCTGCTTTGGCTCAGCTTTTAAGCTCTTGCCTTACTAATCTTTGAGCTCAAGTCGTAGAGCTCCTTCCTAAGCCCCTCGATCTGCTTCATTAGCTCCTCAGCTCTCTGCGACAATTCAGCCGCAGTGGCTCTCTTGCCCCGCTTCGCAGCTTCGAAGCTAGACATTCCCTCCTCAAGCCTCGAGGCCTTGCTCACGAGCTCGCTTATCCTCTGCACCAACTTATCGAGCTTAGGACTCCTCTCAAACTTCTTTGAGGCCTCCGTGAGCTTCTTTGAGGCCTCTAGGTACGCCGGCCTCAGCTCTCGAATTTGCTTCTCGTACGTGGAATCCTTGACCCTGCCCCTTAAGTAACCTTCGTATGCCCCCCAGACCCTCCGAGCTATGCTTGCGTAATTGTCGAAAAGCTCTTTAAAAGGTCTGAAGTCGACCTCAGCTTCTGCAACTCTCTTGGTCGCGACTCGCTTGCCGATGACGACCACCAAGGCTATGGCTACGCAGGCGATGCCGACCACCACAGCCATAGCTGGCGGAGCTGATGGGGGAGAGACCTCTACGACTATCATGGGGTTTTGAAGGCATGAGAGGGTATAGAACTTGTAGTAAATAGCCTCGTCCCTTCGCTCAGGCTCTGGACTCGCCCTTAAGACCACTGACCCAGGAGAGACGCGAAACCTCAGCTCAACCTCGTCAGCGTAGTCGACGTACTCGGGCAATGCTCGGAGGGCCTTGGCATCTGGAGTCGAGTACTTTATGTACACGGTCGTCCTCTCGCCCAGCGCCAGGGAGGTCCTCGGTCGAACGTACAGAATGGCGGAGTCGTTGGTCGAGGAAAGCGCATAGCTTCCGGGCCTTAGTGCTTGCTCGCTTTGTGCCGCGTCGAAGCTACTCGCAAGGTCTCCAACCTCGAGTATCCTCGCTTCTGAGGGGAGCTTGAAGCAGAAAACGCTTTGCCTCTGAGAAGCGCCTATCTGCCACCCCATCGTAGGACTTAGGCTCTCGACCGTGACGTAGTCGACGATGGTACCTGACAGAGGGTCTACGTCTCTCACCAACTTCTTCACCTTAAAGAGCCAAGGATAGGCCGACGCGTTGAAAGCTAGGTCTAAGGTCATCGTCCTCGCCTCTCTTAGCGAGAAGTTATAAATGTCCAACTTCAAGGCGTTGTCGGTCTTCGTGAAGTTTAAGTCGCGGACATCTACACTGCTCGCGTTCGGCGGCGGGAATATCACGACCTCTACGCGATCAGCATTTAATGATAGTATTAATGGATTCAACGATATCCTTAACACGTGCCTATTTCCTTCGACGGACATCGACCATAAGCTCTCTACGATCATGCTGTAGGTTTCGTTCGGCTTGAGCTCTATGTCTTTAATCCAAGACCTAGAGTAGTCGCCCTCACAAACCGAGGCGTAGAGGTTGTCCCACGAGGGGAGGCTCACGTTCATTTGGTGAAGCGCCGCTGGTCCTCTGAGGGTAATGTTGTATGTCACGAGGGCATGGGTATAATGCACCTTTACCTCCACACGGAGCAAGGCACTAATTGGCTCATCCCCTCCTCGCGCCGTAGCCAGAGGCATCATTGCCAAAGTTAGTGCCAAGGTTACGGCGATTACTAGGGCCTTCTTGAAGCCCAAGCTGGCCACCCTTAAGCGATCGCTTGAGAGATAGGCTCGACTTAACTTTTTAAGGTTGTCCGTCTACACTATTAATGCTCGCATAAGCCATGGGGTGGCCGAAGTGAGCGAACTCGAGAGGAGAGTTAGGGATGCCTTAGAGAAAGTCGTAGACCCCGAAACGGGGCTCAACTTGGTGGAGATGGGTTGCATCAAGAGCGTATCAGAGAAAGACGGAGAGGTAACAGTTGAGTTCGTACCCACGTCCCCCTTCTGTCCTATAGCGTTCTTCTTAGCCTCCTCGATAAAAGAGGCCGTCGAGAAAGTAGAGGGCGTCAAGAGCGTAAAGGTCTATAGTCGAGGCCACGTAATGGACGAGCAAATAAACGAATACGTCAACAGGCCGAGGGGCCCTACGTGAGGGTCAAGGTGAAGTTCTTCGCCCTTTTGAGGGAGGCCGCGGGGACTAAGGAATTAGAGGAGGAAGTGGAGGAGGGCACGACGGTCAGGGGTCTATTGGAGAGGCTCAGCAATAAATTGCCTAGTAGGTTCAGAGGGCTAGTCTTCGATGGGCAGGAAATAACTAAGAATTTGATAATCCTAGTAAATCGCAGAGGGATAAGGGAGCTCAATGGATTAGAGACGAGGCTTAAAGACGGCGACGAAGTAGCACTCCTGCCGCCAGTGAGCGGCGGCTAGACCATCCTACCAAGTAACACGTGAGGCCTTGCCTCTTCGATAATGACCTTCACTTTCTTCCAAAGCATATCGCTATCGCACTTGACGACCACGGGCCTATAATCCGGCATCCTCCCCAAGAGACCTTCCTTGGGCGCGGCATCGGTTAAGAGCACCTCCACCTCCTTGCCCACATACCGCAGGTTCTTCTTTAGCGTGAGCTCCTTGACTAACTCGCCGAGAACTCGAGACCTCTCCTTCTTCACATAGTCCGAGAGCTGGGGCATCGACGCTGCTTTAGTGAAGGGCCTCAGGGCGTATCTGGCTACGTGGACCTTGTCCGGGGCTATTCTCTCTAAGACCTTGCAAGTCTGCTCGAAGTCCTCCTCGGTCTCAGTGGGGAAGCCCACGATCACGTCAGTGGCCAGGAATAGGTCGACCCTCGACCTAAAGAAGCTGACGAGCTCTATGAATGAGGTGCTCGTGTACTTTCTATTCATGAGGTGCAGAATCCTGTCGCTACCAGATTGTAGCGGGAGGTGCATGTACTTGTACACTCGAGCGTCGAGGTAGAAGTCTAGTAGCTCTCGAGCTATGGTCGATAGCGTCGAGGGCTCCATCATGCCCAGCCTTATCATGTAATCGCCTTCGTGCTTGAGGAGCGCTCGAAGGAGCTCTAGGAGATTAGTGCCTATATCAAGGCCGTAGGAGGCTAGGTCTTGAGCGACCAGGTAGATTTCCTTAACTCCTTTGGACACAGCATCAGCGAAGGCCTTCAAGACCTCTTGGGGCTGGCAACTAGAGAGCCTCCCTCTCGATATCGGCATTATGCAATAGCTGCATGAGCCTAGACAGCCAACTGCCACGGGTAGCACTAACCTCTTGCTAGACCCGTCGTACGCCGGCAACTCAAACACGGACCTTTTATCAGGGCCTACGTCCACGACCCTCTCGTGCAAGGCCTTTGGAATCAGGTGAATGGCATTGGGCCCGAGGATGCTCGCTGATGGAGAGGCAGACGCGACGAAGGCCGGCCTGGCCTTTGCAAGACAGCCTATCACCACTATCCTCCTATCGCCACGGCGCCTCCTCCACTCTTCGAGCTCTTCCAATCTCCTTGCTATCTTCCTCTCGGTCTCGGCCCTCACAGCGCAGGTGTTGATCACTACGACGTCGGCCTCTCTCAAGTCGCTGGCTATTTCGTGCCCTCCCCTCTTCAGTATCGATGCTACGGCTAGGCTGTCGGCTTTGTTTAACCAACATCCATAGGTCTCAATGTAAACCTTCAATTTCGCCTTCCCTCTTCCATCTCGGGGAGAAACGAGGCATTAAACGCAAAGATGTCATGCCCTCGTAGGCTTTAAAGCTGTCGATCGAAACCTGCGTAGTTCTCCGTGGCCCATCCTCAAGCCTTACGCTGTTGAAGTGTAAGACCCAACCTTAAAAAGCCTTGGTGCCTAGGTCTTCTTTCGGTGTGGAGCTATGTGCGATAGGCAAGCGAGCAGCGTTTCAGAGGCCTTCGCGAGGGGTTTGGAGGCGATATCCGAGGGCAAGGAGCCAAGGTTCTCAGCAAAGAGCAAAGAAGCCAAGAACACCGTCGCAGAGAGCTTGTCGTGAGATCTACTTTATCTTTGCAAATAACGGCTTTGGCGGGGGTAGTTCTCTCCCCGGCTCTATGGGCTTTATGGCCTCTTCCCATCTCTCGCTATGGACGCTTCTTGAATATCCAAGGCTCTTCCATATTTCATCGGCGGTATTGGGTATGAAGGGCGCCAGCATTATCGCCAAGGACTTTATGGCGTTTGTGCACACGTAAATGCTCGTTGAGGCCTCTTCCCTTCGCCCTTGCCTAATCGCCTCCCAAGGGGCCTTCTCATTCAGATACCTATTGCCCTCCCTAGCTAAGTCCATGACGCTTTGTAGCGCATCCCTTATCTTGAAGTTGTCCAAGTTCGACGTGCAGAGCTCGAACTTTTCGAGAGTCGCCTTCCAGAGCCCCTCCTCGGTCCAACCCTCTCTTGGAACTGGCACTCTTGAGCCAAAGGCCCTCGACGTGAAGCTCAGGACTCTGTAAATGAAGTTGCCGAGGGTGTCATTGAGGTGTGAGTTCACGAGCTCTTTGAACAAGGTCCAAGTAAAGCTGACGTCTCTTCCCTCGGGCCTCAAATACAGTAAGACGTACCTCCAATAGTCCACCGGGTACATTTCCAAGGCCTCGTCGATCCACACACCTATTCTCCTGCTCTTCGAGAACTTCTGGCCCTCAAAGAGCAGGTACTCGGTGGCCGAGACGCCCCACGGGAGGACGTAGCCCTCTCCCGACGCCATCAAGAGGGCTGGGAGTATTAGGGTATGAAACGGAATGTTGTCCTTCCCTATGAAGCATAAGAACCTAGTGTCTTTGTCAAACCAGTGTTCCTTCCACTTGTCAGGCGCCCCTCTCTTGGCGAAGAGCTCTATGGTTGTCGATATGTAACCCAAGACCGCCTCCATCCACACGTATATGGTCTTGCCCTCAGCACCCGGGAAGGGCGCCGGTATGCCCCACTTGTTGTCTCTCGTCAAGGACCTGGGCTTCAGCCCCTCATTAAGTAGGCTTATGCTCATGTTCCTAGCGTTTTCGGTCAAGAAGGGCGCTTTGTCTATGTACTCCTTGAGCTTTTGCTCGAGCTTTGGCAGGTCGAAGAACCAGTGCTTCGTCTTCCTGAACTGCGGGGACGAGCCGCATATCGCGCACTTCGGCCTCACGAGCCTATCGGGCTCGAGGAGCCTCCCACAGTTGTCGCATTGATCCCCCCTAGCGTCCTCGAAGCCGCAATGCGGGCATTCACCAGCCACAAACCTATCCGGCAGGAACATCTGGCAGTGGGGGCAGAAAGGCAACTCCACCTCCTCTTCGTACACATAGCCTCTCTCGTAGATCTTCATGTAGAAAGACCTGACGAAATCCTTGTGGTATTGGCTCTCTGTCCTCGAGTAATTGTCAAACGATATGCCCCACTTCTCGAAGAGCATGGCTATTTTCGCGTGGTTCTCGTCGCACAAGGCCTTGGGCTCAATGCCCCTCTTCATCGCCTCGACCTCTATAGGCGTTCCGTGCTCGTCAGATCCGCTCACGAAAATCACGTCCTCGCCCTTCATCCTCAAGTACCGCGCTATAACGTCGGCTGATAGGGCCGATCCTATCATAGTGCCCAGGTGAGGGACGTAGTTCACGTAAGGCCATGCGCACGTGACTATCCACTTAGCCACCTTCTTCACCTCCTCCCTCGCCTTCACCCTCGGTAGCGCCCTCTGTGTATTGGAGCTCTTCGATCCTTGGCTCCCAGAGTATGAAGCCCCTCCTCTTAAGCCTCCTCCTCATCGAGTAGAGGTACTTCCAGACTACGCTGTGCGGGCGTCCACTTATCAACATCTCGATGGCCCTGCGAGCAACCTCCACGTTCTCAAGCTTGCCGACTATGGCCACAGTGTGGTCCGATATCGATATCGCGGTGTTCGTCAGCTCCTCTATCAACTTCCTAGCCTTGCCCCTCTCGCCTATCAAGCGCCCCTTAACCCTCACCAGGTTGTTCCTCGAATCGCCGAGAACGTACTTTAGGTCTATTACGTGGAGGGTTGCATCCTCTTCTCTAAATGCTTTTAGAGCCTTCTCAGGGCTTATCCCATGGCCTATAGCTTGGATTATGTTCTTGACCACTAGGAGGTTGGCGGAGTTTGAGGACTCCAAGAGCTTTATGCAAACCCTCCCGGTGGAACTCTCTATCTCCAGCTCTACGCCGTATGTCTCTTCGATCTCCCTCTTAACGCTACCCCCCTTGCCTATGAGGACGCCGACCCTCTCAATTGGTACTTGTACGTAGTCTTTGTAGACGACGCCAGACAATGCTGTCACCGTCTATCTGCTTGAGCTAATACATCTCAGACGAATAGGGTTATATATAAGCAAGACCCCTCCATTATCCTGACGAGGATTGCCTGAAGAGTGGGAGAAGAAGTTCTTCGAGAAAGAAGAGAAAAGGCGCAAGGACGAAGACCTGCTGAAGACCGTAGAAGAGGTCTTTGACACGTTCACGCTCCAAGCCCTATACAAGCTCATAAACAAGAGGGTCATAGACGTCCTCTACGGCGTCGTCGATACTGGGAAGGAGTCTAGGGTCTATTGGGCCAAATCCCCGCAAGGAGAGGACTTGGCCGTGAAGATATTCCTAACGTCGACTAGGGAGTTTAGGAAGACCATCTTGCAGTACATAGACGGGGACCCTAGGTTCAAGAGAGTAAAGAGGGATACGAGGCACATAGTTTACGCTTGGGCTCTAAAGGAGTTCAAGAACCTCGAGAGGGCTTACGAGGCTGGCGTCAGAGTCCCCAAGCCCATAGCGGTTCACAAGAACATCATCGTGATGACCTTCATAGGCGAAAACGGCGTCCCAGCGCCCTTGCTAAAGAACGCTGAGATCAGCGATTATGAGGAGATGTTTTGGAAGATCGTGGACAACATAAAGGCTTTGTACCGCAAGGCGAAGATAGTCCATGCGGACCTAAGCGAGTACAACATCATGGTCTGGAGAGGGGACCCCGTCCTCTTCGACTTCGGTCAAGCAATCCTAACGAGCCATCCTCTTGCAGCTTCCTTTCTCGAAAGGGACGTCAAGAACATAGTCAACTTCTTCGCGAAGAGGGGCGTTGAGGTCGAGGTCAAGAGGTTGTTGGCGGAGATAGTGGGCTGCTAAGCCTTCTCCTCCTCTAGGACGCCGAGCAGTCCGCGTCGTCTAAGCTCTTCGGCCTCGTCCTTCGCATATCTCCAGAGCAAGTCCCCTCTGCCGGGCTGGAAGTCCCAAGGGGCTACTAATACGAAGTCACCTTCTTTGAACCAAAGCCTCTTCCTTAACTTGCCTGGTATCCTGCACTGCAATATTCTCCCGTCAGCAGTCTTGACCTCCGCCCTCTCGTTCCCTAAGAGCTTCGTTATCAGGCCTATTACCTCTCCTTCAGCTGGAAGCCGTAGTTCTTTCTTCTCCTCCTTCTGCTTCAAGTCTATCCAAAGTGAGTAGGCGGAAGAGTGGGCTATTAAGCGTTTCGAGACCTGAGGAGTATGGTCAGCTTGCGGAAGGGCCTACCCCTGCCCCTATCCCATCCAGAGTCCTTAAACGACTCCTTCGCTTGGACCTCGAAGTTCTTCTTGATCAAGCTAGCTATCTTGCGCGCTACGTCTATTGACGGGAGCTTTATATCAACGCCTCCATCGACCTCCTCCCAGATCGCGCCCGTCTGCACGTTGTGAGATCCTCCAGACCTCTCGACTATCAGCTTATTCACGAGGAACTTTATGCGTTCGAGCTCTTTATCGTCAAAGCCCCTCAACTGTACCGTAGCCTCAAACTTCTTGCCCGATATCTTGAGGCATGTGGGACATATAGAGAGCTGCGGCCTTACGCCCAAGGTCCTTGGGGCTTCTCGAGTTTTAGCGGGTAAGCCCCCTTGCTCGCTAAGGGTCATGGTCACCGCGACCTCTCCACCCGATAAGATTTCATAAGCCTCTTGAGGCGTAAGCGATGGGGACACTTTGACGCCGCAAGACCTCTCGACCTCGCTCTTAATGGCATGACGTACTCTCTCTGCGACGGTCTTCTCGGAGGACAAGTCTACCGGCAACCACCGGCCCTTAACCTTAACCGAGAGGCACTTTCTGCAGAGCACTAGCGAGACCTCTCGAGGCAACGCGACGGTTTCGTGGACTTCGGCGTAACAGCTCGGGCACAGGTTTCCGAGGCTCGAGGCTTCGGCCAGACCTATCTCGGCACCGCACTTCGCGCAAAATCTCCTTAGCAAACCGTTAGAAGTCATGACCAGTCATGCCAGGCTACGTCATCTTTACTAACTGCACGTGCGGAATGGAGGCTATCACCATCACGGCGTCCTTGTGCACCAACCTGCTCTTGATGGCGTACTTGACGCTGTTTTTGCCGAGGAAGTTCGCTATCGTTGCCCTCTTCGCTATTTTCATCGCCTCTTCTATCTTCATCTTCTCGCCTCCATAGAACTGCTCGCTGACCTCTATCTTCACCGCGCCATCCACGAAGGTCTTGCCCAGCAAATCCTCGTCACAGATCGCCACCACCATGTCCCTTCCGCGGTTGTGAACCTTCACGTAAACCTCTATCTCAGAGGAGCTCGAATTCGACAACTAGGCACCCCTCGCAGGGCTTATGGCACCACAGGCTGTGCAGTGCATCATCAGGACCCTGCCCTCCTTGTACAAGACCGTGTCGACGCCCTTGCAAACCGGGCACGTGACGTAAAGCTTCGTGTAGACCTCGATTAAACTGTCTATCTTCTCCTTCGAGAACTTGCCGTGCAAGACGGCTCTCGTGTCCTCTATCGTCCCCGCAGTTCCGAGCTCGTGGAGAAGGAAGTTGAAGAACTGCTCGGGTTGCCTATTTAGCGTCGAAACTATCTCTTTGAAGTTCTGTATTATGGTCCTGTTGCCTATGACCATGACCTTCGCCTTGGGCATTTGAAAGCGCTCGCCAGAGGCTGGTTTGGCCGAGATCTGACCGAGAGCCCTATCTAGCAAGGCTAAATACTCTCGAAACCTCTCGTCTTCGTCGCTTCGCATCCCCCGGCATCTCCTTCATTTCCAGTTCGATCCGCCGACGTTAAAATAGCTGGAGGGGGCGGTTATAATATTTGTCGGGAACCTCAGGTCCCAGCCTTCCAACTTTCTAGGTATGCCTTCTGCTCCTCCGTGAGGGAGTCGATCTCTATACCCATCGACCTGAGCTTTAGCCTAGCGACCTCTTCGTCTATCTCTCTTGGGACGGGGTACACGCGAGGAGTCAGCTCTCGGCCTCGCTTCGCCAAGTACTCGACGGAGAGGGCTTGGTTCGCGAAGGACATGTCCATGACCTCGCTCGGATGTCCTTCGGCGGCGACGAGGTTCACTAACCGCCCCTCGGCCAAGAGGTACAGCCTCTTACCGTTGACCAGCAAGTGCTCGGTCACGTAAGGCCTTATCTCCCTCTTCTCCTTAGTTATCGCTTCAAGGTCTTCGAGGTTTATCTCGACGTTGAAGTGGCCGCTATTCGCCAGTATAGCCCCGTCCTTCATTTTTAACATGTGCTCCCCCCTTATGACGTTGATGTCTCCCGTGACCGTTATGAATATGTCGCCTATCTTGGAGGCCTGGGACATAGGCATTACCGTGAAGCCATCCATGACCGCCTCTAGGGCCTTCACTGGGTCCACCTCCGTGACTATGACGCGCGCGCCCATGCCGCGGGCCCTCATGGCGACGCCTCTGCCACACCAACCGTATCCCGCCACGACGACCACCTTACCAGCCATCAAGACGTTGGTTGCCCTGAGTATACCGTCAATCGTGCTCTGCCCTGTGCCGTACCTATTGTCAAAGAGAAACTTCGTGTACGCGTCATTGACCGCTATTATCGGATATAAGAGCTTGCCCTCCTTCGCCAGCGCCCTCAGCCTCGTGACGCCCGTCGTCGTCTCCTCCGTGCCCCCGACAACCTCAAAGCTCGGCGTGGTGCCCAAGACCTTCCTCACCACTTCGACCTCCTTCGACGCCTCCCCGTAGGTTAGTTTATGTATCGTCGAGACGAGGTCGGCGCCGTCATCGATGGTTATGTCGGGGGATTTAGACAACACCCTCCCTACGGCTTCATAGTAGTCCTCGAAGCCCATGCCCCTCCAAGCGTAAACGCTGACGCCCGCAGACACCAAGTAAGCCGCGACCTCGTCTTGAGTTGAGAGAGGGTTAGAAGCGCACAGAGCTACCCTTGCGCCGCCATCTAGCAGCGTCTCAACGAGGACTGCTGTCTCCTTAGTTACGTGGAGGCACGCACCGATAGTGATGCCCTCGAGGGGCCTCTCTTGGCTAAACCTCTTCCTTATCTCCGCTAAGACGGGCATGTGGTCCTTGGCCCACTTGACTAGGCCGCTACCCCGCTCAGCGAGAGAGGGGTCTCTGATCTTGAAGTCCACTACACCAAGGCCTCCTTGAGCGCCTCGCCACATTTGCACGTGCGATCGACGGGGATCTTGGGTATGAGATCCGCCAACAACTTCTTAGCCTTATCGACGTTCTCGGCCATGACCCTCGCGACCTCCTCGGCGGTGACGTGCTTCGGAGCCCAGACGTCGTAGTCAGTCACGAGCGTTATCGCTAAGTAGCATATCTCGGCCTCCCTCGCGAGGTTGACCTCTGGCACCAAGGTCATCCCTATCGCTTCCTCCATCCAGCACTTGAAGAGCCTTGACTCAGCCCTCATCGAGAAGCGGTGCCCCTCTATACATATTTACGTCCCCTTATCGTGGATCCTGAAATTCAACTCCCGCAAAGACTCAATGCCTATTTCCCGCAAC
>Ga0105154_1000848_pt1 | contig 12934 bp, 11 predicted proteins | sample SSWtaG_FD_89672 | JGI IMG/M metagenome (GOLD analysis project Ga0105154, IMG submission 89672) | Hot spring microbial communities from Sandy's Spring West, USA to study Microbial Dark Matter (Phase II) - SSWsed_matched | ecosystem: Environmental > Aquatic > Thermal springs > Hot (42-90C) >... | reverse complement strand
GCTGGCGACTGCGTGGAGAGCGTCCATTTGGTCTCGAAGCAGCCGACGCTCTGCCAGCTTGGCACGGTGGCGGTCAGGCAGGGGAGGGTGGCTGGGGTGAATGCCGCTGGAGGCTACGCGACGTTCCCAGGCGTACTGGGCTCGACGGTGTCCAAGATCTTCGACGTCGAGGTCGGTTTCACTGGGCTGACGGAGTGGCAGGCGAGGCGGGCGGGCTTCGACGTCGTGGTGGGCTCCGCGTCCTGGAGGACCAGGGCTGAGTACTACCCTGGTGGCAAGGACATAAGGGTGAAGCTGGTCTTCGAGAGGGAGTCCATGAAGCTCATCGGCGCCCAGATCGTAGGCGGCGAGGGCGTGGCGCCGAGGGTAGACGCCCTCTCGCTGGCCATCCAGGCCGGGATGACGGCCTACGAGCTCTCCAAGGCAGACACCAGCTACACGCCGCCGCTGGCCGACGTGTGGAGCCCCATAACTCTAGCGGCTGAGGCTGCGCTGAGGAGGGCCCCCCTCCGTTAAGGACCTCGCGCAACCTCGGCTTGAGCATAGCTGCGCAGCCTGGGCGCTTAGGGTAAAGCTGGAGCGCCAAAACGTGAAGGCGCGCCGACGGTGGGCTTGAATAACCTCTCTTTAAGAATGCTTAAAAGGCGGCTGCCTACCGCCGGCCTGAAGCTGACGCCCATGGCCATCCAGCGCGAGCACCTCTTCATGGTGCCTGAGTGGGCTGTTTCGCTCCACTACGTCTTAATGGCGCTTGCGTTGGCGCTCGCCCTCTTCGGTGCCTACCGTAGGTTCTCGGCGTACGGGGTTAAGGTCGCCGACCTCCCATCCACGCTGCGCGAAAGGGTGGGCCTCGTCTTGGGGTCCGAGGCCCGCCTCCTCAGGGAGAGGTATGGAGGGTTGATGCACACTTTGATCGTAGCCGGCTTGGTGGCGCTTATCGTCGGAACGATTCTGGTAGGCCTTGAGCACGACGTGGTGATGAAGGTAAGCCCCGGTCAGCGCATCCTCGTTGGAGACGCGTACCTAGCCTTCGAGTTCATACTAGACTTGGCCGGCCTGCTCTTCGTCGTGGGCCTGCTCATGGCCATAGTCAGGAGGGCCTTCTTCAAGCCCGCTAGGCTTGAGAACAGGGGCGAGGATGTAGCGATCCTCCTCCTGCTCCTCTACGGTGGCTTAAGCGGCTTCTTGATGGAGGGCTTAAGGATAGCCTCTCCTGCCTTCAGCCACCAGCAGTACGTTAAGGCGGCCTTCGTGGGCTACGCCATCTCCAGGGCCTTCTTGGGCCTGGAGGGCCTCGAGGGGATATACGCATACCTGTGGACCAGCCACTCCTTAACGATGGCCATAGCGATACCCCTGCTCATCTACAGTAAGCTAAGGCACCTCCCCCTATTCTTCATGAGCCCTACCTACGGGCTGCGCGAGCTCAAGGCCCCCTTCAGCCTGGATGAGGTGTTGAGGAGCAAGAGGCTGGACTTCAAGGTCGGGCTGGAGAGCCTGGACGCCCTAAGCTGGGGCCAGCGCGTGAACCTAGATGCATGCGTGAACTGCGGTAGGTGTCAGGATGCTTGCCCAGCCTACAGGGCCAACAGGGTTCTGTCGCCGAAGGCGGTCGTCCAAAGGCTCAGGGGGGTCATGGTGGCTGGTGTCCGTGGGGCCGCCGTCGGCTCGGCCCTACGCGAGGACGAGCTGTGGTCCTGCACGACCTGCGGCGAGTGCGCCATCACGTGCCCGATATTCATCAACCCGATGAGGTACATCCTCGAGGCGCGGCGCCACTTGGTGACGAACCTAGGTAGGGTGCCCACGAGCGCCCTCTTCAACATGATGATTAGGGGCAACCCCTACGGCCTACCGCGCTCCGAGAGGAAGAGCTGGGTGAAGAGCCTGAACGTAGGCTACGCTAGGGAGGGCGAGGAGGTTGAGGTCCTCCTCTGGATTGGGTGCGCGGGCGCTTACGACGCTAGAGCCCAGAGGGTCGTGAAGACGCTGACCTCCATGCTAAGCGGGTTGAACGTGAAGTTCGCGGTGCTGGAGGAGGAGGAGTGCTGCGGCGAGCTCGCCAGGAGGCTTGGGGACGAGGTGCTCTTCCAGGAGATCGTAAGGAGGAACGCCGAAATACTCAAGAGGTACTCCTTCAAAGCCATCGTGACCCCATGTCCGCACTGCTACAACTCCTTCAAGAACGACTACCCCGAGTTCGGCGTGAGGCTCAACGTTAAGTCTCACGTGGAGCTGATACGTGAGCTGGTGGCGAGAGGCAGGATCGAGGTGAAGAAGCCCCTAGGCAAGGTCGTGGTGTACCACGATCCGTGCTACCTAAGGAACTACAACGAGGTGCTAACCGAACCTAGGGAGGCGCTCAAGGCCATCCCCGGGCTGAAGCTCGTGGAGGCCGCTAGGCATTTCTGCTGCGGCGGCGGTGGCGGCGGCAGCTGGATAGAGGCCGAGGGGGTCAGGGTCAACGTCCAGAGGCTCGAAGACCTCCTGGAGGTGAGGCCGGACGTGATAGCTACCGCCTGCCCATACTGCATAGGGATGTTCGAGGACGCCTTGAAGTCCAAGGGCCTGGAGGGGAAGCTTGAGGTCAAGGACGTATGCGAGGTCCTAGCTAGCGCCCTGGGGTGACCGCCCGTGCTGAACATAATCGTAGGCATCAAGTGGGTCCCCGACACGGCGGATGTAAGGTTCGACCCGGTCAAGGGGACCCTGATAAGGGAGGGCGTTGAAAGCATAATCAACCCACCGGACCTGAACGCCATCGAGCTGGCTCTGGGCCTGAAGGAGAAGTACGGTGGGAGGGTCTACGTCATCTCGATGGCCCCCCCAGCGGCCTTGAAGGGCCTCAAGATGGCCGTCGCCATGGGCGCCGACAAGGCCATACTGCTTACGGACAGGAGGTTCGCGGGCGCGGATACGCTCGCAACCTCCTACGCCCTGGCTGCAGCCATAAATAAGATCGGCAGCTACGACATAGTGATATTCGGGGAGGAGACCATCGACAGCGCGACCGGGCACGTAGGGCCTGAGGTCGGCGAGATGCTGGGGGTCCCGCACGTGTCCTACGTTAAGAGCGTCTTGAGCGTGGATACGGCGAGCAGGACGGTCGAGCTCGAGAGGGAGGTTGAGGACGGCGTTGAGATACTTCGATCCAGCCTGCCCGTGGTTATATCCGTCGGCGTCGGGATCAACAGCCCGAGGTACCCCATACCCATCAGGAGGCTACGCGCGGAGGTCGAGGCCGATAAGTACGTCGAGACTTGGAGCGCAGACACCATCGGCGCCGACCCGAGTAGGATAGGGCTTCAAGGCTCCCCCACCAGGGTCGTCAAGATAATAGCCGCCCCCATGATGGAGAGGAGGAGGGAGGTCCATCAGCACTCTCGCGAAGCGCTGAACCTACTCGTAAGGAGGCTCAAGGAATGGGAGGTCCTGTAGGCAGCCCCACGGCTGAGTTCAGCGGGGTGGGCGTCTTCATCGAGCAGAGGGCTGGAGCCATACAGGAGGCCTCGCTCCAGCTCCTAGGTGAGGGTAGGAAGCTGGCGGACAAGCTGGGCGTCAAGCTAACGGCCTTCATGGTCGGCCACAGGATAGACGGCATAGCCCACGAGCCGATATACTACGGCGCGGACAGGGTGGTGTACGTCGACAACGAGGCCTGCGGCCACTACAACGTGGAGGTCTACACGCACGTCCTGACCGAGCTGATCTTGAGGTATAAGCCTGAGATCTTCCTCGTCGCGGGCACGAAGTACGGTAGGGAGCTAGCTCCAAGCATCGCGGCTAGGCTCGAGACGGGCATAACGGCCGACTGTACCGGCTTCGACGTAGACGAGAAGGGGAACCTGGTTCAGATAAGGCCTCCATTCGGCGGGCGCGTGCTGGCCTACATAATAACCCCCACGAAGCGCCCCCAGATGGCAACGGCCAGGCCCAACGTCTTCCCCACGCCGCCTCGCGATGAAGGGAGGAGGGGCGAGGTGGTACGCGAAGAGGTCTCCTTGGTGAAGCCCAGGTTGGAGCTCGTGGAGTTCAGGAGGGCGGCCCTCGAGGAGCTGCCCATCGAGAAGGCCGAGGTCGTCGTAGCCATCGGGCGCGGCCTCGATAGATCCGACTACCACCTAGCCTACGAGCTATGCAGGGCGTTCGCCAACAGCTCCGTTGGATGCTCGAGGCCACTAGTGGATCAAGGCTTGATGCCCAGGTCGAAGCAGGTCGGGCAGACGGGCAAGAGCGTCAGGCCGAAGCTCTACATAGCCATAGGCATCTCGGGCGCCGTCCAGCACATAGCCGGCATGAAGGACTCAAGGTACGTCGTAGCGATAAACAAGGACCCTAACGCCGAGATATTCAAGTTCTGCGACTTCGGCATAGTTGGGGACTACAGGGAGGTCATACCTCAGCTAATCGAGGCCTTGAGGGGAGGTCGTTAGGCCCCCCGCACGCGTAGCGCGCGCGATAGCGCCCTCCCTTAGCCACCCTAGACGACGCCGCCTAGGGGCTGCGGGCTGCTAGGGGTTTAAGTACCCTCAAGGACCTGCTGAGGCCTCGATGGCGGGCAAGCCGGGCTTCGATGCCCTAGTCGAGGAGCTGATCAGCAGGTTGAGGGGCGCCCGCAGGATCGTCGTGCTCGGCATCGGTAGCGCGCTTAGGGGGGACGACGCTGTGGGCCCCCGGCTAGCCAGAAGGCTTGGGAGGATGAAGGCTGATGGGGTGATGGTCCTGGACTGCGCTACCTCCCCTGAGTGCTACACAGGCAGGGTCAAGGACTTTAAGGCCGACCACGTCGTGCTGGTCGACGCCGTTGAAGCAGGGCTCGAGCCAGGCGGGGTGGTGGTGCTCAGCGGCGACCAGCTCTCAGGGCTCGCATACAACGCCCATCGCCTACCGCTCAGGCTGCTGGCCACCTACTTGAAGGAGGAGCTAGGGGCCGAGGTGACGCTGGTGGGCGTTCAAGCTAAGCATCTAGGCCTAAGCCCTGATGTAGGGCTCTCGAAGGAGGTCGGGGAGGCCGTGGATAGGCTGAAGGAGGCGTTCGAGGAGGTGTTTAGAAGGCTCGGCAGGCTTAAGGCTGGCGGGACTGGGAGACGCGTGGAATGAGCGGCTGCAGCTCCACGACGGGCGGTGAAGCCTGAAGCCCCAAGGAGATGGGGCGTGAAGCTGGAGCCGTTAATGCTCCGAGAGCAAGCCCTTGAGCTTCTTGGCCAGCGACTTAGACCAGTACTCCCCTGCCTCAGAGCCTAAGACTAGGCTTTGGAGCTCCCTCTCCACGTGCTTGCGGAGTAGGAGGTTCGTCAAGATGACCAAGACGGTCGATCCAAGCCTATCCCTCTCAAGGATCAAGGGCTTAAGGTACCGAGTCTTAAGCATCCACCTTGAGACGAGGAGCCTGCTGAGCTCGTTGAGAAGGCTTAGAGGGACCTTTTCGCAGGAGTCCACGAGGTAGGTCCCGTAGGCTCCATCGGGCCCGACCACCGGCTTCACGTAGATGGACGACGCCACGTCCTGAAGCACCTTGTCCGCCGTCAGCCCGGATAGGGATTGATACTTAGCCATGCCTATGGCCCCCACCTCGCCCTGAATCATGTTCATCAAGTCGCTTCTATCCATGCCCATCCTGATCCCCTCCGTGGCGGTGAGGGCGTCGAAGAGCGAATTCAGCACCTCAACCACGTGGGAGTTGATGGCGTTGAACACGTCGCTTAGCTTAACCTTACGTGGATCCACGTTGAGCTTTAAGCTAGCTATGTGATTAGATAGCGGAAACACCGTGATGTGCTTAACCGCCTCCTTTAGGCTGGTGTAGGCCCTGATCATGGGGCCCTCGCCCTCGAAGTGGAAGGGGGTCACGGCGAACACGATGTGGACGGTGTTCGGGTAGCTGCTCTTCACCGCCTTCACGTGCTCAGGCAGGGAGCCGCTGCCGAAGCCGTGGCCCACGCTAGCTATCGTAACCACCACGTCCGGATCCTCGCAGCCGTAGGCCTCACAGGCCTTCTCAACTATGTGCGGGATGACGTCAACCACCTCTAAGTAATCCTCCCTCCCCTTCTCAGGGTTCATCCCCGAGCCCCCAAGGTCCCCGCAGGGGATGGATAGGTCGACCTGGCCCTCTATCTGCTTGAGGTCCCTGATGCTCGAGTTGATGGCTACCTTGACGGCGCCTATCCTAGACACATCGACCCCGGCCAGCACCCTACCGGCCCCTGAGCCTAAGCTGAAGATCACGGGGATCGTTAGGAGGTGGCTCACCTCACGCCTCATCCGCTCCTTTATCTTCTCAAACACAGCCTCCTTTACGTCCAAGCTAGGCCCTCCAACCTCACCCAGCCATCCTTACTTCATGGCTGAAGGCTCTTAAAGCTTTCCGCCCTCCAGCCTGCCGAAGGGCCCTTCCGCCTACGTGCGCCTCGGCCTCCGTTGGTTGCTAGCGGCCTTAAGCGCGGCCGCCAAAGAGCTTAAAAACCCTCTGCGAGCTAGCCCGCCGAGGTAAGCGACCTGATTAGGGCTTTACTGGCTCTTCTGTCGCTCGTGCTGGTTGTTGCACCGGTGGTCTACGGGCTCCAGCTCCACGGCATGAGCCCCCACGCCTACATAAGCCCAAGGCTCGAGGGGGCCTTAGAGGTCCTTCAGCCTCGAGTCGTTGAGCTGGGCTTTCAAGGCCTCAGCCTCGTTGAAGCAGACCTAGGGGGAGGGGTGCTTAAAGCTGAGCTAACTCTGTCCATAAGCAACCCCACGCCCTTCACCTTGAGGGTCGAGGGCTTCCGCTTCAGCCTCTTCTGCGCCTCTCAAGGGCACGGCCAGCAGCTCGGCGAGGCCACGCTTAAGGGGGTGGTGGAGGTACCGCCCCAAGGAAGCCGCACGCTTACCTTAACCACCTCCTTAACCCCCGAAGGCGTAAGCCACGTGGCCTCGCATCACACATCCTATCGGGTCGAGGAGGGCGGCGTGAGGATGATAATAGACTTCCCCGCTAGGCTCGGCGATGCGTGCGTAAAGGTGTCCGTGGAGGGCATCGCGGTGGAGCTGAGGGGAGAGCTAGGGACCATGCCCATCCGCTTCGAGGTGACGCGCCCATGAACTTCCCTTCGCTTAAGGTCAACCCGATGGGGCTCGTAGCCGCTGGGCTGCTGGTAGCTCTAGCCGCCGAGAGGGACCCTCCTTGGTGGAGGCTTAGCGCGGGCGGGCTGGCCGCCCTCAACCTCTCCCCCTTCAAGGCCACGCTCCTCGTAGCTGGCGGAGACGTCATGCCGCCGATCGTAGAGTGGTTAACCCTTGGGGCCTGGCTCTCCGTCCTCGTCGGGGCCGCCCTAATGGCCGTCGGCTCGCTGTCGGGCAGGCCTTGGTCTAAGAGCCTGGTCTCCTTCGGCCTCTCGAAGATCGCTTGGGAGCTGGGCGCCCTTGTGGCCTTGGGGGCCCTCATCTTCCTAGCCGCAGGGCCCTCCGCCGCCTTCCTACGCCAGCTCGGGCACGGAGTGGAGGTATTGGAGCTCCGAACGCCGCTGCTGGTCGGCGAAGGCCTCTTGAAGCTAAGAGTGGCCCAGCAGGTGGGCGAGGTCACGGTCACCATACCTATCATCGCCTCGCTGACCGACCGCTTCTACCTAGCCGTCGCCTCCCTGGCTGCCTGCTCGGCCGCTAGGGCGTATCAAGGGAGGCTGGCGAAGCCGTCAAGAGCCCCTTAAGCCCTCGACCACCTGAGCGTCGATGAGCGGCGGCGCGACGCTTAAGCCTAAAGGGGCTAGCCATCAGCTCAGCTTAGGGGGACCTCATGGCCGGCCGCGTCTTGGTGCTGGGCAGCGGGGCGGCTGAGATGACCCCTGCCTTCAACTGCTCCTGCCCAACTTGCCGAGAGGCCTCGCTTGAGCCTAAGCTTAGGAGGAGGTGTACATGCATCCTCGTGGAGCTCGACGGCGAGAGGCTGCTGCTAGACCTCGGCTCGCCTGAAGCCGTGGCGGAGGCTGGAGCACTGGGGGTGGAGGAGTGCTTCTTAAGCCACGGGCACGTAGACCACCTAGCTGGCCTCAACCTGCTGAAGTGGTCCCCCACGAGGGTGGCCCTCCACTGCCTCAAGGAGACCGCCGAGTCCTACTACGTTAAGCCGCTCCTCGAGAAGGCCGAGGGGGTCGTGGAGTTTAGGGAGGCCAAGCCTGGGGTCAAGCTTAACTCGAGGCTGAACGCCATCCCCATTAGGCTGTCCCACAGCGTCCCCACGCTGGGCTTGATCATTGAGAACGCGGTGGCTTACGCCCTCGACACCATAGGCCTACCCGAGGACTCCTTGAGGCAGCTGAGGGAGGTTGGAGCGCAGGTCCTGCTGATAGACGCCACATACGGGCTCCGAAGGGAGGCCTTCAACCACAACAACCTAGCTATGGCGCTAGAGCTAGCAAGGAGGAGCGGGGCTGAGCTGACGGTGCTCACCCACATAGCCCACTTCGCTGGGCGCTACAGCGAGCTGGTTGAAGCCATCAGGCAGGAGGGGGGCGTCGAGCTGGCCTTGGACGGCTCCACCTTCAACTTAAGCTAAACTTAAAGCCCCACTTCAGCTGCCGAACCCGAGGCGCATGGGTTGCTCCATGAGGTCTACGAGCTAGCCCTCTCCAGGGCCGCCAGGCTTAGGGAGGAGGTTGAGGGCAGAGCGGCGCCTGAAGACAGAGTCCAGGGATGTTGGAGGGCCTATGAGCCCAGGTGGAGGGGTGGGGCGGTTAAGCTATGCGGGGTCGATGGAGGTAGGAACTACAGGAAGTATAGGGGCTACGTGATCTACGTCCTCGACGCTGAGGCCGTGATATTTAGGGGGAGCGAGGCTGAGGAGCCGATCAGGCTGGTCGACGTCGACGTCCTATGGCCGTACAGGTACGTGGAGGAGAGGATCAGGACCTACGGCGAGGTCCTGGAGCTTAAGGCTGCGCTCAAGTCCATAGAGGAGAGGGGGGTTGAGCTAGCCCTCCTCGACGGCTCGTTGATAAGCGCCCTCATTAAGCCCCTCTACGCAGAACGCGCTAGGAGGCTGGATGGGATAGAGTCCTTCGTGGCCAGCCTCGAGGACGTCGAGCCCACCCTCCCCGGCGTAGCCTCCAAGGAGCTATGGCCTAAGCTGAGGCAAGCCTACGGGGATGAGGCGTCGGGGAGGGCCCTGAGCTTCCTCGGGGGGGTCGAGAAGCTCCTCCTCTTGAGGAGGCTCTTGAGCCTCGGCGGGGCTAGGCTGGCCTTCATCTCCAAGACGAGCCGCGGCGTCGACTACTTCGCCTCATGGAAGCCCGACCTAGCCCTCTTCCAGGAGGCTACGAGGGGCCCAGGCTACTCCATGCCGCTAACGGTCACCGTGGGCTCTAAGGTTAAGCGCAGGCTACCGGTCCACGCTAGCTTCTTTAAGTCCTTGACCCTCACGCTCTTCTACGCTAGGCTGGAGGAGGGAGGCCCCGTGCTTAGGTTCGAGGTGCCTGGGAGGCTGGAGGAAGGAGGGGTTGAGGAGCTCCTAGACGACCTAGCCCCCTACGTGGCGGGAGGATACCCATACCCGCTAGGTCGGGCCCACTTGGACGTGGAGGTGGGGGACGACGACGTCGAGAGGGTGGCTCAAGCCCTAGGCCTACACAAAGTGGAGGAGGTGGGCCCGGTTGGGTGAGGTGCTGGGCTACGTCATAGGTGAAGCCACCCCCACCTCAGCCTCCTTCCTCTCGGTCAAGCCGCCCAAGCTGGGCCAGTACGTCCTGGTGGAGCACGCCGAAGGGGACATGCTGGGGATGGTGGAGGCCTTGATAAGCGGGAGCGTGACGCTGAGCGCCGACGTCCACGACCCGAGGGTCGTGGAGAGGGTCAGGAGGCTGGAGGGCTCGAGGGACCTCTACGTTAAGGGGAGGGTCAAGGTGCTTGGCGACCTAGCTACGCTGAGCCTCCCACGCTCACCGCCCCAGCCCGGGGCTGAGGTCAGGGAGGCCGGGAAGGAGGAGCTCATGAAGGTGTTCGGGCAGGAGGGCGGGGCTGGCATAAGGATCGGCACGCTGATCTCGCACCCAGAGGTGCCGGTCTACGTGGACGCCAACCGCATGGTGACCCGCCACCTAGCCATCCTGGCCATGACCGGGGCGGGCAAGTCCAACGCTGTAGCCGTGATAGCTACGCAGCTCGTCAAGCTCGGGGGGACGGTGCTCATCTTCGACATGCACTCAGAGTACGTCGGGTCTAGGCTTGGGGGCTCCGTCAACGTGATCCGCCCCTCCATCAACCCAGCCCACATGAACCCGGTGGAGCTCATGCAGCTGATGAGGGTTGAGCCCTACTACCACGTCCAGGAGAGGCTCTTTAGGAGGGCTTGGCGGGAGGCGTTCAAGAGGAGCCTTCAGGAGCCGAAGGACCTCCTAACCCTCCTCGAGGAGGAGCTCGAGAGGCTGGAGGAGGCCGAGAGGAAGGAGAGGGATGCGGCGGCCTCGCTCCTCAACAAGCTGGAGGCCTTCAGGGACCGCTACGAGGACGTGCTGGACGTGAGGGCTGAAGACGTGGCTTCGAGGCTGAGGGAGGGGGTCGCCAACGTGGTCGACCTGGGCCACGTGGACGAAGAGGCCGCCGACGTCATCGTGAGCCACACGCTGAGGAGGGTGCTGGAGGAGCGCAAGAAGGCGGTACTGGGCGGTAGGGGCAGGCTAGCTAGGCCCATCTTCACCGTCCTCGAGGAGGCCCACATACTGGCTCCAGCTCAGCGGGACACGCTCTCCAAGTACTGGATCAGCCGGATCGCGAGGGAGGGCCGCAAGTTCGGGGTGGGGCTCTGCCTGGTGAGCCAGAGGCCCAAGGCCCTGGATCCAGACGCCCTCTCACAGGCCAGCAACATGATGGTGCTGAGGATGGTTGAGCCGACGGATCAGCGCCACGTCCAGCAGGCCAGCGAGTCCTTGAGCGACGACCTCCTGGCTCAGCTTCCAGCCCTAAACGTGGGCGAGGCCGTCGTGCTGGGCATGATGGTTAAGGCCCCGGCCCTCGTTAAGGTGGATCACCACCCCTTCAAGGCGCTGGGCGGGGACATAAACGTGGTTGAGGAGTGGTCTAAGGCTAGGCCCAGCCTAGAGGAGCTACGAAGCTTAATCCAGCGCCCGAGCTAACGAGCCAAGGCTCAGGTAGCTATTAAGCACCGCCCAGCTAACTAGCGGGCTTGGATGCTCGTAGCCCACCTTGCCGACACCCACTTAGGCTACCGCCAATACAACCTGGAGGAGCGAGAGCTCGACTTCTACGAGGCCTTCAGGGAGGCAGTGGACCGCGTGGTGGAGGAGCACGTCGACGTACTCGTACACGCGGGCGACTTCTTCGAGGAGCCTAGGCCGCCGGTGAGGGCGCTCTATGAAGCTAAGCAGCAGCTAGCTAGGCTGAAGGACCATGGGGTGAGGGTCTACGCGGTGCTGGGGGATCACGACCTGCCCAAGCGCAGGGGCATGCCGCCCCACGACCTATTCGCGGGGCACATGGCCACGCTAGGGCTGGAGGTGGACCACGACGTGGTGGAGCTTGGAGGCTCGAGGCTTCTCGTAGCTGGCCTCCACCACCACCCCCACCGCTTCAGGGAGAGGCTGAGGGAGGGACTCAGCCGCTTGGCCAAGCTGGCTGATGAGCACTCGAGGAGCGTCCTAATCCTCCACCAGTCCATCGACCGCTTCCTCCCCTTCGAGTACGAGCTCAGCTTCGACGAGCTTCCAACCTCCTTCAGCTACGTGGCCATGGGCCACGTCCACCGCAGGGGCTCCGCCTGGCTCCATCGAACGCTGGTCTCCTACGCCGGCTCCCTCGAGGTGGCCAGGAGGGATGAGGTGAAGGCGTGGAGGGAGGTGGGCAAGGGCTTCTTCATCGTCGACCTGGGGGGCGACGAGCCGACGCTCCACAGGGTCGACCTCGGCTGCGTCAGGCCTCAGCTGGAGGCCTCGGTCAGGTATGAAGGCCTACGTCAAGGCTTAGCTAGGCTGGCTGAGGAGGCGAGGGGCTGCCGCAAGCCACCCATCGTCCACCTGCGCGTGGAGGGAGCTCAAGTAGATAGAAGGAAGGTCTACGAGGAGGCTCAAGCGGCCCTCCTCCCCCACGTGTTGGCGTGGAGGCTTGAGGTCGCTGAGGAAGCAGCTGAAGTAGCTAGCTACGAGCTTAAGGGTGGCTTGGACTACAGGCAGCTGTTTAAGGAGGTCTTAAGGGACGAGGAGGCAGCCAGCCTGGCCTACGAGCTCTTCAAGCTCCTCAAGGACCCCGCCAAGGTGGAGGAGGCCAAGAAGCTCGTGGAGGAGTACTACCAGCGATGGAGCGGTAGGAGCTAAGCTCGACCCCGTGACCCTCCTTCAGCCCTGGGTGGATGTAGGCGGCGCATGGATGGGGGCTGGGCTAAGGCCTCAAGGCCCCCTCTGCGAGCTTAACGGCCTCCTCCACGACGCTCCTAGACAGCCGCTCGCGGCTTTCGTAGGTGATCGTTATCAGCTTGACGTCCCCCCTACGCTTAACCTCGCCCATCAGCCCCTCCCTAGCCTTGAAGTGCACGGTGCCGAGCACCACCTTGCCGCTGTCCAAGGCCCTCCTCACGGCCTCCTTGAAGCGCTGGCTGGCGAGCTCCATGGGCCCCACCTCGTCGATGACCACCACGTCGCAGCCCTCCACCGCCCTCTCGATGGCCTTCACACCCACCTCCTCCAGGTCGCCTAGGTTGACCCTGTACTTCCCCACGCGGGGGCCTGCAGGCTGCTCCACGCTAGCTAGGACGCCGACAGCTCCAGACTCCAGGTCGATCACCTCAAACCCCCACCTAGACTGCCCGCGCCTAACCTCCCTCGACAGCATCCCGCCGACCTTGAAGCCCCTGCGCCTAAGCTCCTCGACCGCCCTCGCCACAGCCGTGGTCTTCCCCGAGCCTGGAGGCCCCGTGACGAAGACCGCTGGAGGCATGGAGGCCACGCTACGGGCG
>Ga0105154_1000843_pt1 | contig 12972 bp, 18 predicted proteins | sample SSWtaG_FD_89672 | JGI IMG/M metagenome (GOLD analysis project Ga0105154, IMG submission 89672) | Hot spring microbial communities from Sandy's Spring West, USA to study Microbial Dark Matter (Phase II) - SSWsed_matched | ecosystem: Environmental > Aquatic > Thermal springs > Hot (42-90C) >... | reverse complement strand
TCTCCGGTCCAAGCCATAGGCGGGGAGTTCAGGGTCGGGAGAGTGGTCTTTGGGGTCGATGAGATCAAGAGGCTCGTGGAGGGGCTCAAAGACCCAGGGGTCGACGAGGAGGACTGGAGCTACTTGATAGGCAGAAGGAGGCCGATGGCGATAGAGGTCCTAGACCCCTTGGAGTACGAGTTAAAGGTGACGCTGCAAGCTCTGAGGAGCGAAGTCCCGGGCTTCAAGCCCCCTAGGAGCTACAGGGTCTTGAGGCCTACGGAGCCCCTCTACGATGTCATAGAGAGGTTTAGGGAGACGTCTCTCAAGTCATCTAAAGCCTAGGCTTAACCCCTCTTAGGAGCCCGTTGGCTAGATCCCTCAAGGCCCCCTCTTGGTCCTTGGCCTTGACGACGCCCGACGCCACTAAAACTCCTTGGGCCCCGAGCCTGAGCGCGGCCTCCACGTCCTCGCCATCTGTTATCCCAGCGCCGCATATGACGACGACCTCGGGGTTCACTTGCTTGATGAGCTTTATAGTGTCGGTTATTACCTCCGGCCTGACCTTGGAGACTGCCCTCCCAGTGCCTATGAGCTCTGGGGGCTCTATGGCTATGAACCTCGGCTTGAGGGCCGAGAGGGAGGCGGCCACCTCGGGAGTGCTCGCGCACACCACGACCTCTAGGCCAGCGCTCTTGGCCCTCTTGACGACCTCGTCTATCTCGTCTATCCGCAACCTCTTCTCTGAGTGGTTGATCAGGGTCCCCACGGCTCCGGCCTCCTTAACAGCCTCGATCGACACGCTCCCGGTGTAGGCCCCAGGGGGGTAGGGGTCTACGTGTTGTGCTAGGACCGGTATCGAGACCGAAGAGGCTATTACAGCGACGTCGACGGCCTGGGGGGCCACTGCCACGTTGATTCTTAGCTCGTTCGCTACCTTCTCGCACTTCTTCGCCAGCTCTAGGGCCCTCCGGCCAGTCGCCTCCAAGTACGTCTTGAAGTTCACTATAATGAGCGGGGGCTCGAGCGCTTTCATACCGAATACCGAGCCTCAGATAGCTTAAAAAGGTTATTTGGAAGGCCGGGATAGACTTTAGCCGGAGGTGCCTCTTGCTCCCCCACCCGGTCGACGAGATAAGGTGCTCGAAGAGCGAGGACCTCAAGGGCTTCAATATCGCCCTCTGCGTAACGGGGAGCGTCGCATCCTACAGGGCCCTCGACCTAGCTCGAGAGCTGATAAGGAGGGGGGCGAGCGTCAGGTTCGTGGCAACCCCAAAGTCCTTGAAGTTCGTGACCCCGACGATGATGTACTGGGCCTCTGGCCAGAAGCCGATAGTGAAGGGCACTGGGAGGACCGAGCACATAGCAATTGCTGGCAAGAGCGGGTGGGCCCACGCAGTGGTGGTGGCCCCCGCGACCGCCAACACCATATGCAAGCTCGCCAGCGGTATCTGCGACAACGTGGTAATGGACTTGCTAGTGACAGCGCTGGGCTCTCAAAAGACAATAATAATGGCCCCGGCCATGCACATGGACATGTACCTCTCGCCAGTAGTCGAGGAGGGGCTCGAGAAGCTGAGGAAGATGGGAGTGGTGATAGTCGACCCGGACTTCGAGGAGGGTAGGCTTAGGATGGCCTCTGTGGAGGAGATAGCAGATGCAATAGAGGACTCGTTGAACCCCGTAGCTGGGCTGAGGGGCTTAAAGGTCCTCGTGACGGCGGGGCCGACGCGCGAGCACCTGGACCCTGTGAGGTTCCTGAGCAACGCTAGCTCGGGCAAGATGGGCTACGCCATAGCCTCTGTGTGCGCCAACAACGGCGCCGAGACGTTTTTGATATCGGGCCCCACGAACCTCAAGCCCCCCAAGGGCGTGCACCTCAAGAGCGTCACCTCAACTAGGGAGATGCTGGACGCCTGCTTGGAGGTTGTGGACAGAGAAGGCCCTCAAATAATAGTGTTGGCAGCAGCGCCCTCGGACTTTTACTTCGAGGAGGGCTACGGCGACAAGGTGAGCTCCGACGCCACCCTAAGGGTCACCTTAAAGCCTACTCCCAAGATATCGAAGGCCCTTAGGGAGAGAGCGCCCGAAGCCGTCCTCGTGGGCTTCAAGGCTGAGTACGGCATCCCCCTCGAGGAGCACGTGAGGAGAGCGAAGGCAAGGATGGAGGAGCACGGCTTCGACATCATTGTCGCGAACGACGTCTCGAGGCGCGACGTGGGCTTCGGTACGGACTTCAACGAGGGCGTAGTCATAACCAAGGACAGGATGTTCAAGACGGGCAAGCTGACTAAGAGGGCCATGGCTCGAGCGCTCTTACGTGAGGCAGTCGAGGCTTTAAAGGTGAAGAGGACCTCGGGCTAGGCCTGGAGCTTCTTGACCCTCTCGAATATCTCAAGCCACGTGAGCATGCAGCGGCCGAGCTCGTAGAGCCTCTCCACGTCGCTCTCGTACTTGGCCATGTTCGTGAGCTCCATGAGCTTCTGGCTCGCGGTCGTCGCTAGCTCGCTTATGACTTGGATCTGAACCGCCTTAGCTAGATCCTCCCCCTCCTTTACGAACACGACCCTCTTCTCGCACCCCGGGCAGTACACGTCCCCGCTCTTCAATTTAAAAAGAGGGGAGTTGCATATCGGACAGACGTCAGCGAGCATGGTTGCTCCGCTTCTCAAGAGGTCGACCATGCGCCTCATCTTAGCGGCGTCGTCCCTGCTCACGAAGGCACCACCGACCTCGCACGCCTAGTCCTTCACTTGCTCCAATATGCTAACTGCTTGCCAGATGGCCGTCCTAGCGAAGAGCGGCATGTTCGGGTCTTGGCTGCACTCGTCGAGTATGCTTATGGCATTAGCCGCCCTAACTCCCGGCGTGTACTTCTTGTCCCTCAAGACCTTTATCGACTCGCTACACGCCCTCCTGATGTTCCGAGGGACCCCGAAGTCGTCAGCTATTCTCTGTAGAACCATGATGGCTTGCTGGATTTTACGCTCAACGTCACTCTCAGCAGACATCGACAACACCTCTCGCAAAGCAAGTCGAGAGGTGAAGCAGTTATAAGGTCTAGTAAGAAAAGGCTTAAGCTCCTTCTTAAAAATCTTTCATATAAGGTCCAATGCGATAAGCGAAGGAACGCGGGTGCTTCGGCTTTGAGCGAAATCTCCGTGATGGTCAGGGGGATATACACGACGGCCCTCGTCAAGCTGCTATTGGATCACGGCCTCAAGATAGCTAAGCCGTCCGCCACGACTGCTGAGAGATTCGGGCTCAAAGAGTCGCCCAAGGACTGGGACGTGCTGATTAGGGACTACAAGCCCCCTAAGGGCTCTATAGCCGTCGAGGGCCCGAAGGCTAGCGAGGTCGTGGGCCTCTTGATGAACGCCTTACCCGACGCCGTCGTCACGAGCAGGAAGGTGGGCTACGAGATCTACAAGGGAGTCGTCGAGAGGGCGGATGAGAAGGGGTGCTACGTCAATTACGGCGACGGGATCGGCCTCTTGCCTGAGAGGATGGTCGAAGGGCAGGAAGTGATAGTCTCGCCCATCAAGAATGAAGTCCTCAAGGGCAACTACGTCGCCTTGACGAAGAGGGTAAGGCTAGTCGGCCACTACGCGGACTTGGTGAAGGATGGCTGGGTCTCGACGCCCAAGGAGATGCCCTCAACGACTGCCAGCAAGTTGATGAACTTGGGCAACTTGATGAGGCCGCCGGACTGGGGGGTGCAGTGGAAGAGGGAGGCATTGACGGCTAGCATGAGCGAGCTCCTCGACGAGCTCCAGAGGCTGAGAGAGGAGGCCCTAAAGTTGATGCGGAGGGCCCAGGAGGTCAAGGCCCCTTGCCTCATATACGAGGCGCCAACGCGCTACGTGGTCATGTTATCCTACGATAGCAAGAGGCGCTTGGACGAGCTCCGTGGCCTAGTAGTCGCGACGATGCCGAACCACCACCTGATAAAGAGCTGGGGGAGGAAGTACGCGTACGCAGTCGACGTGGTGGAGAAGCTCATGACCTCTTTGAGTGAGGAAGTTGGCGCTATGGCCTCTGATGCGATCGTGAAGGGCGTGACGAAAAGGGGTGCTAAAATGATGATAGAGCACGTAAAGCCCGACGGCAAGGTCTACGAGCTTACGCCTGGGGTCGTGGAGGAGTTTGACGCCGAGACCGTGACGGTGACGCTGAAGAGGAGGTTCAAGGGCGGCGGGGTCTACGACGGCCTAGAGGTGCCGAAGGAGCGAGGGGACTACGGCCTCTCGACCTACAGGCTCGGGTCTCCGATATCGAAGACCGCTTACTACGACGAGAGGGGAGGCCTAAAGGGGGTCTACGTCAACATATCCACTCCGGTGGAGATAGCCCCCAAGAAGATAAGGTACGTGGACCTAGAGGTTGACGTGGTGGCCAAGCCGAATGGAGAGGTCCGAGTCCTAGACCTAGAGAAGGCCAAGGAGCTCGTGGAGAGAGGGGCGATGACGGTCAAGCTCTACAACGCTGTAATCGAGACGGCGGAGAGGGTCAAGAAAATGTTGGTCGAGAAAGGGGACGTGGAGCTGGGCCTCAGACTTTTCTGACCCTGACCACCAAGAACCCCCGCTTGAAAGAGACTATCCTCAGAGACGTGGGGTCGAGGGGCTCGGGGAACCTTATGACCTTCCTGTACCTCTTGAACTCGACGTTCTTCTGAACGGTCCCCCAGCGCTCGAACTTCACCCCCTCCCTTATCTCCGCCTCGACCTTCAAGGTGTCATCGCCCTCGACGTAGACGTTTATCTTGCCGCTGTCGACTAGTGGCAGGTCGACGACGACCTCATACTCGTCCCCTAGGTCTCTTGTGGTGGATAGGGGGGTGAGGCAGCACTCGCTGGCGTTCCACATGGGCTCCTCTAAATCCTCAAAGAGCGACGAGAGCCTCTCGACCTCGCTCCTTATCTCGTCCAGGAGGTCGGAAATCGACTCGAAGAGGGCCCTCCTCCTTCTGAACACGCGCATCACCTCTACGTGTACATCAACGGGACCTCGTACTCGTGGCCCTTCCTCATCTGCTTCATGAACTCCGCCGTCCTCCTCATCAGCTCGCGGGTCCTCACCCTTATCATCTCCGCCTCCTCCAGCAACGGCTTGACGTCCACGTCTATTTCGAGTATCTTGTTCAGGGCCGTGATCGCTTGGGCTGCGGCGCCGGGGTCGGGGTACTCCAAGAAGCACTGCGCCAAGAGCATCATGGTCGGGAGGCCCCTCTTGATGCCCTCCTTCATCATCACCGCCGTGGGCCCGACCACGAAGCCCTCCTCGAAGCTCTTCACGTTGGCCTTGGCCAACAGCTCGTAGAGCTCGAAGCTCCCCGCTATGCCGTAAACCTCAGGGGTCTCTATCTCGAGCCTGTTCGGCACGGCAATGCCGGTGATGGCAATTATCCCCTTGGCCCCCTCCCTTACCGCCCATTCGACGACGCTCTTGCCCAGCGGGTATATGAGCGAGGGGTGGACGGGGACCTCGCTGCTCAAGACCATCAAGCCCTGCCTGCCGAAGACCCTCATCGGGTCGTAGACCTTGGACTGGTGGACGACTATCACTGGGGGCAGGAGCTCGCTCTCGATATAGGCGACGGCCTCCAAGCCCAGGGCTCTAACCACGTGAGCCGCTGAGATCGCTCCCACGAGCCCTGCGTCGGGGAGGCCGACGACGAGCCAGCTATCTTTGAAACCCCTACCAACTATCTTCACATCCAAGCTGAGCACCGAGAATACACTACAGGATCGATGAGATAAAGCTAACCTCGGCCCAAAGGCCTAACATTTAAGAGCACCCGCTAAAAATCACAGACAAGGCCCGGTCGTATAGAGGCCTGCGTGGGCCGTAGAGCCAGGTCAAGTATCCCGGCCTTTCGAGCCGGAGACCCGGGTTCAAATCCCGGCCGGGCCATCATCTTCACTTGCCAACTTAGTTCAACGACTTGGGTCTACGCTTTACTTGGATGCCATGAACTCATGAGTAAGCTCGCAGGTGAGCGGGTGAGCTCTAGATGGTTCGAGAAGGTCGACGTAAGGGGATTATGAGGTGAAGTGAGGGGGCGATCTTAGAGAAGGTCAAGGAGGAGCTGGGCTTCAACGAGGCGGTAAAAGCGTTGGAGGCGTCGAGAGGGTCCCTCCACAATTACCCTCGTGGCCTTAGGAGGTCCCAGACGAGCATCCCGAAGGCCTTGCGCTACTTGGAGGAAGGGGGTTCAATTATGTGGTCCGAGGAGTCAGCAGGATCAGGCGGTCGGACTCCTAACCCTCGCCCCTCGCGACGAGTACCTCGGGCAGCTGATGCCGAGGTTCGTCATCGACAACTTCAGGGAGGAGCTGAGGAAGATGCTAGGCCTGTTGCCCTCAACAGTGAAGCTGGCGTGGGAGAAGGGCTTCGAGGAGTTCCTGGCGACTAGGAGGAAGAGGATGAAGGTCCCGGACCCGGGACAATCGCCTACTACTAGGACCTCTTCAAAAAGCGCCTAGAGGGCAAGGCGCTCACTCACGAGCTCGTCAACTACGTCATAAATCACGAGAGCAAGTGGCTCTAGAACGCCTTTCGACGCTACGTCCAGCACCTCTATCACGAGAGGGCCATATCCCAGAGACCTACTGCCGGATAATGGAGGTCGTAAACTACGGCAGGATAGTAGGCCCCTTGGCTGTGAGCATATACGCCATCCTAATGTTCTCGCTCGGAGCTTCTGCCACCTAATACTAGACCCACACTTAAGCTCCGCTGAGGTGGGAGCGCTGTTGAAGGACGTCGACTGGGTGATACCCAAGACGATAATGATGCTAGCGTCGGAGGGGTTTAAGGGCTTCATACTAGCCGCCCCCGTCGCAGCCTTGGTATCTACGCTAGCGGTCACGTTCATAGCGTCCTCAGCCGCGTTAGTCAGGGACATAGTTCATAACGTATAAGCCTGCCATCCCTGAGGCAAGTCAGTAACCCTTGTCAGGGCGGTCCCTGCGATCTTCGCCATTAGCTCCTTAGCGCTGGCCCTCTATCCGGTAAGCATCATCATCGAGATAGTAGATATAGCCTTCGGTACCATCTTTGCGACCCTCGTAGGGCCGTTAACTATAGGTCTCTACTGGAAGGGTGCCACTAAGGCTGGAGTCATAGCGTCCATGCTTTCAGGCCTCGTGTATCGATGGTGTGGCTCCTCTTCCTGTACAAGGGAGTCGTAGGGCTAGTGGCTACATGGGTATGTCCTGTGGCGCCAGCGATAGCTATAGCGCTGCCGCTGTTCTTCATAGTGAGCTACTTCACTAAAAAGCCGCCAGGAAGTGTTAGATCTACTAGGCTAACATTATTTCTCTTCCCTAGTTTAGGCTAGCGAGGCTTGCAGGCCTACATTGGGTTGCCTCTCCGTCTAACTCAAGCAACTTGAGCCTAACCACGGCTTGATGCACCTCAACTCCTTGATGGCCCTTAGCTTCTACGTGCAGCCTTAATCAACAACACCAAGAATGCAGATAGGAGGCTCATCAAGGCCCCAAGCGTGAAGGGGGTGAGGTAGCTCTTTGTAGCATCGAAGGCCACGCCCGCGATGGAAGGCCCAAGCATAGCTCCCAGCCCATACGAGGTCCCTAGGACTCCAAGCAGGGAGCCCACGCTCTTCATCCCGAAGAAGTTGCCTACTGTCGGCGCGTATAGAGCTACCCAACCGTATGAAAAGCCGAAGGCCACAGCTACGGCGTAGAGCGCTAGGAGGGTCTTAGCTTCTAAAAGGGCCCAGATGCATATGGCTTGAGCGACAAAGCAGAGGGTCAACGTAGCTTTAACGCCCACCCTATCGAGCATGGCACCCATTACCACCCTCCCAATCAAGTTACTGATACCTATCAAGCTCACCGTCAGCGCTGCAGCCACAGCTGGTATGCCTAAGCCCTCGGCGTAGGGTACGACGTGTATGATCACCATGACGGCTGAGAGGCTGCCAAGGATGAAGGCCAAGTAGATAAGCCAGAAAAGCTTGTCCCTGAGGGCTACTCTAGCCTCTTCGTCGCGGAGAAAAGCGCTCTTTAGAGAACCTCCTCCCTCAGGGTTCTTTAAGAGCAATGCTACAGGCGTTAAAGCCGCTATGAAGATCGCGCCTAGAAACGTAAAGGCGAGGCGCCACCCGTAGGCTTCAATGAAGAGCTTAGCTAACGGAGCTAGGATTAACATCCCCACGCTCAACCCGGCCACGACGATCCCTGTAGCTAGCCCCTTCCTTTGTGGGAACCACTTCATGGCGACCGAAGTTGAGGGGACGTATATAGCTCCCATCCCGACGGCAGTCACGATGCCGTAGAAGAGGTATAGTTGCCATAGGGAGCTGATGGTGCTGCACAGCATAAAGCCGATGCCCGCTAGGAAGCCTAGGGGTAACGTAGCCTTGGGCCCGCGAGCGTCGTACAGCGTGCCAGCGACGATCTGCATTGAAGCGTACACCGCCATGAAAATCGAGTGAGCGATCGATATGGAGCCCCTGGACCATCCGTACTCAGCTTCGATCGGGCTGAAGAAAGCGCCGTAGATGTAGACGGCTCCAACCACGACCATGGCTAAGAAGGACGAGGCGAGCATGATGTATGGAGTTTTCCCGTTCATTAAGCCTTAGCCTCTAAGGTAGGAGGCTGAGGCCCTATATAGGCTTTAGGGCCGACATTAGGGTCGACATGTAGGCTATAGCCCCTGAAGCCAGCATGTCGACCTTAAGGTGAACTAGGCCTAGTTAAAGCTCGTCTTTACCAGCACCTTGTGCCTGAAAACTTAATAAATGCTTATATATGCTGCCCATGAACTAAAAATCGATGAGCCTTCAACGCCTTCACTACGCTTGGGTAGTAGTCTTCATGGGCTTCCTAACGGTGTTGGGGGCTCATGGCTTCGGCAGGTTTGCCTACTCACTAGTTCTAACAGACATGAAGGCTACCTTGAACCTAGACTTCTTCCAGATGGGGCTGATAGCTACAACCAACTTCATAGGTTACTTAGCCTTAGCCACGATAGGCGGAGCCCTAGCCAGCAAGTATGGGTCGAGGAAGGTGATCGCCCTCTCAGCCTTGATGATGGGCGTATCCATGATCCTCACGGGTCTGTCTAGGAGCTTCTTGGAGGTCTTAGTGTGGCGCCTCATAACTGGCCTCGGCAATGGTGGAGCATACCTACCAGCCATGGCGCTCCCCTCCATCTGGTTTGCGCTGAAGCTCAGGGGGAGGGCGACAGGCTGCGTATCGGCTGGCATAGGTGCAGGCTTCGCTTTAGCTGGGGTCATAGTGCCCACCGTCCTCCTGAGCTACGGTGAGGTTGGCTGGAGGTATGCTTGGTTTTACTTGGGCGTCGCGCTCCTAGCCATAGCGCTCATAGACTTCCTTTTCATCAAGAACAGGCCTGAAGACTTGGGCTTAAAGCCCTTGGGCTTAGAGGAAGGGGAGGCGCAGAGCGTAGGCGGAAGCTCCTCGTTGAGGTGGGGATTAGTGTATAGATCGAAGGAGGTATGGATGGTGGGCCTCGTCTACTTCATGTACGGTTTCTCCTACATCATCTACGTCACTTTCTTCTCAGCCTACCTAGAGACCGCCTTCAGGTGGAGCAAGGAGGCCGTTGGCGGCTTATGGTCTTTAGTTGGGCTGCTGAGCATCATGAGCGGTATCCTATGGGGCTGGGCGTCTGATGTGCTAGGCAGGAAGTACGGCATGGCGCTGGCTTACTTGGTGCTTGCTCTATCCTACCTGCTTTACGCCTTAGCCCTACCGCCCTACGGGCTCTACGCCTCAGCTCTTGCCTTTGGCGTCACCGCGTGGAGCATACCCACCGTGGCTGTAGTGGCCGCGGCCGACTGCGTCGGTCCAGAGCTTAGGTCGGCTGCAGCTGGCTTTGTGACGTTATTCTTCGGTATGGGTCAAGCTATAGGGCCAGCCCTCGGGGGCCTCGTCATCGAGGCCACGGGGGTGTTTGCGAACGCCTTCTACGTAGCCTTCCTGGTCGCTACGGTGGGAGCTCTGGGCTCCCTACTCTTGAGCGCTGGCACGTTCTCGAAGAGGAAGGCCTTGGGCTGAAGGACTGCCAGCGCCCTGACGGTGTGGACGTAGAGCTTGTCCCTCCTGACTTCGATGCCTCTTCTGTCTCGATCGGGCCCCCTCACGATCGAGAAGTCTTGGCAAGGAGGACCACCGATAACGACGTCTGCATCAGTAAGTGGGAGAAGTCCACGTACATGACGTCGCATATGAGGGCTACGCCGGCCTGCGCCTCGACCCTCCCGCCGTGGTGCGTCAAGAGCCTGAGCCCTAGGTTGGCAGAGTAGCTCCGCATGGCTGCGCGGGTACGTCGCTGGCGAAGACAATTTCGAAGAGCCCGCTCTGCGCGAAGTCCAAGTCGAGCCCGCCAGCGCCGGAGAAGAGAGAGGTGACTGAGAACTTCCTCAACATCTTCTACCTATATTATTTACATTATTTACTCCGCAACCTTTTTTCTTGGACGCTATGAACTTGTGAACTCGTGGGTGAATCCACGAGCGAGCAACTTGGCCCTAGCTGGTTTGAAATAGTTGATATGAAGACCGCATAGATGAAGTCGTCACAGCGCTTGCGGTACAAACGTCTTCTTCTTGACACCTCTGTAAAGGGCGGGCGAGGTAGCCATTGATGTTTCTTTTGTCTCTTGGAGTAGCATACGCACACAACGATTCGAAGCTCGCAACTTCATTGAGGTGTAATCATCCCTGTGGATCAAGGGGGTAGAGTGAGGGTATCTCTACTTAGCGACGCCCTTCCTGCATCAATTTCGCAAAGTTATCAGCAGCACGCAGAGCTCTTTGGAGAACAAGTCTAAAATTTTCAGGTGGTTTAACGAACATCTCTATGGCCGCCATGGTATTTTTACCGTCCTTGCGCACGTAGACTTTTGCCGCTTTAATGGCCATATTGACGTGGTTGGCGGCTATAAGCGCAAGGGCCAACTCCTTAGCGCTTTCAATACTCCAGGAATTAGGAAGCATCATTCTAAAGTATTCTTCATCGTCTTCATCAATAATAATGATTACGTTAGCCCTTCCGACTTAAAGGCCACATCGCCATCTTCGTCTATATACGAGGGATATCCCTCCCTATCGAGGTAATCCGTATAAAGCCTAGCCCTTTCTTTTTTCTTCCTCATTGATAAGTCCCTTTCCCTTGGGGGAGAGGAGTCTTACCCCCGGCTCCGGAGGCTGTTGCCTCGGCCCAGTGAAATTGTTATCTAAATTTTGCGATCTGCAGGGTCTGACGACTTAAATCAATGTGCGCAGAGACCTTATGCTGAACATAAAGGACGAGAGGGCGACATGTTAATGTCATAACCACGATTATATTGACCACGGTTGCGGTGGCGATGGCTATGGCCGTGATGTGCTGAGCGCTGGGCACGATATTTACGAGCTACGAGGTGCCAGAGGCGCGCTCGATACATGTGGAGAGGACCGCGGGCGGGTAGGGGATAACGGCGAGGCTGAGCAATGCTGGTAGCACGGCCGCGACGATTAGCACGATATTAATCAATGGAATGCCTATGCCCCAAAGCTTCGTAATCGATGGTTTTCTCGTCGGGCTAAATGAGACCGTGCCAACCAACGGCATTGCAACTCTAAACCCTAGAGAGCTACACGATTACAATAATTTCAGGCGGTACTTTAGCTAGCGTGCTTGACATAACCTTTACTCAAAACCATGAAAGTTGAGATAGCCTTCTGCACGGCTGCTGGCGGCAATTACCCTAAAGTAGTAGTTCTCTCTTGGCGATATGATTTTACTCGCCTTGCGATACACGTACATAACATAATATCATAAAAACATGACGTATGCTGAAGAGGCATGACCAAGATCATAGCCGTTTCGAATAAGGTATACAAGAAGTTGAAGGAGCTTAAAGAGGCCTCCAACTTAAGCTACAGCGAGCTGCTCGGAAGACTTTTGGAGAGCTATGAGAAGCATAAGCTCGAGGCCCTGCGCAGGGTCGTCGAAAGGTCTAGGCTACCCAGCGAAAAGGTCGAGGAGATAAAGAGGGTAATCGAAGAGCTAAGGGAGAGGAGTTGGTGGACGCGATCTTAGATACGAGCGTGCTAATAGAGGTCCTCGACGCGGGGAACGCTGGGTTGCTAATACCTTGGGCAGCGCTGTACGAGTACCTCTACGGCCACGCCTACGTGGGTGGCAACGTTCGAGAGCGAAAGAGGTTCATCGAGGAGCTGGGGGCAGTTGTATGGCTGGACCAAAGGATCGTGTTGAGAGCGCTGGACCTAGACATGGGCCTCTCCAAGAACGGCCTGAGAATTCCCTTCTCAGACCTGTTGATAGCCGCGACCGTGCTGGAGGCCAGAGAAGGGCTCGTCGCCCTCGATGAGAGGCACTTCAAGAGAATTAAGGGCCTCAAGGTGTACGTGCCAAGACTTGCACGAAATCCTCCTCATTAGTTGTTGCTCTAGCGCCATTGCTATGCGCACTATTTTACATCATTTCAATCGAAGCCTCGCCCCTTGAAGCGGGGAAGAAGTCGGCGAGTCAGTTTGAAGTCGCTCAAGCGCTCATCACAGTGCACGATAAGGGCAAAGCCTACTCGAGGGGGTGAGATCGTCCATCAAACCTCTCTCATTTCCTCCGGCTTTACGAACCTCTTGTACCACCTCTCAAAGACCTCTGGCGTCGTCACGTGTAGCTCCACGGGCGCTTCGACCTCTTTGTACACCGCGACCATGATGTCGTACTTCAGCTTCACATTGGGCGTCACGACGAGCAAGTCTATGTCGCTCGAGGCCGTATAGTCCCCTCGCACGACAGAGCCGAAGACGTAGACCCTCGCGTCGGGGTCTATTGAGCGCACAAGGTCCTTCACCCTCTTGGCGACCTCTAGGTAGTTCCTGAGGTAGTAAATGTCAAGCTCGCGCCGACTCGACAAGGGGCTTGAACACCTCCAAGACGAACTTGGCTATGTCCTTGACCTCCTCGACCGTGTACTCGATGG
>Ga0105154_1000842_pt1 | contig 12988 bp, 12 predicted proteins | sample SSWtaG_FD_89672 | JGI IMG/M metagenome (GOLD analysis project Ga0105154, IMG submission 89672) | Hot spring microbial communities from Sandy's Spring West, USA to study Microbial Dark Matter (Phase II) - SSWsed_matched | ecosystem: Environmental > Aquatic > Thermal springs > Hot (42-90C) >... | reverse complement strand
CTTAATCTACAAGCTCTCGAGGCTCTTCAGTAACTTTTCCCTCTCTTCCTCTACCCTAGATGCTATACCCCCAAGTATACGCTCTAATCGCTTAAGTCTCTCGTCTAATCCCTTGATCTCCTTTTGGATCTCTATTAGTGCACACCAAACCTGTGCTATAGCAGTCTCGTTGGCGTTCTTATAAGCCCCACGATGCTTAGCAGCAAGTCTTAGGATTTCGTTTAGAACGGCTTCGTCCTCCAAGCTGAGGTATAACCTCCAGTTCTTCCTTGGAACTAACATTTTACCACTTGATAAAGATAAAAAAGAAAGCTTAAAAGACTACTTTTCTTTTCCCTTTAGAACTATGGGAGGATGGTAGTAAGTAGAGGTCTTGCAGTAAGGGCACTGTGCGGGGATTCTCTCCCTCCTGGTTTCCCATACGTGGGAACACTTAGAGCATTTTAGCTTCATACTATTACTACTATTACTACTACTATTTAAAATCTAAGCAAGAAGCTAGGCTTAAATAGATTTCAAGTCTTAAGATTAGTACAGATGAGAAATGGCTGTAATGACGGAGAGACGGGTTAAGAAGCAAGGCGAGAACGAGATAGAAAAGGTCTTGGCCTCTAGAAAAACCGTGATAAGGGTAGTAGGTACTGGTGGTGCAGGGAATAATACTATTACGCGACTAATGCAAGTCGGTATAGAAGGAGCAGAGACCATCGCAATAAATACGGATGCACAGGATCTCCTCTACACTGACGCAGACGTGAAGTTACTAATCGGGAAGGAGCTCACCGGTGGCTTTGGTGCCGGTGCAGATCCAAAGATAGGGGAGGAGGCGGCCAAGGAAAGTAGGAATGAAATAAAGCGAATTCTCGAGGGAACTGATTTACTCTTCATAACCTGCGGGTTGGGGGGTGGTACAGGAACGGGATCAGCACCGGTGATAGCAGATATAGCTAAGAAGTTGGGAGCACTTACGGTGGCCATCGTTACCCTTCCCTTCTCGATGGAAGGAAGGGTAAGAATGCGAAATGCACTGACTGGTCTAGAAAAACTGAGCAACATAGTAGATACGCTCATAGTGATTCAAAACGACAAACTGCTAGAAGTGGTTCCAGACGTCTCCATCTCTACTGCATTCAGAGTAGCAGATGAAATTTTAGTTAATGCGCTAAAGGGAATAACCGAGTTAGTAACCAAGCCTGGGCTGGTTAACAGAGACTTTGCAGACGTGAAAGCAGTTATGAAGGACGGTGGACTGTCTATGATAGGAATGGGCGAAAGCGACACCGAGAACAGGGCGATGGAAGCAGTAGAGAGGGCTTTGAACAACCCACTTCTGGACGTAACTATAGATAACGCAAAGGGAGCATTGATCAACGTTGTAGGAGGGGCTGACATGACCATAAAGGAATGTCAGCAGATAGTAGAGGCAGTTAGTTCGAGACTGTCGCCAGACGCTAGGATACTCTGGGGAGCTAGGATAGAGAGGGAGATGGGCGATACAGTGAGGGCACTAGTAATAATTACCGGCGTCCAGGCACCCCATCTCTTCACGCCAGAGAAGCGAATAAAGAAAGAGAAGAAGGAGGAGATAGAGAAAGTTCTCGGAATAGACTTCGTCGAATAACTTCTTTTAATTTCCTTACTTCTTAGGAAATTTCATGGAGCTAAAGTTGGTAAGGATAGAAATTCCAGAGGGATGCAATCTCATCTTGGGCCAAGCGCATTTCATAAAGACGGTAGAAGATCTGTACGAAGCACTAGTAACGACGGTGCCGAATGCCAAGTTTGGCATAGCATTCTGCGAGGCTAGCGGAGAGAGATTAGTGAGACATGCGGGTAACGATTCGGAGCTAGAGGAGCTAGCAGCCCAAGAAGCACTAAAGCTCGCCTGTGGCCACGTGTTTTTAATTTTTCTGAAAAACGCCTATCCCATCAACGTGTTAGAGAAGATCAAGCGATGTGACGAAGTATGCACCATCTATTGCGCAACGGCAAATCCCGTGCAGGTGGTAGTGGTAGAAACTGAACAAGGGAGGGGAATAGCAGCGGTGATAGATGGGTATGCATCTAAAGGAGTGGAAGGAGAAAGGGAAGTGAAAGAGAGGAAGGAGTTCCTGAGAAAGATAGGATATAAGTTTTAGGTGGATCCATGGGCATGCGAAGCAAGGGAAGCGTAGAGTTAGTAGGTATACTACTATTACTTCTGATGCTCTTCCTACTAAGAACTCCTGTGACGCGGGAAGAGGGAGGAGAATTTCTCGTGATGACAGTAGCTTCAGTAGAGGAGCTCGGAGACTCCGCTAAGGTAGTTCTCACTAAAGGTTGCTACGTCATGAGCTTCTACACTACGATAGAGCAAGGAAGAAGTATAAAGATGGCGCTGAACGGAACGAAGAGCTTTCGACCTTCTACTCACGAGCTAATAGTAGCTATACTAGAAGAGTTCTCTATAGAGGTAGAGGAACTTAGAATAACGAAACTAGAAAACGGAGTTTACTACGCGCAACTCGCCCTACGTGGACCTGGTATGAGGTATGAGTTCGACGTCAGACCGAGTGATGGTGTGGCAATAGCACTAAGGACGAACTCTCCGATAAAGGTTAACAGGAGCTTGTCCAAAAACACCTGCAGTTCTTTCCCTTTCTAGGCCGAAAAGTCGAAGCTATTTAAGTTTTCCATTTTAATCTAAGTTAGTCGTTTGTTTTAGGTGGGCACATGCCAGAGAAGCCACACTTGAACTTAGTGACGCTAGGCCACGTAGATCACGGAAAGTCGACGCTCGTAGGTAGATTACTCTATGATACAGGAAACATCCCGGAGCAGAAGATGAGGGAGATAGAGCAAATAGCTAAGGAGCTCGGAAGGGAAACCTTCGAGTTTGCTTTCATCATGGACAGACTCAAAGAAGAGCGAGAGCGTGGGTTAACGATAGACATAGCGCATCAGAGATTCGACAGCAAGAAGTACTACTTCACGATAATAGACTGCCCGGGTCATAGGGACTTCGTGAAGAACATGATAACAGGAACTAGTGAGGCAGATTGTGCTATACTAGTGGTTTCTGCCAAGGAAGGGGTACAGGAGCAAACGAAAGAGCACGTCTACTTGGCGAAGATCCTAGGAGTGAATCAAATAATAGTGGCGATAAACAAGATGGATGCAGTTAACTATGATAAGAAGAAGTACGAAGAAACGGTAGACGCTGTGAAGAAGCTCCTGCGCGGCATAGGTTATGATGCGGATAAGATACTCTACATACCCATTTCGGCCTACAAAGGAGATAACGTAGTAAAGCGAAGCGACAATATGCCATGGTACGATGGACCAACCCTACTCGAGGCTCTCGATACTTTCAGTGTTCCCCCGAGGCCAGTAGATAAACCACTCCGAATACCTGTCCAAGACGTGTATTCGATCACCGGAGTTGGTACTGTACCTGTAGGAAGAGTAGAGACTGGTGTGCTTAGAAAGGGAGACACAGTGATCTTCATGCCACCGAAGGTCAAGGGCGAGGTCAAGAGCATAGAGATGCACCACGAGGAAATTCCAGAGGCAAAGGCAGGAGATAACATAGGCTTTAACGTCAGGGGTGTGAGCAAGGATCAGCTAAGGAGAGGGGATGTGGCAGGACATCCAGATAATCCACCGACGGTAGCGAAGGAGTTCACAGCACAGATAATAGTGCTCAATCACCCGACCGTTATATCCCGCGGATATACACCAGTATTCCACGTCCACACAGCACAAGTAGCCTGCAGGATAGTGGATATCCTGAAGAAAATAGATCCAAGGACTGGTGCTACGATACAGGAGAATCCAGACTTCATAAAGACTGGAGATGCCGCCATAATAAAATGCATACCAACCAAGCCGCTGGTGATAGAGAAGCAGAGCGATTTCCCGGAGCTGGCGAGATTTGCGATAAGAGACATGGGTATGACTGTGGCGGCAGGAATTTGTATAGACGTAGTTCCAGCAGAGTAGCAAGTAGCTTCAGTTTCCTTTTGATCGCCTATTAATTTTTCTCCTTCTTAAACCTGTCATGCGAGCTTTCATTCTGGATATAGATCACAAGATCAAAGGGGGTAAGAGCAGAATAGAGATATACTGCAAGAGCGGCGAGCGTACAGAGAGGGTAAGTCTCAAATACGAGCCCTACTTCTACGTACTTCCAGATCAGAAGAGAATAGAGAAAGCACTAGAGAAGGTGGAGAAGCTTTTGAAGGGCAAAGTAAGCGTAAAGAGTATAGAGAAGGAGCAGAAGACTTTCTTGGGAAAGACATCGATCTTCCTGAAGATCACTTGCGATTCAATGGGGGACGTGACGAAGGCAAGGGATATAGTGAAGCAGCTAGAGGCTAAGCGGGGAGGGAGCGGAGAGGTATTAGAAGAATACGAATACTCCATGAATCCGTATAGGAAGTTCTTAATAGATAACAACCTTAGTGGCTGGGTGGAAGTAGAGGCGAAGAACGGAGAGTTAATCTCAATAAAACCGATAGAGAGTGGGGAACATCCAAGACTCAAGTTATTGGCTTTCGATCTGGAGTGTCTAGAGCGAAATGGCGAGCAGGTAATAGTGATGATCTCCCTCTTCTCAGATGACTTCAAACGCGTCTTAACTACGCTAGACGTTAAAGGAGAGTTCGTAGAACAAGTGAGCAGCGAGGAGCGCTTGCTCCGTCGTTTCGTCGAGCTGGTCAACGAAGTGGATCCAGATGTAATAGCAACCTTCAATGGCGACGGCTTTGATTTTCGCGTACTCCTCGAGAGGGCAGAAAAACTCAAGCTCAAAGTGAGCCTAGGAAGAAACGGAGAAGTTCCTAAGCTCTCTAGAAGGGCAAGGGAAAGTAGTGCAAAGGTAAGCGGAAGGTTTCACTTCGATGTATTTCGCTTCATAAACAACATCCTCTCCCCACATTTACAAACAGAGGTCCTGACGCTCGACGCTGTTTCCGCCGAGCTACTCGGAGATAGGAAAATAGAGATGGACTATCAGGAGATGCTAGAGAGCATAAGGAAGCGACGCGACCTGAACAAGCTGGCAGTTTACTGTCTCAAGGATAGTGAGCTAACCTATAGGCTAGCGGAGCTTCTGCTTCCCCAAGTACTCGAAATAGCCTCTGTTGTCGGTCAGAGCTTATTCGACGTCTCGAGGATGACGTATGGGCAGCTAGTAGAATGGTATCTGATGAGAAAGGCTAGGGAATTCGGTGAGGTACTTCCGAATCAACCAAAACACGAGGAAATAGTTAGACGAAGAAGTGAGACATACGTCGGGGGGTTCGTTAAGGAGCCAATAGCAGGGCTCCACGAGAACATTGCAGTAGTAGATTTTAAGTCGCTATACCCAACGATCATAGCGAGCTTCAACATCTCTCCAGAAACCGTTAACTGCAGCTGTTGTAAAGAGAATGGAACGAAGGTGCCGGAGATCGGGCATTGGATATGCAAACGCAAGAAGGGATTCGTGGCAAGTGTGATAGGAGAACTCATAGAGCGGAGGGAAGAAATAAAACAGAAGCTCAAGAAGATAGGGCGCAATACCCTTGAATACAAGCTCCTAGATACGAGACAGTATGCGCTGAAGATCATAGCTAATGCTTGCTACGGGATGTTCGGATTCGCTGGTGCCAGATATTATTGTAAGCCCTGTGCAGAGAGCATAGCTGCACTGGGAAGACACTTCATAAGGCTAGTGATTTCGAGGGCAGAAGCAAGCGGATTCACAGTAGTATATGGCGATACCGATAGCTGTTTCCTAAAGTCGAGGGAAGGAGAGAAGATGGAAAAATTCAAGGAGAGAGTAATGGCATTCCTAAACGAGATCAATGGTGAACTGCCCGGTGTGATGAAGCTCGAGCTTCAAGACTTCTACGTTCGTGGAATATTCATTCCGCGTGGTGTTGGCTATGGTACTGCGAAGAAGCGTTACGCTCTACTCAGCGAGAGCGGAGAATTACTAATTCGGGGACTAGAGACGGTCCGTAGGGATTGGTGTAATCTTGCCAAGGAGGTGCAACGAAACGTCTTAGTTTACGTGCTGAAGGAGAAAGACGTAGAGAAGGCAATAGAATACGTTAGGAAGGTGATAGCAGATCTCAAGTCGAAACACGTCAAACTCAAAGATCTAGTAATCTATGAGCAGCTCACTAAACCGTTGGGTGAGTACAAGCAGATCTCTCCGCACGTGGTTGCGGCTAAGAAGCTGCTAGATAGGGGGGAGATAGTGGGCGAAGGAAGCATAGTGATGTTCGTCATAACGAAGGGCAAGGGAAGCATATCAGACAGGGCAGAGCCTGCAGAGTACGTGACGCTCGAGGAAGTAGATGAGGAGTACTACGTAGAACATCAGATAATACCGGCGGCTATGCGCGTGCTAGCAGCGCTTGGCATAAGCGAGTCTAGGCTCAAGGAGAGGGGATTGGAAAGGTTCTTAAGATGAGAGGATCTTCTCTAGAAATGCAAGTCCTCCTGGAGATCTATGGTCTAGTACAAGGCGTGGGATTTAGAAGCTTTCTCAAGCGAAAGGCAGAGGAACTCGGCATCAGGGGATATGTGAGAAATAGAGTAGATGGTAGCGTGGAGGCAGTACTAGAGGGAGAGGAAGAGAACATTGCTAGGTTGCTAATTCTAGCCTTACGCGGACCACCTGCAGCTAGGGTAGAGAAGCTATCGGTAAAACCGATGAAAACAAAGGAGCACTATGAAAGATTCGAAATAAGAAGTTGAAAGAAAAAGGAAAAGAGAACAGAAACTATCTTATTACTTCTATTCCTAGTTGCTCACTAATGGTTGCAGTTCTTAGTTCTTCCTTTCTGGCTGGGCCAAGGATGTAGGGCGATTTGACGCCAGTGATTATAGTTATTACCTGTATCCTTCCTTCCATTTCGGGCAGTATCCTAGCACCCCAGATGACTTGCGCCTCCGGATCTAAGTTCCTAGATACCATTTCTCCTATCTCGTTGACCTCATCCAACCTAAGGTCGTTACCTCCTATTATCTGGATCAACGCCCCAGCAGCACCGCTGTAATCGACTTCTAGCAGTGGATGACGCAGGGCTTTCATCACGGCCTCTTGGGCCCTACGCTCGCTTGAGCTCTCACCAACGCCTATTGCTGCTACTCCACCAGCACGCATTATGGCCTTTACGTCTGCGTAATCCAAGTTCACTAGCGAAGGCTGAGAAATAGTTTCTGTTATTCCCTTGATCATAGTTGCTATGAGATCGTCTGCCACAGCAAATGCCTCTTGAAGCGGCAGATTACCTGCTATTTTCAATAGTTTCTGGTTCTCTATAACTATTACCGTATCACAGAACTCTCTGAGTCTAACCAGACCATCTTCCGCCTTAGCTATTCTGGCCCCTTCTATCTTAAAGGGCAGCGTAACCGCTCCTATTACTATGGCCCCTTGTTCCTTTGCTATCTTAGCTATCACGGGCGAAGCCCCAGTTCCTGTTCCGCCTCCCAGTCCGCAGGTTATGAAGACCATGTCCACGTCCTTGAGCAGCTCTTTGATTTCACTCTTACTCTCTTCTGCAGCCTTTCTTCCTATCTCTGGGAAGCCACCAGCCCCCAATCCGCGAGTAAGCTCCTTTCCTATTAGGAGCTTTCTGTGTGCCCGACTGATCTGCAAGTGTCTAGCATCTGTGTTCACGGCCACCGTAGTAGCACCGAGGATTCCTTTGTTCGTGAGTCTAGTTACTGTGTTGCATCCGGCCCCGCCAACGCCGATAACCATTATCCTCGCTTTGTATGCTTCGAAATCCTCCAATTCGCTACTGTTACTCATCTTATGGAGCGAGACTTGATCGAGATGTGCCGGCACACCATCACCATCTTTCAAAACCTATATGTTGCTGTACAAAAATCCTTTTATATACAGCAACACCTAACCTAGTCTATCGAGAAGAAAAGCATGCTCCTTTGAAATCGCCCCCAAGTTCGTGCCCTTCTAACGCCCCCAACAGCTAGAAAGAAGTTATGACTTCCTACTTAAATTGATTTCTTTGTCCAAATTCATACTTCACGGCCAAGAGATGTGAAGTTCACGTGAAGGAAGATTGCATAGCATTGCTGCTAGAGCTTTGGTCTTCTCTCTAGCGAGAAGAAGCAGTCTCTTCGCCTGCTCTAGTTCCAGTTCTAGCTTCGTTCCATTTCCTTTTATTTCTATTTCAACATTTCCAAGTAATTTCTCTTTTCTCAGAGATCCGAAGGGAGTTGTTAACCTTTCTATGGTTGTACTCGAGTTCGTAAAGACGAAGTAAACTATTTCTGGCGTTGATAGGTGTTCCGAAGTAAAGGTCGTGCCAAGGACGAGATCTAACTTGTACTCGGGGGTCACGAGAACGTAGGTAGTAGAGCCATTCTCCATTCTGCATGTGATGCCATAGAATGGCGAGCTATAGGAAAGTTCTACGAAGTCCCTCCCAAACATATGCACACTTTTGGAAGGAGGAGATAGAGCTAGTGGTTGGAGAAGGCGAACGAAGAAAGAAGCTTCTCTAGGTCCAACAAAGCGCGTACCGCAATCTAGGACAGCAATTATCTTATGCAAACCCTCCCTAGAGGGGTTAAAGTAAAAGATCTCTTCCCAACTTCCTTCTACTACTATACTCCTTCTCAGTTCCTCCGTCTTTTCGTTATTCTCTACTTTCACTATCAACTCTCCCTCACAGTTACCCCTTCCCTTCACAGTAATTCTCACTGGACGAAAGAGGAGGGCTTCCTCCTGAACTTCCACCCTTTCTATCTCAACCGGCGCAGAGTATCGTAGGAGAATAGTGAAGTTGTAGACAGTAGCTACGATGCTGTTCGATACGTTGGTATAGCTTATTGGAATTAGAAACATTCTCACTAAGCTACGGTTATCGAGCAAGAGTACTCTCGATAGATAAACGTTTCTTTCCGGATAAATTACAAAGCTTTCTTCTTCCTCAAAGAATGGATAGTCAACTATCATGGGATTTACCTCTCTTTTCGTCAAGTGATGAACTACGTTGAGTTCTAAAAGCTCAGAACCCGTTGGTAGAACGAATTCTCTCACGAACACAGGGACAGGCGGTCTACCTTCTCGTTCGAGGTAGAAATCTGGGTCTGGAAAAACGAAGTCGCAGTAATGGACATCGTCATTAGTGATGCAAACGTAACTAGGTGTGAAGTTGAGTTCAAACCGTAACAAAAAAGAGTTGTTTTCGAAGGTGGGGGTAAGATTTTCTAGTGAAAGGAAGATAGGATCTACCTTCAGTGAAGGATCTCCAAATAGTAAACGCTCAATTCCTTCCTTCTTCGCTGCTAGCGATTTTTCACCTAGAAAGATATCGCTTATAATACCAGCCAATCCTTCTAACTTCTCTCTACTGCTCAAACTATAAAACTTGATTTCTTTCAGACAAGAGCCTACGCTTCGTGATGAAGGTAAGCAGCGAAGGAAGTTCTTCAGCGGAAGTAAAGCAAAATAATCGTGCGTAATACCACTACTCCCTATCAGTAGAAATGGGTTCAGTTCTACAAACTTACTAGTCAGTGGATAAACACTTAAGGGATGATCGAAGATCACTATGCTACTCTTTCTCATGAGTTCTGATGCATCGACCGAAAAGTTAACCCAATAGACATGAGTCTCATTTCCTAAACCGAAGTAGAGATTCATCCCATGGGCCTGGAAACCCGAGAGCATGGCAGGAATGGAGAGCTCTGGTAAGGGGGTAGGGGGGCAAACTGACGTTAGCGATAACCAGTCGGTCTCCACTATAGTTCTATAGCCAATCGAGAGGACTTCTAGAGAGTGAAGAGGATTTCGAAGCAACTCCAGCAGCCTTTCGAAGAGGGAGAAATCACAACTCAGATTTAGGTGTTTTGTCCTCCGCTCGACGAATCGCTTCACTTCGAATCCAGCTAAACGAAAGTGAAGTTCAGATAGTAAGCCACTCATCATAGAGCCTTGAGGTGCCAGAAATTCTTGACCTTCAGCACTTCGGTAAGAGGCGTATATTCCAACACTTTTTGTTCCTTTCCAATTCTCCACATTCGATAGCTGTAAAGACACTAATTCTGGGGAACAACAGAATCTTCCTATGGCAAGATCGATAAAACCGTCGTTATTTACATCGCCATAGAGATCATCTGTAAACAACACATCACCATCTAAGTTCGCAAGCGTTTCGTTCAAAGGATCTTCGACCACTCCGAATGGCATACCAAAAATAGTGAGATAGAAAGTCTCATCAAAAAGATAACTCTTATCGAAAATCCTCTCGTCCCTCAACGAGTTAATGAGTTCAGCTATCCTTTCTCGTGCCCTTGAAATGCCGTTTTCTTCATTTACTTCTTCAAGCGAAACTCCTCTATACGAGTTAGGATTTCTCTCGTCCTTTGGCAAGTAGAAGACGATGGGAATAGAATTCCTCCGGGGAGCAAGCGCAGCGTAGTCTCGTGCAGAATTTACTAGACTTATCTCCTTTACCGTAAAGTTGAGAGAGCGGAGTCTATCTAGCAAATAATTCAATAACTGGGTTTCTGATAGGAGCTTAGTAGCGTTAGGAATGTTACAATCGTAAGTGCAGATAATCGAAGCCTCAAATGGGGCAAACTCTTCAATTTGCGAGGAGTTTAGAAGCCCATATTCCAAGTACTTTGCAAGGAAAGCGGCGTAGATAGCTATACTTCTGTTCTTCTCATCGATAACAACGAATCCATTTCTGGGGAATAGTCTGTAAAGATCACTTCGGTCTATTTCTAGATCAACGTCATAGTAGTTCACATTAATACCGATGATGGAGCTTGGAGAATAAGAAGTGATAAAGTCTTGGAACATCTGCGTAGCGAATCGATTCGAGTAATTGTAGACTAGAACAGGAAATGGGAGGACAGATGCAGCCAGTACGTCATAGAAGTTAGAGTTCACCATCAACAAAGGTCTATTTCCTATTTTTGGCAAAGTCGTAGTCGAAGGCAGCGTAGAAGTCGTTACGATTGGAAGTGAGCTGGTAGTGGTTGAAGTGGTAATTGGGGTAGTTGATGTGGGTTCCTCCAGCGTGAGAATAACATAATGACGTAAAGAAGAATTTACACACTCCCTGCTACAAAAAACGATCCAACGTTCGTCAACCTCTCCTTGACGTACTAACACAAAGTTGACAACATAATCTTTTTTGACTAATGGAGTTATATCAAAGACACACCAGTTTTTCTCGTTACAAACACTCGCAGTTAACTGTGACGCATTACAACCTCCTGTAATTCCTAGGTTTCCTTGCTGAGTGCCACAAGGTTGATCATCCCACGTGATCTCATATTCATTCCAACTTGCATTAGAATATACCTCATGGAGTGCTATAGAAAGAGGACTAATAGGGCAGGTAGGGCACTGTAGTACATAAATGTGAAACTCTGCTCTAATAATACTCGACAAAGGAATTGTTTGGGGAATCGTGTAACGTATGTAAACACGTTTTGCATACTTACCACTATAGAAACCTCCAACGTGAAGCTCTTCAGATTGACCGTAACGATACGAGGGATGGTCTGCATTGACATACGAATCTTCGGCATTTTGACTTGAGTTAACAACAATGAACATTGTTGCGTTACTTCTCAACGTGGTTAAAGTCAAGAAAAGAGCAGCGAATAATATCACTCTATAAATCATTATAAATATCTCAAAAAAGAGAAAAATATAATCGTTAGCTACACGCTTGACCTCCAACAGTTACATAGCTCTTCGTAGTTACTGTGTCAGAAACTCCACCGCAGTTTGTCGTCACCACTGCCCTATCAAAGTGAGCACACTGCGATATGATATTACAGCTCGTGTTTTGCAGACTTCCAACACCTCCCTTAGGCAGTGTGATTGATTGAAAACTGCAACTCCCACCGGTTGTATTAGCTAGCATTCCACTCACGGTGAGGTCAACGAACCCTGTATTCTTCACTACTATCGTGGCCGTGCTACCGCTAACGTATATGTGCTCTATGTTAATACCTGCTACGTTACACCCTAAAGCCTCTTCAGTAGCTCCTGAAATGTTTGCTGTAGTACCCCTGACGAAGGTGGAGAACCAACCCATTACTATCATCGAAACCGCTACTGTAAACGCTATCAACAGAACGCTCGCAACTAATGGGGATACACCTTTCATCTAGTTTCACCTAAATTCTATTTCTTGTTCCTCATTTAAATCATCTGGTTGTAGATCCTGTAGAGTAACATTATGATCACTGCACACTCTGCAACCAGAAAGATCAACAAGAGATTAGTCAGTAGTTTGTCGAGAAGCTCTATTGGCACTAGGAAACCGAACCCTGCTATGACGAAGCTCAACACCGTGAGGAGGAAGAGTACCACTAGGACTATGCTCTCTACATACGTTCTTCCTTCTTCTGCTCTAATCCCAACTTTTCTTCGTGGCATCTTATCACCTCAGCATGCAACCTGATCCTGATTTCCTGGTGCTGTGACTTTTATCGTTGTACAGCCGCTAATGGTTGCTGTGCAAGTTATTATCCCACCAGGTGGAACCGATGTCTTGTCCCAAGTACACGTTACTGAGGAACCATCCTTATAGACGCTGAGTTCAGTACTTTGAATCGTATAAGATCCTATGTTCCTAATGGTTATCTTTCCCCCACTCACATCGACGTTGTCTATTGCTATGAGCTTTCCAGCAGCTTGTTGTTGGGCAACTACTCCTGCTTGTGTTTCATTGAGAGCTGTGGTTCCTATTCGTTGGAACCAGATGAAGGCAAATCCTGCCATGCTGATCGTTATCATCAATAGCAGCACTATTGCAATTATGGGTGTTATGCCTTTCATCTAGCTTCACCTAACCCACTACAGATAGTGGGTTTAAATTGCGCAAAGCGCCTATGAAATTAATCGCTTAACCCCTATTTAAATATTTGATTTTTGGCGATGAATATGCTGGAGGAAATTAGCTTCATCCTCTTCCTTCTAACTCTATGTATAATTGTCTATATCGATAGGAGG
>Ga0105154_1000839_pt1 | contig 13000 bp, 13 predicted proteins | sample SSWtaG_FD_89672 | JGI IMG/M metagenome (GOLD analysis project Ga0105154, IMG submission 89672) | Hot spring microbial communities from Sandy's Spring West, USA to study Microbial Dark Matter (Phase II) - SSWsed_matched | ecosystem: Environmental > Aquatic > Thermal springs > Hot (42-90C) >... | reverse complement strand
TTATCGCTCATCATTAAAGTTACCATCATGGAGCCGGGGTGGCAGAGCGGAAATGCGCTGGACTCGAGATCCAGTGGTCCCTTAGGGGACCTCAAGGGTTCGAATCCCTTCCCCGGCGCCAGTTTCACAGGTTTAAATCCCTTCCTTTTTGGTGAACTTCCTCTTTTAAGACCCTTTCATGTCTTTGCTCATCTTCAATTATCCATTCAAGACAATTTTATGATTTTAGTAGACCGACATTATTAATCGCCAATTTCGATAACCTTTTGTAGCTTCGCCATAAAGTTTTTAGCCTACCTCAACATTAAAGTTGCTCATAAATCTATGAAGAATGCATCTTTTATTGTTGAAAGAGTGCTCCTTACGTGCACAAACAATGGAGTTAGAGTTGGTACCGAGTTGCTGCTTTAAGCTGGTTTTACTAAGGATTCGAGAAGAACTAGACTCTGAAGTGCTCTCTTATGACTTGCGAGAAGGGTTTGCCCCTCTTTATTTCCTCAGATTCCTTTCTTTCTAATTCATCTATCTGTTTAGCTCTCTCTAAAACCTCTGTTAATCTTTCTCTCGGTATCACAACAATGCCATCGTCATCACCAACAATTATATCTCCCGGGTTTATCGTTACTCCACCATACTTTATTGGAACGTTCACAGCCTTAATCTCTGTTCTTCCAACTGATGTATTGGGTGAAAGAAATCTATAGAAAACTTGAAATCTCATTTCCTTAATTTCCCTGAAGTCTCTAATTGCCCCGCATATAACCGCTCCTTCAAGACCTCTAATCTTAGATGCAAGTGCCATTAAGCCACCGAACAATGCTATATCACGCGCTTCACCATTCTCTATAGCTCTCACCAGAACTGATCCCCTTTCAGCATTATCTATTGCCTCGATCGCTTTTATAGGAATAACTCTCTTTGTAGAGTAACAATCTAACACTGTGACAGCCGGACCAGCTACTCTAACACCTTCTAAGACTGGATAAAAGCAAGTATTTAACGTACCATTTAATCCGATCTGATTTAAAGCATCAGATAATGAAGCTGTAGGTATCCTTCTGAGATCTGCTATGTACTTGTCAATGAGCATCCTCAAACCCCATAATATCTTATCTGTCTTTCTTTTAATATCTTAAATATCTTAACATTAGCTCAAAATTAATGATCTACCTTTATCCGGAGGCATGCTAATTGAAGATGAAGGATTTAAAGTTGTTATCAATAAAAATAGCCACACATTTTTAATGATATTTAAAAACAATCAAGCGAAAGTGCTTGGTAATCACTCTGTAATTGGCGCAACACAAGAATCAGAAAGAATTAATAAAGTTAAAATTGAATTGTTAAAAGCGTGGTGGCCTAATATGGTTAGGATGAGATTTGCTGTAATTTTGCCCTTTGGTGATGTTTATGACGCGAAGAATCTAATCCTAATGAAACAGCTGGGTTGCACGGATGTTATAGGTCATGGTCCTCCGACACCAAAGGGTTCAGAAATATGGGAATATGGTGATATTATACAAATCAAAAGGCACGTTGAGAGATATGGACTAAGGTTGGAGGTCTTTGAGGATGCACCCCCAATAGAGAAGATAATTTATAATTTGCCTGGGCGGGAGGAGCAACTTGAGAGCTTTTGTAAATCATTAGAAAATTTAGGGAAAGCTGGAATAAAAGTTATAAAGCCGCAACATATGCCGCCAATTCCAAATATGATATGGAGAACCGAGGTGGATAAGCCGACTAGGGGTGGGGCGACCTCAACAGCTTTCGACTATAATCTCGTAAAAGATATCCCGCCAACTGTAAAGTTTGGCGCATACAAAGAGGAGGATATATGGAAGAATCTAGAGTATTTTCTGAAGAATGTTGTTCCAACAGCTGAGGAGGCAGGTGTTGTAATAACATTTCATCCAGATGACCCGCCAATATCACCAATACAAGGTTTCCCAAGAATACTTAGAAGCGTAGAAGCCTTCGATAAGCTGCTTAATCTTGTTCCCAGCGAAAACGTTGGCATATGCTTCTGTCAAGGATGTTTTGCAGAAATGGGAGTTGATGTTCCAGCAGCTATTAGGCATTTTGGTAAAAGGAAGAAAATATTTTTCGCCCACTTTAGGAATGTTATAGGTTCAGTCCATGAGCCCGGTGGCTTCCAAGAAATTTTCCATGATGATCCATCCGGTAGAGTTGACATGTTTGAAGCTATGAAAGCCTATTATGAGGTTGGATTTGAGGGGCCTATGAGACCCGATCATGCACCAAAAACTATAGCTGACCTCCTCTTTGAATTTCTCGGCGGACACACTGGATATTACATGATAGGGAAAGTTCTTGCGCTCGGATACATGAAGGGGCTGGCAGAATCAGTTGAAAAAATCTTCTTTAGTAAGAACAGCGAGAAAAAATAGGGAACATTCCATTTTAACATTGCTTTTTAAGGAATTTTTATAAAAGATCCGGTTTCGGCGGATATGAATCTCTAAGCGGTATTCCTGAGATGATCATTCTTCTTATAGCATCTTCCTTTATCTCAATTTCTTCAGCTTTTTGGGCTATTTCTTTGGCTTTCTCCCTTGGTATTGATATAACTCCATCCGAATCACCCATTATTATGTCTCCTGGTTTTATATTCACGCCAGCACATACAATTTCAACGTTAGCTCTGTATGGAACTATTACGCCACCTATATGCTCGGGCGTCGTACCTTTTGTGAAAACTGGAAAACCGAGTCTCAATATGTATTGGCTATCTCTTATGCCCCCATCCGTGACTATTCCAGCAGCACCCTTAAATTTAAAGCCTAACGTTATACAATCGCCAAATACTCCCACATCGCTTCTACCGAGTGCCGCTGCAACTATAACCTCCCCGCCTTTTATCAGATCATATGCATCATGAACAGCATTCCCTCTAAAATTCTCTCTAAGAGCATCCTCATATCGAACATATTGAATTGTTAGAGCTGGCCCGACAACCTTCATATCCGGCATTAAAGGCTTTATTCCAGAAAGCAAATATTTAGCTCTAAAATCTCCCAAAAGACTATAGACAGTTGCCACAGAAGATTTTTTCAGTAACTTTAGGATTTCATTCAAGTTGGATTCTTCCTTGACCATTTTAAAATCTTCCTCCGATCGATTTAATCCAAAGTTTGTTCAATTTTTTAATAAGTGATAAACATACCATCAATTTAGACTTAAAGAAAACCTACCTAATCTGCTTATCCAAAAATCTTAGAAATGATCTCTACAATTTCAAAATAAAGCCCGAAAACTCTAAATATTTTTTAAGATCACAAATATTTGGGTGCATTATATTGGAGAAGTTGGGTGTAGGTTTTATAGGTTCAGGTTTTGTTGCGCGCTTTCATACATTGTCTTGGGTTGGTATTAGAAATGCTGAGATAACGGCAATATATAATGTTAGGGAAGGAAGTGCCCGCCAGCTCTCAAAATTGGCTGAGTCGCTGGGTGTTGGCAAACCTAAAGTTTATACCGATTTAAGGGAAATGCTCTCTGATCCATCGGTTAACGCTGTGTGGATATTAAACCCAAACTTTATGAGACTTGAAGTTGTGAAAGCAATAGCTGAAGAGGCAATACAGGGCAGAACAAACCTTATAGGCGTATGCTGCGAAAAGCCTCTAGCAAGGAACGTTGATGAAGCTGAAGAAATGGTTAAACTTGTAGAGAAGGCTGGGCTTCTACATGGATACTTAGAGAATCAGGTGTTTGCTCCATCGATTAGCAGAGCAAAAGAAGTAATATGGAAGTATGGCGCCAAATATGCTGGAAGGCCATATTTGGCTAGAGCCGCCGAGGAACATGGCGGGCCTCACTCACCATGGTTCTGGAAACCGCAGCTTTCAGGGGGCGGGGTACTATTAGATATGACATGCCATAGCTTAGAGGCTAGCCGAAGTTTCCTTTTGAACCCTGAAAAGCCTAAAGAGTCACTAAAGCCGCTAGCAGTACAATCAGTGATAGCGTCACTTAAGTGGACTAAAGAGCCATACGCATCTAAGCTTAGAAGAGATTTCGGCGCTGATTATAAGGAGACTCCAGCCGAGGACTATGCCCTTACGCTTGTGGTCTATGAGGATGAGGACGGTAGCATAGTGCTCTCGGAGGCCAGAACATCTTGGAGCTTTATAGGTCCAGGCTTAAGGTTAACATTCGAGGTTTTAGGACCAGAATATTCTGTATCTGTAAATAGCCTGCAGCAGGAACTAAATATATTCTTCAGTAGAAACGTTAAGATTCCGCCAAGTGAAGAATTTGTTGAGAAGCAAGCTGCAGAACAAGGGCTAATGCCAATAATACCAAATGAAGCAATAACTTACGGTTACCAAGATGAAAACCGATATATGGTTGAATGTTTCCTAAAGGGCATACAGCCCGAGGAGAATTGGAGAGATGGGCTGCTCATAACACAGTTAATGATGGCGGCCTATATGTCAGCAGAGAAGGGCAAAAGAGTGAAGTTTAATCCTGAGACCTTAAAAGGCTATAGACCTAAAGTGTACCTGGGCGAGTGGAAACCTAAATCAATAGTGGAAGAAGCTGAATAAAATTAAGTGCTGAATGAAATTAAGAAAAATAATATGGGAAAAATACTCTTGGAATAATTAGATGCCCCGGATCTCTATTATACGTCTCCTTTCTAGTCTCTTCAATGCATCAAAGAACTCGCTCTTTTGCTTTCCGTTAAGGTTAAAGTGTTCCGTCATCTCCTTTATTGATGAGCGCGGCGTCCCATATCTTAAAAGATGGTTTTGGAGATATTCGACGACAAGCCGCTCAACCTTACCGCACTTCCATGTTGTATTGCGCAGGAGAACAACGACGGCTTTAAGCATTCTTTGAGTCTCTTGTTTAGATCGTCTAGCCATTTCTCATCCTTAAAAAATTATTTGCCACCAATATTTATGTATTTATGACAATTTTTCAGTAACTAAAGTATAATTTTTAAAATGATTGAGATAGTCATCGGTATTAGCGTGATTAGGGCAGCGATACATTTTTATTTTTGGATGAAATGCTTTCATCATTAATATTTTAGGTGCAGTTGTGATGGGTATAAGAATAGTTATGTTGGGTCCACCTGGTTCGGGGAAGGGGACATATGCTTCTAGGCTCACCAATATTCTTGGAGTACCACACATATCCACCGGCGATATTGTGCGTGAGGAGATAAAAGCGGGGACGGAAATTGGAAAGAAGATTAAGGAATATAGTGACCGAGGAGAGCTTGTGCCAGATGAAATAATAGTTAGGCTCTTGATTGAGAGATTAAGGAAACCGGATGCTCAAAAAGGCTTTATACTTGACGGTTTCCCAAGAACCATAAGGCAGGCTGAAGTGTTAAAGGAGATCTCTAAAATAGATTTAGTCATAAACCTTAATGTCCCAGATGAAATAATCATTCAGCGATTATCTAATAGGCTTGTATGCAAGCGATGCGGAGCAATATATAACAGGCTTACGTTAAAACCTAAAGTTGACGAGATATGTGATTTATGCAGCGGTGAGTTATATCAGAGGGAGGATGATAAACCTGAGGTTGTGAGAGAACGCTTAAACGTTTACAAAAGAAGCACTGAGCCCCTAATAGAATACTACAGGAGGGAAGGCATATTAAAAGATGTATACTGTAATGACCTGATGACTCCTCCAGAAGAAGTCGTTAAGAAAATAATTGAGATAATTGACAGCATCGTTAAGAAATAAAAATTGTGGAACTGCTTTATCTTCCAGATCGCAAGAGTATAGTGTTATTCTGGGGGCGCTGTCAATCAAAACCTTATTTCCAAGCGCTAGGTATATAATGTCTCCCATCAGTCTTTACGATATCGGTCCGTCAACCTCCTCAACTGAACATTCGTCCATAAGTACCTAACATTTACAGGTGTTGACTTCGCTTCTGTTCCCATAGATTCTATGAGCCTTTTAGGGCCACTTGAAAGGCTCAGATACCTAATGCTGTTTTAGAAAGTCTCTTAGCTCCCCGTAAGTGAGAATTTTATTAGGGTTGAAGGGTTTAGGGTATTTACGCTCTAATTACTTGGTAAAAATGGGCTTTAAGTGATAAAGAATGCTGGAGCTAGAGAAGCTACCGTAAAAACGATTGCTGAAATTCTAGAGATATCTTTTTGATTAGGGACTCAGAGACTTTACTGATGGACATGTAATCCCAAAATTATATTTTAGTAGATTAGTCACCCTTAATGCTAAGTATTAGAACAAATGGGGAAAGAGTGGATAAAATATGGGAAGGATTCATGCTGAGAGTAAGTTGTAAGTTTCCTCTAAGCGACTAACTATACTTCGCCCCTTCTCTGTAATTAAGTATATTTTCCTCTTATTTTTCTCAACAGTTGTGATTAGGCCCTTCTCAACTAGCGAATCCAGAATTTCTTTAAGCGCTATCCATGAAAGATTGCATCTATACATTATGTTTGTAGGTTTATTATGTCCGGCCATGATAGTCTCTAAAACTTCAAGGTAAATCTCCAGTCTCGATCTCTTCCTAGACACTTTTTCCACCTTTCATACTTAATGGTCTCCCCTAAAATATTAGTTATGAATTCTAAAGTTATAGGAAGAAAGCTATAGTTGCAGTCCATATAAAAACAGATTTTAGTTAATTCTTTAATGGTGCGGAGTCCTTTACCTCTTAAAATTCCATTCTCTAGTTGAATACTTTTCCACCTTGAGTTTTTGAGCCAATTCCTCTTCGAAATCTGTTACTTCTCCAGGAACCAATTTGATGTTTAAGGCTTCCTCAAAACCCCTTATTAAGGCTCTCTTCAGCTCCTCAAAGCTGACATCTCTTCCTAGAAAGCTTTTTATGGATGTTACTCTTTCCTCAACGGATTTTATCATTTTATCGCGGATCTTCTCGCTTGGAACCTTGAGTACAGTGAACATTAGCTTAGGGTTCACATCACGCAATATTGTGCCATGCTGATGTACAACACCCATACCTCTAGTTTGAGCGTTTCCAGAAATCTTCTTTCCACCGACCACTATATCATTTATGGGCTTAAATTCAGCCGGAATTCCTAGGAATCTTAATCCTCTTACTAAGCCTGAGCATAATATTTCATAGGTTTTCTGAAAGTCTCTTGAAATTAATGGATGGTCTTCGCTCACTATTAAGCTGTATGTTAGTTCGCCGTCACGGTCGTGGTATACTGCACCACCACCGGTCCTCCTCCTAACGTAGTTGATGCCCATTCTATCGCATGCCTCTATATCCACTTCCTCTTCCATGCTCTGGAAATACCCTATTGAGACAGCAGATGGCTCCCACCTAAAGAAGCGTATTGTATTTGGTACAATATTCCTTGATCTAGCTATGGCTATAGCTTCATCTAAAGCCATGTTATAAAATGCATCCCTAAGACCAGTATCGAGTAGGCGCCACTCCTCAACCAACATTACCACCAGCCTTAATTATACATTTAGCGAAATCCTCAGGGGTTGCTCCAAGCAACGTTGCTCTTCTCTCGTTAATAAAATCTCTTATGACCTTAGTTATTACGTCCTCATTAATGGGGCATCCTAAAAGGGCTTTTTCAAAATCCTCAATGAGATCCTCGGGGTGCATAAAGAAGTCGCCAGTAATCCTTATGAAACCTATTTTGTCATCCTCTTTTTTGAGCTGAACTTTAATAAGTTTACCTCCCTCAGCCTTATATTCGGCCCTTAACATACTAAACCACCAGAACAGAAAAATTTTCAATGAACCAGCAGATAAATTTAATGTTTTGAGCGCTAACAGAAAAATTTTTGAATTAGCTCCGCTCATAAAGTTAGAAGGTTGTAGAATTAATAGCGCCCAAAAGTCGATGGAGGACACGAATTAATGCTGGACATATCGGAGAGAACTAAAAACCTTGGAACGGAAAATGCCTTCGTCGTTTTAAAAGAAGTCAATGAACTCGTTCAAAAGGGTAAAAGCATAATGAATTTCTGTATTGGTCAGCCGGACTTTGACACTCCAGAATACATAAAGGAGGGGGCAATAAAGGCTATAAGGGAGGGCAAAACTGGCTATACGCCTTCACCCGGTATACCAGAGCTTAGGGAGGCTGTTGCAGAATACTTCTCTAAGACTAGAGGTATTGATGTTAAGCCCGAGTGGGTCGTAGTTGCATGTGGAGCTAAGCCATTCATAGGATACACAATACTATCGGTTACGGATTATGGTGTGGGACATAAAGTTATTTATCCTAACCCCGGCTTCCCAATATATGAGTCGCTGATAAGAGCCTATGGCGCCATTCCCGTTCCAATACCACTGCTTGAGAGTAAAGGCTTCAGTATAGACATCGACTACCTAGAGAAAGTAGTTGATGAGAAAACTAGGCTTATTATATTAAATTCGCCTCATAATCCTACTGGTGGAGTTCTAGAGAAGGAGACTCTCGAGCAGATAGCTGATATAGTCAAGCGGTACGATAACCTATGGGTTTTCTCAGATGAAGTATACTCTAGGATAATTTATGATGGAGAGTTTGTTAGTATAGCCTCAATAGACGGCATGCAGGAGAGGACAATAATTGTTGATGGAGTCTCAAAGACTTATGCTATGACTGGGTGGAGAATAGGCTTTGCTGCAAATCCGATACTGGCTGAGCATTTAGCCCGCTGGGTAACTAACACGGAGTCATGCGCGCCACACCCAAATCAGTATGCTGCCCTAACAGCCTTAACAGGGCCGCAGGATGATACGAGGAGGATGGTTGAGAGCTTCAGAAGGAGAAGAGATTTAATTGTTGACGGATTAAACTCGATCGAAGGTATTAGATGCCTTAAGCCTAGAGGAGCATTCTACGTCTGGCCAAACGTTACGGAGGCCTGTAGGATTGTTGGCGCTAAAGACTCTGAGGAATTCAGAATGCGACTGCTCTATGAGGCTGGCGTAGCGGTTTTATCAGACATACATTTTGGGCATAAAAATGAAGGCGAGGGCGAACACTTAAGATTCTCATACGCAGCTTCAGAGGAAACCATTAGAGAGGGGCTAAGGAGAATAAAGGCATTCATAGAGGAGAATAGGGTCTAAGAATTCCTTATTCCTCCATCACCTTTATTTTTCCTTACAAAATATTTTTGTTGGATCATATTTTGAAAGGCATAAATGCCTAATCCTAGAAGACAACCTAAGAGGACAATTATTGTTGCTGGAAATCCCTTAAGATCCGGCTCTAGGTTAAATACTAGTATTTCAAAGATGAATAGGGCAATGCTTATAGACGCAATTATTAGAAAACCTGTTTTTCGACCATATTTATGTGCCGCTTGAATTGAGAGAAGCCCGGAAAGAAAGATGTCGCCTAAACCTAGTGCTGCGTATCCTATTGATGGAAATGTTGGGAGAACAATGGCTACTGGCAACCGTAAATTAATCATTTTAGTGGCAGCTTCAACCATATGGGCGGTTATAAAAACCTGAACTATATCCATAGCCGTCAACAGTAGGGCGAATATGACTGCTATTTTCCACGAGAAAAGGGAGTTTAGATAAGTGATTATCATTATAGCGAAAATGGCTGCAAAAACGCTCATAATTACATTTGCAGTGAATGCGTCGCCTACTAACATATAAACCATTAAGTAGGCTACTATAAAGGTTGCTGATGGAATAAATGCTAAAAGCATTTTATCTAAAAGTACATACGTGAACATTAACAGCATATAAGAGTAAGCTGCTATAAAGAGTATTTGTATAGCGTAATCTGGCATTAAAGCTATTAGGGAAATAACGATTCCCATAGATATAACCATGAGAAATATTTCGCGGAGACCCATTTTCTTACCACCTAAAATAGCCCCCACTTTTCTCCCAATTTTCTCGCTAAGTAAGAGGGATAATGTAAGTATTAGGAAGAGGGATGAAGGTAACAAGACATCTATTATCATAGGTGATCCCGATTCCTTTTTTATTCCACTTTTGCCCTCAATTTAATGTGGCTCATTGGATCATCAATAACCTTAGGTATCCAATCCAACAGATCTGTAGCAACCATATGATAGCCCTTTTCAGCTTTTACGAAGTCCCCGGCGGCACCATTAATAAAGGCGCCAGCAACGGCAGCCTCAAAAGGATCAACGCCCTGAGCTAGGAAGGCCGCTACAATCCCCGTGAGAACATCACCTGTCCCACCAACTGTCATGCCAGGGTTCCCCGTGAAATTAAATTTGGTTTTAAATCCATCTGATATTATATCTACGTGGGATTTTAGGAGGATTGTGGCGTTAAGGTTCTCCGCGGTTTTCTTTACGTGATTACCTCTTTCTTCTAGGTTGTCAGGCGGTTTCTCGCTAGTTAGAATTGCGTACTCGCCTAAATGGGGTGTTAAAACTGCGGGAGTTTCCAGTCTACGCTTAAATCCGGCGAAGGCTTTTAATCCATCAGCATCTAACAGGATGGGCATTTTCCGTTCCTCAGCAATCCTTATTATCTCACTAACAGCCTCCTGAGTTTCTTTATGCAGCCCCAAGCCCGGACCTACAGCTACTGCCGTTACCTTCTCCATATAATTCCTTATTATCGGCATGTTCCGCATGCTTAGATGATCGCCTTCAAGCTTAAGCGTAATAAGATCCGGTGACATCGAGGAGATGGAGTATGCCGTCTCACGTGGAGCCGCGATATAAACTAAGTCCACGCCCGTTCTGAGGGCTGCTAAAGCCGCTAATGCAGGTGCCCCGCTAAAAGTTTCGCTTCCACCAACAATAAGTAGTCTACCAAAGTCCCCCTTATGGGCTTCTGGCCTTCTAGGCTTCACAACTATCGAGACGTCTCCTGGACCGGCGAAATTTTCGATTTCCTCCGGTATCCCAATCTGCCTGACAATTAATTCGCCAACATACTCTTTAGCCTTCAATAATCCGGGTTTAGCCTTGTGAAAAGTAACTGTTAAATTAGCTTTCACGGCTTCGCCTAAAACTGCACCTGTATCGGAATCTAGTCCGCTTGGGACATCTACTGCAACGCGGAAAGCATCGGAATCGTTAATTGCTCTTATTAGCTGCGCTATTGGTGGGCGTGGAGGAGCCTTTAACCCTATTCCGAGTAGCGCGTCAACTATAACATCAGCCTCAATATTTGGTATAAGTGATGAGTCATGGACTTCATAAATGGTTACCGATCTGCGTAAGTGCTTTAAGGCGGCCCAATTCCTTCTAGATTCCTCAACACTTATCTCAGAGGATTTCCCAGCAAGTATAACGTTAACATTAAAACCTAAACACGCCAAGTGTCTAGCAGCGACGAAACCATCCCCACCATTCCCGCCTAATCCGCAGAATACTGCAACCCTTGTCTCTTTGGGCTTAAAGCGTAACGCTATCTCCGCAGCTACGCTCCCTCCAGCGTTCTCCATGAGCTGCAATCTAGATATACCAAAATACTCGGCGTTTACGTCTAGAGCGCGCATCTCCCTAGCCGTTATTGTTCTTTCAACCACAGCAATCACCAAGCATTCATAAACAAAATTTAAAAAGATTTTTTAAGCATTTAAATCATATAATTATTTGAGGGATAAATATGCCAATAGCGTTCGTCTTAATAAATACGGAAATAGGCTCTGAGGGAGAGGTTTTAAGCGAGCTTAGGAAGGTTGAAGGTGTTGAAGAGGCATATAGCGTCTACGGGGTTTACGATATAGTGGCTAAGGTTAAAGCTGAAACGATGGAGAAGCTTAAGGATATTGTTACATGGCGAATACGAAGATTAAATAAAGTTAGGTCAACATTAACAATGATAGTTATTGAGGAGATGAAAAAAGAATAAAAATCCCATGGATAAAATCGAATGTAAAAAACCTTAATGTCTCCACTCTTTAGAAAATTATGGAGCTGAGAAAAAGCCGTCAGTTTAACTCTGATCTATCATCAATCAGCCAAATGCCTTCTCTTCATCCGGCATTAAATATTTTGTTAAAAAATGGAATATTAATGTTGTTACCTCTCCACCACCTTAATCTTACTTTGGACGGGACAAAAGAGATGCTAAAAACATTTTATTAGGATAAGCCTTTTGAAGCACTGAAATGTTTGCATGTTTAATAAGCGGATTCCGTTTGATATCTTCAGGACTAATTTTTGAGACAAGTGTATGCATAAAAGCAGAAAAAAGATGGTTATTTTAATTAATGTGGAGTGCTTTACATGAAGTTACATATAGGATTTGATGATACTGATTCACCTAAAACTGGATGCACAACTTACATCGCAGCCTTAATAATTGAAAAAATGTGTAAGATGGGTGTTCAATTTATCGATTACCCAAACCTGATTAGATTGAATCCAAATGTTCCGTGGAAAACTCGCGGAAATGGGGCTTTATGCCTAAGAATTAAATGCGAGGACAGCCTGTATGAGGATGTTAAGGAATGTGTAATTGAAACAATCGAAGATAACGCTGACTTCAATTATAAGGGAACTGACCCGGGCGCAGTATTCTTGAGGGGAGAAGTTCCAGAAGAAATTATGGCCTTCGCTAGGGAGGCGATTCAAGGAATTGTAAGGCTGAGGGATGCCTTGAAGCTGATTAGGAAGTTTAGGGCTGAGGCTATTGGTTATAAATTGAGGCGAGGGATAATTGGCGGTTTAGCGGCAATTGGCGAGACTTTAATGGGCGACCATACATTTGAGTTAATAGCCTATAGGAGAAGGGAGAATTGGGGAACTCCTAGAAGAATTGATGCTTCATCAGTTTTAGAGATGGATAGAAAGATGGGTAACTTAACGTTTAATAATGTTGATCCTGAAACAGGAAGAATCTTAATAACTCCTAGAGGACCGGATCCAATTCTCTACGGTATTAGAGGAGAAAGTCCTGAAGCTGTTAAGCTAGCACATGAGATGATTCGCTCCCATGAACCCATAGAGCGTTGGGTTATTTTTAGAACAAATCATGGGACAGACGCACACTTAAGGAGGGTTTCATTAATAAAGGATGTCAAGCCGTATAATCCCGTTA
>Ga0105154_1000835_pt1 | contig 13038 bp, 13 predicted proteins | sample SSWtaG_FD_89672 | JGI IMG/M metagenome (GOLD analysis project Ga0105154, IMG submission 89672) | Hot spring microbial communities from Sandy's Spring West, USA to study Microbial Dark Matter (Phase II) - SSWsed_matched | ecosystem: Environmental > Aquatic > Thermal springs > Hot (42-90C) >... | reverse complement strand
TTGGTTGGACCTGTTCTCTTCACTTACCTACTCACCTTTTTCAATTCTTCAACGTGTTTAATGAATTCCTCAGATTTCTTTTCAAGAATTTTAGCTGCTTCAGAAATAATGGTTTCAGGGGGAAGCGCACCTGTAGACTCAATAGTTAGAACATATGAGTTTTCAACCCATGAAACCATTATTGCTTGTGGTTCGCATATTTCTTCACAAGCCTTACATAGCGTACATTCGAGAACATTTTTTACCTTTAAACTATTATTTTCTATAAATAAGATGTTTTTAGGGCATTCTTCAACACATTTACCGCATAAATTACATTTTCTCATATCAATTCTTATTTTCGGAACATACTTATGGGCACTTATTGAAACAGGGGACCATTTAATGTGTTCTTTTCCTCTACCCAGTCTAGCGTATGCTTCTAATGTTATTTTCTGACCCTTAGCTAGGATCGCTATAGGTACTTTATCTGTAACAGGCTTTACTGTTGGGTCTTCGCTTTGTAAATCTCCGGAATAAATAATTTCGTAATCTCTTTTAGCTTCAACGTCAAGGAAAAGTCTAGTATAACATTCGGGATTGCTTATTGGATTAGCTCCTTCACATTCTTCAGGAGGTTTAAAGCGGGAAAGATCTGTTGTTAAAGGTATTAACCCTAACCTATGGGCTATTATTTCATCGTATAAAACTGAGGTATTATCTAGGAAAGCAACTTCGTCAATAGCTAATGTCGGTACATCCGATATTGCAAGTCTTCTTATAGCATTAACTAAAGGCAAGGGAGCTTCTTCAATAAGGAGCTTAATTCTTCTATGGTCCTTTTCGAGAATCTTTAGTTTCATTTTTAAAACACTCCTTCGTCTAGACTCTTCTACCTCTACGTCCACCGGGTCTTCTTGTTGTATCATGAGGTATTGGTGTTACATCCTCTATCCTACCGATAATGAACCCTGCTCTAGCAAGAGCTCTTATTGCTGCTTGCGCTCCAGGACCAGGAGTTTTTGGTCCATGACCTCCAGGAGCTCTTACCTTTATATGTATTGCCCTAATACCCTTATCCATGGCTTCCTGCGCTACTCTCGAAGCAGCAAGCATTGCAGCATATGGTGATGGTTTTTCCCTATCAGCCTTAACAACCATTCCTCCCGATGCTTTAGTAACAGTTTCTGCCCCAGTAAGATCTGTCATATGTATTATAGTGTTATTCAGAGAACTGTAAATGTGAACTATACCCCATTTAAGCTCACGCGCCATAAACGCCATGTTACGTGATCACCTTTTTACTGTTGTGAAATTTGTTGTAAGAGTTCGGGCTTTTTCTTAAACGGGCTTGTTAGGTAATAATCTACTAAATCCTCCTCTTCCCGTTTAACAAGATAGCCTGGAGCGTTAACTCTTCTTCCGCCAATAGCTATGTGTCCGTGAACTATTAGTTGTCTTGCTTGATAAATTGTTCTAGCAAGTCCCTTCTCATAAACTATTGTTTGAAGTCTTCTTTTAAGAATGTGTTCAGCAGTTAGCCCTAATACATTATCTAATGTTGCGTTTTCAGGTAAGACACCTAGGTGACATAGTCTTTCGAGAAGAGCTTTTTCTTGCTTTCTTCTGTCCTCTTCAGGTAAGGCTAGTAGTGCTCTTGCTCTATGTCTAAACTCTCTAGCGAGCGTTTTAGCTATCCAGAGTTCCCTCTTATTTCTAAGCCCATATTTGCCCATGAGAATCATTTCTTCCTCTAAAACCTCTTTTCTCCAGGGATGCTTAGGACCTATCCATTTCTTACGAGGCTTCCTAGGATCGCCCATAGCATATCACCGCTACTTTCTCTTACGCTTAACACCAACAGTTAATCCTAACCTACCTGTTGTACGCGTTCTTTGACCTCTAACTTTAAGGCCAAGTGAATGTCTAATACCTTTCCAACTCCTTATTTTCTTCATTGTTTCAATATCTTTCTTAACAGCCATAATAAGGTCTGAACCTATTAAGTGAAAATCTTCACCAGTATCGTAATCTTTACGTCTATTGAAAAGCCATGATGGAAGACCTAGTTTTTTAAGATCAGAAAGTGCTTCCTCTATTTTCTTAACATCGGCTTCGGTTAGGTTACCTATTCTCATTTCAGGGTTTATTTCAAGCTTCCTACATATTGCGTAAGCTAATGTTACACCTACACCTTTAATTTTAGCTAGACCGTAAGCTACCTTCCAGTTACCGTCAATGTCTACTCCAGCTATTCTAACTATATACCTAAACGTTGTCTGAGACATGCTAAGCCAGCCTTATTCTTTCTCCGATACGGTATTTCTCTTGTAGCTATCTAAAACCATACACAACTAAGGTTATTTAAATCTTAATGGGAGGGAATATTTTTAGAGGATTATTGAAAGGCAAAGTAGAAATATATGTGAAACCAAGGAATCATGTTCCGTGATGAGGTATTTTGATTACCGCCCGAGAAACCTTGAATGATGAATTCTGGCCTTTACCGATTATTTAATATTTCTAAGAAAAGTTTAGAACATCATCTAAAGCCTTGTTCTAACCTAATGGATTCAAGAGAACAAGGAATTCCCTATTTCTAACAGTTACTGAAATGGTCATAATATGGAGCTTAATGTACAAAAACCTGTAGCATCGTGAGGTTTCATTGTATCACTCTTTGCTTTCTAATTGGGGCTTGATCGAATTAAACATGTAATAAGCGAGAATGGCGCCGGGGGCGGGATTCGAACCCGCGCGGCGGCCAAACCGCCACTGGCTTTCAAGGCCTGCCGATATACATCAAGCGTTTCATTTAGGTACGCGCAACCATGAAACTTGGCGAAGCACCTCGATAATACTCTAGCTAAAGAACTTGCCCTGCTAGCGAAACCACCTCGATGCAGCGAGCAGCTGTGCAGGCTGCGGTAGCTACCGTAAGTTACCGTTAGAGCTACCATTAGTAATTAAGCATTGATTTAACTGTAGAACTCCTCAGTTTCAGTGTACTCATTCAGCTCTTTCTAGTGTGGGCTTTCAATGCTTTTTCATCAGAACACAGCCATTCAATTCCTTTCATCGCGTCATCAGAACAGCTGTGCAGAGTCAACTCCAATTCATCAGAACACTTATGCAAGGCTGTGCAAAGAAGCTATAAGTGCTCTGATAACCTTCATAAAGACTTTTAAAGAAAAACTTAAAAACGACTTAAGTAGTGCACGAACCAGAAACTCCCAAAAGGAAGTAGAAAGTCCTATATTTGCTTCCTCATCTCTTACCAGAGGTATTGCAAGTTCTCTAGGTGGCAAAGGTTATTGTCTTTGCTAGGCTCGTAGCTCTGCATATCAATGTAGAGGTCGAGCTCAAGTACGATCTCTCCTTACCTTACTTTAAGAGCTGGCGAGAAACTGTATCAATACCTGTGCTGCTGGAAAGCATGACTTTGAACATATCATTAAAGATATCTGTGCTGAACGCTGCAGCGAGTAACAATGTATAGATAGGTTACATAGTGCTTGAAGCAGCCATTATAAGTTAAGACTTGAAGGTAAAAGCTTTTAAAGGCTCTACATCTGCTTTTAACTTGAAAGCTTGCCTTGTTTGGTGTTTTGCTGTGGAGTGTGTAAGGGTTGTTGCTTCTGCACACCTTCATGCAGGTAACATGGATTTACATGGTGGTTTAGGGAGACTCTATGGCACAGTGGGCTTCACCATCGATTATCCTAGGCTAGTTATAGAAGTTGTGAAGTCTAGTACTGTTGAGGCTAGCGATGAGTATGCTAAGCACTTTGCTGAGCTAATTTCAAAGAGTTTTGGTGTTAAAGGTTTTAGAGTTATTGTTAAAGAGCGTTTCCCTGCGTACTCTGGCTTAGGATATGTAACTACACTCGGTATTGCTATTGGTGTTGGTGTTTCGAGGTTGTTTAATCTTAGGTACACTATTGAAGATGTGGCTTTAGCTGTTAGAAGAGGTTTAATAACTGCTCTAGGTCTATACTCATGCAAGTTCGGGGGTTTTATAGTTGAGGGAGGCTTCAAGAGAGATTTTGTTGAAAAGGGTGTGCCGCCTCTAATTTTCAGAGGTGATATACCTGGTGACTGGATTTTCGTAGTTGCAGTTCCTGAAGCTCCTAGGAAGAGAATTAGTGAGCTTAGGGTGGGTAGAGAAGATAAGGTTTTGATTGAGGTTGCTATGAGTAGTGAAGAAGCTTCTTACTTATCTAGGCTCGTGTTAATGAAGATTATACCAAGCTTTATCGAGAGAGATTTGAAGAGTTTTGGTAGTGGCTTAACAGAGTTTAATAAGAGGCTAGGCCTTGTTTGGAGCAAGTATCAGGGAGGCATATACTGTGATCCAGTTGTCGAGAAAGGTATTGAGATTATGCTGAAGTATGCTTATGGTGCGTGCCAGTCTTCGTGGGGCCCAACCTTCTATGGTATTCTGGATAGTGAGGAAAGGGCACAGCAACTTGCTAGAGAATTGAAAGAGCTTCTTGAGAGGAGTGGAGGTGGAGACGTGTTTATCACTAGGGGCAGGAATAGAGGGCTGGAGGTGATGGAGTGTGGTTAGGGTTGTAGGAACTGATAGCGGAACAAAGAGCTATGACATATTCGGCTTTGACGATGAGACAAACGAGTTTTTTGTTGATGAATCTATTCCAAGAGATGAAGTGGTTGCAAACCCGTACATAGTTGTAAAGCGCTTGAAGGAAATAGACAAGAGGTTTGGTGTTGATGCGATAGTTGCTTCGAGTGGCTATGGCATGCCATTGAAGCTAGCTAAAGATGCTACTGATGAAGAAATAGCTCTCGCAACGTTTGTTACTGAAAACGATGTGAGGAAAAGACTTAGGATAATGGGTTTGAGAAAGCTCATGAAGTTACTTAAAGAGGATCCAGACCTTAACTATAAGACATACTTCACACCCGGAGTCATATACTTACCTACAGTCCCCATACACAGAAAAGTGAATAGAGTTGATATGGGTACGTCAGACAAGGTGTACACCGCAGCACTTGCAATTGCTAGGCATGCAGAGCTCTTCAAGGTTGACTACAGTAATGTAAATATTATAGCAATTGAAATAGGGTTTGCATACACATCAGCACTAGCAGTTAGAAATGGTGAAATAGTTGACGCAATGGCTGGGACAGCTGGCTTTCCAGGCTATCTAGGCTCAGGCTTCATCGATGGCGAAACTGCGTACGCAATTTCTAACACAGTTGAATTTTCAAAAGAACTCCTATTCAAAGGCGGTGCAGCATACCTATCAGGTTTAGACCCATTTAAAACACCTATAGAAGAATTTGTGAGCTCTGAGCCAGTAGGCTATGAACTATTGCTAGAGTCTGTAGCTAAAGACTTTCTTGTTTTGTTGTACTCAACAAAGCCCAGCACCATATATTTAAGCGGGAGGTTCTCACGCATACCCAAACTCGTTGAAGATGTGAAGAAGAGAATTGAGAGTGCCCTCAACTTCACTAACTACAAGCCACAGGTACTAGAACTCAAAGGACTTAGCGGTGTATCTAAACAAGCAGCTGAAGGAGCAGCAATTATTGCTAGTGGATTGGCTGGAGGAAAATACAAGAGGTTAGTAGAGGTCATGAAGTTGAAAGAGTCTAGAGGAACCATATTTGATTACGTAACGATTGTCGATAAAGAGCAATTACTAAAAAGGTTTAGCAAATACGTAGACTAGCCTTTGCCCTACCACCATCAGAATCACCACAAGACATTTAGAGAATTAAGTGCTTACAACCATAAGTATAGCTCTCTTCAATGCAAACCCACGCTAGCTTTGCACAAACCTAACTCCATTCTCTTTCTTTACAACAGCACTTCTTACTGCGTACTTATGCAGAGGCCTATAACGAGCTCATCTACACACTATTGCTACACAGGATTGATGTGTTTAGCAATGTGTGTGCAGGCTGTGTTGTTTTAGTGTCTGGGATTTGAACCTGGGTTTCCCACGCCTTTAGCTAAGATATCATGGGCTCGAGAGGTACGAGAATATGTATATCACACCGTTGCATGCCTGATACCCATCACATACAATATCAAATGATGATATCCGCTTAGGGTATTCATTGAAGCTAATCATCGACAGCAAGTCTTCTGTATAGAGAGGTTCTGTAGAGGCAAGAAATTGATCTGCGAAGCAGTCTACTATATAATTACTATTATTGGCCGAGCTCTGTAGTTTGCATCTATGCAGAAGCATGTGGAGGAGTATCTTTGCCTTATAACAGGCACCACTACCTGTAGTCAAATAATATGTAGCTATAGATGTTAACGCTATTGCAGATATAGTCATTGCTAATTCTCTAGGTGAGCCAGCTAAACCGTTAAGATTGATGCCAATGCTATTATCTGAACAGCGTATATGGATACGTATGCAATAGGTAGCATTACTCTCATAGCAACTCGCGGTACTAGACTATATCTACGCTCCATTATTTCTACTAAGAGTGTATACACCTAATCTCCTAACCCTCTTTAGCAAGAATAGTTGAAATTACTGCTACACCAACTATGGTACCTATACCGTAAAACCACCAGTCAAGACTTTAGAGATAGAAAGCTCGTGCCTCCAGCCAACTAACGTAGTTCCAACAACATAAGTAGACCATACAGTTCCTAACTAAAGTAGAGAAGAGAAGCCGTACTTATCCTACTCTCCTCTTCACTAGCTTAACACCTTATTCACTCTAGCTAATAGCTAGTGATGTATGAATGTAGCTGTGAGATTGACTTGAGTAATCAGGTGAGGGGTCTTAGATAATCTCTGTGCTACAATACGTTTTGAGTTCCTCACTTAAGTGAAAAAATTATTAAAAACACTTATTAGACTTTTAAAGAGCTACCTCGGGTAGCTGATAACATTGTTTAAATTACCGTAGAAAAGCAGTGGGACATGCCTTAAGCAGTTTGCGAGAGAATCCCCGAAATTTAGGTTTAGCTAGTATGGCCCCATGGTAGCAGACCTACGCTGCTAAAGCTATGCATCTAGATCTCAAAAATAGTTCTAGCCATTAAGTAGCTGGTCAAGTTTAAGTATTGTGCTAGTATGTCTGGCAAGTTTGCAGTGCATCTGGATCCTTTAGTAGCTTGTTCAAGTCTCTTCCCTCTACTTCTCTACAAAGCCTTGGCTTTAGCGCTACTATATATAAGCTTGGGTGTACCAACTACATTTACTGAGTTTAGTAAGTGTGGTGTACTATGCCTGTAGATAGGGATGTTGTTGTATCGAGGATAATAGATGTTGAAGAGGCTATCAATGAGCTTAAGAGGATTACCTCTAAGAGCTTTGCCGAGATGAGCATTGACGAAGTCTACTCCATGAGGTACAACATGATAGTTCTTGTGGAGGCTTTGGCATCTATATGCCTCCACATAGCTGTTGAACACTTTGGGTTAAGGCCTAGATCCTACACTGAGTGCTTTAGAGAGGTTTCCCAGAGGCTTAGGGTAGAGTGCTGTAGAGATCTGGAAGCCCTGGCGAGGCTTAGGAATCTACTTGTCCACAGGTACTGGGCTGTAAGGGATGACATGATGTACAACAGCATTAAGACTGATTTTAAGTGTGTTAACGAGTTTGTTGAGAAGGTAAGGGGGTTGGTAAGGGTATGAGTGTAGAGTACTACGAGGTTGAGGTAGATAGAGTTGCTAAAGTCGCTAGAGAGGTCTTGGAGAGGTTTGAGTTTATAGAAGCTGCAGTTCTCTTCGGCTCTGTTCTCAGAAGAGGTTTTGTTAGAGACGTTGACGTAGGCATTATTGTTAGTAGAGAGATTAGCGTAAAAGAGCTTAATGAAGTTGCCTCTGCCTTAGAGCAAGCACTAGGTATTCCAGTAGACCTTGTCGTGCTTAACGATGCACCACCACTCCTAAGGCTCAAAGCCCTTACCGAGGGCTTAAAGCTTATTGTCAAAGACAAGAGAAAGCTGTTCTTCATAGCCTCAGAGAGCTTCATGGAACTCGAGGACGTGAAGGAAAAGCTAAGGATCCTAGGGGTAAAAGAACCATCTTAAAGTAGTTCATCAGTACATAAACACGTCCACTACCCTCAGACCACTTCCCCCAACTCTGCTACACAGACCCTACCTCAAGAACTAGACATTTTGGACTAACTATGGATCTAAGCCCTATACCCCCTAAGGTGTTTAGCTAGCTACAGGTGGTAAGTATGGGTTTATGCTTAGAAATTACGAAGTCACGTTAAAGTAGACGTCACTAGATTTATTTACTCAAGGTTCTAGAAGCCCTCCTTTGAATAATGCACGAAAAGAATGTGTCAATGGGGGGCTATTATTAGCGCGATTACATTAGGAATACTAGTTAAAAGAGAGAATCCCTCGAATTTGGAAAAAGATTCCTGAAAACCGGCTCAAGGAGCTTACTCAAAATTAATATTAAATTGCTGCTTTACAGGGATTTTCATGATCTTTACTAAGTAAAGCTCTTACGTACTTGCTTGTTAATTAATATAGTAGCTGAAGTAATGATACAGCTCTATAACTCTCTAATTGAACCACTTAAGCTCTTTGACACTTCTTCTTTACACTTCAAGAGCTTTTCAGAGGTTTGATCAGAAATACCTTTAACTAAAGAGTTTAAGGCTTTAGTTGTAAAGGGTAAAACTATTCTTTCCGCTATGAAGTCTTTAACCTCATCTCTCTTTAAATATATGATTCTAAGACTTACACACTATCTTTGCTCCAAGAAACATTAGTTCAAAGTCTTCGGGGGCTGCGACTGTGTCTATTTCCTCACCTTACCCATGCTTTATACTAGTTGTTTTAGTTGTTAGAATTCCTTTTGAGAGCTTTGATCTCAAGGACTATCTAATGGGCTTTAGATCTTCTCTAATATTTCATTGAGTGTTTTGAAGAGCTCTATGTACCTCTCTTTGCCTGTAAAGCCCTTGATACTGGTGATAATGTTGTTAATATCGTAGACCTCGATCTTACTGCAGCTTAGCCCCTCTCTATTTAAGAGCTCTTCAAGCCTCTTTTTAAGCGAGACTTTACCCTCCTGGCTAATACTGTATAGTGTCACTATGGAGGCTTCTTCACAAATAGACCTCTTAACACTAGATGAGCATGCTACCTGAGAGATAACTTCGGGCTTTGCGAGAAACTTGATGTTTACCACGAGCTGTTCAATGGCTTCTTCAAGCTCATCTGGGTTTTTAGAGTTTGCAATTTCAGCAATAGTATATCTACAAGTGCCAGTCTTTAGATCTATAGAGGTAGAAATAGCATCTATCTCTCTATTATACACTCTAATAGGACCTTTTACTTCACTCCAAATACTCCTCTCCACACTTAGCGCTCTTAACAACCACCATATACATAGAGCTTCTCCAAGAGGGCCTTTAATGTAACCTGGATTTCCCCTGGCAATCTTAATTATATGCGGTATGAGATCTGGCTTCATAGCGTCAAATAGTGTTACAAGCATTCTTACATGTTTGTTGAAATTATATATGAGTACTTCAACTAGCACGTTAACCTCTTCTAAAAGCCTCCCTAGATCTGGTGGAGCTGGTGCCATTACACCTAGAGGCCTTATAGGTTGCAGAGATTTAAGAAAGCTTGCTAGATCTTTAATGGCTTTTCCAGGGCTAAGTGGAAAAATCCATGGAGGTAGATGCGCTATGATCTCCTTTAAGCGCTCTATCCTCCCCATTACCCTCTCAAGTTTTGAGCCTTGTTCTCTCGCTAAGTAATCTAAGACGTCCTTGACGCTATTAAGAAGCTCAATAAGCTCTTCACGTGAAAGACCTTCAAAATGAAGTTTTTGAGCTAATTCTCCAATAGGCTTAAGCTTTACAAGATACTCACTAAGTCTTCTCAACTCCTCTTCACTAAGAGAATAGCTCACACTCTTAACCCCTTATCCTAAATATGCGCGACTTAAGATATTTATATGTTGGTAGAGATTCTTTGAGATCTTAAATATGGTAGTTTCGGCTAGGTTAAAGCACACTCTATGATAAATGAAAGCTGTTTCCTAGTATAATCTATGAAGCTATTTCCTAAGCGCATATGCTTAGGCTAGTTTACTTCACAACTTCCTCATAAGTAGTGAAGCCGTCGTTAAGAAAGTTAAAAGCCCTAAATGAATTATCCACGCAAAACACTCTATGTTAGACGAGAGCCTGTTCTTGGCGGAGACAAGGCTCTCGAACCCCCCTGGGTGACGAGGGTTAAGAGAGATCTGAGCTTGTCGTCGACCCTCACCTGCTTGTTCAGAAGCCTCCACATAGTTATCCTGGAGACCCCGAGAACCTCCTGAACCCTAGCCCTCCCGAACTTACTGACAACGTACCTGAGGACCCTGAACCTATCCTCGTCAGACACCTTCGTGAGGTCGAGAGAATCAATCCAGCTCATAGAGAGCACCGAAATATTATCAGGTTGTCAGAGCATATGAACGTTTCATGGAGCCTACTTGGTACATGAAACAATGTGGGCCAGCTATATTAGTAGCGCCGGGGGCGGGATTCGAACCCGCGCGGCGGCCAAACCGCCACTGGCTCTCAAGGCCAGCCCCTTAGTCCGCTCGGGCACCCCGGCGCGTATTTGTTATTTTCGTGTTCGAGTTTTTATTTTATATGGTTTTTTTGCTCATTAACACCTTGTAGCCTCTTTTGCTTGCAAGAACCCTTACGTTTCCAAAGGTTTCTTTCATTTTCTCCTTTAGTTTATTTGCTCCCTTATACGCTACTAATTGAAGAGTTCCGTGAAGTTCTAATCTAGAAAATGCTTCCTTAACTATTTCCTCCACCACCTCGAACCCTGCTGAAAATGGAGGATTGGAAACTATGGTTTTAAATTTTAAGCTTTTAGGTAACGGCTCATAAAGGTTTCCTTGAAGAACTATTACCCTATCTTCTACACCGTTTCTTTTAGCATTCAATTTACATAATTTAACCGCTCTCTTATTAATTTCGACCATGTAAATTTTTAGCTTAGGATTTATTTTCGCAAGAGTTATACCAATAACACCATATCCCGCTCCTAAATCGAGAACATAGCCTTCCTCAGGGATAATTATTGATTCTAGAAGAAGCTTTGTTCCAGGATCAACCCTACTTTTAGAGAAAACACCGGGTTCTACAACAAATTCTACAGGAACCCCTCTTATAATGTCACTTATGACCTCTCTTTTACCGATGCTTTTCGGTTTTTCACTAAAATAATGTTCAACCATAGCTACTTCACATACTATTTTTTCTCCGATTTCCAAACTTTAGGATAGAGTCCTGGTTCAATAATTACCCTTGATATTTTAACAGCTAATCCCTTCTTAGCTTCAAGAATATTGTTCGAACTCATATTTGCCCTACCTAAAGCAACAAGTTCCCCTTTAACTGTGAAAATAGCTACTCTATCGCCAACATTTATTCCCTCATGTAGAGCAACTATTCCGGGAACAGCAAGATTAGCTCCATGAGCTATAGCGTCTACTGCTGTGTCTCTAATTATTATTTTCGGTAATTCACAAACAGCCCTTTCCATGGGCATAATGTATTTTCTAAGCAAATCATCTTTGCCCTCAAATTTCCACCTATATAAAGCATCAGCTAGATCTTGAAGTCTAACTAGGGACTCGTCTTCTCTGAAGGGCCCAGCCCTTATTCTCCTAAGTTCCCTCATATGTGCACCAACGCCTAGAAGCAAGCCTATGTCATGACATAGCTTTCTAGCGTATGTTCCTGCTTCACAACCTATTCTTAGAAGAATAAGTTTGCCATCTCTTTCTAAAACGTCAATATAGTATATTTCCCTAATTCTAAGAGACCTTTTAACAGAGGATCTAAGAGGAGGTCTCTGATAGATTTTTCCAACGAATTTTTTAACTACTCTTAAAAGTTCTTCATCACCAACATCTCCATGAAGCTGCATTACACATACATACTCCTTAATCTTATGGACTATAACACTAATAACTTTAGTAGCATACTCTAACGCTACAGGGAGAACACCACTAACCTTAGGATAACCCCACCCCAAGCCCCTAATTTTAAGGGGCTATTGGGGCTCTAGGGTCCCACCATGACCGGCCTTTGATAAATCAAACATTCTCTTAATCCATGCGACAACTTCGTGACTTGTCGGTCCAGGCGGTTTATCTAAGTTAACTATACCATGTCTAATGTAGTAATCTATAGGTCTCTTATATGGGAAATAACCGTATTTCTCGTCAGTTTCAAGTTCCCCCTTGAAAAGATATTTTCTCTTAACATCACATATTTTATCTAGGTTTTCGAGAAATCTTAGACCTTCAAGATAGGGCAAAATCCCTTCCTCCCTAAGATAGAGATGTTATTCGAAGAAGTATAAATAAAAATCTATGCTTATAAGTAGAGGTCATGTTGGAGGTAAAACGGGCTTAACTCTTTCCCTCATAAATTCTTCTAGTCCCTTAGCCTTAATAGCTTCTAGTACTTCTTCGTCGGAAGCGCCTTTCTTAATATCTATTTTCTCCGGTAAAACCTCAATATGCTTAATGTTAGCTTTTCTCCTTTTAACACCAGTTAACTGCTTAGGGCCTGTTATTAGAACGAAGTTATCATCAATTATGTCAACTATAACACATTTTCTTCCAGCTTCTCTACCAGCAATTTTAACACATATTCTTCCAACTTCAATTGCTGGCATTTAGATAACACCTACAAGTAGTCTTTAAGTTTTTTAGACATTTCTTCTGTATGAAGAATTGTGGTTTAATAAACATTATGGTTTTGGTTTTCTCAATATTTTAGAAGCAGCCATATCTATTAGCTTAAATGTTTCTTCGACACTGAACTTTTCCGTATTAATCACTAAGTCAAACCATGAAATATCTGTAATATCTATACCGTAGATTTCTAAGAATCTTTTTCTCTGACTGAATTCTCTAGTAACTGTTTCATAAAATGCTTCTTTAAGGGATTTACCGTCTCTTTCAGCAATTCTCTTAACCCTAACAATTAAAGGTGCTGTTACGTAAACGCTTAAATCAGCGATATCTTTAACAATCCAAGCTGTTAAATGCCCGTCAATAAC
>Ga0105154_1000834_pt1 | contig 13039 bp, 12 predicted proteins | sample SSWtaG_FD_89672 | JGI IMG/M metagenome (GOLD analysis project Ga0105154, IMG submission 89672) | Hot spring microbial communities from Sandy's Spring West, USA to study Microbial Dark Matter (Phase II) - SSWsed_matched | ecosystem: Environmental > Aquatic > Thermal springs > Hot (42-90C) >... | reverse complement strand
TAATAGCATCTAGCTTAGCGAAACTTGGTATAAATGTTGAGATAAGGCCTATGAGCTGGGAAGAGCAGTGGGCATTGGCTCAAAGAGGATGGGAAGACCCTGAGGCTGTTCAAGATCTATTTCTATTCTATTGGTGGCCAACATATATAACACCATTTGACTTTCTATACAATATGTTCCATAGTGATAGCAAAGCATTTAACCTATGCTATTATGAAAACCCAGAATTTGAAGATTTGATAATGGAGGCATCAGTTCTAGAAGGCTTTGATGAAGCTAAAGCACTAGAGCTATACTATAAAGCTCAAAAAATACTCTATGAAGATGTACCAGCTATACCTCTATGGGACATGGTATATATTGAAGTTGGGTCTAAAAGAGTAGGAAATCTCGACAAGGCCATTAACCCGGCATATCCAACGGCAATATTTGCTCATCTGCTTAGCGTAGAGGAATAGCTACAACACAATATTTTTTATATTATGGTATTCATATATGTAGTGGAAACAGCTATAGTGATATATAAAATGGTGCGGGAAACACATATAAAACATCTAGAATGCGCACCATAGCTTTATACAGTAGTTATTTAAGCTCAGTTTAGAGTTCATCATAGATAAAGCAGTTTTGTTTATGAGGAGCTAGATAATGCCTATAAATAAAGAATACATAGCAAAAAGAGCAGCGTCACTGGTATTTGTAGTTCTTGGTGTTATAATAATAACCTTTATTATTACTAGAATAATTCCTGCTAGACCTGAGCTTCTATGGACAGGTCCCCATGCCACAATAGAACAGATAGAGCGTGCAAGAAAGGAGCTACATCTAGATAAACCTATATATCTTCAACTATGGTACTATTTAACAGATTTATTTTCAGGTAACTGGGGTGTTTCATGGAGAACAAAATTACCTGTTCTTTCATCTATATTAACTGCTTTACCAGCTACATTAGAACTTGTAATAGTGGCTTTTCTAATAGCTATGGCCGTTGGAATGCCTCTTGGAATATCTGCTGCTATTAGGAGAGGAACTAGTTTGGATAATGCTATAAGGGTTTTTAGTGTTGTTGGTGCCTCTACACCAGTGTTTTGGCTAGCATTGATTCTTCAACTCATATTTAGTAACTGGCTGGGTTTATTGCCAGCTGCAAAAAGAGTTGACGAGTATATAGCTATATCTACAGGTTTTAAGCCATTGACAGGCTTCTATCTAATTGATAGCCTACTTCAAGGAAATATACCTGTATTTCTAGATGTTTTTAAAAGAATTATACTTCCAGCAATAGTTTTATCTATATATCCAATGTGTTTAAGTACAAGAATGACTAGGGCTCTTACTATAGAGGTTCTTGGTGAACTTCATGTAAGAAGCTCTATATCTTGGGGTATACCAAGAAATAAGGTGCTATATAGATATGTTTTGAAAAATGTTTTAGCACCTGTGATAGCATCTCTGGGTCTATCCTTTGGCTATACTATAGTTGGTGCCTTTATGGTTGAATTAATATTTGTGTGGCCTGGTATAGGCTACTATACAGCTATGTCTCTACTTAGCTATGACTACCCAGCTATTATTGGATGTGTAATCTTTGTTGCAATTCTATACTCTATGATAAACACAGTTGTTGATTTAATCCATGCTGTTATAGATCCTAGGGTGAAGCTCTGATGAATCTAGGCGATATAGCCTCAACGTTTAAGCTTATTAAATCAAATCCGCTATCAGTTATAGGTATAGCTATAGTAGCTACGTTTATAGTTGTTGGAATAATATCTCCATATATAGTTCCATATCCTGATGATGCATGGGGATATACATACAATCTAGATCTAAGGCTTTTACCACCATCGATAAACCATCTATTTGGTACAGATGAAATGGGTAGAGATCTATTTAGCAGGGTATTGCTTGGCACAAGATTCTCATTGATTATAGCTATAGGTGTTGTTGGCATAGCTCTAGCTATAGGGATTTTGATGGGCTTGGTAGCAGGTTATATGGGCGGCTCTATAGCTATGGTTCTTATGAGACTTACTGATATGTTTCTTGCTTTTCCACCACTTCTACTTGCAATAGCATTTGCAGCAACTCTTGGTAGAGGTCTAGTTAACGTTATTATAGCACTAGCTCTTTCTTGGTGGCCATGGTATGCAAGGCTTGTATATATACAAGTAAACTCTATAAAGAATCTACCTTTTGTAGATGCGGCAAGGGTTATAGGGTTAAGTACAACCAAGATAATGTTTAGACATATACTTCCAAACTCGCTAACCCCAATTATAATCCAGTCAGCTTTAGACATGGGCTCAGCAATACTTGAGGCTGCAGGTCTAAGCTTTCTAGGTATAGGGGTTTCTCCACCAACACCTGAATGGGGTCTTCTCATAAGCCAGGGCTGGGCTCTTATAAATAGAGCTTGGTGGATAAGTCTATTCCCAGGAATAGCAATTGTTATAACAGTTGTTGGCTTTAACCTTCTTGCAGATACATTCCAAGAGCTTCTAGACCCAAGACTTAGAAGCACAATGATTATGAGAGGTGTATAGGGGTGGCAGACATAATTCTAGATATCAACGATCTTCATATAAACTACTATACACCTGAAGGCATAGTTAGAGCTGTTAGAGGGGTTTCACTAAATCTATGTAAAGGGGAATCGCTTTGTATAGTTGGTGAATCTGGTTCAGGAAAATCAACTATAGGTCTTGCAATTATTAGAGCACTTCCACCAAATGCATTAATTGTTAAGGGAGAGATATATTACAATGGCATGGATATACTTAAGCTTAGCGAAGAAGAAATGACTAGAAATATAAGAGGTAAAGAAATATCTATAGTGTTTCAAGACCCTGTAGCAATGTTCAACCCTCTCTTCACTATAGGTGAAATATTATCAGATGTTATATTAACGCATCTTGGTTTAAAAGACAAAAGAAAGGTTTATGAATATGGCATTAAAATGTTAAAGCTTGTTGAGCTTCCAGATCCTGAGAGAATATATAACTCATATCCTCATGAGCTAAGTGGTGGAATGCTTCAAAGAGCTGCAATAGCTATAGCAATATCTGCAAATCCTAAGGTTCTTATAGCAGATGAGCCTACAACAATGCTTGATGTAACTATACAAGCACAGATTCTAGACCTTCTTAAAAAACTTAAGAAAGAGTTTTCGCTGTCAATGATATTTATAACACATAACCTTGGGGTTGCAGCAGAGATTTGTGATAGAATTGCTGTGATGTATGCGGGGAGTTTATTTGAAGAGGGATATATTGAAGATATCCTTATGAATCCTATTCACCCATATACAAAAAAGCTTCTTGAATGTATTCCAAGAGCAAGTAAGAGAAGTTTAAAGCTAAAATATATACCAGGCTCATTACCAGACCTTAAAACATCTATTCTAGGATGTCCATTTGCACCTCGATGTGATTTTGCTATGGATATATGTGAAAAACAATTACCGTCTATATCTGAGGTTAGCTATAAACATAGAGTTTCATGTCATTTATCTTTAGCGAAGAGGTGAGATATATGGAGCTTTTAAATGTATTGAAGCTTAAAATGTATTTTCCATTGAAAAGAGGCATATTTGGTAAGGTTATTGGATATGTAAAAGCAGTTGACAATGTAACTTTTTACATTAATTCAAATGAAGTATATTCACTTGTTGGTGAATCTGGTTCAGGTAAGTCAACAGTTGCTAGATGCATACTTAAGCTTTACGAACCAACAGATGGTAGAATTCTATTTGAAGATAAAGATATAACATATATTAAGGGTAAGGAGCTTTTAGAATATAGAAGAAAAATACAAGCTGTTTTTCAAAACCCATATCTTTCACTTAATCCAAGAATGCGTGTAATTGATATTGTTGCTGAACCCTTACTTGAGCATCTAGATATAGATAGAAATGAGGCATATAAAATAGCTTTAGAGATTCTTGAAAAAGTTGGCTTATCTAGCGATATAGCTAAGAGGTTTCCAAGTGGGTTAAGTGGTGGTCAAGCTCAAAGAGTTGCTATAGCCCGTGCAATTGCATTGAAGCCAAAGCTTATAATTCTTGATGAACCTACATCAGCTCTTGATGTATCTTTACAGGCACAGATCCTTAACCTTCTTGAAGATTTAAGCAATGAATACAAACTATCATATCTTCTCATATCGCATGACCTTTCAGTTGTGAGGTATATAAGTGATAGAGTTGGTGTTATGTATTTAGGTAAACTTGTTGAAGAGGGATATACAGAGAGTCTTTTTGAAAATCCGCTTCATCCATATACACAAGCACTTATATCATCTGTTCCAGAACCCGATCCACAGCGTGGTAAGCTAGGTAAGAGGATTTCCCTACCTGGGGAACCCCCTAGTGCAATTAACCCTCCACTTGGATGTAGACTTCATCCTAGATGTCCATATGCTATGGATATATGTAGAAAAGAAGAACCTCCAGTAATAGAGGTTGAAAATGGTCATAGCGTTGCTTGCTGGCTCTACAAATCTATAGAATAGATAGAGTTGCTATAACTTTTGCATCTTCGATAATATTATCGATTTTTGCATATTCATTGGGTTCATGAGCAGTATCATCTATTGTTGACCAAACAGCTGCAGGTATACCTATTCTTCTAAAAGCTGCTGCTACTGTTCCTCCACCAATACCAATAATCTTCGCATCTATTCCTCTAAGCATCTTTATAGCCTTCTTCAACGTTTGAACTATTTCAGAGTTTGGGTCAGTTGGTTTTGGAGCATCTTCTCTCTGTATAATCTCTATATCTATATCTGGATATCCATTCTTTCTATATATATTTCTAACCTCTTCTGCGATTCTATTTATATCAAAAATAACATCGTCTACTTTATATATTGGCAGTATTCTACAGTCAAATGTAAATTCATGATCTCCAGGTATAATATTTGGAGCCTTTGCACTGTTTAGCGATATTGTTGGCTCAAAGGTGCTTTCAGATGGATCAAACAGCATATCCTTAGCAGAGTATTTTTCATGTAGAAACCTATCTAGTTTTTGTATAAGATCTACAGCAACTCTATGTGCATTTAACCCTCTATGAGGTGTACTTGCATGTGTTTGTCTACCCTTTACCTTAATTCTAATCCACAGAATACTTTTCTCAGCAACCTCTATACAACTACCATCGGAAACTCCATAGTCTGGTACAAGAGCTTGGTCAGATACTTGAAAAAGTTCTCTATGGTTCTTTATAAGCCATTCAATACCATATCTACTACCAGTCTCTTCATCACTAACAAAAGCAAGAATCAATGTTTTCTTAGGCCTTATACCTAAATCAATGAGGGTTTTTACAGCATAGAGTGAAGATGCTATTGCTTGTCCATTGTCTTCAGCACCTCTGCCAAAGATCTTGCCATCTCTAAATATAGGTGTAAAAGGTTTTGTAACAGTCCATTGACTAAGATCACCAGGTGGAACAACATCTAGATGGGATAAAATCCATATTCTTTGACTATCTCTATACTCACCATAATAGTAAGCAACTATGTTTGGTCTAACACCATTCTTAGCTCTAGAATCGCTAGCATTAAATACCTCAATTTTATCAAAGCCCCAGCTCTTTATAATATCCATAAGCCTTTCAGCTTTTTCATATTCCCCTTCATATCCATAATCAGGGCTGATAGCAGGTATGCTAATTAAATCTATAAGAGTTTTTATAACTTCGTCTCTATAGCTATTCACAGTATTTGAAATGTTTTGTAAGGTCTTATCAAGATCCATAATCGAAATCACCTATAGCTAATAGCATGGTTTAAACTATAAGTTTATTTGTATAAAAATTCTCTATACTATATACGTTTACATTATCCACATTGCTATATGCTTGTTAGAATAAAGTGTATTAAGTCATAATATAATTCTATTTATAGTTTATCATTTTAATAACCTATAATTATATTATCTTCTTTTTAACAAAATTTTTATTGGCTCTATATATCTAGGTATATTGCCATGGGTATCTGTAGACTTTGTGGATCTAAAAATATTGTCATTAGTAACGCTATAGGTGTCTGTAGTGGTTGTTTAAGAAGTGATAAGAAGGCTATTGATATAGCTATGGATCTGCATAAAAGGTATAGAGCTAGTTTAGATCTTCCTCTACAACCTCCAAAAAGCTCTAAAGGCATTAAATGTTCTTTATGTGTTAACGAGTGTGTTATAGATTTAGGGAAGGTTGGTTATTGTGGGCTTTGGACTAACTATGGAAATGCTTTAAGATTTATAGAGGGTTTTGATATTGGTGTGCTTTATGCATATCTAGATCCTCTCCCAACAAATTGTGTAGCAACACCTATATGTCCTGCTGCTACCCCATGTGGTTATCCAAAGTATAGTGTTAGTAATGGCCCTGAATACGGTTTTTACAATCTTGCAGTATTTTTTGCTGGTTGTAATCTCGACTGCGTGTTTTGCCAGAATTGGGACCATAAAAATATTGTGGTTTCTTCAAATCTTAGAGAAAAATATCGCTTCTCTACTATAGAGCTTGTTGATAAAGCTATTAGAGATGATAGAATTACATGTATATGTTATTTTGGTGGAGATCCAGGTCCTCATATAATCTATGCTCTCAAGGCATCAAGGAAAATTGTTGAGCTTTCATTTGCCAAGGGATTGATAAAAAGAATATGTTGGGAGACAAATGGTCTTGAGAACCCCAATATAATGAGGGAAATGGCTAGAATAAGTCTTGAGTCAGGTGGTATTGTAAAAATTGATTGGAAGGCATATACACCAGAGATATACCAAGCATTAACTGGGGTTGATGGCTATAAAGCAACTGAAAGAGTTAAAAAGAATATCGAGATTGTTGCTGAAATGTCTAAAGAGAGAGTAGAGATTCCACTTCTAACCATTAGCATACTTCTTGTACCGGGATATGTTGATGAAGAGGAGCTTAAAGGTATAGCAGGGTATATAGCATCTATTGATAGAGATATACCTGTTGTTCTTTTAGCTTTTCATCCAGATCACCTTCTAAGAGATTTGCCACCAACAAGTATAAGCCATGCTAAGAAAGCTGTTAAAATATTTAAAGATTTTGGGTTAAAGAGAATTTTCATAGGAAATGAATGGCTTTTAGGTTCATATTATTAGAGGAGTATATATGGTTGATATAAATATTGTGAATGTAAAAGGTATCTATGTATTTATCTTTAGAGTTCTTAATGATTTAAATATATCTATAGGTTCTCTAGGTAGTGTATATATTCCACAAGGGTTGTATGGATATATAGGCTCTGCTAGAGGCTTTGGTGGCATAAAAGCTAGAGTTCTCCACCATATTAAAAAGAATAAAAAGAGGCTTTGGTGGCATATAGACTATCTAACAACGATGCCAGATGTCACTCCACTATATATAGTCTTTGCTGAAACCAGTAAAGATATAGAGCATTTTTTGGCACAGCAAATGAATTCAGCTTACTGTTGGAATGGATATATTAAAGGGTTTGGATCATCTGATAAAGATAGCTATACACATCTCTATTTATGTAAATGCAATGAAGAGAGATGTATTAGGGAAGTAGTCGACATATTTAAATCTCTTAGCCTTGCACCTATAACTAGCAAAATAGAAGATTCAAAATAGCAGTATATAGGACATTGTCAGCATATTTTTAAATATCTAAATAGAGTATATAGCATAGGTGTAGGAAATTGTATAGAGAATCTATTTTAAAGATATTGATCTTCGTGGCATTATCATATGTATTTGCATTGATAATAGATTTTATAGCAATAATATTTAATTCAACAGCTTTTATATGGGGCTTTCTAAGGATGTGGAGTGTTACTCTATCTGTTGTAATATGTCTGGCTATATATGGAGAAAATATATATATGAACTTTAAACAATTCTTCATACTTTCGAAGAAGACTTTTATATACTATTTAATTGCACCACTTATAGTCTATGGATCTCTTGGCATCTACATAGCTATAGCTCTACCTCTAGGGTTTTTTGATTTCAATGCATATGTAGGGGTAATAGCGAATGCTATTCGCAGTACCATAGCTTCATTACCTGAAGAACAAGTTCTGAACCTAGCCACTATCACGGCATATAGTCAGATAGCTTCAGGATATATTGCTGCGATATCTATAAATGCGTTTTTTGCAATTGGTGAAGAAATTGGATGGAGGGGCTATCTATATAGAGTTCTAGGCTTTAAACCTAGTTTAATGAATATAATTGTCATTGGTTGTATATGGGGTTTTTGGCACTCATCTGCAACATTGCTTCTAGGATACAACTATACAGTTAATAGATATATAGGTGTGATGCTATTTACATTATACGCTATGGCTTTAACATATCCACATCTCTTAGTATCTAAAGAGACTGGTAGTGTTATGCCAGCAGCTTCTCTTCATGGTGCTGTAAATGCTTTATGGGGTTTGACTATAGTAGCATCAAATTTATCTATAGAGTTGAGAGAGGTTTTACTTGGACTAGGACTTCTAGGTATAGTTTCATGGATAATAACAAGCATTGTATTATATATAATACATTTAAAAAGAATGAGATAGCATCACAGATTTATATTACTAGACTTTACATGCTTTTTTAAACGTTATATCTATATAGAATGGCGTTATAGCTGCAATAGATATTAGCTCTGGTATAGCAGCTCCTACGGGTTGTCTATAAACTAGATGTATAATCCATGAAAATATAGCTGCTATAAGAGCAACTAATGCTGCTAATCTTCTCAACAATTCTCTAGATATAGCTATATAGATAGTTAAAAGGATTGCAAGAGTTATGAAAAACAATACAGAAACCCAGAAATGAAGTCTTCCATAAACTTCATCAAATACTGAAACAAGTATTAAGCTATAGCCAGAGAGTATCGATCCAATACCTAAAGCTTTAGAAACATTAAATAGATATTTAGTTCCTATAATAACAATAAGTACACCACCTACACTAAGACCAAAGTTAAAGATAGGTGCAACTGAACTCCTTGTTGCATGTCCCAAGTCGCTAAGAGCATTTCTATATATGTTAAACCAGTTTGATAAAACAATTGATGTACCTATGAATATTAAAGGCATTAAAAGAGATGCTATTGCAATAAATCTACATAGAGATACCGTAGATATCACTATATACACCCCTATAGATATGTTGATCAATAATATAAAAATTTTATCTTTTTAACATCTATATATAGTTGGATAGTGATAGAAATGTCTTCTAGTAACCTCTATAGAGCTAGGCTATGGACTCTAGAAAAAAATTCTATTAGATGTAATGTATGTGAAAGAAGATGTATTATACCATTAGGTGGTAAAGGTATATGCGGAAACTATGTAAATATTAACACTACTTTATATCATTTTGGCTATGGAAAGATAAGCGCTGTTGAAAGTAGACCAATTGAAATAAAGCCTCTTTTCCATTACTGGCCAAATAGCACTGCACTAACATTTTCTTCCTGGGGCTGCAACTTCTACTGCCCATGGTGCCAAAACCATCATTTAAGCTTTAGAATACCTAGAGATGAAGACCCTGTAACACAGCCTGAAGAGCTTTTAAGAAAAGCTATTATCTATAGCGATGAAGGATTTAGTGCAAGTTTTAATGAACCAACAGTTAATTTCGATTATATAGTTGATTTAGCTGAACTTGCTGTTAAAGAAGATCTATACTTTATGGTTGTAACCAATGGGTATCTAACTATAGATGCTATAGATAAACTTCTACAGGTTAATGTAGATGGATGGAGCATAGATGTAAAGGGCTGTCCAAAGATGAAAAAGGCTTTGGTTAACATAGATCACAGTATTATATATAGAAATGCAAAATATATAGTTGATAGAGGTGGACATGTCGAGATGGTATATCTCGTTGTGACAAATACAAATGATTTTGAAGAATGCGTTGAATGGATAATAAATAACCATATATCTTACTTAGGCCATAGCATACCACTTCACATAAATAGATATTATCCTGCATATAAATGGATTGAACAAGCATCATCTATAGATAAGCTAATGTATATAGCACAAAAAGCTAGAGATGAAGGTATTGAATATGTCTATATAGGCAATGTTGGTGACCCTTTACTTGAATCAACGAAATGTCCAAAATGTGGCAAGACTCTAATCTATAGATATAGCTATAGAGTTTGGGAATTTAATCTCGATAGAGATGAAGATAGATATAAATGTCCTAGATGTGGTTATGTTGTACCTATAAGAGGAAGGTACATCCCTTGGAAGAAATTCTATGGAATTTATAAACTATGTTAATCCTAATAGAAACAATGCTATGAAGAAATATGTCGATGCTGTTGCAATATCCCCTACAGTTGTTACTAGAGGCGCTGAGGCAACTGCTGGATCAAGCCTCATTTTAGCTAAGATTATAGGTAGAAGAGCACCTGTTATATCTGAAACATAGCATGATACTAAAAGAGCTGTTGATACGATAAGACCTATTCTAACTCCTCCTTGAAGACCAATCAATGGAAATGATATTGCAAATGCTATACCAAACGCTATAGGTATTAATATAGATAACATTACAGCTGTCGTTGTAAACTCTTTTAATAATACCCTCAATATATCTCGTCTAGATATTCTTACCTCGCCAAGAGCTAGGCTTCTTATTATTAATGACGATGATTGTGCACCTATATTGCCAGAGTTGTCAGCTAGCATGGGTAGAAATGCGGCTAAAAGTGCGTATCTCTCAATAACATTTGTAAATGTAGCTATTATAGACCCTGTTATAGAGTTCATTAGATATAGATAGATAATCATTGGAATTCTTCTTAAAGCTAGTTTTAAAGGATTTGAAGTTATATAACTTCCTTTTAAAGCTTCAATTATACCTCCATATTTTAGTAAATCCTCTGAATACTCACTTACTAAAACATCAAGTATATCATCTATTGTTATAGCCCCTAGAAGCTTTCCATCGTGATCTATCACAGGAAGTTCTAAAAGATCATATTCTAGGAAAAGTTTAGCTGCATCTTCTCTATCTTTATCAACAGTTACAGTGATTTTAGGCTTTGTGACACATTCACCTATCTTTATATTTCTTGGTCTCGATAGAAATGATTTAACATCTATATACCCTATTAACTTGCCATTGCTGTTGATAGCATATATATAGTAGTGTCTATCGTAGAATCCTAGCCTAGATCTAGTTAGATATATTTCAATAGCTTCACCAACAGTCATAGAATCATTGAAAATAGGTATCTGTGGAGTCATAATACCTCCTGCACTTTCAGGAGGGTATCTAAGTAGCTTCATTATCTCATATTCCTTCTCCTTACTTAAAACAGCTAAAGTTTCACTTCTATATCTAGGTGGCAGCTTTATAAGAATGTCAGCAGCTTTATCAAGTGGGATACTATCTATAATCTTTGAAAACTCATCTATCCCTTTGATAACAACAATTTCATATAATATATCTTCTGGAAATCTATCAAGAACATCAGCAAGATTTTCAAGTGTTAAATAGGCTAAGACCCTATACCTCTCTTCACTACTAAGTCTAAGGATAACATTATAAGCTGTTGGAGGATCAAGAGAACTTAGAAGCTTGCCTGCTTCAACCTCTTTATCAGCCTCAAGCATATTCTTTATATTCTCAACATGTTGTTCAATAACATTATTATTCACAACAATTGTCAACACCTTTCTAAATCAATAGTGTTAAATCGAGGGTTTAAAAACAGTTAGAGAACTCTAAAGCCTTGCTTTTAATCGCTATATCTAATCTTTTTAGTAAGTTTATCAATAAACTCCTTAATTTTTATTATATCATTATCCGTTAAAGTAACATTAACTTTAATAACGTCTATAAGTTCTATCCCAGTATCTCTAAGCATGTCTATTAGCTGTTGATCTGCATTGCTCCCCCAGGCATATGTCACTATAACTCCTCCATATTTTATTGGAGGTTTTAAAACCTTTAGAAGATAAGCTATTTGTATTATCAGAGGATGTGCGAATCCTAAAACAGTTGGTGTTGCTATTATAGCGGCACTTGAATCTACAAGATCTTTAGCAATATCACCAACATCAGCCGATGCTATATCATGAACAACTATATCTATGTCTTGTGAAAGAATTTTATTTTCAATAAGCTTAACTATTTTGTACGTATATCCCCACATACTTGCATAGGCTATTAAGATTTTCTTTTTTGTTTTTCCATGTGACCAATCAAGGTATTTCTCAATAATTCTATTTGGATTTCTATATATTGGTCCATGTGATGGTGCTATAGTTTTTATATCAAGCTTTGATATCTTCTCTAATGCTCTTAAAGCACTTGATCTAAAAGGCATCATTATTTCTGCCCAATACCTCTGAGCATGGATTAATATATCCTCTACCTCGTCATCGAACATTCCTTCAGCTATATGTGATCCGAAGAAATCACATGAAAATAAAATACCATCTTCCTCTAAAAATGTGAACATTGTCTCAGGCCAATGAAGCATTGGTGCTTCTATAAATCTCAAAGTCTTTGAGCCAAGAGATATTATATCTCCATCTCTAACCACATGAATTCTTTCAGTAGGTACACCATAAAATATCTTAGCCATTTTTAAGCCCATAGAAGTTGTAACAAGCTTTGCCTTTGGTGCAATGTCAAGAATGTAAGGAATAGCTCCTGCGTGATCTGGTTCTGCATGGTTCATAACAATATAGTCTATATCTCCTGGATCAATAACACCTCTAATTTTCTTTTCTAGCTCTTTTTCAAAACCTGGATTAACAGTATCTATAAGAGCTATGTTGTTTGATCCAATAACTAGATAGGTATTGTAAGAGGTTCCTTTTGGCAAAGGTATTATAGAGTCAAAGAGTCTTCTATTCCAATCTTTTACACCTACCCAGTAAACTCCTTCAGCAAGTTTATATGGATGTAAACTATACACTTAGTTTCACCTCTATTAAATGATAGATATCAAGCCAATAACTTTTTGTTGTGAAAATAGATTTGAACATATATTACAC